>Ga0326512_10000885_pt1 | contig 24871 bp, 40 predicted proteins | sample 1_2617_0518_D_FD_203652 | JGI IMG/M metagenome (GOLD analysis project Ga0326512, IMG submission 203652) | Bovine rumen microbial communities from UC Davis, California, United States - 1_2617_0518 | ecosystem: Host-associated > Mammals > Digestive system > Stomach > Rumen | place: USA...
CCAGTCTACAAGATAATCATCTTCATTAAAAACGTGAATAACGTCACCGTCTTCATCATATACTAAGATACGACTATAAACGGCAGCGTTATTCAACAACAATTCTTTTTCTCTATCAGTAAAGTTCATATTTACCAATCCTTCCTAATGACCTATTAATTGGAAAGGTTCAAATTTATACATCCATTGACCACCTAACCATATAGGTTTTACCATTAAATCAGTATGATAGAATGTATCTGTTATATAAGTATCAGTAGTATCGTCATAAACTTCGCAAGTTAGATACATTCCGTGACCACCTGCGTCACTATGTAAAGCATTCCAATATGTTTGATATTGTGATTTTGTCATAGGTGGAAACTCTAACCAGACTTTTCTTCTATCATGTGGCAAGACTTTTGTACTTAATCTACCACTTGCAAGCACCTCTGACTTACCAACTTGCACCAATGCTGGTGCAAATTGGAATGTGTCACGAGTTGGGGCAGGATTGTTAAATGTAACATTTCCTATTTTTAAATAATAACCATTATATGCCATTATTATACCACCTTTCTATATTTTAACAACAGTAGTACCATATCTATCATTTTGTCTATTTTGGTATTCGCCATGACCTTCATATATTTTTTCGTTACCTATTTGAACGACAATATTTTGAGGTTGACTACCAGCACGATTTCCTGTTGCTGTAATTATTGCATTACTTAACGCAGCAACCATTTGTCCTTGATTTATAACTGCTGATTTGTTACCTATAGATGTTATGAACTCTGGTCCTGCTTCGTTGGCTACGAATAAATCGCCTTGGTCAAGATAACCACCATCTGCCTTGGCTTGAATAGCCCTTATTTTAGGAGTTAATGTTATTGTTTTACCATTTGATGATGTTATTGAAGATATCTCAGCAACAAGTTTTGTTTTGTTCATTCTATCAGTTAATTCACTTGTATAAGCATAAATACCATTTTTGGCAGCCTCTTTAAATTGGTTTTTATCACCCAAACCTTTAAGTGTAATACCAGTTACTTCATCTATAGATTTTTGAATTGGATTTGTATCAATGTTTAACTTCTTAAATGTATCTTCTAACATACCACGCATTTTGGTAGACAGTGTGCCAGTTTCTTTTTCTATATCAGAATATACGTCAATCATACCATCTGCTAACTTTTGAGAATATGTATCAATTGTTTCTTGAGCAGTACGTAAATCTTCTTTTCGTTTCTTGTCTGCTATTTTCATATAGTTATCATATTTTTCTTGATTTATTTCACCAGCATCTAACATATGTTTGAAATGTTTTTCGTACTCAGCATATTCTTTATCAGATGCTTTTTCAACTTCTTCATAATATTTCTTTTTAGCCTCTATAAAGTTATTTATACTATCGTAATTATATCCATCTCTTAATTTACCAGACTCATCGAAATATTTTGATAATGTATCTTTACCTTCCTTTGTGAATGTATAATATGCGGCAGACATTTTATTAAGATGTTCTTGTACTTGTGTATATTCTTCAGATGTTAAGTTTCTATGTTCTTTATTTGCTTTAGCATAGATTTTCTTTATAGCCTCTTTATTTGTTGATATTTCTTTTTGACTTTCTTCACTATGTTTAGTTAATTGTGTCATTTGGAAATCTAGTAATTTTTTCTCTTCATCTGAAGCAGTTGCATATTGGTCTTTTAGTAATAATAAATTCTTGTCAGTATAGTCTTTTATACCATTACTACTAGATGTAGATAATTTTTCCATATCACTAGTAATAGTTGTTAACATTTCATTTGATATAACAGCGTATTCACCAACACTAGTAGAATATAATAATATATCGTTTTGTGCTTCTCCTACAGCCGTATTAAATGTTTCAGTATTTGTTTGTATTGATTTATTAAATTCATCAATTTTTGCAACAACTTCCATTAGTGTACTACTACTTCCTAATAGTGTATCCAACCATTCTTCAGTAGATACTTTTACTGTACCTAATCTTTGGTTAAGTTGTTCTAATGCTAAATTTTCAATCATTTGATTAGCACCTATGGTAACAGTTGTGAAGAAACCTGCAAGACCTAAAATAGCACCTCCAACAGCACCAGCAGGACCAAATATAGCAGCACCTGTAATTGCAGAACCAACAACTGTACCTACAGCACCTAGTGACATTTCTACCATATTTTGTGTGTCATTTTGCATTGTATCTGTTGCTGCATGCCATGTATGTGCTATACCACTAATAGCAATAGTAACCCCTCCAAAAGCAGATAATACTTTAGAAATGACAGAACCTATTGTAGCACCCATGCCTTCGAAAGCAGTGCCTACTAATTTTGAACCATCTAAAATATTAGTTATACCATTACCAATACCAGTAAGAAATTTTCCTATTTTAATAGCCGATATAATTCCAGCAATACCAAGTATTACAGGACCTAATCCTCTAATTTTGTTTTCCCAATCTTCAATACTACTTTGCATTTTTTTGTTTAAATCTTCTAGCATATCGTAGCCTTCAAGTTGTTTTGCTAATTCGTCTAATACACTATTGGTAGAACCTCCTCCACCTCCACCAGAAGCGCTTTCTACTACGTTTAATTGGTCGAATGGAGCAAGCATTCTATGTGCTTTTGCTGATGTTTTATCAACTTCTTTACCTAAATCTTTAATTGAGTCGGTTAAACCTTCTACACCACCATAATCAATGTCTTGTATTTGATAACCAAAGAAACCTGCTAATTGTTTTGCAGCGTCGGTTATTACACGAGTTAATGCAATCAACATAGGCATTAATTTATATATCAATGGTGTCAATACTTGTCCTATAGCCCTACCAAGTAATACGACTTGTGTCGATAACATTCTAAATGCGTTTGTAGGTGTGATTATTGTACGTGCTAAGTCACCTTGCATATTTTTTGTTGATTTTATTATTTGTATATAACGTAGATATGTTTTTTCTGCTTGTGTCATATCACGTACCGATTTTTGTATACCCATTGAATATGCTAACTCTTGTAATGACGCTTGTTGTACAGCAATACCAACTGATGTAACCGCTTTTGTTTGTCCTGACATTGCAGACATTAATTTAGTATTGGCAGTACTTACGTCAATATTTAAATATGATGACATATCGTATGTTAATTGTGTTAAGTTTTTAGACATAAGATACGCAGCATCTGATGAAGCGCCTAATCCTTTTGTTAGGTTGAAAAACGAACCTGTATATTGTAGGATTTGGGAGTCATCTAAATACAAAGCATCTGCTATTTTACGTGACCATTTTAAACCATCTTGATAGTAATCTTTCAAAGCCATATGAAATAAGTTTAATGACTCTTCATAATTAGCAGCATCTGTAACAGCCTTTTTAATACTTTTTGTAATTCCTGCAATAGATGCAGTAATTCCAGCGGCGGTAAATACATTTTTTAAACTAGTTGATATACTAGATGCAGTTTTAGTTGTTTTTTTATCTAACTCTTTTAAAGCATTATAAGTGTCTCTTACACCTTGTAAATCACTTTTTAATCTAAGATGTATCGCTACATCTTCATCGAAAATATTAATCCTCAGTTTTATCATTTATCTTCTCCCCCCTTCTTTTTATTTGTGAATTGTTTTTGTGTAGCCCTCATCCAAGCATCCATTTTTACTCTAAATGCAAGTCTACCATTTTCTATTTTTTTCTTTTCGTCTATTTCATTTTGTTCAACATCTTTTGTTGCAAATATAGGTTTTTCTAAATATCTTAATGGTTTAGTACCCTTCTTTGCAAAATCATGTAATATTGGTGAACAATCACAAATAGCCTCATAAGTATATAATCCATTTAACCATGCACAATAGTCCATTTCTTTATTTTCACGTTCTATTTTCATTTCATACGCTTTTAAATAATATTTATAAGCATAATTGTCACCGTGCCAATATTCATCATAAGACATACCAATAGACATATAAAAGGGGCATAGTTTGTCGAATAAGTCAGATATACTTATTCGTTCGTCTTGTTCGAGTCTGAATTTTCTACGGACGGTTTCTTCGCTGTTGTTACCGCCCAACTCACGTTTTTTGACTCTTCCTCATCTGGTTCTCCAGTAACAATATCCATTACTTCATTAACCATTTGTAATAAAGCATTTAATAAACCTGCTTTATCTTTACAAGATTTTAAAATCTCATCTATTTTAGATATTGAAATCTTAGGGTGATTTTTTAAAAACGCACATTGAAACATTGCATCCATATTCGATACAGGTTTACTTAAAATATTCATCAAGTCTACCCCTAGATTTTCTAATGCTTTTACGCTTGTTTTATCATATTCTAATATATAAGTTTCATTTTTATAATCTAATTTAATTGTTGTATTCATATTAATTTCCTCTTCCTTTTCTATTTATTGTTTTTTTTTTTTAGTATAAAAGGGGATAGTTATCCTACCCCCCTCCAAATACTATATTTATTATTCGCTATCGTTATCGCTATTTACCCAACTATCTGTTGGTTTATCATCTTGTTCAGGTGCAGCAGTTGGTGTAATATAGTTTGTGATTTCAAGTACATCATTTACTGATGTTTCAGGTAATCCCATTTCAGATGGGTTTCCTTTGAAATAATAAGCCTTAGATAATCCAGGTACACATATTACGAACCAAGTTGCTAAGTCTGAATGTTTACCAATACCATAAGCAGACATTAAAGTTCCCCAAACTGAAATTAAATTTTCAGTTAGATTAAATGTAAACTCTAATGCACCACCTAGGTCTTTTAAACCATCAACATATGTTTTATAGTAACGTTCGTTTAATGTAGTTGTTTCAATTGTATCTGGTGATGGATTTAATGAAGGAGTTGATTTTATTCCTTCAATTTCAACATAACCACTTGTAGGTTTTTGTCCAGAAACAGTTTCAACAGCGTATCCTAATTGAATACCTAATGTTGATAAATTAGTAACGAATGTTCTGATGTTTAGTTTTTCCATTATTAATTCCTCCTATATATAATGTTTGTATCTATGTCAATGCAACCTTCATATCGCATATAACCCACTTTGATATTTGTATCGTTTGGATGTGGTTGAATAGCGGTAGAACCCACTTTTTGTAACGATGTATATTTTCTACCTCTCATATACTTTGTAATGTAATCCATAATTAACATTACTTGTTTTACAGCATCTTCACCAAATGTACCTTCACTCATAACTGTGAATTGGTAAGTAACGTTTACAACATGTTCTTGCATATCATAATATCTATTATCTGGTACATTTTCTAATTCATGAATGATTACACAAGGGTACTCAATGTCACTAAAATCTTCATATGCAGTTTTAACAATAACATCTTGAAAATTATCAGACATATCAAACAACTCTTGTAAATCATCTTTAAGTTGATACAGTAACGTTTCGTCCATTATTTGCTCAACTCCTTCTCTATTATTGTTTTAACACCATTTGCACATAATTTAACAGAAGCGTCATTACTTTTAACAGCATTCTTATATTTTTCAACACCTTTTCTAACGAACATTGTTGGTACGCTATCTCTAGCAAAGAAACGACTTCCACTTTCGCCATATGACACCAATGGTGCAGTATTACCTGACGATAACTCTATAGCACGGTACCAGTTACCTTTACCGTAACTATTGTGGGCGTTATAATAGCCCTCCTCTGAGTCATTTACCCATCTAAGTAATGGTGCTGGTGTCACCAATGGTGATAAACCATATTCTAATATTTTGGTATCTGTACCAAAGACTAACAAATCATAACCATTGTTAGTTATAGTATCTGTTATTCTAGGTTTAGACCATTTTTTTCTATATGTACCTTCTATAGCAATTGTATTTTCGTTATAAACCGAACCTTTACCCATTAAATAGTAACCACGTAAGACGGTATTACTAGCATTTTCATCAAACGACTCAGATATCTTAGTTTTTAAATACTCAATGTCTTCTTTAGTACTCTTATCAATTTCTTTTGGTAAATTCTTTTCTAAAACACCAAGTTTTTTTATTATTTCGTTAAGTTCTAATGTTCTAGCCATTATTTACCACTTCGTCTTTTTAATAATACTTCATATTCGTTTAATGATAATACTGGGTCTTTATACACTTGATAGTCTGCTGTAGAACACATTATATCATGCGTTTGAGGTGGCTCAACATCAACATACACTCTATCACCCAAATGATAATAATCTTTATGATTAGGTGTGGTTTTAATGCGTAGATACAAATACGCATCTAACCCAAACACCTCTTCATCAACAATTGAATTTGTCACTTGATAATTCTCATGCAATTCAATTGGTTCTTTATATGATTTTGAAGTTTTATCTAAAGCACATACGTATATTTTACGTTTATTTCGTAATAAATTAATCATTTGAATTTTGCTAATGGTACAATATCAATCAACATTGATTTAGGATATTTACCATCGCTTCCATAAGAACGATTGACGTTATTTTCACTATGTGCTATTTCACCTTCAGCGCCTGTTTTTTCGTAACCTGCTATTGCTAAAGGTACGATTTTATCTTCATAATTTTCATCATATAATTTGTCACCGCTAGGTGTAAAACGGCGACAACGGTTTATAGCACCTATTGCGGATTTTATTTCGAGTTCTAATACTTTTTCAGATGGATAATAAACATCTAAATCATCTAGTATTTCTGCCATTTCAATGGCTAACTCGTTTATTGTTTTCATAGTTGCCGCCCTCCTTGTTTATTATTTTAATATTTTAGTACTTTTTGCCTTTAATGTCTTAGCAAATCTGTCACGAAGTACGTCATCACTAACAAAAGTATAGTTACGACCTACCTCTCTCATTGACAATGTATGATTGGTTGGTACAAATATGATTTTATTATCTGCGTTTATTTTAGCAGTTACTTCAGTATATCTTCCACCTGCTTTGACATAAGGTTTTCCTTTTATTTCATAAAACATTATAGATTACCTCACTTTACTTCTTATTTTTCTTCTTATTAGGTTTGTCCTCTTTACATCTAAAGGGTATTTCTATAGCGTCTTCCGAATTGTAAGTAAGTTTAACAGTTACTGGCTTATAACCTAATTTCTTATAAAATTCGTTATAAGCACCTTGTGTCACAGTAATTACTGAATTATCCTTTTGGATTTTAATCATATTTAGTTATTTCTATTATTCTGAAGCAGCGTTAGTATCTAAAATGTATACTTCGTTTGCTCTTTCGAATGATGGTAAACCAACCATAGAAACTTTCATTTCAACATTAACTGGGTCTTCAGTACCATAAGTAGCAACAGCAATACCATTACCAATCATTGAAACTTTAGCAGTTCCTAGAGATTGTAAGTCAGACTCTTCTGGAGTAGTACCCATATGAGTATTTCCTAATGCTCCTTCTGGTAAGAATGCTACAGTATCATCTGCTATATATTTATGTGCTTGTCCATTTTCATCAACGTAAACATTGTCGTATGAATAGAATGTTACACCAGTTTCTTGTTTAACGAATTCTAATGCTTTAGTAGCAGAAATACTAGATATAGAACCACCTGCTAAAACATAGATTTGATTTCTTATGTTTTTATTCTTAGCAAAGCATTTAATTACTGAATTATTACATACAGCCTTAACGATGTTAACACCTTTAGACTTCATTGTATCAACTATATTGTTGATATCTTCAATTATATCAGCGTCTTCATTAGACCAATCAATTGAAACAGTTGCTTTTTGGTCTTCAGGAATGCCAAAATCATATGAATAAGATTGTCCATTAGAACTTAAAGTTATAGTACCTGAAGTTAAAACTTCCATTCTCATTCTTTCTAATGTTACATAAGCAGATTTGATTAACTTAATTTGGTCATCAAATATCTTTGTTAATATAGCATTGATTATTTCTGGTTTATTAGCATCAATTACAGTATTTAATTGTTGTCTTAATTCTTCATCAATATACATTGACTCTTTGAAGAATGGCATCTTAGTTGTATATTCTGAGATACCTTGTCTATCTCTACGAATTGCCTTAGCATCGTAAGCAGATAATCTTAAGCCAATTGGTTGATTGAATGAACCTTTAATCCAATCTAATTTAATTCCTATATCTCTCTTATATGGGAATAATGTTTCACCTAATGTTGGTTGTTCATTAACATTAGTTTCAATGAAATATTCTACTACATTTTTTGCAGTAACTAAATCAAATAATGAAGCCATATTATATTGCACTTCCTTCCACTACAACGATACCATCAATATTAGCAGTTGCAATTGCTGATACGATAGATGCGTCTAATTTTTTAGCATCGAAGCAACCTCTTATAACGATTGTTCCATTTCCTTTTCCTGCAGCATCTAATTTTACTTCATGTAAAAGTAAACCTTTTGCATTAGATGTTGAAGCAGTAAATGCTGTATCTCTATCTTGTAAGTCACCTGCTAATGGTTGACCAGCCTTTAATACAGCGTTTGCAGAACCTGATAATTTAACAGGTACTGCTAAGTAATAACTTTCTTGTCCGATTAAAACAGTTTTTCGAACAGCATAATCATTAACCTTTTCTACCATTTTAAATTCCTCCTATTTATTATTTAAAGTATTGTTCACTATCAACTTTATTATTGATAGTATTCTTAGCAAGTATCTTTCCAAGACTTGATTGTCCGCCTTCTTTTGAAGAAGATGTACTAACGTCTTTTGAGAACTTACCTAAATTGTCTTTTGAAGCATCTTTTTGACCTTTTACATATGCATCGTTTACTAATTTACCAACATATGTAGCAAGTGCCTTAGTACCTTCAAAATTTTCATTACTTATAGATGTTAAGAAATTGTCAAAGTCTTTGTCATCAGCAGCAATTCCTAAAATAGTTTTTGCTTCTGCTAAAGCAGCCTCAGCACCAGATTTTGCATTTGCTTTGTTAGAAGTTGCAATTTTTGTTTGTAACTCTTTAATCAAAGCATCCTTTTCATCCATAACAGTTTGTGCTTTTTCATCGTCTGTCATTTTTGATTGTAATTCAGACTTTAATTTGCTTATTTGGTCATCCTTTGCTTTAATATTAGCATCGAATTTATTTTTATCAACATAAGCACCTGTTGATAAATCCGCAATGTGACTGTTTGATAAGAAGTTATTAATATCTTCTACTGAAGTAACTCCTTCTTGGTATGCGTCACCCATTAATGTTTTTAAGTCCATATTGGTCCTTTCTTTTGTGTAGTGATTAAACGTCTTCTCTGACTAAACATGTAACAAAACTAATTACACGATACACGGTAAATTGTTTAAATCTCTTATACCTCAGAGAAATTTTTATGACTTATCGATAAATAATTATTATTAATCGATAACTATCATCTAATTACATTATAACAATATTTTTAAAAAATGCAAAATCGGGGTTATTCCCCGACTTTTTCATTTGTATTTATTGCATTTTTGTCATTAGTTGCGTCATTTTCAACGATATTTTCTTTAGCGTCTTCCACACGTGCTTCCTTTTCTTTCTTACCTCTTTCAACAACTTCAGCAGGTCTATTTGTTAAACCAGCAAATGTTAATGCATCTATTGTTGCAAGTTCTCCAGTAGCAACTAATGTAGAGAATGTTTGTGCACGAGTAGATATGTTATCTAATGTATTTCTAGATATATCAACTGAAATATCAATAACAGAAAGGTCATCACTAATTAAATCAACTTGCTTTAATATATTAATTAATACAGCCAATTGTTTTTGTTTTGCTCTCTTAAATAACAATTCTTTAAGTTTTGCAACGATTTCTATATCAGACCAACCATTTCTATGAATTACTGCAACACCAGTATCTCCACCAGTACCTGTGGTAGTTCTATCAGGAATACCAACAATAACATTTTGTACATCTTCTAAGAAATTTCTTAAATCTTTTACTTCGGTGTCATTTAATGCAGGTGATATAAACTTAGCATCTACATTACCTCCTGTCGCACTAAATAATGATAATAATCTTTTATCTTTAATAGTTTCAAGTGTAGTTTGACTATCAGGTATATCAGTACCTAATATTACTAATAAAGACTTAATTGTACCTTCAACATCATTTAAAGTATCACTTGTTAACATATTTAATGCATTCATAATTGGAATTGCTTGTTCCCAATCACCAGTAAGTAATAATGAATTTTCAACCATAGTAATTGGGTCTAACCCAACAGGGTTCTTTTCAAATTTAATATCATCTTTTGTATCATTCATTGTAATCTTATATTTATTAGTAAAACATATATATTTTACAATATTACCTTCAGAGTCCATTACTACTTGACAAGACATAATTTGAGGATTACCTATTTCAGTAGATTGAACAACAAATGTATATCTTGGGTCTAATGTAGACATAACAATAGGTATTTCTGGTGTTTCATCCTTTGTAATATCAGGTGAAGGTAATGTGATTTGATAACCTATACCACAAATACTTGCGAATGTAGCAGTATCAATATCAACAGCATATGCATGTTCATATGTACACATTTTATTGATTTCTGCAACATCTTCTGCATTCTTATTATCAACAGCGATATAATCAAATGGATTTCCAAATGTATAACCAACTATTTCTCTTGTAATAGGGAATGTATAATTAACTACGCATTTATTATTGATATTAGATGTATTTGTAGGCGCTCTATATAAGATATCTTGCTTACCTAAATACATATCTATTAAATATCTACAATCCTTTTGGTTACTTTCAAATATTGGATATGCTTTCTCAAATATTTCCAAGAAATTATCTTTTGTGACTTCTGTGTAATTTAAGATGATACGTTGACGACCAAAGTTAATCTTTGTATCGTATAACATTAATTCATCTTTTATGCTTGCATCCATTTATATTCCTCCTATTTTATTGTTTTACGATAATAATTATCCTTTACATAATAATATTACCATATTTTTTCAAATCGCACAAATTTAGTAGCCAGCCTGTTTAATATCATATAATTTAAACCCAATTGCTGCTCTTTCACCAAATCTAGCGAGTAATTGTGCAATTGAGTCGATACCATCATCATGCTGTTTCTTTTGTGTAGCCCCAGGCTTTTGACTCCAATTCCATATATTATTTAGGAATTCACAATATTCACTATCGCCCTTACGTAATCTTTCACTCTTAAAGTAAACGTGATTGTGTATCTCACTTTGATACATTAATATCCTATCTAATTTTGATTTATTCGTAGGTGCATTATAAGTTGTAATGTTACATCTATATCCTTGACGCAACAAATCTTCCGTAATCATTGATGAATAAAAATCACCACCATTATTACGTTCAAATGCGCCACCTGTACACCTATTTTTTATGATTTTACTACAAACCAATGGACGAGAGTATTTATCACCATCAAAGTTGTGAATAAACAACACATCTACAATATAGAAATCAAGACCATATTGAAACGCCACAGGCATTGACATAAAGTCTTCGCCACCATGTGCAACGTCATTTACAAACACAATTCTATCTGGCACTCTAATTTCACCATTTTCATCAATAGGTAACTCATCATAATATTGTAAACTATTCTTTTCAAACGGTCTTCCTTCACGTTCTACAGGTTTACATAAATATTTTGCACTAAATATTACAGGGTCTTCAACTCTTTCCATATCTTCATAATATTGGACACTAAACCCAAGACCATAATCATACATAAAGTTACTTTCATGATTATCATCCCAACAAGGCATCTTTACAACCCTAATTCTACTCTTATCTCCATTTTCTTCCATATCTTGAATTACACGAGACATAGGGTCATATAATGACCAAGGTGTACCTATAAATACTTCAGGACAAGGACGATATACACCATCTTTACATAGCCTTTGAACTTTTCTATCTTTTAGTGTAGATGTATATTGCTCAAATAACTTATCTAATCTATCTTTTGAATTCGCCTGTTCTGCATCTGTAACAAGGTCATCTAAATACAACAAACTACTCGCCTCAACTATACCTGTCGTACCCGCATCAACAGACCTAAAATTAACCGTATGAAACCTCTTAACAACCCCAAGGTCTGCATAACAATACTCCGCATTCTGATTAACTAATGCACAACTTTTAAATGGGAATATCTCATGAAACCTATATTCTTCACTTGTAACAAAGTTTAGGAACTCACGATAAAATGAGTTTGTAAGCGCCGTACTATGCCCACTTGCAAGTACACTACGCTCTGGATATAACCCTGCCACAAACGTAATCAGAAACATCCCAAGTGTTGTCTTCCCAATACGAGGAGGACAATTTATGACTAACAAATCCAATTTATCATCAACCAAATCCTGAATTGCCTCTATAACCCCTAATCTTTTAAAGACACGTGCACGAGGGAGATAAAACTTCTTATTTAGGGGTCTATTCCACTCCATCGCAATCATAAACGCCTCAAAATCACCCAAACGTGCGAGTATATCATAACACGTCTTCATCTCATCATTACTCAACTTATCATTACACAAATCAAGCAACCTACGACCAAGCCCACGCATCTCATCATCATGTGCACCATTCTCATTTTCACTTTCAAGTGCACACAATAACATAAACAACCCTTTTACATACTCTTCACTCTTATGCAATTCCAAAGGTACTTGTTCTAATAAGTTACGAATTTCATCACTTCTCTTCATATTCAACATCCTTCGCAGGCTTATCTTCAATACCATTTAATTTTATTAACTTACGTAAAGCATCTAAACTTTCTTCAGATTTCGCTAACTGCTTCTCCGCTTCTGTCGTACCTCTATTAATCTCAAGTGATTGTGTATTCTTCATTCCATAATAATTCGCCGCTGTAAACATATATGTCGCAGGATTTATCTTATTATTCATCGCACCATTCTCTAATACAACATGACACATGTCACGTGCAAGATTTAACGCATTAAAATAAGGACTTACAGGGTCAAGCATATATTCTTTTAATGTATCAAATGTCACACCCATATATAATGCAAGAGCCTTTATACTTGGAACTTGACTTGTACTAACACATAATTCAAAATATTCTCTTATTTCTCTTTCTACTTCCTCTGGACTACCAAGACGAAGGGAGTGTTTTAGAGATAATGAATTCACAAGCGTTTCATTATATTCTTGAACTTGTGCTTGGGAAAGGAAGTTTTCAGCACTACCTTGTAGTTCTATACCTTCTTTCGTCCCACTATTTATTAATTCGTATGCATCACGTTTTTTTTGTCTTCCCATATTATAACCTTCTTTTCTTATGCACATTGCATAATTATCTTATATACATATTATAACACAATTATCGATAAACGAGAAATTGGGGTCTACTGCTCTAGGATGTTGGGGTATTGGGGGGAGAGGGAGGAGGTTGTTTCGCACTATGGGTGATTTTGGTAGTTTGCGAAGTGGGACTACTATTGTGTAGGAGGAGGAGTGGAGAGAGGAGAGAGGGGGGTTGGGGGTATAAAATTTGCTGAGAGGGTAGTTCCAACCCCGTGGGTGTCCTGTCAAAAAAGGGTGTAGTGGTTATCGTTTTACGATAAATAGTTATTATTTTTTAATAAATAATTATTATTTTACAATAACGTTTTACAGTGTTTACCTATATAAATATATATGATATAATATAATTGTAATAAAGAAAGGAACAAAAAAATATGAAAAACTATAATGCTAAAATAAGAGTTAATTATAATACTATTGGTGTTAATATTGCAAACGGTCGCAATAGTAAACGATTAAAAGGTTATGATATTTTAGATAAGTCTAAACAATATTATAATAGTATGTTAATTGCTAAAACTTGCACTAATACGCAATATGTAAAAGTAAATAAAGACTATATCAAATTAAAAGATTATAGAATACAACTTAAAAAAGCACACGTAAAATATTATATTTCAAGTGACTATAAATTTATTACTAGACTAGACACAATGACAACTTATAACATCATAGAGACAAATAAAATGTTAATTGATGGTCATAAGAAAGACATTGCACTATCACACAAATTAAATAATAGATAGTTATAGTCTACACGTGGAGAAGTTAATGGCTCTTAGGAGCGCCCATCTGGGCATCTACCTCCACAAGTGGCAAGTTCCACCCTAAAAACCTAAACGTATTTATTGAGATTATGGTATAACTTATCTCTTATAAGGTAGAAAGTACTATATGAAAAGATAGTCACCTAATGAGTTGAAAAGTGGGAAATAGTGAATATCCAAGAACACGAACCAAGCAATATAAACCATTGAGATATTAAGATATTATAGTCAATCTGGAAGAGTAGAAAATTTTTACAAAAGTTTTTCGTGACACTACTCTAGAGCACTCCAAAAGGAATGTTGTAGAGTGGTGGCAAGAAGAACACCACTAGCAAGTTATCCATCTTGCAAATGAAAGGAAAGTGAGAAAAATGGAAAAGATTAGAATATCTTTATTCAAGGAAGATATAAAAGAACTTGAAGAAAATGTCAAAGATATGACAGAAAGAGAGCAAACAATAATGTTCGCTTATGGCAAGAATGTCGAGGAATATGGCAAAGCCATGCAAGACTTAACCAAAGATGTACCAAAGAACTACACAAAAAAGCAACCAAATGGAAAGACACAAACACCATATGGAACTATTGACTACCAAGATGCAACAATTGCAAAAGTTACAGATTTAGAAGCAATTGACGAGTACATCAAAGCACTTGGAGGAACTAAGACAACAAAGGACTTCAAGAAAATACAACAAAGAAGTGACAAAGTTGTGACACACACAACATTCAAAGCATAGGAGGAATGAAGAATGACAAGCGTAGAAAGATTAGTCACATTACAATTTTTAGAACAATATAAAAAGGACTTAATCAAACAAGTCCTTCAAAACATTGCAAAAGGAAATCGCGACAACAATGATAAAGCAAGAATTATAAAAGATATCAATAAACAAATGTTTATTGAAAAAGTAAAAACTAGATAAAAAGGTATTTACATATATAAATATATATGTTAATATAATATTGGTCTTTAGGACTAGACCAGAATAAACAAGTCTATTGCTGCACGATTATGTCATAGGTCGTGGCAATAAATAGAAAGAAGAGTGATTTATATGACATTAGTATTTAATAAAAGATTAGGAGAACACGTACCACATGAAATTATGAGTTATCATTCATGTCGTTCAATTACAGACATGTCAGAGTACGTAATAAGAACAGAAGAGGATGATGAAAATGCACCTACTTTTGGACTTGAGATTGAAATATCAAGGGGAAGCAAATCAATCACAGACACAATGATTGAAAAAATCTTTGAGATATTCAAAGACTTACAAATTGAAAGTGATGGTTCTATACCAGGAAATGGTATGGAATTAATTACAGCACCATTCACATTGAAGGCAATGTATGAACTACCATTTGAAGAATTATTCAAATATTTAATAGAACACGATTTCAAAGCCTTTGGAGTAACATCCACAGACTCAGGAAATGGTTGTGGAGGACACATTCATATATCAAAAGGCGATAGATGGGAAGATGTTGTATCATTAATGGCAATGTTTATTGACCAAAACAAAGAGATTGTACAAATAATATGTAAAAGACCATTTACAAACTATGCAATTAACAACTTGAGAGGTTTAGGAAAATCAGTAAAGAGATATTATTTACCAGAAGTTAAATCATATATATTAGATTATGCTTGTGAACATTCCAATACATTAAACTTACAACATTCAAAAACAATTGAGTTTAGACTACCAATTGGAACAATCAACTACACAACTAAAATGGCACATGTCGAATTTTTAAATAACTTATACAAATGTTGTGAAGATGTTGTCATGGGTCGTGCCAGAATTGATAGATTAACAATCAACAAAGTATGTCAAGAAGGTAAATATCTACCAAATTATATTAAAGAATTATGTATATCTTGCTCAAAGAAATTAACAATCTATGATGCACAAATCAAGAAACAAGTACGTGAAGTTGAAGAAAAGAAACATAAATTGATAAAGATATTATCAAACTTACAATATGAATTAGGTGTAACACGTGATGTGGCAATCGCACAAGGTTCAATAAATACAATATCACGTCATTTTAACAACATAACAGGCTCAAATGGTTTAGACTCACAAATATATTATATGAAAGAGTTAAAGAACCAAACCATAATCTCTAGAGGTTTAGAGGATTATTTAGAGACACATAATAATAAGATAACTAAGTATTATAAAGAATTAAAAGATTACTTACATGACTTAGATATCAATGACGTTTATTACAACATTGAGGATGAAATGTAGGAAGGGAGTGAATAAGATGTGTGTAATAATAGTAAAAGATAAAAAAGACAGACTACCATCAGAGGGTGAATTGAAAAAATGTTTTGAATACAACGCTGATGGTGCAGGATTTATGTATACAGATAATGGTAAAGTTATAATCGATAAAGGTTATATGACTTGGAAAAGTTTTATCAAACATTATAACAAACTTGTCGCAAAGTATGACAATTTTGAAGATAAATGTTTAGTAATCCATTGTAGAATTGGCACAGGTGGTGGAAATAATATCCACAATACACATGGCTATCCATTAACAAATAAGATAAGTGAAATGCAAAAAACATTCAACACTTGTGAAGTTGGACTTATGCACAATGGTATTATAAGTGATTATAAACCACAAGAAGCGTACTACAATGATACACAAGAGTTTATTAAAGAGTTTGTATATAACTTACAAAAATTTGATAAACACTTTTATAAAAGACAATACTTCAGAGATATGATACGAGACAACTCACATTCGAAGTGGGCAATACTTGATAAAGACGATAATGTATATACATGTGGAGTGTTCACAGTAAGAAATGGGTTAAAGTTCTCAAATACAAATCATGAATATGTATATAATTATAAACAAACGAGTACACCAGCATACACAAAGCAAGAAAGATTAATGTGGGAAGATGTATGGAATGACTATAACTATCCAAAAACAACAGGAGGTTGGGAATAATGAAACAAATTAGAAAGTTTTATATAACATATACAGTACACGAATCAACTTGGTACAACCAAAAAACAGGTAGACGATACATAATACCTCATAAAGAAGACGTTGAACATAGTGGTTATTATGTAGGTAAATCACAAAAATATTATAAGAAAATGTTAAGAAAAATGGGTGCTAAAGATATTAGCATCGTTGAAAAAAGAATTAAAGTTGAGGAGGACAATTAAAATGCAACAAGAATTTGAAAAAATGACTATAAAAGGACAAAAGAGTGCGATACTTTTAGTACGTGCTCTTTTAAATCACCCACAACAACTTGACTACATACAAGATACATATCTTGTAAAACGTCACGGGTCGTGGCAATTTAAAGATAAATTAAGTGTTATGTTAGACAAAGGAGATGGCAATATGACTAGACACGAAAAGAACTATTTATTGAAACAAGATAAAATGATATCGAATAACAATAAAAAAGATATAATCCAAGCAATCCTGGTGACCTCTGGAACCGTTGCTGCAGGTATCCTGATTGCCGTAGTCATGTTAAGGATTGGGGGTGTTATTTAAATGGCTTCAGAGCATTGGAATGAATACCAAAGAAATTATAATAAAACGCATTACAAATCAGTGAGTGCATTACTAGAACCAGAGTTGGTAAATAAATTTAAAAAGAAATTAAATGAAGATAAGATATCGATTGTAGAGTTCATTAGAAACGCAATTGAAAAATATTTAAAAGGTTAATATATAAATATATATTGACTTTTTTATTGTAATATTGTAATATAAATATAGAAACGGAGAGATGAAAGTATATGAAAACATTAAAAGAACTAAAAGGTAGAACAATGATAACTAGGGACGTAGGTGATAATATAGAAACTACAACAGGGTTTGCAGAAGAGGTTACAGAATGTCTTAAAAGACATTTTAACAATGATTTTGGTGACATTTGTAAGAGCGACATAGAATTGAATATGGAAGCACTTAAAAATGACTTAAAAACTGATAGAGTGTTGTCACGATATACGACAAGTAATGGTGACATTTATATAATAAGTGAACTATATACACATACATTAGATGATGGTGATGACAACCAAGTTATTACCACAGTAATGTTTGTAGATGAATACTAGAAAGAAGGTGAAAGTATGGAAGATGAAAGATATGAAGAATTAAGATTGGAACAATTAGATTTTATTGAAGGATATTTTTTTGAACATTTATATCACATACATGTGAATGGTAATCAGGTATCAAACAGAACCAACTACAAAGTAGGTGAAAGTTACATTATAAAGTACACTTTATCACCAGAAAATGCAGTAATTACGCTAGACATACCAAGAAATTTATACGATAAAGTGAATAATTATGTCATAACTCGTGACATAAATGCAATAGAATACAATGAAATTGACGAAATATTAGAAAAGGAGAATGTAATATGGTAAGTAAACCAATAACAGTTAGGCAATTAAAAACATTATGTGATAAGGAAATATTAAAGGGTAATGGCGATAGAGTGATAATGATTTCAAATGATGACGAAGGAAATGGCTATCATTACTTATGGTATTCCTTTCAAACAGTAGAAGAAATAGAAGCACCATGTGAATATCAAGGGAAAACATATCAATTTCCATTTGAATATGCAGATGAACGTGTAGCACCAAAGGATAAAACTATTATATTAGGATAAGGAGTAATATAGATGAGTAAACATTTAAAAGAGTTAACAGATATTGCTAAAGCATATTGCAAAAAGATGAATTATAAGTTTATTTTCGCAAACGAATATAAGTTCGGTTTTGAAACAAAAAATGGAGAATTATATACGTTAACTTATTTTGATTTAGAAGATAAATTAAAGGAGGTGAAATAATATGAACGACCACGAAGAATTATTTATGCAAATAATGGACTTAGTTGCAAATTATTGTGAAACCAGCAAAGACTTTGACTGCATTATATCCAACGTAGAATGTATGAAAGAAAGTTTTGAAGAAGAGGAAGAAAGAGAGGAAGGTGATGACAATGAATAATGTATATGTAATAAGATGCCAAGAATTGTATAGTGACGGCGAAACAACGTCATACGTAATGCACCCAGCATATACAACATATATGGGTTGTTATAATTTTTTAGAACGTATAATTGCAACAGATACTGACTATTATGAAGATGGTGGTTGGGAAAGAAAAGACCTAGAAGAAAGACTTATTTGGAATAAAGACCCACATGAAACTTGGGTCAAATGGGACTTTAACGATGAATATACCATATATTATATAGAAGAAATGGAAGTAAGAGAGGAGGAATAATATGGGATATAGAAGCGATATTTATTTAAAGACTACAAAAGCAGGATATTTAAAAATGAGGGATTTAATCAGGAGAAAATCACAAGCAGCCTATGAATTTTTCACAACACCAGATAAAATGACAATAGAAAAATCAGGTGATAGGGAATATATAAACATGAAGTGGGAATATCTTAAATGGTATGATGGCTACGAAGATGTAGATGCCGTAAGCGCAGTAATTGATGAAGTTAAGGAAGAAGAACCACTACATTTTATAAGAATTGGCGAAGATATGACAGATATTGAAGAAATATATGGCGATGAAACTTGGGACGATGAGTATTTTGACTCATTATCTTTGGATAGATATGTCACAATCTATGGCAAATCTATCACAGATGATGAAATTATTGACAATGAGTAAGGAGAATTTTTATGGATAATTATGAAACTATGGAGAATAGTATGTTAAAAAACATACAAGAATTTTGTGAAGATATAGTAGACCAATTTGGTGTTACAAACTACTATGAACTAATAGACTTAATATATGATTTATGGAATTTTAGAGCACTTACAAAACAATTAAACCCTAAATTATATAAGGATATCAAAGAACAAATAGAAAAGGAGAATGAATAATGAGAGAATTTGTATTTTTAGTTAGTGATGAATGGGTATTGGATGGAGATGAAAATTATGATGAACTAATCAGGATATTTAAACACTATGGTGATGCCAAAAAATATTTTGATGAACGTGTTGCAACTGCAAAGATTGATGCTGCTGACTGGGGCTTGGACGAAATATCAGCCACAGAAGACCATTTTGAAGCCTATATGGACGGTGAATATAGTGTAAACCATATAAGAATAGTATTAGACAGAAAGGAGTTATATTAATATGTTTGATAATATCTACGATAACGGTGATTACCTATTAGGAAAGGTTGCAAATGTAATTAATTACATACATAATTTAATATTAGAAGAAAGAATTGATGACGAATATGCCTATGAAATACTAGATGACATGGGTAAGATGAAACCAGATACAATCATCTCAATCTACTACAATCACCCTATGGGATATAGTTACGAAACTTGGGATTATGAAGATATTGTAAACAAACCATAGACAAAACTATGTTGTAATGTTATAATATAGGAAAGGAGATGATTATATGGAATTAGCAATATTACTTATACTTGGCGTACTTGCGATATATTGTTTTTTAAGAAGTGTATTTGGAATGTCACACACTGCGTCAATAATCACTATGATTACAAGCGCAGTTGGTGCGTATAGAAGTGTAAGTCACGATGAAAATAGTGAGAAAGGAGATAAATAATGTCTACAATATGTATAATTTTAATAGCAATTGCAGTAGGATTGTGTTGTCCCCCTCTCGCTCTGTTTATTTTAATATTAGCAGCGGGAGTGATTGGGATTTTACCAGCAATAATTTATGCTTTTGTAATTAGTGGGATTTATGCAGTGAAAAAATATATGGAATAGGGAGAAAAATATTCTCTCTTTTTTTATGTAAAAAACATATACATTTATAGCGAACACTTGGTGTTACCAAAGATTTCTTGTTTTGGTAACACTGGTAACAAAAAAATTGAAAAATTATCGAAAAACGATAAATTTACTGAACAAAAAATTTAAAAATCGCCGGGAAAATTGTTCAGTTTTGTTCAGTAAAAATCAGTGAGAACGCACAATTCCCATTTGTCAAGTTCTTTCTACTTTTATCGAAAAACGATAAAAATAGGTGGAATAATGTTACCAATACTCTCTCTTTGGTAACACTTTGGTAACACCTTTGGTAACACCTTCAGATACCGAAATTACGTTAAAAACACTCTAATGTTACCAATGTTACCAATAATTTCTTAAAAAAGTTACTAGAAAAACATATTACCATATGATTTTCAAAATCGTTACTGAACAATTTTTAATCTCTATATAAACTTTTTGAAAAAAAATTTGCAAAGTTGGTTATAATATCGAACACTTCCTCTTTTTCTACCCTCGAACACGACTTAAAAAGTGCTGATTTTTATACCATATTTTGATATTGCATTGATTTAAAAAATGTGCTATTATTTAATTAGCATCCAGACTAGATGGGAGATGATTATATATGGATGATACATTTGCAAAGTTTAAACGTTGTTTTGATTTTGTGGGAATTGTAGAAAGTGATTTTACAGACCCTAGATATTATGGTCACGTGAAGCAAACGATTAGGAGAACAATTCTTAAAAAGAGCAATGTTAAACGTTTTTACCTTATGTATGGTAAATTTGACAGCAAAAATAAGTTGTATGTTGGTAGTGAATTAGGAAATAAGATTAAAGAAGAATGGTATGGTATTGGTGAATGGTTAGATTGTAGTGAAGATGTAGATAGTGTTTTTAAGAATGTTGAAGATAGTGTAAAAAAGGCGTATTTGAAAATAGATGATGATGATAAGTTGAAGATTGCGGAAAAAGAGTTAGGTGATAAGTTAATAGATGCGGAATACGTGAGATATTTTAGTTTTAATGAGGCAGGAAAGTTGTTAAAAGATGATTTTAATAATTATATGAATGTCTTAAAGTATGACAAGTATCTGCAAGAAAGAATAAGGTATGATGATTTCTATCATAAATTTGTATATAATAATAGATTTATGAGTGAAGGTGATTATACAGAAGTGTGGGGATATATATCAAGCGTGTATAGGCTTACGAATATTAATTATTTAGGTAAGTTAATTCGTGAAGAAAATAATCATATGGTGCGTCATTTTAATTCACTTCGTGATAGAGTATTAGAAGATATTGATGAGTTTGAGTATGAAAAAGATGAGAGTGGTAATGATATAAGTTATATTGATAACTTCTTTGAGAAAGTTTGTGGTAAGATACCAAAAGATGAAGATGAGAAGATTTATCAAAGAGAACTTGGTAGAATGATTTTCTATGGTATTGTTGCTCGTGTATTTAGTGATAACCCTAACGGTGTTAAATTTGACTACGTACCTATATTTGAAAGTAATCAAGGTCGTGGGAAATCGACACTTGTTAGTAGATTAAATATATTGCCTTCGACTTATGATGTGGTTGACTCGTTTGATGGTAAGGATGCAATGTTACATTTAAATGGAAAATGTTTTATGGAAATTGCTGAATTACAAGCAATGAATAAAGCAAAAGATAATGAAACAATAAAGAAATTTGTTACAAAATCAACTGATACATTTAGAATGCCTTATGGTAGAAGTGATGTTACGTATGTTAGAACTTGTATATTTATTGGTACAACAAATGATGCATCATTCTTAACTGATATTACAGGTAATAGAAGATACTTACCTATAAACCTAGATAGTATGAATTATGATATGATTACATGTGATTATGCAACAGATTACATTAAAAAATGTTGGCAAGAAGCATATTTATTATGGAAAGATGATAAAATATACTTAAAAATTCCTAATGAATGTTGGAATATTGTTAATAAATACACAGATTTCTACACAGTTGATGACCCAGTTGAAGGTGCAATATATGAGTATGTCGCAAATTATGACCAAGAAAAGAGAACTCGTAAAGATGCAGTGTGTGGTGTTGAAATATTTACACATTGTATGAATGGTTTAAGACATAATTATAGTAAAAATGATGCTCGTGCAATTGCATTCTATATGAAAAATATGCCTGGTTGGAAAAAATATGAGGGTAAATTAAGGTTTGGAGATTACGGTCTTCAAAGATGTTGGGTACATAATGACTTTGTAGAAACTGAAGAAAATGTGTAAAAAATAAAAGAGAGGTATTGAAAATCTCTCTTTTTTGTTGTAATATTTAATTAAACATAGAGAAAGGAAAGTGATTAAATGTTTAATATCTTAAAAGATTATTATATTAATAATAATTTAAAATTAATTCCTATTAAACCTAATGGAAAAGAGCCATTGATTAATTGGAAAATGAATTATGAGACATCACCAGACCAAGTTTTTGAGTGGTTGCTTGAAGAACCTAATCTAAATTGGGCATTACCTATGAATGCAAATGACTTGTTTGCAATTGATATAGATATGCATGGAGATGTTAATGGTATCGATAACTTTAAAAGATTATGTCGTGATTTAGGTATTGATAAAATAAAAACATTAGTACAAAAGACACCTAGTGGTGGTTATCACTTGATATTTAAAAGTGATGATGAACTTAAAAAAGTTAAGAATTCAGCAAATACTTTTGAAAATTATAAAGGTATTGACATAAGAACAGATGGCTATATATTAGTTTATCCATCAAAAATAAATAACGTTTTTTATAATTTTACATCAGATGGTAGCGATATTATGTCACATATTTCGACAATGCCAAATGAATTAAAACAATTTATATTAAATAGTAACGCAAATTATGTAGAGAATGAAAAGGTTAAACGTAATACTTGTGACTTTTATAGAGAAGGTAAGGTTGTTAATAAAGGAAACCGTGACATTGAAATGTTTTTATATATAAAAACTCTTTATAATGATACAAATTTATCACAAGATGAAATTAGAGCACTAGCATATATTTATAATGAAAGATGTTTTAATCCACCATTAAGTACAAGTGTTATAGATTATAAATTAAAAAACTGCTTTAAACGTGATAGAGATAAAATAATAATATTACATATTAGTAAACAAGAAGATGAGGAAAAGGAAGGAAATAATAATGAATAATGTTTATGTTGAAAAATATGATTGGAATAGACCATTAGTACCTGGGTCTATCGTATGTAGTCAATATAGTGACTTTGATGGAGAAAGAAGACAAGGTATTTTCTTAATAATATATGATGAGACGTTAGATAACTCATTATTACATAATAAAAATTGTGTTGGGTTGAAACTTACGACACAAAATACATTAGTTAATAATTATGTTGTCGCAATTAATATGGAATTAAATAAGTTTTTAGATAATGATAGTCTTGTTTGTTGTAGTAAATTACATTTATTGAATAAGACAAAAGAAATATATAAATATTTAGGACAACTTGATAGTTATACATATAAAAGAGTTGTTAAAGTTTATAGTAAGTTTGCACGAGAAATGCAACGACAATTATTAGATAGAATATAAGAGGTGAAGATAATGAATAGTATCGAGTTTAAAAGTACATTTGATGAAATAGAATTTGATATTGCTATGAAAATGTATATGAAACATAATAGTAAAATAGCAAGTATAAACGAACATCTTGGAGAAATGTATGGTTATAAAGATTTGGAAGATGCAGAAGTACTTGAAACATATGACACATTACAAGAATATAAAAAAGCATTAAAAGAAAAGTGTGATGCTTTTGATAAAGCAATAGAATATATAGAAAAAAATAAACATTTGAATTGGTATGTTGAAAGTTGTTATATAAGTGATTTATTAAAATTATTAAAAGGAGAAGAA
>Ga0326512_10000887_pt1 | contig 24843 bp, 35 predicted proteins | sample 1_2617_0518_D_FD_203652 | JGI IMG/M metagenome (GOLD analysis project Ga0326512, IMG submission 203652) | Bovine rumen microbial communities from UC Davis, California, United States - 1_2617_0518 | ecosystem: Host-associated > Mammals > Digestive system > Stomach > Rumen | place: USA...
AGTCAGAGATGGTAAGAAGACTGCCGCAGGGCATTTTCACTGTTTTGCTTGTCATACAAGTAAAAGATTGCCCGATGCAGTAGACTTCTTGCTGAAGCAGAAGAAAATATCACAGGACGGAGTATCGTGGCTTCGGGAGAATATACCAGGGTATGATCCATCGCTCACAGATAATTTTGATTATCTATTACCTGCGGAAACCGTGGAAGCCCTGACTAATAAATATGCAGTAGACTATTTCCGTATGCTTACGAAGCCTAAGCAGAGCTATGTGTCCGAGGAGGAATTAGCTAAATATAGGTTCACGGTACCATATATGTACGAACGTAAGCTTACAGATGTCATCATTGATAAGTTTGATATAGGTTATCAGGCAGATTGGGTTCCCCCAGGAAGAAAACGCCCTGTACCTTGCATTACATTCCCTGTGAGAGATAGAACGGGTGGGACTTTATTCTTTTGTCGCAGATCCATAGAAGGTAAGCTATTCAATTATCCTGAAGGGGTTACAAAGCCTGTATACGGATTATATGAATTACCAAAGGGTATTAAGTCTGTAGTCATTGTAGAGAGTTGCTTCAATGCACTGACCTGTTGGGTATACGGCAAGCCTGCGGTAGCTTTACTCGGTACGGGCAATAGTTATCAGATAAATCAGCTCAAACAGCTTGGAGTACATGAGTTCATATTGGGCTTCGACCCTGATGATGCAGGTAGAAAAGCTACAGAAAAGCTTAAAAAGGCATTACGGAGCGTAGCTATGATCTATCAATTTGAAGGTATTCCCGAGGGTAAGGACATCAATGACTTAACTAAGGAAGAATTTGATTCGTTGGAGGTGGTATGATGCTTGTTGCTAAAGATGCAATAATCACCATCAAATTAGACCACGGGCAGATAGACTTGTCCGTGCCTAACTTCTTGGATAGTGACCTAACCACAAAAAAAATCGAAGACATAGTAAAGCTATGCAAAGCTTCAGATAAAAATCATGGAACAGATGTAGTCCATGAGATGCTTATATTATGTCAGCAAATGAAGAACGGGAAGCTCGGTTTATATCGACGTACCACAAAGATATGCAAGAGAATAGATAAACTCATACAGCTTCTTGGTACACAGGAACAGGTACCAAAAGGCAATAAACGATTATTTTAGGGGATGATGTTGTGAGTAAGTTTACTGATATGGCTCGAAAGTGGGCTGAGGATGACAAAGCTATCGATACTAAGGGGTTTCTTCGGTCTATGGAGATGTTAAATAACAAGCACAAGATATACTATATTATGGGTAAGAGTGCTTCGGGCAAGGATACAGTATACAGGGAAATTCTTAAACGGATGGATAACCTCAGACCTATTCTTATGCATACTACCAGACCTATACGGACAGATGAAGTTGATGGGGTACAGTATGCTTTCGATACCGATGGTGCATTTCGTATGATGTACTTTAATCATGATGTGGCAGAATACCGTAGATATGCGGTGAGCGGATCAGATGTAGATTGGATATACTTCACTCCCATATCGGAATTAGACACCATAGAGAGTAGCCGAATAGGAATAGGCACCCTTGAGTCCTATGGTCAATTGTACCCTAAATATGGCAATAAACTTGTACCTATCTACATCTATGTGGACGATACCACAAGATTTCTGAGAGCTGTAGAGCGAGAGCTTCATGAAAGTAATCCTAATCCGTCAGAGCTGTGCCGACGTTTCTTAGCTGATGAGCAGGATTATTCAGAGCTAAATCTTCAGAATGCAGGGCTGTGTGTGCGTTTCGAGAATACTAATTTGACTGAATGTGTAGATGCTATATGCAAACACATTCGATATATGGAGGCGAAATAATGTTAGTACCTGCTCAGATTTACAAAGATGAGTTACAAAGAGAACTCATTGCACGATGGTATGACCCGAAATACAGTCACTATTTTGCAGGAGAACGAGGAGGCTCAAACATAGCCGACAACGCATTTTGGCGTAGAGATTTTGTGTATGTAGATGATGATGGTAACATTGCAGGTTTCTTCGGATATGCTTTCAATGAAACGTCCAAATCTATGTACAACTTTGGGTTAATCGGGTTCCGTGATAATAATACTCGCATGATATATGAGGTGATCGCCCATGTACGCATGATGTTTGAGACCCATCAAGCTCAAAGAGCTGAGTTTTGGGCGTTCGCAGATAACCCTGCTAACAAACTATACAAACGTTTCTGCCATAAATATGGAGGGAGAGAAGCTGCCCGTCTACACCGTACCGCTTATTATGATGGGGCATACCATGACACTATCGTATATGAATTTATGGGCGAGTCTATACTATTCTCATTGAACTTAAAATCATCTAATCAAATATACGATTTTGGTGATGTATCGGAATACACTACCATAGGCGAATAAATAGACGTACATATGGTACAAATATACAAAGAAAAGGTTTGCAAAGTTCTACGTTACGAACAATGCAAACCTTTAATATTTTATGGAAGATGATATAGTTTAACGTACAATCGAGTCGTTATATAGTATATAAGCAATACAGGGGGTGCTTGCGTGTGAGTTATAGTAAGGAATATATTAAAGAACGAACTATCGAATTATATGATTCTCTACCTATGGAAGAAGAAGCTCGGAAAGCTCAATTTGCTGTCCGAGATGAAATCATCGATCTTAACTATACGTTTTTCGGATACGTCGCAACAAGTACATTTGTCGAAGGAGTCTTATACGAAGATAAATTCCAAACCGCACTTATGGCGTTTCTCGGTATGTGGTGGAAATATAAATATGCTCCGAAGTACAGAACGGATTTATCGTTTGCGGTATTCTTTAAACCTCGCCTGAGTGAGGAGATCAGAAGATACCTCAATACATTCAGTTATTCACAAAAGAGAAATCTATGTATCAAAGTAGCTGCGCAACTCAATAAGCCGTGGACATCAGTTAATTATGATGATTTGGCTAAGGTCGAATTGCCTGAAGATGATATGTTAGCGCTAAAGACCATTCTTGGATATAAGCATCCCCAAGATATATCTGATATAGAGGGCTACACAGACACACATATGACCCCTGTTCATGGAATAGAAAAATATGTATCAGATAAATACGATACAGTAGAAGAAATGCTGATACAAGAAATGGTAACTCAGGAAGCACCTATAGATGATAAACAACTAAGAAGTCTATCTGAGTTGTATAGTATACCTTACATCGAATTAAAACAGGCTCTGCCAAGAGCTATGCGTATTCTTCATGATAGATTAACTCGGAACCTCAATGATATATAATCATTTGAACTGCGCTTCATCTTTGCGCAGTTTTTCTTTTTTATAACCCTCGGCTTCAAGCTCCTTGCCCCATTCGGTGAATTTAGGGGTTTTCAACTCATACGGGGTAATATATCTATGAATTATTTTATCATTGCCTGCGGAAACATAGTCACCTAATAGGTCTATATCTATCTCCATAGGTAAATCTTCTACATTCATATATTTACCATCGTACATAATTTTGCTACCATCTGTTACACAGATATATAAATCATCCTCATAAAAGAAGCTATTGTACAGATGCTTGTGGAAATCAAGGCATTTCCATCCTAATTCTAAAAACGATTTATATACCCACACATTTTCAGATGACTTAGAGAAATGTTCCAATACATCATCTAATGATACTTGATAAAATGTAGTCCCTTTGGTCATTGCAGGCTCTACTGTTGATCTGATATATATCTTCATATACTCGCCTCACAGTCTCACTATAGCCACTACATCAGCCCCATAGCCATGATTACCCAAGATGACCTCATTTTCGTCATCGCCATAAGTTTCGTTATAATCAGCAATTAGCAGTACATCACCAGTTCTGCTATAAACATTTAACGCAGTATTATATCGTCGAATCAATTCAGCTTCGCTTAAATCTTCATTTATCCCCACTGCACAAGTACCATTAAGTTTTTCATCGAGATAGTCCCCATCTTCCCATACCGATGAACAATCAAGATACCCTCTGCTAAGGTTATCCATGTCTTCAGGATATGCACCTCTAAGACCATAGTAATAGTAATCATTGACCATCATCGCATCTATAAGCTCTGATATGGTTGTTATGACAGGCACACTATGTTCGGATGCCTTTATATATCTTTTCATAATATCATCACCTCGATTTAATTATTAATTGCATTAGGCAGTACACCTCTCTTGTTACCTGTGAGCTTACTATAATTATAATTATTCCTTATAGATGTCCAAAATTGATGTCCCACAGACGGCGCATTGAGAAGCCTCCTATAGTCTTTCAAGCTAACATCGTAGTATATGTACAAGTCTCCTGCCCCACCATTTTTACCCTTAAACTGCATCAACAAGTCACCTACATTATCACCTTTATTACGGACATTAAATCCAACCGCCCACACATTTGATGAGCGTACACGGACAAGGTTCTGTGCCAAGTTTTTGGTGTTTATAGCCGCCATTATGGGAGATGAAAACTTACCTATATGTAATGAGCATTCAATATATTTGAGAATATTTTCTACTTTTCTTGAAGCGAATATTGTATTACCGTGTTTTACAAACATAGTATGCCCTTTACACATACACTGTATATTATCAATTGTGTATACGCCATTGTTTGCGGATAGCCCATACATAGTCATAGCTTCAATGAAATCTTTCATAATAGTTCACCACCTCATACTATATTAAAGGTTACAAAAAGCTTCACAGGCAGGAAGCAGACCTGTGAAGCTTAGGTCAGAAGCCAAACTCAATCATATCGGGATAATACTTCTGTATATTCTTTTTTACTGATTTCAGCACCATATACTTGCCGTATTCCAAATCATCCATTGTTCCAGGATTAAATACGTCAAAGCCAATTGTGCGCTCCATCGGGGTAAGCTCTATTGTGTTTACTCTGATCTTATTCTGATATGTGGTGATAGATATTATTATGTTAAGCTCTGAGATTGGTGGAGTTTCGGTATACTCAGGGAATGGCTGATAAATGAAATGAACATACATATCATAGGTATTTCTATCCTTCTTGACTTTATATACTCCATCAAGATGTTTTGATAGATATTTACCTATACGGTTTACCTGAGTGCTTGCAGGCAGTGCTTGTCCTGCTTTAATATACAATTTCATAATGTCACCGCCTTACAGTGATGCCCAAGCACCTGATGTATACTTGTATACACCCGAACCCCAACCTATGCCTAATGCACCATCAGGGATATCATCTGTAGGTGCAACAGCAGATATATAAAACCGTACTCCTCCAAGTTGAATATAGTTGCTTCCGCTGTTTTTCATATTGATGAGACCACCCAACACATCAATTGAACGATTTCGATTTAACGCATTAAGTAAGTCCTCCCACTTTATGGTATCAGCTACTATAGAGCCAGATGATCCTGCGGTAGGTAATGGGGAACCGAAATTATCAATCAATGATATTGATTTAGTTTGTGACTTGCTCGAAGTCGCAGTAGATGCCCATATATGATAACTACTATCGGTGCAAATAGATGTTATATCAATACCATCTTGTGTTTTAGTCAGTTTTAAATCAGCAGGTCTGTAGTAATCCACCCGTGATAACTGAGCTGAAGCAGTGGCTTCGGCATTTATTGCATCAGACCACACAAACGAACTATCTGCTACAGTTGTTATATCTGATGCTGAGTATAAATAATATAATGCATTTATAGTCGATGTATCATCCATCAATGCATCCATAGGTTGTGTTAAATCCCTTTGAGCTGCGGCATACTGTAAAAAGGATTGGAAATCTAATTCAGTATAATCAGAGTGCAACCCCATTACTTGTATTGTTTCGGCTGATAGTATCGCAGTGACAGGTGTAGCTTCAAACCAATTTACAAACTGATAATTATACTGTGATGGAGCTTTAGGGACTGCCACTTTAGCACGGGTAAATACAGAAAAATCCTTTACAACATTATGTAATACAGGATGGTTTTCAAATACATACCCACCATCCGAATCCATTTCGGATACAGATGTATCACTATAAGAATTTGCTCGATTGAATAATCCACCCATAATGTCAGTATTAGTAGGAGGTACTGTTACACCATCAATAACTACATCGGATGCGCTAAAGTTTATACCATGGTCTACTTGTATAGGTAATGTATCGTCAGTTATAGCGAATGCGAACTGTTTAGTTTGTATATCCACAGGATAAAACATACCATTTTGGCTTGCAGATGAATGGCTCGGTGAATTACTCCAAAAGAAATATTTGAAACGATTACGAGCCTGAGCCTCGCCATAATTATATACTATCTGGTCTATACAAGATTTCTGCAATGCCAAACCGTCAGAGATATGACCTTCGGCACAAGCCGCTACTGCTGTATCATAATCAACACAGAACTCGGATATGAAATAATCAGATACTACACCTGTAACACCTCGCATAACATATATACTGCGAGAGTCTTGCAAATCTGCTTGTGATGGCGCACCCGATCCATCAGCCATGCGGTACAACCATATATATCGTGTATTGTATATCTGAAGCTTCGCTATATCCTCCGTAGCTACTTTAACTGCATCTATATATGATGCAAACATAGGCGGTATAGAGAATATAATCTTATTAGCCCACGGATATACCCACGGACCCAAAAAATCACCATCCGAAGGAGCATCGGTATCTAACGATGATTCTGTACCTGATACTGCCATTGTCAACAGCTTTGCTGAGAACCCTGTAAGAAGTAGATAAAAAGGCTTTTCTACCTTATCAGAAAATGATATACGAACGATTGGTACTTGGTTCATATTAGGTCGAAAATCCTTTGCAGGAGGAGTCAGCTCAGATACAGACCATTTACCTGGTTGTAATACAACACCATCTATAATTTTTAAATACTCAGGTATTTGTTCTTTTATTTCGTTGGATACATCACCTGTGTTCGGATTTGTGGGAGGTATGATATCACCGCTTGGGCTACTTGTCTCATTGTTTTCAATCAATGGACCATAGTCCGTGACCCTTGTAGCCCATCCAGTATAGCTATCACTATCCGATGCTACGGCACCCTTGCCTGCAAAGAATGACCCTATTATTGTATTAGCTGCGCTGATATTACTACTCGACGGCAAAGGTATCTCACGATAATGTACTCCCGATATATCATCAGTACCTACCCTAAGTAAAAGTGAGTTACCCATGGTGATCATAGAACTCATAAACTCTTTTTCCGACACGGGTACTATTTCAGGGGCTTCTGTAGCTAAATACCTTAAATATATTTCATACAGGCTATAGCCACATACGCGACCTTCATTCCACAATGTCTTAGACATCTCGGCACTTCCTTTCCCAAATATAGTTATTCTATGACTATATAAGGTTTACAAGACAAAAAAGCGTGACCAAATTAATGACCACGCCCTTAGATAAAATTACCTTTTTATTCAGGTATTACTATTTCACAGAACATCAGTATATCGTCAAAATTGATATACTTTATTTCCGAATAGCAGACAATAAAAGAATTTGATGATATATCCTCATCATAGTAAACGTGATATACATTCTTATCTTTGGTAAGTATAATCAATTCGTCCATATTATAAGGTTTGTATTCTTCAAATGCTTTCCAATCCATAAATACACCTGCCTTTCAAATTACCTTTTTATTCAGTTTATTTGTCAGTGACAACAGAATAAACTAATGAATATATTGTTATTCCGACTGATACCGCAACAAAGCCTACGCATAAGCTGTGAGCAATATCAATCAATGTACATATAGTCTGCATAATATCTCCTTAATTTCCTCTGACCGTTTTCACGCTCATGTGTTTACCTTCTTATTCGGTTACTTCCAATATGGTTCGTATGGTAATGCTGTGTTACCTGTGTTGAGCATTATGTTCTGAACTTCGCTTGGTGTAATGACTGGATCGTTTACTTTAGAAAAACCAAATTTAATCCTCCTATCATTGTTGAGTGTGAACGTCAACGTGTCTGATACCCACGCAGTAATACTTTCAGCTTGAACATAATTTTCGTTTGTATCATATACATACAATACATATCTAATGCTTGGATTTGTAGCTAATGTATATGTTCCTAAACCAAGTGATATAAAGTTAGTTGTTCTGCATCGTTTATCATTTGGACTTGTTGCACCTGTTGAAGGATTAAATGTTCCGTTCTCAATACCAACAGTATTTATATCAAACAAATTCATCGACTTCTCATACACACTCTGTACAGGATGCCAACCCTTATAATTAACACTCACCTCACTCGGCTGTAATGTTGTGTCAACTGAGAGTGTGTTTGCTCCTGCTATTGTAGGGATTGTTATGCCTGAGACTTCGTCAGCATAATCACCAATCTTTCTGATAGGCTCGTTGACTATGCCTGTTGTCTCAGTCGCAAGAACGTACCAAACTGTTACTGGTGTGCCGTTGGCGTATTGCTGTTGTAAGTAGGCTATCCATTTATCACGATCATCAATACCTTCCGAAAAATCTGTAATGAAGTTAATGTTTGAACCAAAGTAAGCACCGCTTGTGGCAGTTATTGTTTCTACTAATGGATAATGACTGCAATAACCAACACCTGTGCTAGGCTTGTAGTTAGTAAAGAGCTCGGCATTATAATACGCATTTCCATTATGTATAGTCGAGTTAGGTGCCCATCTTCCACCTTCTTGCCCAGTTAGTACAAACTTCTTCACTTTCCTCGTTGTCTCCACTTCCCCAAGATAAACAGGCGTTGTGGTGTTGGCTGATGAAATCGGGATTTTAATTCCATACGGCTCGTAGGGGAGAGGGGTTGAGCCGAATGTGATTGCGTATTGTTGATTCTCTTCAATTGCAGGATATACTTGATTTGTTATTACGTGGGCTAATTGCGCTCGCATATAACGTGCCATTTCGGGCGTTGTAAATCCCCTATTTTCACCTTGAGGTGCGCCGCTGCTTCGAGAAATGTAATTTTTGTCTGCGTCATAGTACGAGATAAACGACTGAACAGGATAATGGTTTGTATGTAAAACATAATTTGTGTTTCCATAGCACGGTATATAAAGCGACCTCATCTGCTCACACGTGCCCCCTTGCTCTGCCGTTTTATAAGCTTCATCTGCACCTGTCGTTGTGCTTATGCCGCCTTTTTCCCATTGCGACAAATTCCCCGTCCTCTCCCCACACTCACTCGGCTGTATCGGGTTGTCGGGAGTAGGTGTGCCTGTCTGAGACATATTACCCTTTAAGCCCACTGTCGCTGTTGTATCATTTGCATAAATATCAGCAGGAGTTGTGATGGTGTCAGTGGATGTGCTCATGATGTAATGGCTGTCTACCCAAGTGTCAGAAGCCTCTACATATCGTTTAAAATTCATGTTTTATTCACCGCCTTACCAACCTACTCCGACACTTCCGTCAGGAATATCGCCAGTCGGGGCTGTGGAGGAGACATAGAGTCGTACACCGTTGATGATTGCATACCCATTACCGCCTTGGTCTGTGGTATTCTGCTGACCCTCAATAGCGGCTTGGTTAGTACCTATCTGTGTACGCTGCGCTTCTGTAACTGCTGCATGAGTGCTGTCATAGTTAATAAACGCAGGATTAAGCTTGTTAGTAGCGGTAAGTTCACTCTGCAACCCTGCAACAAGGTCAGCTACGGAAAATTCTACGGTATTTCCATTCTGAAGGGTAAGTACCACCTTTTTGGTCTGATCATTATAGCTACCGCCTACAACCACACTCTCAAGAGGCAAATCGATAGTTTGAGCTGTACCAAGGTTATCACCGTTCTGATCCAAGAGCTGTGCGGTTACAACAAATGTAGAACTATCGATAGTCAGACTAAGATTAGTGGCGTATTTCACATCAGATGGCATACCGCCGCCACCCTTACCACGGGCAAGAAGCATAGGAAATAAATAATTAGTCTCCATATTGATTGCACCACCTTACTGTTTAATCCATGAACCTGATGAGTTCATCATATACATATCTCCTGTGGATATGACATACACAAGTGAACCCTGAGATATTTTATACTTTTCAGTAACTGTGCTAAAATGATACACATCAGACGGCATATCCGTTGTTGTATCAGCAAACATCTCATAGTAATTCAATGATGTCTCACCACCATCTACCCATGACAGATGCTTTGTGTTAAATATTGTAAGCATTTATATCGACCTCAACTTTCTATAATGTATATATCTTCAAGATCAGTGTACTGTAAAGGCTTGACTGCCTGAGTCAGTATATTTGTAAGATACCAACCGCACACAGGTCTGTTACCTCCCCAAGCATACCAACCATAATGCACTGACCACGTTTCAGCATTAAATCTTCCCAAGCGGACATAATCTCCGACTTCTAATGTGATCTCAAACTCGGGTACGTTAAGCTCCATAAGGACACCTACTTTCTGCATAGTCTTTACATTATTTAAGGTTTTAGCCTCAAGCACAAAAAAGCCTCAGATGTTCAATCTAAGGCTAACACACATTTCATCCCACACCTAAGAGGTGGGGGACTTCTTGCTGAAAGAAGTTAAATGTTTATCTCAATATTTTCTGGCATTTTGAGTCGTTATAGATGTATAGAGGTGATATGTATGAATATATCTGACGAATTAATTAATGCGTTAGTAGAAGCTCTATACTCAGACATGAAAGAATATATCGCATCGGAGGGAAGTCATGAGGAAGTCATTCAAGAGTCTTGAGCATGACATCATAACCATTCTTGGCAGACACGGTTATCTGCTGAAAATGAAGCTCAAAGATATAGAAAATACGGATACACGCATATATACCAAAGGTCTGCTCGACGGCTGTGTAGTTTCATCGCACAGAGGGGATATTTCATCTATCACACTATCGTTCTCTGATAACTACATTCAGATGACGTATTCTGCGCTGATAGCAATAACCTTTGATATGGAAGCAAACATCAAGAATATATTCATAGATCACACAGACAATCGAAAGTATTCATCTATATATGATGAAATCAATCAAATCATAAGGAGGATGACCCCTAATGGGTAAAGTAATTATATTTCCCGAAACAACAAAGATGCCTATCACGCTGATAGGACACAGAGCAGGCTTCTGCTATGGGGCAGATGTCTCAAATGATGAGGTCAATTATCAGAGAGGCATTAACTGCATCAAGAGTATGCATGGCAGAACACTGGAGTTTCCTGATGTACATATGGGTCTGATGAGATACTCTGCAAAAGTTATAAGAGAGTGGTACACACACGTTGGTGGGTCTCCCACAAGATTACAGGCTTCTACCCGATACATCGAGTATGACGATTTCAATTACATAACTCCACACACGGTAGAGAAAGATCCTATAGCCCTACAGGTATTCAAGCAGACAATCAATACTATTCGTGACAGCGTAAAACTTCTTGAGAAGTCATGTCACATTCCGAGGGAAGATGCTTCTATGCTTTTACCCTTTTGTATGGAAACCGTAGAGATAGATAAGCGTAACGCCCGTAATCTTATCGATATGTCCCGTAACCGTGAGTGTTCAAGAGCCTATTGGGAATACCGTGAGCTGTTTTTTGATGTCAAAGAAGCATTGGCTTCATACAGTGATGAATGGAGAACTCTGATCGATCTGACATTCCATCCCAAGTGTGTAGAACTGAGATACTGCCCCGAGGAGAAATGCTGTGGTAGGTATCCTAAGAAAGAAGATTTATATGTGATAGGGGTTGACTTAGCACATGGAGCAGATGATTAAAATTGCTATAGAGTTTGAAGCTAAAGTAGATACATCCGACAAGTACTTTTCAGAAAACCTTGCACAACGTATCGAAAAAGCTGTTGTAGATGCTTGTAAGGATATTAAGCCTACTCACGACTTCTGCTTCATGCTTGATACAGATAGGGATTATCGGTTAGGTAACTTTGATGATGGGTTGTACTGAGGAGAATACATATGGATGGGTATATCACACAAATTGACAGTAAAACCGCTACGGAGTTTATACTACCGAGGCATTATGCAGGTAGAGTACCATCCATATCAATCGCATTCGGTTGGTACCATGGTGGCAAATTAGTAGCCGTATGTACATTTGGCAAACCAGCTACTCCATGGCTATGTAAAGGTATATGTGGTGATGCTTGGGCTTCCAATGTATACGAACTAAATCGTTTATGTCGATTAGAAGATTGGACCGCTCCGTTATCACATTTTGTAGCAACCTGTCTACGTCAATTGAAGTCAAAGAATTGGATAATTGTATCATACTCAGATACGGCTATGAATCATCACGGTTACATATATCAAGCGTGTAATTTTCTGTATACAGGTATGACAAAAGAACGTACCGATTTGTGCAGTAATACGCAGAAGCATGGCAGGCATTATGATCATGAAAATATATCTGATTATAGAAAAGTGCGAAGCGCAAAGCATAGATATGTGTATTTTTGTACTTCATCTAAGAAACTCAAAAAGAGGTGGTTATCATGCTTGTCGTACCCAATAATGCCATACCCAAAAGGCGATAATAGCGCCGACTACACGTTAGGTGTATATATGCAAGAGCTTGTAGTAAATTCCGATGGGGAACAACATAGCATAAGCCCTAATGCACCTACCATATATAAAGCTAAATCATTATTCTAAGGTGATGTGATGAATAAACTCAATTTACAACGCTTCAAGGAGCGATCAATCAAGGCTAACGCTGTATTTCGTATAGACAGTATTGATAAAGTGGAAGCCTACAACTTTGTAAGTAAATATCATTATTTGGGTGACACCGATTTCTTCAGTATGTATGCATACGGTCTCATTGAACGTGAGACACATAAACTTGTGGGTGTAGCTACATATAGTTTACCTCAAGGATCTGTAGCACTACAATCGTGGTTTGGTCTAAAAAACGATGTTAAAGATATATTAGAGCTAAGTAGGTTATGTATGCTCCCTGAGCTTAATGGCACCAATGCCACATCTTACCTATTAGGCAATTCGATGAAACGTCTTAGGACTGAAGGAGTAAGAGCGGTTATAACATTAGCCTCAGCCGATAGACATATAGGCTCAATATATCAAGTATGTAACTTTAAGTATTATGGGCTATCGGATCAGAAAACTGATTTTTATCGAGCAGATGGCAAAAAGAACCCCCGAGGCGAAACTAAAGATAGTCACGGAGTATGGATTACTCGTCCCCGTAAACACCGATATGCTTACATGATAGATAAGACATTGAAGCCCATACTGTCCGAATGTACTCCACCCACTAAGGACAATACAATAGCTACAGATTGTTGCAAAGGTACACATATAGTTTATGATAACAGGTTCCATGAGTATTATAGTTGTCCTGTATGTACAGGTAAACTTATACACATAAATGGGAGCATGAGTACCACAGATGTAGACAAATTGGTTAGCGATATAATTGCATCTGAAATTAAACCACGCAGGAGATTATTCTAAAACAAATGCCGCAGTACAACATATGTACTGCGGCTTGTTTTTATATTCTCAATGATGCTTAATCGTTCTATAACAACTCTGTATCGTACCACTTGTGAAGTATGTCATACCATCGATACATAGTGTGTAGCAGTGCCAGCTTCTATCTGTGATGCCGTTATTGATGTAGAAGTAGAAGTGTTTACCCTGTGGGGTTATTCCATCTAAGCCTGAGCTGTGAAACTCGGTGATAACGATGCCGTCCTTGAGCCATTCAGCCCTCATCTGTTCCTGCATAGCCTCGATTTCTTCCTGAGATAGCTTCATGGTGAGGTAGTTATCTGCTATTTCAGCTCTTGTGTTAGTCATCTCTGCTTCTACTTGTCTACCACACTCAGCATCATACTCTTTCTGAGCTTTATCGAGCCGCTTCATTGCCCTCTCGATAGCACTGTGTAGCTCGTCTATACGATTCTCAGCACTACCTAAATCAAACCATGCTGTATTGATCTTAATATCTTCTTTGTTGACTATCCAACCGTTATTGCTGTCTACAGTCTCAAGCCACTTAGCGTGTGTATCGTTATCCCATGTATCTACACCGTACTTCTGTGCTACTGCAAGCTTCTTGTCATAGGTAGCTTCCGCTCTTTCAAGCTGTGCATTGAGCTTATCAAGCTCCTTCTGATACCTGTTAAGTGTAATCTCTGTTCTTGTCATAGTGATCCCTCCCGACATTAGTAAAGGTTTTATCCTCTAATATCAGTATACACTGATATGCATAAATTGTCAAGGGTTTTGAAAAATAATTATATATTAACAAAAGCCCTCACATAACCTGTAAGAGCTTTTGTGAATTTATGATTTATCAGGGACCCCATCACCTCAATTAATACTTCAGGCACTTACAGATATTCTGATACACCTACACAGTTAAAATGTGCGCTCACATAAAATTGCCAAGTAATGTGAATATAAATATATTGCTATTGTGATTTACTTTATTGAGTACGTTCAATATCTCATCAAGTGTAGCTCCCGAAGTATTTATATCATCAATTATCAATATATTATCTCCCTGTACTTTAGCGAACCGCTCAAGATCAGCCTGAGTCACAAATCCCAAATAATCTTTTATATATTTCCTATATTTAGGTTTCACCGCATTTGCCAATGAAAAATAGTCCAACCCTTTGATTTTAGGGATCAATTGGGTGTTCACATACTCACACATTTGTTTATACTTATTGGAATCGTATGCGTTATCGGCTTCAAATGCATTCCAATCAAACGCTATTTCTGTAGGTGTTTGTTTGACCAACTCATAACTGGCTACGGATTTATCCCTTGAGGTATAGCTACTGGTCACTTGCACAATCTTATTGACAAGCTTGCTTCTATTGGATATAGGATACACAAGACAATCAATATTATATATATTGAATTGTTTATCCAACGCACCTAAAGGCTTTTCAATAAATTGGGTCAGTTCATGATCTTCTATTTTGTTTACACCTAACCCCTTAATATAGTGGATAAACTCCGTGCGTAACTTAGAAGATACTTCGTCCTTGAACTTGTATCCAAACCAATATATATGGTTTCTATATGATGTTTTGTATAATTCAGGGGATACTAAATCGATTATATCTGAGGGTAAATCTATGGTATAGTCCATCACGAACCCTCCATCACTCGACCTTACACCTCCAACTATCAATCGTTTCATTTTCTCACCTCCAAGACTATTTAAGGTTCATTGGCACGTTGAATATCCTTTCGGATAAGTTCTTTGATGTACCCCATCTTAGACGGTACCGTAGCTAACTTAGCGATTATGTCAGCATCAGTAACCTTGTTAAGCCTGAGCTGTACCGATGTGGTCTTTTCCTTGTTATACTTGTTTGATGCTCGGATCTCAGCTTTTGTTTTCATGTTGTCACCCCCTTAGAAGTAAAGCGTATTATACATAACATAGTTGTCTGTATGGTCAAAATACTGCAAATTTTTAACTTTACCCTTGCTGAAAGTTATCTCAGCCGTGGTCACATCGTCGATGATTATGGTCTTACGGCTTGAAGCCCATGTACCACGCTGTCCTGTAGGCTTGCCGAGGATAGCAGCTACCTGCTCCATGGCTTCGTATCGTGTAGGTGCTGTGACGTTTCCGATGGCATCTATCTGCTCCTGAGACACGTTTATTTTAACTTTAGGCAGGTACTTCGTACCATCGCCATCATGTATCAGGTGATATTCTTCGATTAATTCTACGGCATCCTCGATGTGATTAGGACCATATCCCCATGTCTCATAGTTATCAGGGTTTATGTTGTTTACATCATCGGCATAGCCGTCTGCATCATTATGGTATATATTGAATGTGAATGCGTTACAGCCTTTGCCGCATACACTACACTCAAAGCCTCTCTGTCTGCCCATATACTGAGCAAGCACTTCTTGACCGTCGATGCGATACTTAGCAATTCCCTTTGGATATTTCATAATTACTCCTCTCTGCGGAGATTAACCGCTTCGCTCGGTTTGATGTTTATTCTTCTTCTATCTCCCATGTGAAATGTTCTTTTACCCACTTCTGTGTTTTACCGTAGGCTTCTGCTGTGCCTTTGATGTCTTTCTTGACGTACTCTTGGGCTTCTTTCAGAGTTTTGAACTCAGCCTGAAAGTCACCCTCCCAATAGACCTTGAACATCTCGTCACTCTCCTTCGGTTACATCTCTGATTTCGATAGGCTCTGCTTCCGCAGGTTCTCCCGTTGCGTAGTTATAAGCAGATGGGAATAACACATAGTCACCGCTATATACACCCATCATACCACTGTAGGGTGAGCTAAACTTGAACCAAGCAGGGCGCTTACATTCAACCTTCTTCAGACCACGCTTTGCAAGTCCTTTAGCTGTACTTGCGGTAGTCCATACAACTGATCCGTCAGGCATCTCAGCTCTGAGAGAATATCCGAACTTAGTATCGCACCAATGTGCATTTACAAGCTTACCATCAAGAGTAGCATACTCAGTAAACCATGCACAGCCGCCATCCTTGATGAGAGAAATCTTGTTGCGATTGGTTGCGATAGTTCTGCTCTCACATCTTTCAGATATGAAGCAATCATCTTCATCGGTCTCCCAATTGGCTATACGCTCTGCCCTTCTGTCAAGCGTTGCCTGTAATGTCGTGATCTCAGCTTCCAGCTTCTGAATTAACTCTGTTCCGTACATCATACTTAACACCTCCAACTTAAAACATCTGCTTATAGAATGCTTTCAGCCCTTTTGCTGTAAGCGCTATGTGTCTGCTTGTTCCAGCTTGCCTTGCATACCAAGAATTATCGTCCCATTTCTTCAAGTATCCAAGCTCAAACATCTTCGATGTATCATCGACCCCAATTATATTGAAGTAGGGATCTACCTGTGTAGTGCCGCCCCATACGTTGCGCCATGCTATCTGTACGAACTTAAAGCTGTCAACAGGAACTTCGGGGTTGATACACTTCACAAGGTAATCATGCTTGTCATCGTATTTCTGCTTAAAGAACTCGAATGTAGTCATATTAACACCTCCGTAAAGTTTGCGGTTGTTGTTCTTCCTTAATATCAGTATACACTGATATAGGCAATTTGTCAATAGGTTTTGAGAAATATTTTTGTATTAACAAAATACACCGTTGTACTGCATATACAACGGTGCTTCATGTCATATCAACGTAGTCCAATGTGGGTTTAGTCTGATAGCATTCACTTTCTGTTTGCTCTCGGCATGATCAATGTACAATATGTCGGTAGCAGCTAACTTCAAACACATATGCCTGATATTCGGAACCTGACCATTATGACCTGTTGTGCGACCTAATGCTACGGTCAGATCCGAGTAGCCTCCATTTATAACACCCCCATGTGTATGGAGATACATGATGATGTCTACAGCGATAGTACTCAGGGTGTACATTTTGAATGCGAAGTCTATACATCTTACCTCATTGACTGTCAGTTTCTTTTCATAGTCTGTCAGTTCTTTCTTGGGTGAGAAGTACACTCGCTCCTTTAATTGTTCATTCAAGAATGTATAATGATTGAGCTTGTCATTAACATTCTCGGTATTATTTCTTCCTATAGGTCGTTTATTTGTCATATTAGCCATAATGACTTCCCCCTTTAGTTTTTATGAGTTTTTCTGTACTCGCTAAGATGTGCCTGTAAATTCAGTCTTTTTATATGTGGCATTTCCGTATCCGATACAATGCCTCGACCTTTGTACACCCTCAATGTAACAAGCTTGGTCTCTCGTTCACAATATAGTTTGGTATACTGACTCATAAGTGCATCTATCTGTTTGGTCAATTCGTTACATTCATCAATCAACCTCATAGCTGTGCTTCTTGCTTTGGACTTAGGTGCAATATTTAAGGATGCACACATCGGACAACAATATGGTTGCTTTGCTTGCTTTGTAGAGAAACAAGATTTGCAATCTTTACAAACATACTCCATGTATAACATCTCCTTTCGATACTATTATATCATGGCGGTAGTATATTGTCAATACAGAAAAATTAATAAAGTACAACTAATGCTTTTGTGTATATTGTATATTGACGGCAGTATATGATTGTGTTATAATATTATAGAGGTACTATTCCTCGGAAGGAGTGATATAATGAGTCTATATGAGAAGGATTGTAAGGGTTGTGGCGAAAAATTCATGGGTAATGATGTCACACTTTACTGCGAAAATTGCCGCAAAATCCGATATGGGTATGTGACCGAGAAGGGAGTAGGTACTCCTGTTGTCTGCCCCGATTGCAATACTGAGTTTCTGCGTACATCGCCTGCACAGAAGTACTGTGATCACTGTAGTGAGATACACAGGAAGCAAAGCATCAAGAAGTCCAGGTATAACTACAATAAGAAAGCGTATGACCGTATGGAATTTAGAGTGCCAAAGGGAGAAAAGGCTAACATTGTAGCTCATGCCGAGAAGCAAGGCGAAAGCATCAATCAATTCTTCAAACGAGCTATAGACAATCAGATCGATGCGGACAACAATATCTAATATCAAGGGCATCCTATTATAGGGTGCCTATTCTTTTTGCAAGAAAAACAGCCTACGGTGTGAGCGCAGGCTGTTTTCTAATAAGGAGATGGTCCAAATGGAAATGTAGTTGTCATAGAAGGGGGCAGGCATCCGAGGGTGTCATCAGATGCCTGCAATGTTAAGGAAGTCCAACAATGGCAAACTTTGTTGGTGGTGCCTCTGACAGGGGTCGAACCTGCACATCATTTCTGATAGTAGATTTTGAGTCTACCTTGTCTGCCAATTCCAACACAGAGGCATATTATACAAAGGCAGTCCCTGCGTTGATGCCTATTGCTCCTACTCGATTGCTTAGACATCATTGATTGGTCTACATCGCCAACAGAACACCTTATCTATAAGTCAAAGGCTCTTTCCACATCCACACCTCGGGGGTGGCATCAACGCAGTTATGCGATTGTTGTGAAATCATTACAGTGATCCACATTATCAACTATAACACCCAAGCTGTAACTTGTTCATGTGTAGGCTCACGCAGGTGATCTCGCCGTCGTATAATTATCATTACACCATGTAACCATGATGCCTACAGGATATATCATTTCACCTGTAGCGACTGCCCTTTACATCTTAGGGCTGGTGCCTACAATTGGACTTGAACCAATATGTTAGACATATGAGTTATTTGTGACCATCTGTTACGCTCGGGGTGGAGTCAAACCACCTTCACTCTAAGCTTCAATCACATACAAAGCTTCCTTGCGATTGTATAACGTCATAATCACTTTGAATGCTCCTAATCGGACTCGAACCGATATGGGTTTCACCCGAGGGATTTTAAGTCCCTTGCGTATGCCAATTCCACCACAGGAGCATATTATTTGATACAAACTGTGTGATGTTTTCCCTCATTTATTATCATCACAACCCCAATGCGCCAATATACAATTCTCATTTAGTTAAGGTCTTTTATGCTGAAGCAAAGGACTTCTGAGCCATGTCATCTCTAAAGAAGCGACCACGCCATTATTGGTTCAACCTTCATCTCAGTGTGAGCCATAGTTGTTTGTATCTATGGTATACATTGATGAGGGGATTAACCCCCTGGTTAGGGTAGTAGGGATCGAACCTACGATGAGGGAGTCAAAATCCCTTGCCTTGCCTCTTGGCTATACCCTAATCAATAGTTTCTGCAATGTACGGGAGCTGTACACATCTCTGTATGAAAGTGGACAAAACCCAGAGTTGACCGAGTGTACAGCATCCGCATCATTGCTTTGGTACACCCTTTGAGATCATTGCACTCATTGGGTGTATATGGGATGCCACGCACTTACATCCCATATATCAAAATGGAAGAATTTGGAGGGCTTCACAAGGAGTTTACCTTGATCTGCCTATCGTGTAGAGGTTTACTATAGCACACTCTACAGATCCTGTGTTTCGCTTTTATATCAGGGTCGGGGTTACACAAGGAAAGCCCAGTCTGCTTGCGTGAGACCACTTCGGACATCGTTTTTTCACTGCTGATATCAGACGGAGATGCCACCGTTAGGTGATAGTCACAAGTCATTAGCTCCTGACTACCATATTCATCAGCGGCAGAGGATGTCCACCGCTGATGGGAAAAGAAAAGGTGTGAAAGATAATGTCTACTGCTTTCATTATATATAACGACTCAAAATGTTTGAAAATCGTGAGATACTTATTCAAAATCATTATGATTTTTATAGCATCTCCTGCGAGAACGCTGTTTAGCCTCTTTTGAGCCGAACTTATCCTTATAAGACTTGTTAGCATCTGCTATCATATCATCTAAGGATTTCGGGATATGCTGTGATGGTGTATATTTCTCAGATACGGGAGCTGATCCCGTTTTAGGCTTCAAGTCTAAATGCGACAAGATCAATTCAGGCTTATCACCCCTATTGGTTCCTAACGCATCAAACTTATCCCCTTGGGATACATAATCGTTCACATCGTTTACGAAGCCTTTAGCTATTTTAGATATATGTATGAATGCGGTATACTCAGTATTATCCAAGTGTACGATGATGCCTTTAGCTGTTGTAGCAAGCACCGTCACAGGATACAATTCTCCTGCGTGTATCATATTATCGGGTAATCGTTTTTGTACCATAAGACCTATACATCCTTTCATGTAACATGAATAACCATATCATCTATGCTGCAAGGCTGTACGCCTGCCAAGATGACCTGTATATCCTTTATGTTATTTAAGGTTGCAAAGCAAGTCTGTATATTTGTATCGTCAAGATGATCTAATAGGTCATCAATCAATATGAGTTTTAAATCGGATGCCGAGTTCTCTGTTATTGCTATAAGCATAGCGAGAGTATACAGACACTTTTCGCCGCTTGACAGCATATCAAACTCTATGTATGCCCCGTTGCGCATTATCCCGAAGCTGAAGCTATTTGCCTTTTCACCCACATGAAAATGAGCCTGTATAGATGCATCAGCGAAAAACTTTGTGAGATACTTAGTTATACTCTCACTGAATTTGAGAAAAGGCTTCATCATTATGGTGGACTGAAGTCCGTTTACGCCTGTGAGTTTATCCCATAGCTTATATATATCAAGAAGCTGATTAGCTTTCATCAGATCATTTGTAATCGTTGACTTCAGTTCATCATATTTATTGTTAGCCTCAATATGAGTAATATCTTCTCGGAGCTTGCTTATTTCAGCAATTAACGCCTGCTCCTTGCTCAGTAATTCATCTATATCATAGGAAGCGGAGGTATCAGTTGCTGAGAGCATTAGGAATGTATCCAATTCGGCTTTCAGCTTCTGCGCAAATTCATAAGTATCCGCATACTCCTTTTCAAGCTGCGATCGAGATGAGTTGCACATAGTATATCGATTGCTGAGGGCGTGTAATTCATCTGTGGCTTCCTTATGCTTTGCCTTTGTATCATTCATTATCTCAGATATGGAATTACACTCTGTTTTTGTATACGGGCATTTGCCATGTCCATGTATTATGGTCTCATACTGTGCTATTGCAGTCTCATACTGAGCCATACGCTTATGTAATTCGGTAGCTTCCGCTACCACCTCGGTTATCTTGCTCTTATACTCAGAAGCCTTTGCTTCAGCCTCCTCGATTGCTTTCTTGAACATGACTTCGTTCGTACACCCTGTCCTATCTCTAAGGCTTTCGAGCTGTTCACGGATACGGGAAACCATATTGTACTTTGCCAAATCAGCCCTTACATCCTGAAGCTTAACATCGGCTTCGATTATCTGCTGATTGATTGTAGCAGTACTCACCATAGGGCAGTTATCATAATGCACTAAGCTCTGCATAGTATCTGTAAGTCTTGTAGCCTCAGCCTTATACTTACTTATATTAGCTTTGCACAGCTCATTAAGCTTACGCATTTTGTCAAGCACAGAGCCGCTAAATTCATCATACTCATAATGGATCTGAGGTATCAGAGTATCATCTACAGTATCCACAAATGGTGCAGATGCACGAAGCTCATCCTCTATGTTTATATCACTGTCCGCATCGGGCAAAAAACCGATGAACCAATCTTTCAGCTTATTGGCTGACATAGATGCAAATTCATTGAAGTTGAATATCGGTAGCTCTAAGTCCGCTATAATAGAAGCCATGTCTACACCATCAGGCATTGTCTGTACTGAGACCTTTATATCCTTGCTTGTCTTTTCATACTTGCGATATACAGACATATTGTTATCGAAAAGCACATATACCGACATGGTATCTGCTGATGCGTGTCTGAATATAGCTGACTTGTTCTTGTCTGTACCAGGGATGTACCCGAGTAATGCAAGCTGTATAGCCTGCATTACCGTGGATTTACCTGCTCCGTTCTTACCGAATAGATAATTTATATCCTGCATGGTATATGTCTTTGTGGTATGTATCTTATGCATACCTGTTATTGTCACTGTAGATATTCTCATGTATATCACTCCTATCACTTTATTACTTTTTCAAGTAAGCTTTCGTACATCTGCTTATAGAAGTCTCTTTCCATAGTTATTCGATGCATATCAGCATCGAATATAGGGGCTTCGGACGGTTCATCATCAGGCACATCATTCTCATGTGATTCAGGAATATAGCTCTCCATTCCGAGAGAGTGAAGTAAACCTGCTTCTACATCGAGCATTTCTTCTTCGGTAAGTGTTGTGATATAATCACTTACTCTATCTACAGATACAGTAGTTATCTGCTCACAGAGGATTGTGGAGTCTGTACCTGTTGCACTACAGAATATATGCTCAGGCATCATGCCTTTTGATCTCGTTGTCAAATACACTACCTCGATAGTTCCGCTTTTGGCGTTATGCCTGTCGGTCGATACCACGACCGCAGGTCTGCCTGCTTCATGCTCTGCGCCTACTACAGGCATTTTGTTTACATAATAGATTTCTCCTCTTTTAATATTCATAATTTCCTCCTGTTTTGAACATATTTGGTTTTTTAGTTTGTGACGGTAGTATTTACTTTTCTATAAACTATTATATACTACCGTCATTATATTGTCAATCGGCATTATGCACAAAAATTTAATAGAATTAATGTGCGTAACGTCAAAAGTCAGCTTCACTGCCGAACCACAAGTGTAAACGCTCCTTGGCTCTTGTACAGGCGACGTAGAAGCAAGCCATTTCATCTTCATTTTTCATAGTATCAAATGATCGGCTATCTACATCTATGACATGGACTACATCATACTCTAAGCCCTTGACCGAGTGTATTGTGCCGATATATATACCATCGGTTACTGCCTGCTCTATACTTGATATGAGCACATTTATGCCATCTGATAGATTTTCTATATCACCCTTACGGATATATCGGATGTGCAGATACTTAGCTACATCGGCTATCTTTTCCTCGGGGAGTTTATTTTCAAGCAACAGAGTTCTACAATGGAATATCTTAATGAGTAACCGACCGTATTTATACCCAAATGTCTGTATGAATTTAAGTTCATCATTGATGCTGTCATCTAACGTAGACATTCTGAGATAACGTGCATACTCTTCATTAGGAAGTAAGCTTGCAAGCCACTTAACACAGTATTCGCTGTCTATGGAGCTTCGTAATATACCTATAACTTCTGAATTATCGGCTTTTCCACGGGTAGGGATATTCAAAGCGTTACATTTAGCCTGTATCTCAGATACCTCAGAATTAGTTCTACATAATATCGCTACGGATTTACCATCTCGCATATCGGCTTGCATATCAGCAACGACATCTATAAACTTAGACGGCTCTAATGGCATAGCTTTATGGATGTGTATAGGATCTCCGTCTTTATCAGTTCTACCTGCTATGTAGTAAGGTACATCTTTCCATTTTTCTGCAAATATTGTGTTTGAGAAATCAACTATCTGCTTTGTAGATCGATAGTTGTATGGAAGCATAATTAACTCCCAATTCTCATCTTCAGCTAACTGTTTGATTATTTCGTTTGTGCAACCTCGGAAGCGGTATAGCATCTGCTGTGGATCACCGCATACATATATATTGGAGTTTGTGAAAGAATTTACGAAGTCCATTTGTATCTGACTTGTGTCTTGCATCTCATCGACATTCACATACTTGTATTGCTCAATATATCTCATTATACAAGCCTGATGATTAACGAATAACTTTGATACCTTATTGCATAAAACATCAAATGTGATCAAGCTTTCGGCACATAGCTGTTTCAGATATGCTTTCCAAAACGTATCGTACTGAAATTCGTCATTACTTCTGAGTGCAGTCTTATCCCCTCTGAGTTTACTGTCAGGTAATTTTATGTTATAAATCGTCTTGACTAAAGTCCATATCCGACGTATATCATCTTCTGAAGCGATAGACGGTATTCCTGTATACCCTAATTCATATCTTACATTTGTGTCATTTGCAATTAGAGCATAGCAGAAAGCATGGAAAGTGTTAAACCTTGGCGTAGTTATACATCCAGGGTTATTTTTCTTGTAGCGGTCAGTAAGCTCCTGCGCTGCCGCATTAGTGAATGTAAGCACTAATATGCTATCTGCCGCTACACCCTCGGATACAAGTCTGTCAATGCGTGATAATAATACAGATGTCTTTCCTGATCCTGCTGAGGCTATACATACTATCTTATTAGCATTTGAATTAATAGCCTGTAATTGCTGTTCGTTGTATTGCATACTTCCATCTCCTAACAAAAAAGTAGTGAAGGTGTTGTCCCATCACTACTCTATAACGACTCAAATTGTTTGAAAATCGTGAGATATGTA
>Ga0326512_10000888_pt1 | contig 24820 bp, 15 predicted proteins | sample 1_2617_0518_D_FD_203652 | JGI IMG/M metagenome (GOLD analysis project Ga0326512, IMG submission 203652) | Bovine rumen microbial communities from UC Davis, California, United States - 1_2617_0518 | ecosystem: Host-associated > Mammals > Digestive system > Stomach > Rumen | place: USA...
GTTAAGTTTACCATCCAACTTCATGGCATCACTTGCTGCAAAAGTGATAATGACATGAGCAATCTGTATTTTCTTTACTGAACCACCTGCATGCATAAGGCCAACAAGTTCTTGTCCTAGTGAATCTTTTGTACCTTGTACCGGAACCCATATAGCAATGTCAAATTCATGTGCAATAGCCTCCAATTTTCTCATTGTAATAGCCTCTTTTGTCCATTCACTATCACTTTTGTCACCTTTTTCAGTCTTCAAGCATTCAAAATAGTCAATAACAACTAAATCAGGTTTAAAACCAAGTGCAATTTCATGCCTTATTTTGTTTTTAATCTGTGAAGCTGTTACCTCACCACTTATTAACCGTTCAAATTTAATATTCTCACGAAGCATGCGTTTTGTTTCGGCATTCTCATTTAATATTTCTATTACATACGGTCTAATATGAGGCAAATGCAAATCACCGGCATCGTAACCAGTTAAAAAACCATAATATTTTCTTTCTATATCGTTTTCCTCATCCTCAAAAAAGTAATGCAGTACTTTAAAACCTTTGTCATTGTTATTCTTACATTTGGTTATTGCGGCATTGGCGGCAAAACCGGTTGTAGCACTTGTTTTTCCGATACCGCTTGGCGCGATTATTACACCCAATTCGCCTTTTGCAAGACCACCATGCAGTGTCGCATCAAGTTTATCTGCTCCCGTAGGTATTCTTATCTTGGCATCCTCAGAAAGCGTTTTATCAATATTTTCGAATAATCTTTTTCCACCTTCTTCTTTGGTGTTTGTTTCAAGGGCTTTTTTTATTACGTCTTCAATTACATAATAATTGTCAAATTCACCTTTCTTAATAATATCCTGTGCCTTGTTGATTGCCTTGGTAAGATTCTGTTGCTTGAAGAAATTTTCCGATTCTTCCTCGACCAAATCCATGCCGGTTAAGTCCATCTCCTTGATTTTCTCAAGATGGGCAAGAAGTTGCTCAACTGAAATCGCGTCCGAAACTTTACTTCTGATTATAGTTTCCATCTCAAAATAGGTTGTAACGGTTTCATTAAAATTATAACGGTCTTTCATGAAACCTACAATTCTTCTAAGATGTTCATTACTAAACATATTTTGGTCTACGATTTCCTGTATATTTGCAAAATACTTTTGGTCTTCAAAAAAGCATTTTACAAGTTTTAACTGGAAATCAGCACCAAGATATCCTAATGTACTTCTATCATTACGATTAGAACTCATCTATAAATTAAAATTATTCTGTTAAACAAAATTGTATAAAAAGGCCGTCCTTATTTGAACGGCCGGAGGAAGGAGATTTGATTACCGTTTACAAACGGTTCTCGATATATTCAAACTGACCAGGTGTCAGACCGAACGTATCCTTATATTTTTCGTCTCTCATAAGGTCAATCTGATAAGCCTTCGTCTTTTCAGCGCAATGCTGTCTTGCGGCATCGACCCAATCCTTATTATAGGTTGAGAGAAGATAGTTTTTATCACCATACTTCATACGCTTGGTATATTTGTTACTATCTTCAAACTTGTAACTCATAACCTCACAAATCTGCTTGATAATATGGTAAACAAGGTCAATTTTACCAATCGTCATATGACGAATAATGGCACAACTGAAATGAAGAGAAGATGGCTCCTTGTCTTTATACAAGACATCAGAATTAGTCAAATCAACACCGTTGCGCACATATTTAGGATATACAGTACCATCCCATATACGCTCATACACAGGTTGTTCATCAATCAGCATTTGGAATTTAAACGTAACATCCCAAGGCTTCAAATCCTCTGTATCAGCATATGAATCCTCAGTACCTTCAGCATAGTTAAAATACTCTTTTTCAATAACTTTACCATTAGACAATTTTGCACTTCCATTGTAGTCCGGTGAAGTTAAAAATACAATATCAGAATAATCAAGGTCATCATAATTGTTTACAAAACCTTTCATCTTTATAGGTTCATCCCTCGTATACCACATAAAGATACGGCTCTTTGAAATTAAATCTTCTTTAATCATTGTAACAACATTATCCATTGTCTCCTTGAATTGCAAAGACCTAATAGAGTCGTTGTTATAGCCATTAATCTTAAAATAACGTTGGCAAATAATATTATCATTTACCCAAAGTAGAAATTGAAACCTTTCCTTATAGGCTTCGTTATCCACAACCTTTGCTTCTTTTTTAATGTTGTCTTCTAACATTTCTTTTTTAAATTTACGTTGTTAAACAAATCTATATTAAACTATCACTTGCAAATATACTGCTTTTATTTTACGTTACAAAATAAATTTACGAATTTTTTTTCTCTTTGTCAATCAAATATGCATATTCTATAAAAAAATTACTAAATCTGGTAGGGTCTTTCAAATCATCCACACCTGCATCACACAAAATTTTGTATAAATTGTCATAACTTCGTCCTTCAGGGTCAATGGGGGCATACATCATACTATCCATTATTTCTTTTGCTTCATCAGTCATCAACGGATTCTTCAAATCAATGATTTTTTTGTTAATCTCATAAATTCTGTCACCTTGAGCACCCTCTGTAATACCTTCTACAATGTTTTTTGCCCATTGAAGTGGTTTTTGTTTTAATTTTGCACGTTCCTCATTGATTTTCCTTGCACCATCAATAATTTCTTCAAGTTCTACTTTCCTTTCTTTTAATTGCGGGAAATTTTTGAATAAGGTTATTTCACCAACACCCTTTATACCCTTAATACTATCAGATGCATCACCGCATATCATCTTTTTAAGTAACACATTCTCATAATAATAACCCATTTCCTCTGTATGGTTCTTCTTATTAATGAACTTCTTGGTACTTTGAACATATATAATGACATCATCGTCAATCAATTGCGTCAAATCCCTATCGTTTGACATTATTACAATACGTTCGTTGGGTTTTTTATTCTTAACATAATATCCAATAAGGTCATCAGCTTCAACTTTGTCACAAACTACTTGTCTTACAAACAATTCTTCAAGACAAGACATTATAACTTCACGCTGTTCATAGAATATTTCCTTGTCTTTCTTCTGTTGGTCGGTTTTTTCCTTATTTTTCTTATTGAAGATATAGTTCTGCATACGTTTAATGTTCGCATTGAACTCTTTCATATAGTCAGAAAGCCCATCATCAACAATAAAATTCTTGTCACGATTGCTCTTATATTGTTCATTAACAAGATATCTATAATATCCTGAGTTATCTCCATCCCAAAATACATATACATACCTAAAATTAGCTTTCATCATCAGAATCTTTATCTGCAAAAGAAACTGCTGTATTCCACCAACTTGTTTTCCATTACTTGAAATCGTCTTATCACCAAGTGAGGACAGTTCCAGAATATTGGAACCGTCCACAAGTAGTGTATTAAACGTCTTAACACCCAAATTAGGATTATTCTCCTTTACTTTCTTCGGAATTGGTTGACTCATCACTTGAAAAAGTATTCAAATAGCATAAAATCTGTCCTTTACTCGAAACATAGATACTTCTATTATAGTCTATGTCATGCAATTTTGCAGTTTTGATATAATCAGCCTTGTTTTCAAACATTACCATCTCCGGTAGTTTTGGGTCACTAAGGCAACTGTCATCAGGTTCACCTACCAACGTAGTAAACACTTCGCTCGGAATTGCAGTGTACTTACTTTCATTAAATTCAAATTCAGCCTCTTTTTTTAAAGTCAATTTCATCTTTTCATCAAATTTAAGTTAATTATTCCTCTTTATCAACCTCTTCAAACGTAATATCACCAACTTCATCAAGACTAATCTTGTTAGTTTCTGCAAGTTTTTCCTTGATAAACTGGGCATATTCCTTCTTGTACTCATCCAACTTGTCAGGATTCCACAAACCTTGTTGTAATGAGCAAATTTCACCGGTATAAGTCAGATTATTAATATGATTCTTTTCAACCTTAATCTTTGTCTTGACACCATACTGATATTCCTTTCCACCTGATGTTGCAGTCAAAGCTTTAACGCTTGCACTTGCAATACCACCAACATACAGAAGAAGCCTATAAGAATAAGTTAAGGCAATACCACCCTTACTTTTTGCCGAAGGAAGTCCAATAGCGGTATTCTCAACCCAAATCTTATTAATTACAAACATACTGTTAGTATATTCAGAATTAATATTTCTTGAAGAAGGGATAAGGTCATTAACAATTGTGTTAAATGCTGTTGAAACTGCATTTGCATACCACATATTATTACTTGAATTGTTAGCAGCAGCCCTATAACAATCGCCAACGCCAATACTATCAACAATGAAGACCATATCGAAAGGAAGTTTACCTTCTCTCTGTTTACGTATCAAATCCTTAATACACATTGCAACGTCTTCAATGACATAAGTTTCACGGTTTGCTTTCTGTAACCATTTTCCATGCTCATGGTCGAACTTGCCATATATTTCATATAATTTGGCAGTGTCGTAATACAACATATCATCACCAGGACCATATGTAATTTCTCCGGTTTCCTCATCTACATATTCCTCAATATTTACACCAATGTCCTTGGCATGCTGCCATGCAAAATTGTTTTCAAGTTCAAAAACAACAGGAATAACGCCCTGTCTTTGTGCAGCCTTAATCAATTCAAGTTTAATTGTACTCTTACCAGTATTTGAATGACCCCTTATTGCACTAACATAACCTTGTGGAATACCAGGAAGTCTTGTAGCATCTTGGAAAGCCTCCGGCAATATGAACCATGATAATTCTTTCTCCTTAGCACCACTAAGATTATTTTCATTTTTAAATGCTTTTAATGCTGCTAACTTTTCTTCTTTTGACAAGGTTTTAATACCTGCTCCTTTTTTAATTGGTTGTGCCATAATTTTTTTAACTTTAAATTAGTTTATATTTACATTTTTTTCTTTTTTCTGCTTCTCTAACAATGTATGATAACATTTTCTGCAAAGTGAAATATATTTGTCATTTCCACCAATTTCAATTTGTTCACCGTCACTGACTATATTTCCAAAGGCATCAATCCTTGCATTAACTATGGCTTTCCTACCACATCCGCAAGATGATTTTAACTCTTCTATATCGTCTGCGATTTCCATTAATCTCTTAGAGCCTTCAAAGAAATTAGTCTTGAAATCAGTCCTCAGACCATAACACATGACATTTACATCCAAATTATCAACGACATCTGCAAGTTGGTCGACTTGTTCTTTCGTTAAGAACTGACACTCATCTACAAGTATCCACCTTGGTTTGTCATAGCCTTGAAGTTGTACATTTACAATATAGTTGTCAATAAACTTATATAGATTATGTGTTGAATCAAATGAAATACACTCTCTCGATAAACCAATTCTCGATTTAATTATATCTTCACCGTCTCTGTCATCAATTGATGGCTTTATACACAAAAATGAAGTACCACGTTCTTCAAATGAATGTGCTTTCATCAATAGCAAAGCGGTTTTACCACTTGACATCGACCCAAAATAGTAATAAAATTTACTCATTAATAAGTAAAAACCATAATTCTTTTATTTTTATATAATAACCAGTCTAACCAATTATTAGACCGGTTATTACTCTATTTAGAATGGTAAATCATCACCTTCCGCTTCATCTTCCAACTGTGGAGAAGTATTTATATCTTCTGTTTTCTCTTCAGTCTTAGCCTTCTGTGTGTTTGTACCACCGTTTTCGAGTATCTTACGTGCTTCAGCAGCCGCAATATCTTCCTCACTTACTGTTGCCTTATCAACCCACTTTTCTTCGTTCTTATTGAAGAACGGTACTTTTCCATTGGCTACAAGGTCAATATATTCAAAAGGTTTCATTGAATATAAATCTGTCCAAGTTTTCTCGTCATTTACCCAAGACAATGCTTTATTTATATCCTTTGAAAGTGGAGTTTCCTTTCCAGCATCACTAATTGTAAGTGTTGTCTTCTCCGTACTCTTAACATACTGAAGCGTAATAATGAAATCCTTACCATTATTCAAGTCAAATACATTATAAGGAATAATGGTACGTTCATCATCAGAAAGTAAATCATATTCTTCTTTGTCTATCTTGATATATTCATCGTCAGAAATCTTATAGTAAGCATCACCGTTATCAATTGATTCCTGTGCTCTGTTGTCAAAAATAGACATCAATTGGTCATAAATACCAGTTCCGTCATTATGAGCGTTAAAACGCCAGAATTTAACACCCTCATCCTCATGGCCTCTTTCAATTACACGAACAATAAATGTTTCCTTTGAATGATATTGCATTCCCTGCTTAAATAATGCTTTTCTCTCATCCTTATGTGCTGCGTCATTAGGAATTTCATTACTCTGTTTGAGAAGTTCAGCAGACTTCTGACACAATGGACAACCACGTCCGTCATGATTAGGTAATTTCTCTTCGTTAAGACAAATAAACGACTTGTATCCACTCTTGGATATTTCATTGGATACTTTCATTGAATGTGTGTGAAGAATTAGGAATGTGTTTGGGTCATCAGCACTTACAGGTAGAATTCTAACTGTAACTTTCTTCTGTGTTTCACCCTCTTTAAGACGTAAGTTAAGATAATTCTTTTCATCAAACTCGAACTTTTTCTTAACTTGCGGTTTTTCTTTACTTTCTTGAATTGCTCTGCGCTGTCTCAAAATTTCCTCTGCGCTAGTGTTTACATTTAACTTAATTGGTTCTGACATTTTATTAAAATTATTTATAGTTTATATTATATTATCATTACATTGCAAATGTACTACATTTTTTTCAATTTACAAAATTTTACATATATAAAAATACAGTAACTGGTTATTTTTCCCAGTTACTGTATATAAATATCTTATATTAGTTATTTTTTTACGTTAAAAATCCAAAAAATCTTTCAATTTTGAAGGGTATTCAAGGGATTTTGCAAGAGAACGGTCATCGCCGCCGGTAACATCACCTTTCTTAATTACATATTCCGTTTCTTCCTTATCTGGGTCAACATCATTGTTGTAAATTACATTATAATTTGAATTTTGTGACTTTTTATCCCAGAAGTCTTTCGGTGTTTCAGAATATGGCGCTGATGCTTGTGAACGAATGTTAATTTTTTCTTCCTCTGATGGATTACGTTTTTCAAATTCGGCTCTCAAATCATCAATCTTCTTGTTGTTTTGGTCAACTGCTGCAATAAATTTAGTGGTTACAGCCAATAAATCTTGCAATTTATCATTAACACCGTCAATCTTAACCTCTGTTGTTTCCTGTGCATTGGTAAGTTCATCAACATCAATCACTTCATCACCGTCTTGCATCGAGTCAACATTATCATCACCACCTTCAGCATCTTGACCTTCGTCACCCGGTTCAAAATCAATATTCATTTCTTCACCACCTTCGGACGCATTGTCTTGCGGCATTCCACCACCGTCTTGTGGAGGCTCATTACCATCACTCATATTTGGCTGCTGGCCATCAGAACCACCATTCATATTACCTTGTGGCATATCATTGCCACCACCTTGCTGCATTGGAGGCTGATTTCCATCCTGACCACCCATAGGATTCTGCTGTTGGTCATCGTCATCACCGTCCTCATCAAGCATTGGCTTGGTTATGAAAGTATATTCACTAATCTGTTGGAAACGTTTTTGTGCTTCCTCAAGATGATATTTTTTAAGTAACTCTTTATCAACAGACATGATTAATCATTAAGCATCATTTTATTATCTTCCGTAATGAGAATTGTACTATCCTCTGTACGTTCAATAAGACCCTTGTCCTTTTTCTCAAACTTTACCTTTCTCTTTGGAAGTTTGGCATCATCGCCTATGATTGATTTTAATTGTTCTACATTATTCATTTCAGTCTCTTCATTAACTTTTTTATTTTCACTATTGTTAGATACGACTGTATTATTAGCAGACAAATATCTGCTTGCAGGACGTACTACTTTTCTAAGTTGGTTTTTTAATATAAATCTCTGTGGCATTATATTATACCTTATTTATAATAATAAATAGTTACTTCTCTCTAAAATAACAATATAAAGGTAATATGTAATGTGTATTGCTACCAATTATACGCTTAATATCTGAATTTAAAAATGATATACCATTTATGAATACATTATTGGTGTTTGATTTAATTTTAGTGATTATTTTAGATTTATTAACGCCACAATATTCACATAATGTCAATGATAAACCAAATATTGTCTTTAATTTTGTATCATATATAAACAGAAAATTACTTTCCCTCGTAAGAAAACATATCTTCTCCGTTGATGAATACATATACCTTATGAAATTGGCAATCCTACTTCTTTTATATCTAATAAAATTTACATATTCATATTTAATTGATTTCAAAGCATCAAGTATTACATCCTCTTGGAATTTCTCAATATCATTGAGATAATCGTTTCTTCTTTCCGTCTTTGAAAACGTCCACCAACAGTTCTGTTCCTTATAATGCTTTTGAAGTATAGAGAAATTTTCAATACACTTCTTGGCAGTTGATAATCCTATATACAAAGTGGGTAAATTCATGTCAATTCCTTCACACGAACTTACCACATTATATATTTCACTAAAATCACTTTTTCTGCCTTTTGTTACAATATTTGCTAACTTTTGCATGACGTAGTATTTCATTTACAAAGCAAATATACTACTTTTTTATGAAATTTGGCCACTTTCAATATATTTTTTTACTAAATTACCGTATTCAATCCTTTTTTTAAAATTTGGTGTTCCAGCTCTTTCGAAATTTTTCTCGAATGATATAACAGCATCCGATACAGTATTTGTTTCCTTAATTGCCGGAATTGTTGATTTTTCAGTGTTTTTTAATTCATAAATTAGATAATCCACTTGTCTGCTTAAAGGTGCTTTAATAATAGGCATGCCAAGCCACTCTTCGGCGACGACTCTCCTATCATCAGTCCATTGTGCTAATCCCTTACCACCTTTAATTGGTTTTCCTACATATTGTTCCGTGGTGGGATAAAAACTACTTTCCTGAACAAAATTACCAGCAATACCGCAGAATTGTATGTCCGTTATACCAAATTCACTTTTAAGACGATTTCGCACATATGATATATTATGTAAACTTGCACCATTCAAATTAGAAGCAACAGCATTTTTATCAACATCTGTTACAGGTGAGCCAAACAATACATTAAGTTCTTCATCTGTATATCCACTACTTTTACCATAATTACCAAATTCCCTCTTAAATGTGGCTGCACCAAGAGCATGATAAAATTTCTTTGCAATTTCAAAAAACGCTTTAGGCACATTAGCATTAAACCATGCTTTGTCATGTTCGTTATTTATTCTAGTGTATTTTTTTGTTTCCCCTTTAATAAGTTTATCATTTCTGTGAAGTTGACATAAAAATTTCGTATGGTCCCCGTGACCTTCAACATTATGTTTATCTGAAAAATGAATCATTGCAAAATTATTTCTATTCTTCATAAATTCATCAGTTGAATAAAACTCACCTAAAATTTCGTGTATTTCATCTCTATGTAAAGAGCAAAGAATATCAATAACTTTGTATAATTCAGGTTGTGAACTTCCTTTTTTTACATATTCTTTAACTTTTCCGGTCTCATCAAAATGTGTTACACATAAATCCAACGCATTACCTGTTGTATGACAACTCACACTTCCAACGCCGGCTTTGCTGTTTTTGTCTCGTTTTGATGAAATTATATGTACATTCCACTTCATTGTTGGCTTGTTTTCTGGTAATGATGCTATTTCCTCATATAAACAATTATATATATTCTGTAATTTTTTACTTACAGTTTCTTTCGTTTGTTTAATACCTTCCTCACCAACATCTCTCCTATTAATTTTTTCAGAAAAATGGTCTTTAGGATTAATTGCTCTATTATAAGAACTCTGAATAGAAATATTGTTTCCTCCACCAATATTTCCAATGCCATCATCATTTTTCTCATATGGGTCATATGTAGAAACATCCGGATTAAATACAAACCATGAAGAACTGTACGGAACCGGATTTCTTGACAATTTCATGCCCTTGAATCTTGTTGTCATAGTTCCGGCTGAAATTGTATGTGTGACATTGAAAATCATATATACACCACTCCACATAGGTATATTCATCAATTGGAAATACATCAACGGTTGAATTTGAGCATCGCCCATCATTTCTATTTCACAAATGTATGAATAGTTACTGTAAACCGGATATAAATCTTGTCCCATAAATGCAACCTTATGTGGGTTTGCACTTCCAATTTGACTTATACGTGACAACGCATTAATTGATGCAGATGTCACAAGTGGTGTTGACATATCCAAATTTATATTCTTGAATATGTGATTATTCTGTCGGCTAAATGCAACACCAAATGACGGAACATAATAGCCATATCTTGACACTAACTCAGAATTTTCAGTTACCGGCGTATTAGTAAAAGCGGTTGGCATTTTCTCGTCGAAATCATTTGTCACCGGATTCCACACTCTGAAATAATCCTCTCTATAGCCATTGTCAGATGTTGGATTTTCTGACATTCTAGGCGAATAAATAATTACAAACCTATTTTCGGTTTCGACATCATTCATTTCTGAATATGGAATTGGTCTGAACATATCCTGCATAGACTTTATTGCCGTCTTACTGTCAGCATTACCCATATCTACATAGTCCGGCAAAGCAAGGAACAGACAATGGTGGTCTTTTGTTATATCACCAATAAATTGAAATAATGTACCATCCTCATCACGACCATCATATGACCTTTTAAGAGACTCGCAGTTTATGAGTAATTTCTTGTATATATTCAAATAAAATGCATCGATAAATATAAAACTATTATAGAAATTTTCTACATTATAATAGTCTTGATAACTTATAATTCTACCATCTGGCAATTTCTTATTTGTAGTAGATACAAGCCACCTATCCCACAATATCTTAAGATAGAGATACATCGAAAGTTCAATATCCCTCTTAAGTGTTACATCAGTTTCGCCATATTCATCGTTTGTGTCGCTTTTTTCATTATTCGCAATATCTTCAATTTTTGAACGGAATCCCGACAAATACGCATTAAATACATCATTATTTATGGTAATCTCGTTATTGTTACTATTTTCGCCATAACTGTAATAATACCCGCTTGAATCACACGCAACGACTTTTTTGGCATATAAGTCCTTTATAATACTTTGTATATCATTATTATTTTCATTCAAAAGAAGCATCAAACCTCTTCCATCACCATTTCTATATTCTTCCTTAACCCAAATATATCGATAATTATCGAAGAAATTATTGAAATATTCAACCCTTAAACGATAAAGTGTCCATGCACTTTTTTTAATCAGTTTCTTAAAGTCTCTTAGGTATACATCTCTTTTATTGTCTAATATAGCCTTTATGTCACGCTTGAAACTAACAACGTCTTTTTTAAATGTAGAACATATATAATCACCCACACCATCGGTTTTTTCATCCTTACCAACTGTTTTTAATTCAAGTTTTGACATAATGCGACTCCATTCATTATCGACGAATCTCAAGAAAAGACTAATAAGTTTATTTGTTATATGATAGTCTGGTTTCCAATTCTTTCCACCACCAAATAAAGAAGAAACAGTAATATTATATTTCTTTCCGTCGCCATTCATAAGCGCACACATTCTATACTGTCCATCATTCAGTTTAACGAACAATGTATTATCATCACCTACTTTTATATAATCATCTGAACCACTTTGTATAGGGTCAATCTTTTTTTCTTTTATAAAATTGTCTCTCCAAAGTAATCCACCCAATAATAAAACATAACCATAAGGTAAAGAATATATACCGCCATTTTTCTTAGTACTTTTCAGAAATTGTGGTATCTTACTCAAATCATAGTTAAGTGTATGTAAAAAAAGTATTGCCTTTGCACGTTTCTGACGAAGTTTCCTATCATTATCGGTTGTTTCAAATTTATAAGAGTCTAACTTATCATTCTGTAAATAATAGAATGGGTCTCCGAAAAGGTCTTGTTCGCCGTATCCATTTGATTTTGGGAAAACAACCCTAATATTTCTTACTGTAAGATTTGATAAAGAGTATTCATTGTTATTTTCATCAACCCATCTTCCGTTTCCGTCATTTACTGAATATGTTATTGTCTTACCATCAATATTAAATAATTTTTCATTATCTACGGATGATGGTGCTTTGTCATCATTCATCTTATCCTTCATAAGAGGATACAATTCTTCTTCTTTTATATCAAAATCAGCGAATGGTTTTGATAACATACTGGTATTTCCGTTAAAGAATGCACCATAATCAGAATCCTCAACATGCCATAATTTTTCAAGAACATTAGAAAAATCATCAGTAAATTCGTCACCATATATAGTAAACGTACCACTTTTTATTTCATCATATTTTTTCTTAATAGAATTTGAAACTTCAGGGTTTACGATGACATTAAACATATCATCATTAATATATTTATTAACCTTATACAAGTCCTCTTTGTCTTCATCTACTTCACCAATATCAGTGAATAATGCCTTACAACTTGATTTATGTAAAAAGTCATTCGTAGAAGATGTTTCTTTATCTCTTTTGAATAAGAAATATGGGTTTGTATTATCGTACTTATATTCAAATATATCACTATATTCTTTATAAGATACTAATCTATCAGGTACAAGTCCTACTTTATTATGCGTATAATAATGTATATATTTCAAATTTGAACCTTCATCTTTAAATAAAGGATGTCTATCCCTATTATTATAGGTATGAGCAATTTTGTAAACGGTTTCAAACGAATGTCTTGATTTATCAGTTTCCTGATATGTTTTACTACAAAACGAATCAAAGTCATTAGAGCACTTCGACACACCATTTAGTATATTTTCTAATGAATTACCATATGCAGCATTAATATATGTGTTCTTTAATTCACTTCTTGATTGCAAACATGTAAAGAAATTATATGCATCCATCTTACCTAATGAATTTGCTAATTCAGTAGACGCTTTTTCCTTTAACAATATTCCGAAAATCTGTGCAGCCCTAAAAGAAAGATATCCAGCCAATGAAGATATATTGTTTTCAATACCTCTGCCAAAAACCGTTGATATGTTGTTAATATCATTGGGCATAACCGGTAACCCAGCAACCATTTTAAATGACTTCGGTTCTAAAGGTTTTTCCGGCGCTATCTTCTTTATGGCCTTATATAATTCAATAATTACTTTTTCTTCCTCAAAATTATGACTGAAGTCACCAACCCATGCCAAATATTCTATTGATTTGTCTTCATCACCACCTTGGTCTGTTTTCTTGCCATTATTAAAAAGACCGGGCCATGCACCAATTTGCCCCTTGTTTTTATCAAGATTAACAAAGTCAGTACTTTCCAACGGAACATTAAGATAACCAGGTGAACGGTCTGATTTGGTAATGTTATTATAACATTCCCACATTATTTTTATAAATGTTTCAAGATGACACATTATTATCTTGAAAATGTCTCCAATATACGGAGTAAAACCTAACGATAAAGCGGCATTTTCTTGAACTTTTTCAGCAATTTGTTTATTTATTTCCTTGTCTTCTTTATTAAGATTTTCAATTCTTTCATTTATTTTATCAAGAAATTTATTAAGATTAACAAGATAACAATAATCAGAAAAATAACTTTTAATATCACCGTCTTCAGGATGAGAATCTTCGAATAAACATCGTGCCACTTCATCGCTTGGTTTATTATTATTGTTAAGTTCTATTGTCTTAATGCCCTCAGAACTCTGTTCTGTACAATTAAATGTAACACCAGTTATTTTGTCGCCAGTTTTTGTAACCGTGCATAGTTTTCCAAAAATAATTCTTCTGTTGGCTTCAAATATATCATGCTTCGAATTAGGCAACAATGAATTACTAAATGCCTTACCATTATTTGATGAATTATATGTATCAAAAGCATTAATAAACGCCTGACTTGTAAGTATTAATTTATCTGTTACTTCATTTTCTTGTGAAGGAGAGAATATTAATAATTGTTCATCATTTTCTTCTTCACCTCTTATAATACGTAAAGAACTACTTGTCTTATTTAAGCCCTTTAATGCCTCTACGTATTCTTTATATGTTGTAGCTAATGTTGTAAGTTGTGCTTTTTCATTCGAAATATTATTTTTTATTTCAGTTTGTTCATCTGTCATGAGTTTTTCATTTATTTCCTTGTCATTAAGAAGTGATTTTATGTCATTAATCAATTTAAAAAGTTTCATTGGTTTATCACCACTACTTAATGCCCATGCAGGTGTATTCAAATGTTCTTCCCAATATTTCTCACCGACATACTTACAATAAGGTGCTGCTACCAAATATCTCAACGGAATATCTGTTAAAAGAGAATATGAATAGCCAATAAATGTAGCAACAGCCTCAAAATTACCGGTTTGAGAATTGAATGAGGCTTTAAAGTTAGAACATGTTAATTGATAGGTAACACCATGCCCATAAAACCCTTTAACTTGTAATTTGAACTTAGGATAAGGAATAGTGAAAAAAGCACCGAATACACTTGACGATGATAATTCTTCACCACTTTCATGAACCGCTTCCTCACGTCCGAAAAGTGATGAACCCCTCACATCAATAAATTTTATTACAACGGTAGGTGTATAGTAACTTTCAAATGAAATCTGTATACTCTCAATACCAAGACCTTCTACAATGTTCTTCTTAACAATGTCATCATAGTCTATATCAGTATAATAAGTTGTAAGAAAATTACCTTCTCCACCAAATATCTTAGCATCTTCGCCTTGAAGAAATGAAACCCACTTATTTGATGATTCTTCGCCGGGAGTGCCTGACCAAGATGCCGTCAGTGCCATTGTTTTATCTTCGCCACTCTGTCTGTAGCGTGTAACAATTTCAGCAATTAAATTGACTGAAATGCAATAATCAGAATAATCAGGTGTTAAAGGTACACCGTCTACATTACCATATATGTCATTTGGTTCTACATAGAAAATTCTATCTTTCTGATGTACGATGTTTTTTTCACTATTTGCCATTACTAATTAGCTATAAATTCTCTATTTAAATATAACTAGTTAGAATATGCTTTTTCAATAAAGATAATTAATCTTTATTACTTTTCTTATCCACCATTTACTATTTGTTTCTTTATATACAACAATTTCAATCAAATTACCATGTTCATCAAAATTATTCTCAATACGATAATGATATTTTAACGGACCACTTACATAAACACTTTCATTTAATAAGTTATGTGATTTCATTCCAAACCATTCTGAGGAATATTCAAATGCTTTATCATCAAACAACACACAAAAACTACCTAAAACCAAAAATGTAGATGGATTAATATTCAAATCGTTGATGTCTTCTGAATAAGTCAATTCAAACTTGTCCAAATACATATTACCGTCAACCCATTTTATCTGATTTCTTTCTATATCATCTTCAGATTCGTATATACGCCCATGTTTATTATACCACTGATAATACATTAAAGATAGTTTTCCGTAATCATTATACCTATAATCATATTGGATATAACCATAAGTGTTACCTTGTTTAAACTTCTCCCTAACAGTTTTTACCTTTGAATTACTATTCAAGATATAATCATAGGCATAATTACAATCTTCGTTATACGGTACCGGTTTATATATTTTTCCGTTATTGTATGTAAGTGTTACATGATATGAAATTGTATTTTTACTTGTTCTTATATCACTTGACGATGATGTAATAAAATTATCTATTTTTACTAATTTATCATTTCGATATACATAAGAAATAACAGATTTTTCATACAATTCATCGATTTTATAATTGTATATTTCCAACTTTGAGACCATCTTCTCACCGTTGACATTCCTGCGTTGTGCTGAAACTGTAAGACTTGTCAGACAAATTAAAAATAAAATAATCTTTTTCATAAAAAAATAGTAACTTTGTTTATTAAGACAAAATTACTACTTATTTTTCAATTTACCAAATTTATATCGTTAATTAAAGTTAAATTATTCATTTTCATTATTATATTCGTCAATTGACTGTTCATATCGAGAAATTGCAGTAGAAAGTGGATAAGGTATTCTTATCACTGTACCATCTTGTATAAGGTATTCCATGCTTGGAATGGATGGATTTGCTTGTAAAATCAACCATCCATAATCAGGGTCTCCATAATATTTGTACGAAAGCATATCCATTCTCATTCTATCCTTATTATAGACAATATGCAAATCAGTATTCTCATTTGCAATCCTAATACAAGGTACTACTTTAATTTCACCGTCAACTCTAAACTTTGAATATCTATCGTAATAAGCCATATTTCATCATATATCATTTTATTTTGCCATTTGTGTAGTATAAGCGAAACTTTCCTTTGAATTAACACTGTGGTCTAATGCACCCATAGTCTTGTCATCACCGTTATATTCAATTCTATCAGCCCTATTATCGAATAACCTCGAATTTGCATAATAGTTAAACGTCATAGCATTTTGCAATCTCCTAATCGGTCCACCTAAGTCACCACCGCCAATGAATTTGAAACTTATGTTAATCTGTGCTAACATAGGTTGTACACCTGCACCTTCAGGATTTAAATCCCACTGCAAGCCACCAGACACATTATAATCAATATTAATTGAATCAATTACAATTGTCTGATAATAGAAATCGCCAATTCTTAAAACGCAGAAAGGTGGCCTACCAAATGCAAGGTTGCTTGCAGTTTTTCCATTTATATCGGAAGAAGTAACAGTATTTCCTTGTCTTGTACATTGGTTAAGGAATGTAAGACGTTCAGTGAATCCTTCCGGTGTCATTGAATGGAAAGCGGGGTCAAAGAATTTCAACTTATCTGTGAGTTTTTCAAAAACAATCGGATTGGTTTCTTCTAACTGTTTGTAGAAATAATATTCTTGGTCATATCTTAATTTATTAGTTTCATTATTACCATTATCCGTTGTATACATGAACATCATTCTACCGCGATAATCACGATAATTCTTTTCCTCATGGAATTGAATGTTAGTATTACCACGTTGTTCTGAAATTTCCTCGGTTCTGTTTAATTTCCTCAGTTCACCATCAGCAGTCTCATACCATTCTTCTTCCGTTTCTTTATTCTTATAAAGTTGTTTTCCATCTTTTGTTCCTGATGGCGTAAATCCTGTATATCTCTGAATAACCGTTTTACTTGTATCACTTTCAGTATTTGTTTCAGTTAAACTCTCAGTCTTTACAGACTTAAACACCATTTCGACCTTCGTTGAACGGTACTTTTTAGCAGACAAACCACTTGCATCTGATTTATCTTTTTTATCAACTTGTATGCCGGACCCATTATCACCAGGAACAAATTTTATTTTATCAGAAAGCCATTGTTTTAACCACTCCGTTACAGTATTAGCCCTTTCTGTTGCTAATACATTATTTCTGGCAGCATTTACTTCATTAGTATTTGTTCCATGAGAATTGGAATATCCACTAACTCTGACTTCACTAATTTCCATATTACCGCCAAAAAAGAGTTTTGTCAATTCATTAACCTTTGTATCAGACACACCTAAGTCAATTAGTTTATTATATGTTTTTTCTGCTTTAAAACTTGCCGTTTCCCCCTCTTTTGTAAATTCACCCTTTGCTAATGCAGCAGCAATTTCAGCCAAAGAATACAATTCGACATCCTTGCCTACCAACCCACTGTCTTTAACGGCACTAGATTGTAAATTCAAACCATAAGATTTACGGTCTACATAATTTGATATCTGTATTATTTGGTCATATGTATTCTTATTTCTGTCTGCTTTTTGAGGTATTTTATATTCACCATCTATACGATAGAACCATTTGCGTTGTTCATTTGGTTTGTATTTCTTACCTTCACTTTTATAGTTACCGTTTGCATCAAGAAGTGAACGTGAAATAGGTCGAGACCATCTTAATGCAGAACCAACAATATAATTATTTGTTTCATCTTTAGAAACGCTTATACCATCACCAATTTTCATTTCATACCCTCTACCCATACTATCTTTATAGTTTCCATTATCCAAATTAAAATCAATTTCTAAATCTTCACCAAAGTTTTCATCAATCTCATCATATCTCTTATTACAACCTTTTCCGAATAAAAGATAAGCAATAGCATGAACCGGTGAAGTTGAAGATGGCATATCATAGCATCCGGAATAGTTATTCGGATAGAACACATAGAACTGTATAGTTTTTTCAACATCAGGTATCTCAGGTTCGGGTATAGGCTCAGGAATAGGTTTTACATCTAATTTCTTAATTTCTTCCTCTTCAGGTATCTTCTGTGTATATTCATCAGTTAATGGTGTTGGTTTAACAGCAGCTAAAACTGCGCTCTTATCACAACCTGCAAAAAATCTAAGCAAATCAGTATCTTTTAAATCGTTATCTGACTTCTTATCATACCAGTTTGCATAGTCAATAATTGACGGATGGTCTGTAAGCATAATAAAACTTAATGTACCACTTCTTACTGTATTAACATAAGTATATACATCCTCACCTCGTCCAATAAATGAATTGGATGACCAATTGGCTTGTGTCGTCTCATTAAATGACAAACCGTAAGGTGGAAACCACATTATTCTTCCGCCAAGTGGGCCTCTCTGTTCCCATGATAATGCATTTTCAAAAGAATAAGGGTCATAGCCTCGCCATGCAAGGTTTTCTATTGAAAACATACAATCCTTTGTATGTATATTTTTCTTACCACCACCAAGAAATTTAGGTGTGATATTTACAAATCCGTTATTATTTAATACTGATTTTTTCCAGCCACCATCATTTTCAACCTTACTTTTCCATCCTGCGGCTTGTTTCTGAATATATTCAGTTGTTTCTTCACCTTTATCATTCTTAACCTTTCTTTCTATGTATCCGGCTTCCTGTTCAAAACCGTTCCACATATGAAGGTCTTCCAAAGCCGAAAAAGAGGAAAATCCTTCTCTTCCCTCCGCATTAACAAACGGTCTAATCAGTTTATTAAGCCTATCATATTGATAATGATGTGTCCAAACACGACAATAAGGGTTGTTATATCCATTTATTTCATATCCTTCTGCATTCTTATTCTCTTCAGCACCCTTCTTTAAAAGGTTTCTACCGTGTGACATGCCATATTTACCGGTTACTACATCACCAGGGCCACCAACGCTTGAACCGCCGCCATCTGCATCAGTTCCAAACTTAGATATGATACTGTTTATCTTCTTGTCAACAAACAGTTTCTTGGTTTTATATAATATTGAATTTACATTTCCATCCAAATTCCATTTATGGAAATCCTTACCATATCCAGAATCAAGTTCATCAGGATAAAGATTGGTAATCTTCTTATAAGGGTTATTCGGACCGATTAAATCAGAAGACCTTGTTGTATTTATACCACCTTTTTCATTACCACCTGCCGTAGTTACAAACTCATCAATATAGTTCATTCCGTCGGCATATGAAGGTCTTTGTGCTTGGCCACTAACAGCATTAGGGTCTCCATATAGATGTGCGTCCTGACCAAGAATAGACATGGTAATATCACGTTCGTTGATATTAACGGCCATGAACTTTTGCATAAATCTGTAGTTCAAGTCATTAAAATCAACTCTTTCATCAATCCTCATACCAAGAGCATTGTTGATAAATTCATCGGTTACGCCCCTAATATCCCTAACGGTATTGTTAATTACATCAATACCATAGTTAAAACCAGCGGTTATATCAGCTCTACCTATTTTTAACGCCATTATATATCATTACCAATCTTTATTAATATATAGTTTAAACTTACTTTTTTAAACTAATTCACTCGCATAATAAGATGAAAATTAACTACTAAATCTGTTATGGAATAATTCATTTCTTCCACCATGTGTATTATTATTCATTTGCAATACAATCATTTCTGTAATCTGACGTACAAACATCGGATTACGTTTCAACTCTTCTATAATATTAATAGACTGACCATTTTCACCAGTTAATTCCAATTTACCGTTAATATTAAGACTAATATTTGATGGTGAATCATTTCCGTTTGAGGTACTTCCATATACACTCATCGGGTCAACAACTTCCTCATATATTGTATTAACCCTACTAAGAACACCACTGAATAATTTATCAAACGGTCCACCATTTTTGGCAAACAAAGCAGTATCTCTTGCATCAGTCTTAGCCATCTTAGCAGCCCCGTCACGAACAGGTATCACTTGTTTTGCACTAACAAACATTGGCATACCACCACCACTTGTCATTCCGTCACGAATTGGATAATCATAAGCAGGTGGCATAAATGAATTCCAATCAGTTACCACATTGTCAGTTTTAGTATTATTCTTTACATGAGTATGGGGTGTGGCTGGTTCGTTTAAAGTATTAATGGTTGATGTAGTGGGTGCTACCGGTGATGTTGTTCTACTGCCGCCAGAAGACAATCCTAATCTTTGATTTGCTTCATTTATTATCAAGGCAGTATTAGATAATGCATCTGCTATACTATTGGCTTGTGCGTCTATTTTTGCCCTTGCAGCATCAACAGTTTGATTTCCATCTTCAAAAATTTTAATATAATCATGAAAAGCGGCTGTTGCAGCATCCATACCGCTTTTAGTCTCTTGTATGTATTTATCACGATTTTGTTCAAAAGAATCAAATGCTTGTTTCTGCCTTTCGTCATAAGCCTTATAATACTCATCAAATGATTCTTTTGCAAGAATAGTTTTTTCACGTGTTTCTTCACCGGTAAGTTTATTCAAAGCCGTTACCACATCTTCCATATAATCTTCCATTCTCTCATTATGGTCAATAGGCATAAGTTCACTTAAATCTTCTTTTGACAATTGAGATATGTCCTTTGTTTCACCACCTTTCATCTTAACAACCCATCTACCATCTTTAAATTCGGCTTTGTTAGTTATCATTGCCTTTTGGTCTTGGTCAAATGTGTTATAAGCACCAAGTTGTCTTTCGACTTGTGTTGCCTTATTTCTTTGCATAATTTCTTGACGAAGTTCCTCTGGACTACGGCCTTGAAGTTTCGCCATCTGTGCAATCTGCATACTTTCATTAATGTTAAATTCAGTTTCACCGGTTTTACCGTTAAATCTTCCGAAACCTTTTGTCATATCTTGCATTCTCTTTGCGTATGCTTGTGGGTCTGCCCAAGCATCAAACATCATTCCGAGTGGGTCACTATTAATTGCCGCTTGTCCACCAAGTACTTGGAAACCGGCGGCTTGCGTAATAGTACCTTCAAGACCACCTTCCTGCACTTTGTCAATCATCCCACTAAGGCTACCAAGGTTAAAACGTGTCTGTTGCGCCCATTTAGCCATTTGCATAAGTTCCTTAGTACCGCCCCTAAAATTATACTTTTGTGCCAATTTCAGATTGTTTACTAAATCTTTTGTATACTTTCTTCCATTAAGTCCAATTCTATTTACATCTTTCAATACGTCATCCAGCATATCAACACTTTCAGCAATACCGTGATTGAAAATTTCCATTTCAGAGCCAAATCCTGCTGCAAGGGTATCATCACCAAGATAAGTACCTAAGCCGAATAACTGTCCATAATCATGTTTACCTAATGTCTTATTACGTCCGGTTGCTTCAATATATGATTGCTGTGCCCTAGATATATCTTCGGCATTTTTTCCATATTTGCTTGCAACATCTATTGTTTGCGTCATAAGCATCTTTTGGAAATAATGCAATTGTCCTTGATTTGTAAGACCCATACTTAAACCGGTATTATTTGTAGCAGCATCTAACTTATCAAGGAATTGTTCGTTTTGTTGGGCTAATTTTAACCAAGTTTTTTCTATTGTCTCAGCAGTCTCAATAAACTTATTTCTGACTTCTACTGAAACTTCCTGTTGTTTATCAGCAATATCAGTTGCATACTGTAATTCGGTGTTAGTTAATTTAAAACGGTTCTCAATGTCGGTTTTTTGCATATCAGCCTGATTACGTAAAGTCTGATTAACATATTCAAGATTCGCCATTGCTTCCGCTTGTACGCCTTCTCTCAAATTATCACTCAACGCATTACGCAATACATTAGTAACATCAGTACCAAGACCATTATTGTTATAACGGCCAACGCCCTTATATGCTTCACCGGTCCACGGATTATTTGTACTCCCGGCATTACCATTCATATCTGCTTGAAGCGTGTTTCTACCTTGAGTTACAGTTGCACCGGCTTGACGTGCATCATTACTTCTTACTGCACTCTGCAAAGCATGTTGTCCTCTATATTGCTCTTGTTTAAGTGCATTTTCAGCGGATTTTGTTGTATATTCAACATTAGCAATATTTTCTTCCGCTGCCAAAGATGCTTTTGAAGCCATATATTCAGAACCACGCATTTTTTCATAACGTCCAAAAGATTCTTCACGGAATTCTTTTACATTAAGATTCTTCTGAGATTGTGCTGCTGCTGAAATTCTGCTTTCTGCTGCTTGATATGCGCTTGCATTTATACCTTGCATCATCGGACCGAGTGCTGTCTGTACAGCCGTTACATATTGGTCATTACTTAATGCAACAGCATCCATTAAATTCTGTGACTGAACATCCATCATTTTAAGTTGGATATCACCATTGTATTTTACATCTTCAACAGCACTTTCAGTTGCAATAGTGGCAATTCGTTTAGAATTTTCATATTGTAACTGTTCTTCTTGCATCTGGAATCTGGTCATTTCTGCCGTATATTTCTTCCAATCACCGACAGCATCACCAATCATTTTAAGAGCATCAATGGCAATTAAAATGGCTTGTACCCAAGGGCCGCCTAATAATTTAGAAGCAACTGATAAACCCTTTCCAAATCCGGCCAACGCCTTAGTTGCAGCCGCACCTGCTTTACCATGACCAAAAAGGCTACCGGCAATTGCTTTACCAGCATTACCCTGCATAGCATTACCCATTCTTCCATAATTAAGTATACGGTCTTTAACATCAAGTCTCTTTTTAGCGTACCGACCAACAGCCGTATCTCCTAAATCATATTCATCAATGAAATTTGAAGCACGTTTATTTTCAACACTTTGACGATAGTTGTCAAAACTGCCATATCCCTTTTTGTCTTCTTTTGATAAACGTCTCCACGCTTTTTTAGTGCCCTCTTTTGGTTCTCCTTGTCTTGGGTTTTTTTCTTGATAATATTCCTTTAAACTCTGTTTTTCTAATTCTGTCTTTTTATTTAATATTTCTTGTCTTTCTTTCTCTAATTTCTTGGTTTCTTCCTTAATTTTTTTAATTTCTTCATCATACTTTGCCATTTCCGACAATAACAAAGTATTTTTTTTCAAATCCTCTAATTCTTTAATCCTAATTTTATCCTTTTTTTCCTTATCACTAAGTTCTTTTTTTAAATCATTATATTCTTTTTTAAGATTATTAGTTTCTTTATATTTTTTACTCTGTATTTTAGATAAATCTTTATCAGTTAAATCACCCCATTCTTTTTTTCTACCTTCTTTATACCAATCATCATATAAACGTCTCCTACTTGAACTTTCATTCTTTACAGTTTGATGTTCAAGTGCATATGTTAATTTACCTATTTTATCAATTAAATGATTTAATTTTTCGTCGGAAATATTTGCCATTAAATGCTTTTAATTCATATAAACATAAATAGTCCAAATACCATTATTTATCTGATAATTGGACTATATTCTTTATTATTTACCTTTTCGGCTTTTTAATTTTAAGTTTTTCCTTTTGTTTCTCAATCTCCCTATTATGTATTGCAATGTATGATTTTCTGTCTGCTACCGGCATATTATATATGTCAGTCATTGACAAATTCATATGCTCATGACAAAGCCACATTTCAGTTTTGAGATTTCTTTCAAAATTAGTAGGTGATGAAAATAGAATCGTCGATTCTAAGAAACGTATTGAAAGAGCCACCTCCATCGCTCTTAGGTACGTCAATCTTTATATTGAAATCAACACCCGGACGATTATTAACAATATAGTCACGGTATTTTCTTGCATCACCGGCTCTCATATTCTCAATGAAGTTCCTAATGTATTCCTCATCAGTATTACCATTAATTGAAACAGTATGCATAATCATCTGTTCGGTAACAGTCTTAGGATAGGCATCAGCATCTTCATTCTCATTGACCGTTTCACCGATTACTTCCCTAATTTCTTCAATATCTTCATTAAGGTTCTTACGTTCCTCATCATCAATGTCAACTCTTGCAAGAGATTCCTTAATCGACATTACATCACGGAGAATACTTATTTTCTCACTGTCCGAAATCTGATTCATCAGTTTCTCCCTAAGTTCGTTTTCATCAGTTTTAGTCAAAAACTTAAATTTAATTACATTTTTACCGACATTATATTCAAACAGGCCATTTTCATCACCTTTCAAATTAAAATCATTGAATTTGAACTTTGACAAATCAACAGAAGTATCATATTGTTTACCGTTATTTGGATTTGTTACAGTAATCGGAAATTCCGGGCCGTATGCTGTTGCCCTTAACCAAAGAGTAATTGCATCTCTATCACCGGCCACTAATTCATCAACGTTAATAGTCTTATCAAGTATTTTTCTCTTCAAGATAATGTCAATCAGTTTGCCATCACGATACATGTTTGGAGAAGCGATAATATTTTCATCTGAACCGGTAAGATAAGCAACCGGTACTCTTCCTTTCTTATGCTTATAACATTGTCCGTTT
>Ga0326512_10000889_pt1 | contig 24807 bp, 30 predicted proteins | sample 1_2617_0518_D_FD_203652 | JGI IMG/M metagenome (GOLD analysis project Ga0326512, IMG submission 203652) | Bovine rumen microbial communities from UC Davis, California, United States - 1_2617_0518 | ecosystem: Host-associated > Mammals > Digestive system > Stomach > Rumen | place: USA...
GCTGTTCGGGTTTTTCGACCGGCTTTTCAATTGGTTTTTCGGCCAGATTTTCTGCCACAGCAGAAGCCGGCTTTTCACCATCGTTTACTGCATTGTCAACAACATTGATAACCCGCAGTTTCTCTTTATCCACCATCGTCCGCAATGTGTTCACTTCGTAAGACGACCAGTGTTTATCCCGAGAAAGTGAATTTGCCTTCGCCACCAATTCCTCGTCTGACAGCTTCAGCATCCGTATCCCTGTATATCCTCTGCGCTTCGTATTGTCAGCCATCGTTGCCCGCTTTTCAACAACATTCACATTGTCTTCTGCCACCACAAGCATATGTCTGCGTAACTGCTTCGCAAAAGAATTCTTTGCAATGGAAACATCACCTGTACTCAAGTATTCTGCATAAATGGTATCGAAACTTACGAAATCATCAGCCGCATTCGTTACTTCGATATTCTCTTCAATGAATGTCCCGACCGAGTCAACATCTGCATAATAAGCATTTATTGCCGATTTTACAGAGGCAGGCACATCATTCTGCCGGTCAAGCATATATCCGTTTTTCGCCCACCTAATCAGCCCTTCTAACAGCATATGCATCATCGCTGCGTGAACCTTCGGGTCTTCCTGCATTCTCTGCTGTATCTCCGGCTTCTCGCGACCAGCAAAGGAAACATTCCAAGATATGATTCTCAACCTTTTGCGGAAAGCAGAATCGCTCGGGTCTGACAATTTCGGGACACTGTTTAAATCGAATATTGGTCTAAATTTCGGTCTCCACATTCCGCCGTCAACATTCAGGGAACGCGTATTTACATCAGAGCCGAAGAACTGTTTCAAATGTGCCACGTCCAGCGTAATGATAGGAGATGCTTCAGGGAACGTCGCAATTCTGACTGTCCGTAATGCATCCAATTGCGGGTTAGCCCGCAGACTGTCTTTGGCTCCCATCTTGAAGTTATCGGCATCCGCCGTATTGTAATAATCTGTCCCGATGGTCGCCTTCAGGCAATCTGTCCAAGTTGTCTTCCCGTTGCGGCCTTGGTCCCCAAGGAGAATGAGAATTTTCGAGTCCCTCGAGGTATCGCCGAGACTGGAACCCACGCCTGTCATCAGATAATTCCTGCTTTCTGCATCCGGCAATGCTTCTTCTAAAAAATTGTTTAAGAAATCCACAGCTTCAGCATCAGGATTCAATGCTTCCCTGATGGAAACAGGAGACATCAAACTGATAAGATATTCAGGAGAGTGGGGCAGAATCGCCTGCGTAACGTCTTCACCCGCAAGAGACAAGTCAATGTATTTCTGAACATCAAGAATTCCGTCACTGAAATTCATCAGATTCCAATCTGCATTCAGTTCGTCCGCCTTATGACTGATTCCTGCCATACCTGCTAACGATTTGATAAGCCGGATGCACTTGCCGTTATCATCCAAGTATTTGTAATACAGTTCCGCCATATCAGGGTTCATTGCACAGGTGATTCTCAAGACCAATTCCAAATCATCGGAAACAACGGAGTCAATCACATCCACATACCTTTTTCCGTCCCATTTTATCCAATATCCTTGCCCGCGTTTGTTGGTAATGATGAACCTGTAACTGCCGTATTCGCACAGCCGTTCCAGCAAAGCTTTCCAGGGTGTACTGCTATATTCATCAGCATTTCCCCAATCACCGGAGCCTTCCGGCTTCATAGCCATAAGCCCTTTGGATAACTCTTCCCGAACCTTCTGGTCCTGCTTCGCATCTTTGAAAGCCTTCTTGTAATCACCATCCGCAAACAGGGTCACATATAACTGAAATGCATTTGCCGGGCCGTCCAACATTGCCAGAGGCCCAGAAGCATAGTAGCAGACCGTAATGTCGTCAGGATATACCACGATACCGCCCATCGAATCGCCCTTGCGGCTCCAACGCTGCTCCTTTTCAGAAGAAGAGGTCATCTCGAAATATCCGCTCCTGTCCAGAATATCAGAGCAGGTATAAGCCTTCAGAAAAGCCCCAACGATTCCGGCTTTATCCTTTTTGGTCCACTCGATAGGAGTCAGTGCCTTGCGTTTCACTGATTTAGCTTTTGCCTTTTTGTTTTTGTCTTTAGGTGTCAGCGGAATGTCAGCCATCGTCCATCCGTCAGGCAGAATGTCAGCAGGAGCCATCATCTTGCCTGTATTGAATACCCTGATGGTCTCTTCGCCTGCCAATGTCACAGGAAGGCACATTCTTTGATGACTGCGGATGCCGGACTCGTCGAAGCCCGCCCATCCTAATTTGTTTTCGCACAGCATCTTCATCATTGCCGTTCTGGTATCACAGTCAATCCCATGTCCGTCCTGCATTACGGGAATGATTATCCGCCAACGCGGGGCTTCCGCCGTACTGGAAACGGTCGTATATGCAAGATATTCATAATCTTTCAGAGCATCCTGAAAATGATTTTGAAACCCGGTGATAATTCCGTCGTCATAATCAAAGGCCAAGACCGAGAACTTTTCAATGTCATCACAGCCTCGCGTGCATGTCCATTTCCCGCTGTCCGGCACATACTGCGAAATGCCAGAAACGATAAGACCAGCTTTTCCTTTAATGGCCTTATATCTGTCCTGAATAGCCTTTACTTTGGATTCTTTCATTTTCATAAATTCATCGTGCGTAACTTCGGACGTGATTTCCGTTGCAACCGCTTTCTTCAATGCTTCCCAATCCATCAAAACGCTTGTGTAGCAGGTCCAGATACTGGAATACCAATTTACGCCCCATTTGAATTCCATATCGCATTGCTCCTCTCTGTATAGTATTCATAGTATTTTAGTATTTACATAGCATTTTAGTATTTACATAGCATTTTAGTATTTACATAGCATTTTAGTATTCACATTGCCGCCCCCGCTCGGCCGTCGCATTATAGGCAGTTACCTTGTCAGCAACCGGAGGCGGTATCTAAACACCTATGCCAAAATGATTAAGCCAAAATGCCCGCAAGTTCGTCGTTGTCCCTGACCCGTTGCATAACGTCAAGGAATTCACCAATAGCCCCGCCACACCGCAGTTCCGGGAAGACTTCCGCAAGCCCCAACATCTGTTTGATGGCGTCGTAGTAGTCCGCCCGTTTCACGGCTGTACGGAACGAATGCTCGCAAGCTTGTAACCAGACGACAGCATCCGCCGCTTCTTCCGACTTTTCCGCCAACCATATCATGCGGTTGGCTTCCCGCGAACACCGCTCACGGAATCGCTGCATTGTCCATTGTTTACCTAATACATTTATTTCCATATTGCTTCCCTCACTTTCAGAACGGGGTTTCTTCTTCCCCGTAGTTACCGGCTTCCGCCTCCCGTTTAATGCGTTCCGCTTCTTTTCCCATTTCGGTCTGTACACCATACAAACCGACGTGGGCCAACATATAAGTTCCGTCCCGCAAGCCTTTTATCAGGTCAACGGGGGTTATATACCATTGGTCGTTTCCGTCGCTGTCCACCACTTTGTGGGCGTGTTCGTCGGCTTCCATAGAGCAGTCGGTGTAAAATATGATTTCAACGGCAGTCCCGTCCGGAAGGTGTCCGCAGCCTGCATAGAAGTAAAGCTTTTCCCAACCGCTTTTCAATTCATTTTGGAACTGATATGTTCCGACCGCCGTAACAATGCGGTCATGGTCGATAAACTGGTTAATCTGTAACATTATATGTCACCCCGTTTCTTCCACACCTCAACGACCGTCTGATAGCGGTCAACATCGTAGCACGCATTCTGTAACGCCCGACTTGCACGTTCCACATTTTGCCACACCCGCAAGTGTTCGTCATGCGTGGTATTTGTCACGTTGCGTTCTATACACACCCGCGCCCGTCGCATTTCTTCCGTGGCGGAAGCCAACTCATTTAATGCGTTGTCAATACTGTTTAATACGTCCTGCTGCCATTCTCTTGTCTTGCTGTCCATGTCCATAATAAATTCCTCCTTGTACAATAATTACATTTAACTGTCAATACTTTTGCCCTTATAACGTACAAAAGCCAGCCCCGAAGGACTGGTTTTCGTTGTGTTTGTCGTATGTTGATGTTCGTTTATTCACTTTTCTTCCATTTCAAAGAGCCGTTCAAGCGGTTCATTGGTTCCCAAACCCCGCTTTATTCCCACGGCCTCGTCTAACCACCATTTTTGTGTCCCCGCCATTTTCTTTTGCAGGGAAGTCACATTGCAGCCTGCCCACACCGCAAGCTGGGCGTTCGACGCCTTCCTGCTATTGACTATTGCCCGCAGCAGCTTATACTTTCCGTCCGCTTTCAGCATTGCCCCCACCTCCTTCCGTTGGGTATTTTGCAACTACAATTTTCACTTTCTGGTCGTAGTATAACATAACAGAAAAATGTTTGTCAAGTGGAAAACGGACTTTTTTATGTGTAACAAAATATAGTGTTTTACAATGGAAATACACCAAAACACGCACGGTTGACACATTTGTATATCTGAATTGTCAATACGCATGTTTACATAAGTTCTTTTTTGCATAATACTTTTTACATAGATGTTACACTTTTTCATTTTGTCAATACCGTGTACAAAAAATTATTATATAATAAAATAAAAGAACGAATTATGTAACACTTGTACAACACGGCTTGCCAACATGGTCGCATATTAATATAGTATTAAGTGTAGTATTATATAAGGCACACTTGACACCGTGCGGTCGGACATTCATATTTTTATATATTTCAATATGCTATACCATTGGTGAGACGCATAACGGCGGTACACGGCGGAAATTGGCGGACGGTTGGCGTCGGCCCACTTGACTCAAAATCAAGCGCCTTTGCGGGCGTGCCGGTTCGACTCCGGCCAGCGGCACCAAACCCTTGTATAAAACGGCTTCCCGCTGTTTCACTGGCAACGGTGGAAGCGGACATAGCACACATAACTCGCTCATTTTCGCAAGTCTTCACCCGTACGGTATAGCATTTACTACGGTATAGCATACCGCAAAAAAAGGGGGAAAACAGAAAATGGGCTTTTTATTTTCGGAAGAGACAGCTTCCATTCGTGAGTTCTTGCAGTTCAAAAGGGCGTCCGCATTGTCGCAACATACGGTTGTGACATACGAATTCCACCTAAAACAGTTCTGGCAATGGTTACAGCGGAATCGCATTGAAAAGGTCACAGAACGGGACATGGCGGACTATTTCGTCTACCTGCGTTCGTTGAATTACGCCCCGTCCACGCTACGGGACAAGTGGGTTGCCCTGCATGCCTACTTGCGGTTTTGTAACAGGGAACAACTACTGCAACGCATAAAGAAGCCCGCCCCGTCCCCACGGGCAAGGGCGTTCACGGACAGCGAACTGGAAGACATTATGCAGGCAATAGCCAACCCCGACAGCTTCACGGCAATTCGTGACTATACGGTTATATGCGTTCTGTTGGGGACAGGTATTCGCAAGGCGGAACTATTGTCTTTGAACATGCGTGACATGGACGGAAACTTCCTGACCGTTACGGGAAAAGGTAACAAACGCCGCAATGTTCCCGTAAGCCCGCAATTGGAAAAAGCCCTGTATCGTTACGAAAAAGCCCGTACAGCGTTGTTTCCGACCACGGACAAGGTATTTGTCACACGGGACGGCAAACCCCTCACAGCGGGCGGTTTAAGGGCAATATTTACCCGACTGCAAAAGCGGACGGGAATACCCGGCAGGCGTTTCAGCCCACACACCTTCCGCCACACATTCGCCACGAACTGGATACGGAACGGCGGGTCGCTTCCTTCCTTGCAGCGGGTGTTAGGGCATACGGACGTATCGACGACAGGTATATATCTAAACTGGTCAGACAACGCCGTGTTACAGGAAAATAATATTTGTTGTCCGCTTGACCGTATACTGTTATAAGCAAATAGGTATTTTCAGAAAATTAAGTCATTTCAGAAAACAAAATTATTCGTCCGTTATATAACAGTCGGAACATTTTGGAAACAAGGAAAAGTATAATTGACGGTTTTAGGAAACAATTCTGTCAATTATCATATCGTGATAAGTGCTGCGTATTGACTACCTCACGGGTACAATGCTATACCCGACAGTGGAAATAATTTCACCTATTCGGTATAATAGTATTTTGCCCCTATTTTGCCCTGTATCGCGTTTTCAGGTTACCCCCGCGACTAATTACTCACGGAACGGGAAAAGGGCAGGAGGACGCCCTATTATACCGCTCACCGTATAGTTTATAAAAATAGCCTTATAGATATAGAGTTTCAACTATCCGTGCAAGTGACTGTTTTGGAAAAACTGAATATCAGCATTTTTTCAAGAAAAACGAAAACCGCCCTTCACGGACGGTTCCTTTTCTTTTGTGCGAAAACGCTATTCAGTTTATACCCGGTTATCAAACCCGCTCCATATACCACTGGGCTTTACCCCGCAATACCTCTCCGCCGGGTTTCATCTGGTCGTCAAAGTCGGGCAAATACCACAAGTCCCATTTTGTTTCCGAGTCGCCGCTTCCGGGGCCGTAGCCGTCAATGGAAGCAATTTCGCAATGCGTGTATACATCACGAATAGAAACGCCCGCATACTTGCATATAATCGCTACCACAATAGCCATCGCCTCAATTTGTGCGGGGGTCGGGGGTTGCGAACCGAATTCGCAGTCTTTCCCGCCGTTCGCTTCCGCGTCGTAACAGCCGGTCAAAGCAATGCCAACCGACCCGCTATTACGGAGCCACGTATGGGAGCGGTGTTTCAGCAGGTCAAGGTCGTTGTCGGGGGCGTATATCCTGCCGTCGTAGTCAATAGACAGGTGATATTCGCCATACACACGCCCGTAGCGGTCAGCGGACCAATGCAGGAACACATTGTCAATGCAACCGTTAGCGTCCCGTGCCGCCTGCTTTATTTCTTCCAAATCAAGCGGTTTCAGGTTTTCGGCGTATTCCATTTTTTCTTCACCTCTTCACGAATCGTTTTCACGATGGCAACATTACAGTCTGCCATGTTTTCCAATATAGAGAGTGCTTCCGTTGTTGCCAATACCGTAGCAATAACGGACGTTAACACCCTCGGGGCGTGGGCAATACCTAACACGCCGTCCACAATACCCGCAAGCGCAAGCAGTAACAGGTACAGCAGGGTCTTATCACAAAAGCCGTCCCGCAAGCCCGTGGACTTGATATAACGCCACTTCCGAGCCTGCCACATAAAACAGAACGCCCGCCACATACTGCACGGTGTTTCAGGGTATAGGGCTTTATAGCACTGGTAAGACAAAGCCAACCAGCGGGTGAAAATGTCCAGTACTTCCAACGCGATAAACAGTACAAACAGAATCGCATAGTTGTCAGCCCAGACAGCAGCCCAAACCGCGAGCGGAAGCTTGTATTCCATATATTCCAATATTCCGTTAAGATACTTGCCCATAGTTATTCCCTCAAAAAGAAACGTTTAAAAAGACACACTCACACCGCCCATGACCCTGTTATCACGGCCACCGCCCGCAACCCAGGCCCCGACAGCCCCCGAAACAGGGGCTTTCAGCATATAGGTTGCCTTGTGTCCGTCTGTCCCGATACCAAAAGTCCAACGCCGTTCGGGAACGCGTATCTTCACGGCGGTTTCCGTTTTCACGGCAAGGTCAGCGGTTTCCTGCTTTTGTGCAACTTCCGTTTTCTTCCCGTTCACTTCCACCGTAACCGTTGGCGGGGGAGTGGTAACCTTTACGTCCGCCCCAGTGTATGGGACGGCCTTATATACGATACGTGTTTCCGTCTTTGTTCCGGCGGTCACATGGTCGGGGACGGAAGCAACGACAAGGCGGTTTTTGTCTTCATACCCTGCATGATAACCGACGTTGTAACCGCTGTTGTAGCCGTCCCGCTCGCCGTCAGCATAGCCGATATGTCGTCCGTAACGGAAGCAACCGTAGCAGGCCAAGGCGGCCAAAACGACCGCCAAGGCAATATACAAATACCGTTTCATCATTCGATATCGCCGACCAGTTTACTGGACGCATCAGACCAACCGCTGGCGGCCTGGTAAGCTTCCAACAGTTCCGCACGAACATGTATATTTTTCAGAGAATACGGCAGTACACTTTCCAGCGTCGGAACACTTGTAGCACGCACATACAGGTCCTTCAGGTTAGTGCAGCTTTTCAGTGCATTGCTGCCAATGTAATTCAGGTTTGCACCTAAATCAATAACTGTCATTGTGGAGTTCTGGAACGCCATTTGTTCCACGCGCTCAACATCGGGACAGAAAAGCTTTTTAATGCCCTGAGCGTAATAAAACGCCCCGTTCATAATCTTTGTAAAGCCGTTCAGCGTCAGTTCCGAACCATACCCCCAACCGAAAAATGCGCCTTTTATCGTGGCAGGCGTAATATCTTCTTTCGCATTGATTGTAAGATTGTGCCCCTGTTCTCCGACGAACAACTGCAAAGCCTCATCGCCACCTGTAGCCGCTTCCACAGTTACAGTTCCAAGACCATCATATCCATCATCGGCTGTAATCGTTTGTACTGCACTTGATGGTGTAACAGTCTTATCTTGCAGTTTCACTTCACCACCGCCGCCACTGATTTCTCCGTGCAGCGTGCCTTCACCGCTCAAACTTCCGTTAATCGTAACACTTGCTCCCGTAATAGTACCAGTAAAGTTAATAGCCATAATAATATACCTCCAATTACCAAGTAACTTCCGCCCCGACAGCAAACTGGTGGGGAATAATAACGGTGTCATAAGTAACCGTTTCTCCGTTGTCCCGACGCAACTGGACATCGTAAAAATAATCGCCGAATTCCAAATTGGCAGTGTCTTCATGGTCAATAGTGATGGTCATTTCCGTTGTATCAATGCTTTTCTGAATAACCGGCTGCGCGTCGTTGCAGTTTTTCTTCACCGAAAAGGTCAGCGTATCGCCTTCCTGTGCCGTATATCCCTCAATAGACAGGTTCAGGACAGCGGAATCGCCACGGGTGATGTAGACATTATCGTTTTCCACTTTGTACATAGTAATTTTACCTCCGTAACATAAAATTATACCTAATACATTTTAACATATACGCTACTGTTTGTAAACAGGCATAACACAAAACTGGTCAATTTCCGTCCAGCCATGCGGGCGATACAGAACCATGTTCCCGTCAAAATACCAACTTGCGTCGTTGACGGGTCGGCCCAGAATATGACCCTTGTAAACACCCTTTATTTCGTCGTACGGCGTTATGTCCACGGGTTGCGGGGTGTTCTGCTTGTATACAAGTTTGTCCCCGCTATTCCAATAGTAACCTTCCCCGAGGTCAACATTGTAAGCCGTTTCAGGTGTGACGACCGTGTCCTCAATTTGCACGGCATAGGCGTCCCAACCTATTTCGTTCAGCCATGCCCGCGTACGGCGTTTATATAATACCGTGTAACCGTTAAAGTCGGTTCTGATACAAACACGGAATCGCACGCCTTGCGGCCACCAAGCTTCCCCGTTGTTGGGTTGGTAGGTAATACCGACCACGTCCAACCAAAAAACCACTTCCGTGTCGCTTATACGCAAGAAACGGCGGGCATTGTAGTCAAGGTTGGCGTTGGGTTTCACATAATACTGTTTATAGTCAAAACTGTTGTTGTCAACCATAACGAACGCAAACCAAGCCTTGCCCGCTGGCCCCGTAGAAGCGGGCATTTCGTCCAGCAGGTCGTCCAACACGTCAGTTACCACGCCTGCAACATTGCTGTTTACGGCGATGGCGTCTTTCACATAGGACAGCGTCCGCAAGTTCCCGCTCCGTGACAGAGCCATGCCAATAGGCATGGTCGGGTTTTCCATTGACCACTGTTTCCCGCCGTACCAATACCACATGGTTGTCGCAAGGGTGGGGCAGTAGTCCCCAGTCTGGAACCAAAAATGGTTATTTCGGAAATACGCAACCCACGCATTAGTCAGGTTATACAGGGGTTGTCCGTTGAACACAACGTTCGTCCCGTCGTACGCATACCGCTTGTCTTTCCACCAAAGAATCGGCGGGCATTCAGGACGAAATGTGTACTGCTGATTGTCGTAAGTCCAAACATCGTAGGGGTTGGAAGCTATGTCATAGGTCAGTAAAAAAGGAAAAGCCACGGGTCTGGGCGGAATCGGGGGCATATAAAACCCCGGCACGCCGTAACCGTAAAGAACTTTTCCGTCTGTCCAACCGTAGTTCCCCGGACGCACGTTTCCGATTATCCGCAGGGAGCGGCCGTCCGCTGTCTGGGCATAGTTGCCCGATACTCTTATTATTTTTACCTGTTTAGCCATAGTATGCCCTCTATTTTAGCCGTACAGCGTTTTAAAAACGCCGTTAGTATAATTTATCAGGCCGCCGTCTGAAAACGCGTGTGCGACCGTTTTATTTGCAAACAATTTTATGCGGTCGGCATTTTATGAACCAATAACGACCGCCTTATTTCCTTCCACATGGACAAATACCCGTTTGCCCGGAGTACAGTTCAACGGAACGGCCACTTCATAGGTCATCGTTTTTCCGTTCACCAATACCGTGTTCTTGTCCTGTATCACGCCGTGGGCGGCATAGCCCTGTTGGCGAACACGCTTCCAAAACGCCCCGACAATATCCTTGAATTCGTTTACCTGCATTAGTACCACCTCTTTAAAGTTAAAGCCTGCCGCAAGCCGTTCACGCCGTGGGTGATGGCGTTGCTTTCCACCGCATACACATTGCCGTTATAAGAAACCGCTTGCGTTGTATCGATTATATGCGCGTCCACGGTCGTCAGCGTGACCGTTTCTTCCGTCCGGTTGTTCAGCCAGTCGGTCGCATTCACCAACAACCTTATAGTGGAATCGTCCATAACCGGATATGACGTCGAAACACAAGGCGGGGACAGGAAGCGGAACAACGCTTCCACAATTTCACGGTCAGCCCGTCTGTCGTTCAGGACGTCCTGCATGGCGTCAACCATATAACGGGTCGTCGAATTGCCCGGAAGCCCTTGCGACAAAGACGTGGAGACGACTTCCCCGTCGTCGTCATAAACCGTTGTCCCATACCAGCCCGTCCCTAACGGGGTATGCGTCGTTACTGTTTTCGTAGCCGTAGCGTAGGGGTTAGTTTCCGTCGGGTCTCCGTCGGTGTAAACCTCTTCCCGTTGCAGGTATATCTCATTGCCCATTTTGGTGTAATAGTATTCCGTTTTACTGCAAGCGTCCTCATCGACCGTTTCCTTTACTGACAAATATGGGTTGTCGTCAATGGTCGTATACGTAAAGGTTGTCGTAGCCGTCCCGCGGGTTTCACTTATCAGCAAGCCGTCTTCATAAGTCACGGACGAATCGCCAAAAGCAATAGTTCCCGAAAACGGGACTTGCGTATTACTGTCGGGCGTATAGTCAGCCTCTTTCGGGTTACCGCTTCCCGCCCATTCTGTATGTACCTTCCGCAAGTTCACCGTTGGCGGATATTCCACGGTCTGGACGGCATAGGGCGTTCCCGCTTCATAGCCCCGTTGGGTCACATACAGCGTCCCGTTGCGTATCGTTACGGTAAAGTTAATGTTCGGCAACATGGACAGCCAACCAAACAGTTCCCCGATAACGGCGGTATATGTCCCCCTAATGGAGTAATAGCCCCGCTTGTAACCGCCACCCGCTTCTTCTTCCAATACTTTCGGGAGCGGGAAAAGCCAATTCATAGCGTTATACACAAGGGTCAAACCCAACTGGTCAGCAATAGCGGAAATAATGTCCCGTACAGCAACGCCCACGCGGTCGGGGAGTGTCCGCTGGTTCACACGGAATGTGTAGTCGTAGTAGGTATATTGCAGTTTGTCGTTGTTATAGATACCGTTGTATTCCGCAATACCGTTGCGGGTGGTAATTTCCGAAATAGTGAAATCGTACGCCCACCCGTTCAGCGACCCCGCAATAACATCGTCTAACTTGCAAGTCCCCAACGGAACACTCATTTGGAACGAATCGGACAGCATACCCGCCCCGACGTTTATTGACAGTTCCGAATAGTCGGGCGTTGTCATGGGCATAACACGCCGAACATCGAAAAACAGGTCGTCTATTTCCTTTTGTTCAAGCCGTACAACATCAAAGTATTGTGTTTCAGCCATAATAATCACGCGTCCTCTTCCACTTCCGCATAGCAACGAATAGCCCCTGTATCATCGGCCCCGCCTGTTTCCCCGCCCGCAATGCGGACATAAAACAGTTTGTTGGTGTCCGTAACGTCCATAAGCTGGACGGAACTGCCCCAGTTTTCCCCGTCTTCCGACAGTTCTATCCAGTCGCTTCCAGACACATAGGACGACCCCTCACGGGTTGCCGTGGACAAGGTAACATAACCGATATACCCCGCCACGCAACGGACAGCACACGGAACAACGACTTTCTGCCCCGCTTCCACCATAGCGCCGATGGGGGAGGTCAGCGAACCCATAGAAGACACGGGCGTCCCGTCCGTAGCCCCCGCCGTGGGGTTTCCTGTATACATCGTAATATACATAGTTTACACCCTCCATACCTCAATACCCAACCGCTTATGCGACTTGTAGAAGCCGTCAATGAGCGATATACGCCTAACTATAATGCGGGCGTTATCAATGCGGGTGTCGTCGTCCAATATAACCGTTACCCGCTGTCTGGTTGACCAATAGCCTTGTATCACCGTAGCGGAAGCGTTGTCGAACTCAGCTGAGAACGACACAACGTCCCCCGTGTTCCGTCTCTGGTTTGCCCACGGGTCAACCGCAACCGCCCCCGTTACCGTTTTCACCAGTTCCTGCCGGTCGTCAAGGTCGTAGTTGTAGTCTTCCGCATAACCTATGCTTTTTACAGTTCCAATTTGTACCATAATAGCCTCCTATTGTTACGCAAGCGTGTTCACGGAATCAGGTTGTTTGAAAGCGGGGGCAATTTTGTCCAATATCTTGCCTGCCAACTGGTTCACCAACGCCTCATCGGTCAGCACGGGACGGTCAATATTTACGGTCGTATTGTTGGTCGTATTGTTTACCGTTTGGTTCGGGGCAAAGTCAGCAAACAGGCGGTCCCGCACATTAGCAATATCACGAACCAACGCCACGCCAAAGTCTTTCAGGGAAGTAATGTCCGACTGCCGGAATCCGTTTTGTTTGAGATACAGCTTTTCAGCATATTGACGGCCGGCCGCTTCATAGTCCCCGCCCTGCTTTCTAACCTTTTCCATATAGCGGACCAGTTTAAGGTTGTTGCGGAGGGTTTGTTCCGCTTCACCCATAGCGGCCTCATTAGCACGCCGTGCGGCCTCTATCTGCTGTTGGTAACTTTGTTCAACCTTTTTAGCAAGGTTGTCTTCTTCCTGTTTCCGCTTGTCGTAGTATTTTTTGTCGATTTGTTCCTTTTGCAGGGCGTACAGCCGTTCCGCCTCAACCTCGGACAGTCCCGCTTCCATAAATGCCTGCTTCTTATCCTGAATGCGTTTTATTTCCTTTTCGTAGTCGGAAGCCGTAGCCTCAAACAGGGCATCCTGATATTTCTTTTGCAGTTCGGCGGACTTTTTGGTTTCTTCCGCCTCTTTTGCCCGTGCAGCAATTTGTTCCTGTTGGGCTTTACGTTTCTTTTCGGCGTCTTCCGCCAATACCTTATCCAGTTCGGACTGTAAACGCCCGCTATTTTGCACGCGTTCCGCTTCTTTCAACTGGTCATCCACGGAAAACATGGCTTTTCTAATAGCGGAAGTAGGCATAAACGCCCATGTGGAATCTACAAACTTTTCATACAGCTTCCCGATATTACTGTTACGGAACTCTTCTATAAATTTCCGGTAAGACTGCAACATTTCAGCAAAAGAACCGACCGCTTTTGTTTTCATAAGGTCAACGGCGGTATTGATACTAACGAACGTTTTAGCAAGTTCGCCTTGTGCCTTCACCAAATCTTGTGCCGTTCCCTCTGTTTCTTTGTAGTATTTCGCCAGTCCCTTATAAGCGTCAGCTTCCGCCCGCAATACCTGCAAGTGTTCGGGGGCATACAGTTCGCCCTTTACCACCGCAAGGTTTCTGGCCGCTTCCGCAACCATGTTTTGAGCGTCCTGCAAGTCATGCAATGCCTGATACTGCTTTTTGTCTTCCGTTTGTGCCTGTTTTGCAAGGGCGATATAGTTGTCCAACCCCTCTAACACATGGGTGTATTGGTTACCCGCAAAGCCGATACCGGACAGGAAGTCACGCTGTTGTCCTACCGCTTTTGCCCGTTGGTAACCGTCCGCAATAGCCCGCAACTGCTCGACAACGCTTTTCTGTTTCCCGTCAACGTCCCGCAGTTCCACGCCGTAAGCCCGCAAGGTTTTCGCTATAAGGTTCGTTTCGTCGTTACCGCGTTTCAACGACCTATGCATTTGGTTTAGGGAAGCGGCGAATTGGCGGGCGTCCCCGCCGTCAATAGCGAACACGCCGTGTAACAGTTCCGCGTCTTCATAGGAAGAGCCAATTTCTTCCCGCAACTGATATACAGGTTCGGCCGCATTTGACGCAGCCATGGCCAGTTCCTTTACATTGTTGGTAACCGCTTTAAGACCCTGATAAGCCCCCGCAACCAATATACCGGCAGCACCAAAACCTTTAAAGACTTTCAGCGCCGTTTCCGACGCCCCCGTCATAGCAACCAGTTCACCCGACACGGAACGAATCGCTTTCCGCATGCGGTCAAATTCAGGGGAAGCGGAAGCAATTGCGTCGCTTATTTTAGCACCGATACTCACGCCCGGAACGTCCTGTTGCATACGGTACAAAATGCGTCGCTGTTTGAGCAGTTGTTCTTCCATATCCCGCGCCGCTTTTGAGTTCTTGTCATCAAGTCCCGCATACGCTTTGGTCAACGAATCCACAACGCGGGTCTGTATTTCCAATAACTGGTTGGTCTGGGCAGTCCGCAACTGAATTGCCCGCAAGTAATCGCCCGACGCTTTTGCACCCTCGATTTCAACGCTATAACGCAGTTTAAGGTCACTGACGGCGGTATTCATTTCACGCATGGCTTTTTTCAGGTCAGCCCCCGCAGCCATAAGGGACTGTTCCCAACTGTCAAGGTCAACCCGCAGGGGCAGGTATAAGCCTTTATCATTGTCACGTGCCATTGTGTTTCACCTCACATATATGCATATATAAAAAACACCCGCCAAACACTCAAAAATAGTATTCAGCGGGTCGGAAGGAAGCTGGGTTTTCCAACTTATAGTTCAGGGCATACAGACTGACAAGTTCAGCCAACGGCGTGTCGTCCGTTTCGGGCATAGTCCAACCAAATGTTTTAGCGGCCCAAAGCCAAAACGATAACACCGTCTCACGCTCTGAAAGGTTTATTTCGGTTCTTTTTTTTTCGGCAATTCTTCCAGTCCCGCCAAAACTTGCCCGTTCACGAACTCAACCGCCCGAACAAAAGCGGGAAGCAACTGGTCAAGGTCGAATTCGTCCTCGATGACCTGTTTGTCAACGCCGTATACAAGCGCCAATTTCTCAACGCAACCGTCATAGTCGAACTTGCCGTCCGCAAGCGGGTCGTAGCCAACAAGCTCACGCCACACGCGGGCTTTAATTGTTTTCGGTAACTGCAACATAATAGGCCTCCTTTTTGTGTTCTACACACACCGTTTTCGTTACACTATCACGCAGGCAGCATAGACGCATACCACGAATCGGTGGAAGCGTCAGCGTCAAAGTCTTTGGTACTCTTATACATGCCGTTGTTTTTCAACTGTACGAACGCCGCCGTTGCTTCCGAGGTCTGGAATTCCACGTTTTCGCCACGGGTTTGTGCGCCGTCCGCCGGTTCGGTAAACTTGCCCTTGTACAGCTTCACACAACGTTTCTTGCCGTTCCCCAACAGGAACTCAAAAGCCACGCCCACATAAGGTGCAACATCGCTTGCCTTGCTGTCCAACTGCCCGCCTTCCGTCAATTCGTGTCCCAACAGGTCAGCCTGAACGGACAAATCAAGGTCGGCCAGGTCCACGGTCAGATTTACGTCGCCGAGGGACGCGGCAGTTTCAAAAGGACCGTTGTCAGCGTACAGGGTTGCGGTGTTGGAAGTCGTCTCAACATTCACAGACACAAGCCCCGGCACGGCGGTCATAGAGCCGTATTTCGCAGCTTCGGAAGCGGTGTCTTCCTGCGTCTGTTTTGCATAGTGGAACTTGCTAACGCCAATTTTAGACATAGTTACAACTCCTCTCCGACTGAAAAGTCGATACTGGTATAATATTCGTTCTTGTCGCGGGTTGTAGCCGTGTTCTGCCACATAAAGCCCGCATTTTCCATTATTTCAATTACCTGTGCTTTAAAAACCTCACGCCCGACGGGCGTGTTATTGATAAGCGTAATACGGAACACCGCCTCATATCCCCGCGTCCTGTTGTCAGCATGCAGGACAGGGCGGTCGGATAATGTGCTGTACTGTATAAGCGGATAAGAGCCGTCTTCCGGGGCATTGTCATGGTAAACAGGAATGCCCGTTGTCAACAACAATTCCGCTATTTTAGTATTCCAATTAGTTCTATTACGATTAGTTCTTGCCATTCCGCCACGCCTCACTAACCTTATTGATAACCGTTTCCCGTATTTCCCGCCTTTTTTCATACCATGCCGTATAGAAGAAGGGGCGGTTTATGCGGGGTGAAAACTCTATAACCCGACCGTACGGAACGCCGTAACGGTAACGGCCACGCATTTTCGGGTTACGGCTTCCGGGACGTTTCGGGGCGGGAACAAAGACTTCCGACTTTATAACCGTCCGAGGGTTTTTCGCCGTTGCTTTTGTAGCCTTTAAAGAAGACCGCAATGCACCCGTCCGCTCCATTATCCCTTGTGCCTGCATATTGGAACGAATTTGGTTTTCAAGCTCTGTCGCCGCCTCGTTCAGGGCGTCGGCCGCAGCCTGCCTAACTCTTTCGTCCGCATTTTTCAGGTACTTTTGCAACGAAACGCTACCGGACGACCGTGCCATCTGTCTCCACCGCCTCAAACTGCATGAAAGCGGGGTTTTCAAGGAAAATCGGGGTCTGCATTTCCAGCGTTTTTCCGTTATACATAACCGTCTTTACCTCGGAAACGTCCGTCTTCCGTATCGTGATTACATACACAATAACAGGGCGTTGCCCCGTCAATGTTTGCTCAATAGAAGCCCGCTTTTCTTCCACGCACGCCCACACGGAACGCCACGGAACGATATTGCGGATAAGGTTTCTTTCATCGTCAAAGCTATTAACGGTTTTACAGAGTGTAACCCGCTTTGTGAGTGAGTTTACGGTATATTCACGCATAACTGCCACCTCACAATTGCAGTTGGGTTATAATCAGTTCCACGGCGGGAGCGACAGGACGCCCGACAGGAAGCCGTTGTTCGTACCAGTCGGTCACAAGCAACATTTTCGCAAGGTCAGCCTTCCGTTGCCAATTCGTGCCGTTCGCTTCATATTTTGCGGAAAAGTCGTCAACGGCGTCCGCAAGGTAGGAATCGGCGGAAGCCATCAGGTTCTGTATTAAACTGTCGTCGGTGGAATCGTCCACCCGCAAATACGCTTTCATTTCCGCCAAAGTCATAATGCATTCACCGCCTTATTTCACGCATAAAGCCACCGTACAGCCGTTTTATTTAATTACAAGGGTAAACCCTCGCGTCCACCTTTAAAACCCCCGTAAAACGCATTTATAAATAAAGGGGGTTGGGGCGCACGGTAAAGGAGGAAAACCCGGCGCCCCGTAATATGACTAACGGGGCGGTGTGGAACGCCCCGAAAGCGGGCTGTTTATTATGCCGCTTATTACTATGCCGTATACCGCTTATTCAGGCGTATACAGCAGTTTCTTTGCCGCGGAAGCAAACTTGCTCTTGCAGTCCAGACGGGTTGTTACACGCACATCAACTGCGTTCCGACGGGAAGCGGAATCAGAGTAGGGGTTCACAAAGACTTCCAAACCCTTGCGTTCGATGAACACAATAGCGTCTCTCAAAGAACCCACATAGAACGGAATCTTTCCGCTCACATTCGGCAATACAGCGTTCGGCATTTGGATAACTTCACGGCCACGGAACGTCCGGCGGGGGTTGTCAACCAAAGCAAACGTCAGAATCGGGTGTCCCTGTTCGTCGGTCAGGGTGTCCAGATAATTCCAACCGTCGGTGTTCGTGATAATCACCTTATCGGGGGAACCGACAGGGTCAGTGCCGTTAGCGGCCTTTTCAAGGTCTTTCCAGTTGGTCATGGTTTCAGGTTCAGCGGAAGCGCCGTCCAAAGCAGCCAAAATCATGCTGTTTTCAGTGATAACCTGTGCCCGTGCAAACTGGTCTGTGATGATACCGAAAACGTCCTGATTTGCGTCCTGCAACAGGTCGTTGGAAACAGGCACAATCAGACCGTAGTCTTTCACATTGTAATCAACGGAACCAAAAGTAACCTGGCCCTCCGCGATACCGCCCTGCGGCAGTTCGTCAAACAACTGAATGAGCCCGCTGGTGGGGTTGTCAACTTTCGGAATCTTGCCGGAATTAGAAGCCGCATAGAACTCATCAACGCGGGAACGCAGGCGGTACACGCCGGTTTCCATTCTCATCGTAAAGTCTGCGGTTTCCACCGGAACCAGCACCCCGCCCCTGGTCGGTACAGTTTCCACCTGTCCCGGGGTTGCAGTTGTGTTCACCGGCTTTAAGATACCGCTTTCATCACGGCGGCCGCGCAGGTACATATTGACCGCCTTGTTTACTGCTTTCATATCAGCTTTCATAGGTTTTGCTCCTTCCGCCGGCTTGTCTTCCGGCATTTTTTCGTATTCTTTCATCATGGCGTCCAGTTCGTCGCTGGCCGTTTTGGCTTCCGCTGTTTTCCCGTTTTCTAACAGGGCAAGAACATTCTTGCGGGCAGCCTCAATTTTCTGCAACAGTTCTGCTTTTTTCTTCATAATTTGTAAGCCTCCTGTAACACTGATAATATAGTTTTATTGTCAATTGCGTTGTTATCAAGCGCAGCGTCCTTCACAGCGTGCAACGCTTCCGGAGCCGATTTAAAACCCGACTTATAGCACGCAACCGCCTCAATTTCGTTGGAATCCACCAGTTCCACCTTGCCGAACATGTCAGCCGCTTCCGCAGCGGTCAGCCACGTTTCCTTGTCCATAAGTTCCTTAATTTCTTCCACGGTTGCCTTTTCCGTGGCGTTGGCGTAGGTTTCCGCTATCATGTTCTGCAACTTGTCCAACCAGTCCGCAACGGAACGCAAATAGGACGCGTCCCCGTGGGCACAGCCGCTGGGGTTGTGTATCATTAAAAAGGTATTGGCGGGCATAATAATCTTTTTACCCGCAAACGCAATAACGGACGCAATAGAAGCCGCCCAACTGTCAACGTACACGGTCACGTCGGCGTCATGGTTTTTCAGCATATTGAAAATTGCAATACCGGCCGCCACATTTCCGCCGTCACTGGCAATATGCACATCGACGGGAAGCCCCTTCATGCTTGCCAACTGGCTTTTAATTTTGTCCGGCCATTCGTAACCGGAACCCAACTTTTCAGCCTGCAACCAAGCGGCGTCCGTGTCGTCAATAATAACGCCGTAGATATACAGTTCCGCATGGTCGTTATAATTCTTTACCTTTATCATACGATTACCTCTCTGTTAGACAATAACCTCTCTGTTAGACAATAACCTCTTCTTTCACCGTTCCCGCGCCGGGCATAGTCATCAGTTTGTCCCCGTTTTCAACCGGCGGCAAGCCCCAGTAGTCCCGCGCTTCATTGACTTTCATAATAGAACCCGTAACCAACTTTGTAAGCGTGGTCGCAAGCGTATCAGGGGCGGAACGCAAGATAGCGTCCGTGTCCATATCCACCCGCAAACCGTCGTTTATTTCGTCTTCCGTCAGCAGTTTGACGGTCAGTTCGTCTTCATATTGCCTGCTTATATACAGCAGGGCGTCTTTCAGGAAGCTGTCCTGTTGGGCAATACTGTTAGCATAACTGCCTTTACTGTAATCGTTCAGTTGCGTAGGGGACACACCAAAAGCGGCCGCTATCTGGTTACTGGTAAACCGTCGGGTTTCCAAATATTGCGAATCCGCAAGGGACAAGTTCAAGGGTTTTAATTCCCATTCTTTCGGAAGCGGGATAACCTTGTTTTTCGTCCCGATTTTCTTTACATAGTCAAGAAGCGTCGCTTTCTTTTCGTCCGACAAATCGCCAACATAGTTCAAAACGCCCGACAGAATCATGCCGTTTTGGTACAGGTCATTTTGTGTCTGTTGCCCCGCTTTTGCGGCGGTCATGTATTCGTACAACGTCTCACGCACAGGAAGCCCTAACAGCCTTGTCCTGTCGTCCAAATGCCAGTTACGGACATGGACAACGTCTTCCGATGGCAAGAACCAACTTGTCCCGTTCACGGTCGTATAAGTGTAATAGTGCCGTTGGGAAATACTTTCCGTCACATCGTCCACCCACAAGCGAACCTGCAACGGGTTCAGCGGGATAAGTTCTTCCAACTTGCCCGTGTTTCCGTTCCATTTCGCATACGCATAGCCGTTCCCGTAATGGTTCCTGCAATATTCGAGATACCCCAAAAACGCAACGGGCGTATGCTCTGGGTTCGGGCGTACATTCAACAGCCGTTCAGCGTCGTTATAGACGATTTCGTGTTTACGGTCACGTATATGAATCGGCAGTTTGCCCACGCTTTCGGACAAGATACGCAATACGGTAAAATACGTGACTTCCGATACGTCCGGACCGTAGCCGGCGGAAAAACCGCCCAACCCGCCGGGCAGGATAAAGTCAGCACCCTGAAACGGGGGCTTTTTGGAAGCAACGTTACTTGCAACATTTTCAGTTTTCGGAATGGTTTTTACAGCCGTCCGCAATACCGTTCTGCCCGTGTTTTTCCACATAATATTTCACCTTTTGGTTATATTTCTATACCGATTATATAATAAGTGTACTATATTTGTCAAGTAGTATAACATATATTTCAGTTTAAATATTAAAACTTATACAGCATACGAGTTTTTCTTTTTCTGTATAAAAACCCTTGTAAACAGCTTTTTACCGTTCACCAAAGCGTCTTTTCCCGCCGAAAATGCGGCGGTAAGCCCCAAAACATCATAGTTTCGTATGTCATAAGTAAAAATAGTGACGGGAACGCCCATTATACCGTCATAGTCCGGCGGTATATCAACAATATTATCAACGTTGACGGCGTCGTAATTGTCGTACAGCGACAATGCTTTTCCGCTGTTATTGAACGGAATCGCCCGTCTTTCCGTAACTGGAAGCGTCGTCAGCCATATACCGTTGGATATTTTCGTTACAGTGCCGTATCTGTCAGAGTTCTTGTTACAGTTCAAATAGTTTAATATACTGTTATAGCCTACACGGACTTTACCCGCCTTTACATACGGAAACACGTTCTTATATTTCAGGCAGTTTAAACTTCCTACGACCAAAAAGTCTTTCTTATACTTCATAATCATGTCAAAAAACTTCCGCCACAAAGAAAACGGCGGGTTAGTGACAACTATGTCACACGCCCGAAAAAAGTGCCCGTTTTCCGCAAAGTCCCCACTATTGAAAGTCAGCCCGCATTCGTTATAAAGCGTATCGCCACGCCGTATCAGTTTATAAAACTCGCTTCCGCCGAGCCATGTAAAGACAACCTCTTTCAGTCCGTAATCAAAGAAATGGTCAACAAAGAAACGATAAAAATTGGAAAAAGAGGGGTCGTCGCATGGGCAATATAACCGCTTCCCGCGAAAATAAGCCTTGTAGCGGGACAGTTCCTTTTCTATGCTTTCATACAGTGTATAATATTCATCGTTCTTCTCTTTTTTAGACCGTTCCAACACGTCCCTCGGAACCATACAAAACACCGCCTTTACAGTTTAGACATAATATCGAACCAATCGTCAGCCGTCTCCGGGTCGGGGCGGGTAATAAGCCAGCACTTCCAACAGTCCAAAAGGGCGTCGATGGGGTCGATACGCTTTTCCGCAAGTTTCTTCTCAATAATCATCTGCTTCTTGCTGTCCGTTACCACTTCCGCATTGACGATGGACCAGGTCAACAGTTCGTTGGCGGAATCGTATTCCACACCGCCGCCGAGTATCGTTCCCTGACAGTGACGGACGGTATCGTTTAAGCTTTTCGGGTACTGCCCGATTTCTACAAGTTCACTGCATATCTCTTCCAACCGTGATATTATCCCGCTTGCACCCATCGGGTCATACCCCAACATGCGGACGGTCAAACGGTTGTCCGCCAGTGTCTTTTTCAGGTGTTCCAATATAAAGTCGTAGTCCAATATATAACCGTTGTCCCCGCCAGATACCGTAAGCGTTAACAAGCCTTTTTCCGCCCATACATCGTACGGGGCTTTGTCGCTTCTAATGTGCTGGGCAAGGCGGGCTTTCGGCATAAAACTATGCGAGTAGACATACGGCTTCCCGCCCGTCGGTACAAGAATCGTATAACTGGCCAAGTCGTTTTTGGAAGACAGGTCAAGCCCGACAAAACACTCACGCCCCGAAAAGTCGGACAGCTTCTTGTCAGTCCCGCAACGCGCCCATGCTTCCGCCGGAACGAACGGGTTGGAGCCAACGGCCCGCCAACAATTCAAATGCTTTACAATAAAGTCCCGCAACCGTGTTCCGCCCAGTTCCCGCGCCTCGTCCGCCTTGTCTTTCATTTTCTGCAACGCAACCCCGCTCCCGTCAAGGAAAAGCGGGTTCGCCTGTTTCCACTTTTCGACGTCCCACAATGCCCGTTCGTACGCCTCGGGGGCGTCGTGGGCGTCGGGAAGGTCAGCTTCCGCAATAAATACAAACAGGTTGTCCTGTTTTATAGCACCCGCCACAACGTTTTTAGCAAACTTATATTGACGGTAACAGTCACGGTTCAGGTCAAAACCCGCCGTCGTTATCACAATTGACAACGCCCCGGGCAGGTTTATCATGCCGTCCCGCAATACCGTATACATTGCGTCCGTCGGGTGAAGGTGGTATTCATCAATAATCGCACAATACGGTTTCGGCCCGTCGATTTCCGTATTCCCTGAAATAGCCTTTATACTGGTTTTGTTGCGTAAGTTCAGTATTTCAGAGCGATATTCCATTATCTTATACCGTTTACGCAAGGCGGGTTCCCGTTCTATAAACTTCTTTATTTCCCGCCACGCAAGCAGGGCGTTCTTTTGTTCCGTGCCGGTACAGTATATTTCCCCGTCACGAATCGGACACACGAACGAAAACGCCAACGCAAAAAACGCCGACAGAAACGACTTGCCGTTCTTGCGGGCTATTTGTATATACAGGTCTGTAAACCGCCTGATGCCGCCCTTTTTCCACCCAAAAACGCTTCCGATTATGAATGCCTGAAACGGTTTCAGCCGTAACGGGAGCGACCGCTTTTGGGCGTCGTCATAATAGTGCAGTTTTTCGGCGAATCGGATATATTTGTCAGCTTCCGCCGCGTCCCATTCCAAATCGGAGCCGGGCAAACCCGCCCGACGCAAATCACAAAGATGACGGTTACACGCCTGTATAACCGCCTTGCACGCTGTCCCGTCTGCTATTGTCTTCCTTGCGTATTCAGTGACCCTGTCCATTTTGGTTTACACCACGCCCTCAAACTCCGAAAAGTCGTCCGTTCCGTCTTCTTTTACGGGGGCGGCCAACCGCAAGCGGTCGGTTACCGCAAGTCCCAACTTCACGGAACACTGCATTATCCGTTTCACATATTCAGCCTGTGCGGAGACGGCGGGGTTAGGGAAGACATCGAACTTGCCCGTTACCCGCTTTTTAACCAATGCTGGTCCCGTTTTCGCAATGATACGGGACAGTTTTTCGTAGTTGTCCACGGCGTCCGCATAAACAGCCAAAACCGCCATGTCCAAATCGGACACATTGGTCAATAACCCCGCAACGCGCATAAACTCGTTTTTAGCCCGTTCAGACAGCCAGTCTGGTACTTGTACCGCCCCACTTTCAAACGCCCTTGTCTCGTCCCGTACGGCGTCAATGCGGGCGTTCTTTTCCGCCTTGCTACGGTGTCCCGCTATCTGTACCTGCCTTGCTCTACCCATTGTTATCACCGTCCACGTTCAAAAGTTCCAACACGAATTCCAACAACTTTGGGTTGTCCGTCCGCATAGCCTTTACCAAAGCGGAAGCGGCAACCGCCATTTCCCATGTCTGGTCTTCACGGGCAATGCCCAGCTTATCCAACCGTTGTTGGATATCCTTGTCATTGACACGCAAATCACCGATGGCACGGAACAACTCTTTCACCGTTTTTCTGCGTTTGTTAGCAGCCTGACACGCCTTGCCACCCATCGACGCAATTTTTCGCTGTCGTTCCGCCGACATTTTATCGAACCCGTGGTTTTTTATATTGTCATAACCTGCCATAAATAATCACACCTTATACATAAAATAAAAAACAGGAAAGTAAACACTGGAAACACATTCCCGTGGCGTAAACTTTCACTCAACATTCTGCGTCCGTGTTTGCGTTGGCGTCCACTTCTACACTGGCAATTTCGTCCATAGCCCGCAGCAATATTTGTTCTATACGTTCCGTGGCTTCCTGAATAACGGAAGCGTCCTTGTCCCAAAACCATGCCTCGTAGGTAAGAAACCCAGTTTCCGGCCACGCCGCCGTTATTTTCAGTTTGCCGGCGTCATCGCTTGCACGTTTCGGAATCGCCACTTCCTTTTTGGTGATACAGATTTTATGCAACATAACACTGCCTCCTTTACATATATGCCAATAAATAATTTCGGGACCTTTTTGCGCGGGAAAG
>Ga0326512_10000890_pt1 | contig 24804 bp, 27 predicted proteins | sample 1_2617_0518_D_FD_203652 | JGI IMG/M metagenome (GOLD analysis project Ga0326512, IMG submission 203652) | Bovine rumen microbial communities from UC Davis, California, United States - 1_2617_0518 | ecosystem: Host-associated > Mammals > Digestive system > Stomach > Rumen | place: USA...
CAGATTTTTGCATTTTCTTTAGGACATTCTCCGATCAACTCATCATGCACAGGAATCAATAATTTGAATCCCCAATCTGCCAACTGTCTATCTGTTCCTACTTTAATCATAGCCAACTTAGACATATCAGCTGCTGACCCTTGAATCCTCGCATTGACACATTGTCTCTCTGCATCTGCAATCTTCTTGGTATTGTCTACAATCCAAATACCTTCCTGGTTTGCTTCTTCAAATATCTGTCTTTTCTGACTGCCCCATGCTTTATTTAATTTGCTTAAATATTTTCTCTGCAAAGCTTGAGGTACTTCATTCTCTGCTTCACTATCAAAGTCAAGAGCATCTAAATCTGGAGCTACTCCATCTTTCCACTTAAACTCATACTTAGGTAATTGCAAGTCGAATAATCGCCTCTTTCTTCCCCATAGAGTAGTAACATATCCCATTTCACGAGCCATTGTCTTACTATCTGACTCAAACTTAGGAATAGCCGGAAATCCCTTAAACACCTTGTCTTTAATAACCTGAGCTTCTTCAGTAGAACATCTTAATTGCTCCGCTATACTCGGAACACCCCTACCATACAAAACACCTAACAATATGCTTTTAGCCTGAGTTCTTCTAGACTTACCTTCCTTGTTTGTTTCGGTAGTACCTGGATAAAACTCAAGACAATCTTCATAAGGCTTGTTAAATGCCACTGCTGCTATTTGAGCATAAAGGTCTTTACCTTGACGGTAGGCTTGTAACATACCCTCATCTCCACACATCTGTGCCATAACTTTCGGTTCTTGTTGTGAATAGTCCGATGACATTAGAATATATCCATCTTGAGCAGTAAACATCTTTCTAATATCTTTGTTATGGCTTGGAATCTGTTGAAGATTTGGGTTTTCACAACTCATTCTTCCTGTATCTGCTCCATATTGATTTAAAGTACAATGAATCTTACCATCTTTCTTAACGGCCAACGGTAACTTACTTATAAATGCTTCAATTAATTTTGCGAACTCTCTATAGTCTAGAATTACCTTAGCGATAGGTAAATCAATCCTTTTCAATATTTCTTCGCCTGTCCCTCTCGGCTTTTTCTCATCTATAACTCCTACTTTAAGAATGTCATATAATAGAATCGCCAACTGAGAAGGTGAGCCTATATTAATTGGGTCGTCAAGTTTATTGTCTATATTTACTTGTCTATACCTATCAATCTCCGGCTTATACTTTTCAAGTTCTGTATAAAAATCTCTTAGTTTCTCTTCCAATAAAGCATTGTACTTTACCGCCAATTGCTTATTATACTCTAAATCAAAGGTTACTCCGTTGTCCTCCATATCACATATTACTTCAATACACGGCATCTCAATATTGAAAAATACATCAGCTATTTTTCTCATATCTTCTCTTTCGCTATCTAGCCTTAAATATTGACTCTGGAACTGGTACAACTCATAAGTTATGATAGCATCATGTGCCGCATACAAGTAAGCATACTCAATAGGAACAATGTCGAATGAAGTACCCCTAAACATTGCCTCGTAACTGAAAGCATCTTCCTGACCATCTAACACATACTTTCTATGTAATGCCTTTAAGCCGTTATTACCTACACCTTCATTTTCATTTAATAATCTAGCTGCTATATAACAATCCCAATAACACTCAAGATATACATCAAGAGAATGTCGTAAGACTCTTAAGTCAAAGTTCGCATTAAACATGATTACTTTAACATCTCTTAGCCGCTCAAATTGTTCATGAAGAACGGGAATAGATAATTGGTCAGGCAATTTTTCCATAGTGATATATGATATATGCCCTACTGGAATATATGCTGCCTTCATGTTAGGAGTATATATACACAAACCAACGAGCTTATCATCAATCGGGTCTAAGCCTGTGGTCTCTGTATCAATTGATATAACATCATTTTCTATGCACTTATCTATATACTGTGCAAGAGTATCCTCATCTCTTATCACAATATATTCATCCCGAAACTTGCCTAAGTTTCTGTCTACCATTACCTTGATAGCATCAATCCTGTCAAGTACACCACTAGTTTTTTTAATTGGGGCAGACTTGGAGTTTGACTTTTTGGCAATGTTTTTGTCAGCTTCTTTTCCAGCTCGTTGTGGGATATTAAACAAAGGCATTAGAATACTTCTCTACCAGTAGCTGGTGTCCTTCTAGCAACCTGAGTTGCCTGTGTAGTAGATGATGACTGACCATTAGTTGGGAATGAGCCATAACTTAAATAATGCTCCATCTCCGCCGGAGTTTTGTCTAAAACTAACCCGCCAACTACTTTTGGCATTTCATCAACTAAATCAGTAATTTTTGTTCCATCTGGAACCTTTCCAACTGATGGCATAATGTCATAGAATGTTTCCTTGCTGCCCTTTGCGCCATGTCTCTGAATTTCAAATTCCTGTTCAACAAGATGAGGGTATCTCGCACATAATGCAGATAATCTAGCAAACATTTTCTTTCCTCTTTCCCAGAACTTGACCTTACCATCATCAACATCATAGACCGGGATAAATGCCTTGACCTGCTGTCTTCTCTGAGCTTTGCAGAAAGGACAATTATCAATTGGCTCATTATATGCTCTAAGGCAATTAACATATCTCTTCTTGCCATCAACTTCTACTTCATGAACCGCATATCCCTCAATGTCTTCCGCTGTGTCATAAAGGAATCTTACTTTCTTAATATCCCCGTCATTTGGGATAGAAAAGAAACCTGAACCTCCCTGACCGCCATAGTGTTCCGCTTCAGTGTAATTGAATCTAGCCATTATCTTTTACCTCCTTTTCTAGTTTCAATAGTCTGTAAGTTTTTCATTTTTTGTTTTCCTCCTTCTTACTGTTAGACTTTTATAGTAGGCTTACATTGTAAGCACTCAATATCTTAATCTAATAACATTATATCACACATTCTAGAAAAACTCAACAAGATTTTCAAACTCTTCTCTAGAAAGTTCATTTATATCTTTTCGCCCCTCTGGCAAGATATACTCCGTAATAATCTTATTTGTTACATTCTTCCTAATTCTACCTCTTGCTTTCATCCCAGCTTCATCATTGTCTGTTGCAAGTATTAATTTTCTGCATGGAAGCTCTCTTAGTTGTTTAAACTGTAACTCAGTACCCAATCCATTCATCGCAACAGCATACTTGCCATATACCCAACAAGTCAATGCATCCAGCATACTTTCGCATACAATAACCTCACTTGGCATAAACAATGGGTCAGAAGTATACAACTCATAGATACCATACAGTGGTTTCTCTGCTCCCGCAGGATAGTTGAAATATTTATAATTCACACTTCTTCTTGCGATAAACAAAGTTTTACCTCTAATGTCACGAATTGGAAATGTGATACATTCCGTTTTCTTATCGTACCCAATGTCAAACAACTCAATAATTTCATCCGTCAATTTTCTCTTATACATGTACGGATGAATATAACGATAACTATCTAGTTCTTCTTCGGAAATATAAGTCTTACTAGGTTTAATATAATTGTTGTCAAGACCACTGACCCTAGAAATAATGCATTTATCGCCCATACCATCTTGGTCGCGCCCCAAATCCAATTGAACATCTTTTCTCTCCTCCACTTCTACTGTTAAAAAATTCTTCAATAACCAATTCCATCCAAATGCTCCATAATCATCTTTGCCAAAACAATTACTGATTACTTCTGGTAACCCATGAGTTTCACCACAAGTGAAACAATGAAAAGTTCCATCTGTCTTTAAAAAGCCGGCACTTGGCTTTCTCTCTTGGCCGCCCTTATGATAAGGACAGCAAGTCATAACATTATTGCCGCTATCTTTTATTTCTGCAAATAAATGAATACCATTTAAAGCAAGCTGCTCTCTAAGCTCTTTTAGTATATCAGACATTTCTGCATTAAATAATGTATCATTAATTATCATCTAAAACAGCCTCTTTCCTTTTTTAGTTTTTAAACGATAACCTATTCTTCTATATTCATCATACACAGGTTTCCAAATATATTCACACTGCTTTTCTTCATTCGGTAAATAATTATGTAGTACCTCTAACTCTTTCCTTAAGTTAATGTTATACGGACATCCTTTACAACCAGTTCGCTTAAAGTTGTAGGGTGGATAATATAATTCGCATAATTGTATATTATACTTTTGGATAAACCAATCTTCCCACTCATCTGTAACTTTAACAAGTGGGTGAAACTTTCTAATACGCCCATTCCTAAATGACAGACAATTCAACTTAGTTCTTTCGCCACCTTCACTTGTTCTCATACCTGTAATTGCTATTCTTCTCTTTGCAACTTTTTCATAATCGTGAAATGGATTTTTCTTAAACTCTCTGCAACAAAATTCACTAACCTTTAATTTAAAATCATCAGTAAATTGATACTTCAATTTAGCCGGACAAGTAAAATCATCGTTGCTCTCTACATAATCCACAACACTCTTAGCCCTACTACCACTCTGCCACATTCTCACCTTTGAAGAATGGTCTTTTGATTTGAACGGATAGCCTACATCTTCCAAAGTATCACGAATATTCTTTCTGGGATAAATAACTATAAATCTATCATCCAGTTTACTTATCTCACGAACATATTTGACAATGGCATTATACTCAATACCTGTATTAGAAAATACTCTTGGTATCTTATTTCCAGGTAATGCCATATCCAACAAATAATGAGTTACGGTAGAATCCTTGCCGCCACTAAATGATAAGTAAAATCTATCCTGGCCGTATTTATTTATAGTTGTTTTTATGGCTTCTATTCGGTCATATAGTATAAGTTCATTATCCATCACTCGTCCTCATAATATATTCTATATCTTCGCCTAACTAAAGTTCCATTTTTTACTGCCTTGCTTACTGTAGACTTTGTAATATCTAGCCTATCACATACTTGCTTTACTGTCCCATAAATGACTAATTCATCAGTCTCATTATTGTACACATAATAGTAAGCATTCCTCATTCTTCGTCCATGTTCTGTTGAATCCATCTCTTCTGTATTCTCCTAAATTGCTTTCTATTCTGTCTCTTATACCAGTTCCATAATTTTGGATTATTGCGAACCCAACAAGCATACTTCCTGTCAAACTTATCCTCAAATGTAGACTTTTTAATGTTGTTAGAATACATCTGTTTTGTCCGCATAAGTCTTTCTCACCCTGTCAATGGCTTCTACTTTCACTTCTCTCGGTGTAGCATCATCTTCTGATGGTATCCAAGTAAACTCTCCTTTATCAATATCCCAGATATATTTCAACTTACCTCCAACTGGACCAAATCTCTGCTTCTTAATGCCGATTTCAAGTACATTGTCTACCAACTGCCTAATAGACAATACCTTACTTGCATTATGAGAAATGCCATCACTATCTCGGATTGTCTCAAGCTCTGGAGTTCCATTTGGCTGATCACTGACTCCTTGTCTATTGGCTTGTACCACAACAAGTACTGGTATCTTCAGCTCCATAGACAAGCTCATCAAATCTTCGCTTATATTTGTTAGTGTGGTAGTAGTATTATCGCCTCGTTTGTATCTCTCATCGGTCAAATACTTAATACCATCAATGGCTATAAAATCTAATTTATACTGCTCAACCCACTTCTTGATTTTAGAAACTGTAATCTTTTTGTTAAAATCTAACGGTGTTGCCACAATAAACTTATGAGGATTATGAGACAATTCATCTATATACTGCTTATAGTTCTCTTCATCAATCTCTCCCTTACCCCACATAAGTCCTCGGTTTGAATAGTTATGATATAGAGTATCAAACCTATAGCCGATACTGCTTGCACTCATTTCTGGAGAGATATATCCTACATTAAACCCAAGCTGCCAAATATGTGTCGCTATCTTCTCACTGACCCAAGACTTACCTTGATTGACTCTTGCAAACAATACCACAAGTTCTTCGCCTCTCTGTATCCCATGAATCAAATCATCTAACTCTTCAAACCCGCTTGTAAAATACCAACTGTCTTGATTATCTTTCCGAGATAAAAATTCCTCATACCTCAATGAAGCCTGAGAAATAATGTTTACCCCGCCCAAATCATAATTAGGACTTAAGGTCTTTGTAGCATTTATCATGTACTCAGCTGCTGCATTTGCATCTGTCTTAAGTAGCTGTGCAATTTTTTGTACAATTGGTACTGACCTATAATACAAGTATTCTTCTTTTAAGGTATCTACCAAATATTTGTCTGACTCTGCTACCTCTACTAATTCTATGTTTGGAAAATTAGATAAGAAAGTTGCCTTATCTGGAACATTGCCATATTGCTTATAATGATTCTCAATAAAATTAAATTCATCACGATAGCCCTCAAAATAATCTTCAGTTAAAAGATTATCTTCAATAATGCTATTATTTCCAGTAGATAATACCTTAGATATAATCTGTAAACTAACCATTATCTTCTGTCCTTTCCTTCAAACACTATAATTTCTGATGTATTTACAATCCTACTTGTTAGTTTTATTCCGATAGCCTTTTCATAGTCTTGTGGGTCTACTGCATTACTTGTAAAGATGTTTGCTTTCTTGGATAATATTCTCTGATCAATGTAACTTAACAACTGACTATAGTCATACTGACTTAATCCTGTACTTGCTATATCATCCCAAACAATTAAATCGCTATTCAACAATCTATTCTTTTCATCTTCAGTTAGAGGATTATTAAAGTCTTTCAATTTAAGAAGCAATGTAGGAACATGGACAAACTTACCACGAACCCTAAAACCATTGCCTGCCCAAATGTCATTAAAATATTTAAGTAATAGTTTTATCGCCCATGTAGTCTTACCATTTCCTGTAGTATTGCTACAAATTAATAGATTACTGCCGCTAGAAACAAACTCTACAATATTATCTTTAATTTCCTGTAGCCTAACATACTTATCATAATCTACCGTAGCTTCTAGCTTTGGAGGATTCTGTAAAACATATGGTATATCACTATTCGCTATCAGATAGCTCATTTCCAAATATCTAATACAGCTAGGTGTACATTCCTGGTTACATACATCTTTATACCAACAATCATTATTCATCAAAAGTAACCTCGCACCTCTTCATCTTCTTCTTGACTACAACTCATTCCTTTGTACTCGCCAAAATTATTTCTTGTATATCTACTATTTAATTCTACAAAAGTACCCCATCCTCTTTCAATGCTCTGTTCAACAATTTTTATTTGAACATTAGTATCAGAGGACATACTAGATAACTTCTTCAGTAAACCTTTCCACTGACCAACTCCATATATTGGCTTGTCTTTCATAGAAAGACGAAGTTCTAAATATTTAAGTAAAACTTCCTGTAAGCCAACATTCAATGTAAAACTTTCTATTTCTAACTTGCACTTTTTCCATAAACTAGGATTCTTTGATTTTTTAGTAACGGATATTAATGCCATATAATTCCCCCTTCAGCCATGTATGGCTGTATTTTTATTTATATATATGTAATATATGTAAATAAAAATATCTTATTACTATTTAGTTATTATTGTTTATTGTACTCAGAGAACAATCTAGTTTGTACCCAGAGTACAAACTTATAAATATAATAACTCTTCTAGTTTTTCATCGTTAATTTTAAAGTATCTTTTGGCTGGGAGCCCCATCAATTTAGTTTCAATAATTCCTAAATTTTTCAGATTTGAAAGAGCCTTGTCCTGATACTTCCTTGTTAGTAATGTATTCTCTTCAATATTTGAAGCTGTACTAAAGAAATATCCTCCCTCTTCTAGCTGATCTCTGGAGCTCCAATATTCATATTCACTGCATAGTTCCCCCAATAGAATTGCTGAATGAATACCTAACTTTTTCGCTAATGGCTTATTTAAAATAATATAATTTCTAGAAGCCAATATCTGTGTTAATTTCATTTTATCTCCTTGGTAATAAAAACTCATTACTCAATTAGTGACGGCTAATTAAGCAATGAGTTTTTCCATTGATTGATGCTGTATGATTGGGTTGTCCCGTCATACAACACCAATCAATGTCTGAAAGAAAGAAGTGACAACAAGAGCTAAACATCTTGAGCCATTAATATTATATTACATCTTCTATCTTTTGTCAAATGTAGCTACAATTTCGGCTATTTGATTATCTACGACCTGGTTTAAATCATCAAATAACATAGACCACTCAGTCTTTACATCTACATCTTCAATATCAGGAATACTTCTTTCTTCTGTACATTCAATTGTATAGAAATTATCTCTTACCTTTACTGAACTTCTGCTTGTAGCTACTATCCTTGTGGTTTTTCCTTTTTGCTGATACATGTTCTTCTCCTTTCCATACTTTATACCCTAATTTCTTAGCACATTTGGGACAGAGAATCATCCCATCATATCCGTGACAACCTTCTTTATAGGTATGACAGCTGTCACACTCATCCTTCCACTTCTTCATCTCTTACCTTTGTTACTCTCAGCGATTCAATAATTACAGTTTTCCTGCAAGCATCCATTTTCTTAAGAACACTATTGGGTACTTCGTTATGATAGATTGCATTCTCAAGAGCATCCATGTCGACAACCTCAATAGTCTTAACACAATTATCCAAGCCGTTTTTCTTAAGAATAGTTAGTAACATATCCTCGTCCATGTTTTCTTTTTTAGAAGTGATATATTTAGCTTTAATGCCAGAAACCACAAAGTCTGAAATATCACTATCTCTCATTATGTCCTTGATTTTGGCTTTTTCTTCATCACTGATCATTTTATATCTTTTCATCTGTGAATCATTGTAATAGAATGCTCTGACTAAATCTTCTAATAGTTCTCTGTTCTTCTTTCTTAGTGTCATAGTTTTTTCTCCTTATTTTTCAAATAGTTCTTCAATAGTTTCATCTGGATGATAAATGTGTATACGAGTCCACCCATTTCTTTGGAACACTGTTTCCTTGATAGTTGTAACCGTGTTGCCGTCCTCATCTAAGTAGGAGTCGCCATATTCAAGTAAAACAGTTTCTCCTTCTGGTGTAACCCCATCAACACACCACTCGTCGCCCAAGATTAGTTTCAGCTCTTTATATGCCGTCATCACTTCACCCTTTCTTTTTAGCATATTTTTGTGTAACAGCTCCAAGAATTCCGTTTCTTCCTTTTGGGAGCTTCTGCTTAAATTCAATAAGTTTCCACATATCTTCCTGGTGCCAATATCTACACTGCCTATCCCCATTTTGAATAAAATCCGGCAATAGTTTAGAGTATTCATCGCTTGGCTTTAATTTCTTAAATGCATACCAGTGATTAATGGTATTTACTGAACATCCCAATAGACAAGCAACTTCCTGGATTTTCAATAACTTCTCTTCCACTTCTACCTCCTCTATAAACATTATATTACATGTTTAATTAAATGTCAACTATTTTAGTTAATCAGGTATTCTACCAGTTCTTTGCCTTCAAGCTGTTTACCATCAACTATAATATCTGACATTTCCCCCTTAGCTTTAACTAAAGAGTTTATCCGCTCATCAATTGTATCCTTACATAACAAGGTATAAATAGTTATATTTTCATTAGTGCCTACTCGGTGGCATCTATCTTCGGCTTGGTCTTTAAGTGCCTTATTCCACGGCTCATCCATAAATATCTCAACTGTTCCAGCTGTCAATGTTAAACCAGTACCCATTGCCCCGATTGTTCCTATAATAACTTTACAGTAGTCATCCTTTTGAAAAGCTTCGACATAGTGTTGTCTATCAACCTCTTTTGTTTCTCCTGTAATGCTACAATAATGATAGCCCTTTTTAGATATTCTTTCTTTTACGGCATTTGTTATTTGAGTCCACTGACTAAATATAACAACCTTTTTTCCATTTGCTATAGCTTCGTCCACAAGTTCATCCATTCTGTCCAACTTGGCACTTTCTTGGATGGTACTTGATAAGATTCCTGTGTACCCAGTAGCTTGTCTCAATCTAATAAGTTCTGCCAATGGGTTAAATGACTGAGCTATTTTATCTATATTCATTGAAATTTCTGCTCTTACTTCCTTATAGATTTGAGCCTGTTTAGGTGTCATCTCTACATACTCATCTATGTGTAGTTTTTCTGGTAGGTCTAAAACATCCGCCTTTAATCTTCTAAGCATTATCTCATTGAGTTTTTCCTGAAGCTCGTCTAAATATCTATAGCCAATAACTTCGTATCCACCAAAGCCGCCCATAACACAATAGTGCATTTTAAATGAGTAAAAAGCATGGTCTTCGTAACCAAGCCACTTTAAAGGCACATACAAATCCAACGGAGAGTTCATTAGAGGTGTTCCCGTCATGGCTATTCTACACTCGGGTAATATCTTTAAAAAACCCTTTCCTTGTTGAGATGTGGGATTTTTCATTTTGTGTACTTCATCCGCAACACACATATTGATTTCTTTAGCTTTAATCTTTTTAACCAGCTCGTCTACAATAGTTTTATCGCGCAGGCTTTCTACATTGGTAATAAGAAAGAATGCATCTGGTAAGTTCTTCACATCCTCCAGCTTATCCTTGTTTCCGCCTATAGTGATTTTTCCTTTTTTATTCCTTTCCCCGAGGACATGTGACTGTTCATTTGAGTGAGTGTTGATTTCATTTTTCCAGTTCCACTTCAAGCCGTTGACTCCGCAAATAATTAAACAATGTTTATAACCGAGTGATTGTTTCTTAGCTACAGCTATATCAATTGCCTGCTTAGTTTTACCTAAACCTTGTTCATCGCCTAAAAGCCACCTGTCATGCTTAATACCATAATTAAACCCCTCTAATTGATGTTGAAATGGTTTTGTTTTGAATACAAAGTCATTTGAGGGCATTTTTAGGCTCATAGAGAGACATTCTTTATCCTCATAAACATTTACTTCATAATTTGAAAACCTTTCTCTAAGGGCTTCTAATTGGCTTATAGGCAATTCCCACTCTTTAGTGTCGGGATTGTAATACCTAACACTAAAAGAGCGAACAATGTTCAGTATGTAGTTATCAAACTTAAAGCTGACATAAACTGACCTTTCACTATTACATCTTGTAGGTTTTGCTATTCTCATAGTTATCATACAAACATTATATCACATGTTTTGAAAAAACACAAATAAAGGAGCATCTCTGCTCCTTATAAATTAAGAGTTTTCAGCATATTTTTAATTTCATCTCTTTCTAGTTGTGTATCTGTATTTCCATACAATGTTGCCAGAAACTCTTTAATTTCTCTACATACAGTTTTTACACTTAGTTGTACAGCCTCTTGTGTTATTTCATTTAACTCATAAGATACCTTTGGCTCCGAAATATACATTTTTTGAGCTATTACTGTATTACTTTTATCTTGAGCTCGCAAGTTAAAGTATGTCAGCTCTTCATCTGTAAAATTGCAAAGTTCTCTAAACATATCTAATTCCGGTTTAGTAAAATCTCTGATTAATGGTAGCTTTTTATCCTCTTTCTTTGACATGGGTTTTTCAACTATTAATATCTACGATAATTGATTGCAGCTTAGTTAATTCTTGTTTCATTGAATCTGTATGATTACCATATACAAGATGTTGCATGAGCAGTAACTGAGCTTTGAGACTATTGTTCAATAACTTTTGCTGAGCTTTAATGTCATTGGATAAGTCTTTAACTGTTTGTGCCTGTGTATTTACTTTTTCTTCTAAGTCTTTATATGGCTTATTAACAAGATTAATGAATGTAATAATAGCTGTAATTGCACCCAAAATCCATAAAACATCTGTCAAAGTAAGAGTCGCCTGCATATAATTTTCCTCCTTTCTGTACTTTTATTATACCATAGTTTAGTTTGTTTATGTTTTCCTATACTTTTGGATTTAAGTATATATATACAGCACCCTGCTCATTTGCCGTATAATAATTATATACTCCACTTGTATCTGTCGAATTCATTTTAATATTAGCTGTTAAAGTTCCATTAGTAGCATTATAGGATTTAGTAATTGTTGAAGTTCCACTGCCACTATCAGAATATGCATATGACTGATGATAATAACTATTACCATGAGCCGGAGAAGCAGCTGAAATAATTAAGAAATTATCATTAGTAAAATTCCTATACTCCCCATAAGAAGTAACGGAAATAGTTCCATTAACACTGCCCAAGTTTATTAAATTTTCTGTTTTAACAACTAAAACAGCCGTCACACTTCCAGTTCCTCTAACACTGTTATCATGCCCTTCTTTAATGGCATTATATGCAGTTAAAATCCCAGTAGATGAATTATAAGATTTTACTAGTTGAGCCTGAAATCCCCAACTTCCTGCACTACCGCTTCCGACTGAAATTGTTCCAGTACCAGAAGTTCCACTAGCTGTATTTGCAGCCATAATAAAGAAATTATTTGCTGTAAGTTCATCATATTTGGAATAAATAGAACTAACATCAAAGGAGGTGCCAGTACCTAAATTAATTACTTTGGAATTTGACCAGATTTCCTGAGCCCCAATATAAATATTTTGGAGTTCTGTAGATCCGTCAAATCCCGATTCAATCTCAGAAGCACCTAAATAAATTGGCATTACTGATCCTCACCAAAATATAAATCAAACTGCTCCTGAGTTAATTTACCACTTTCAAGCATCTGATATGCATATGAAAGCACCTGGGATTTCAATCTTTCTGGAACTCGGTCAAATGTAATTTGTCCTGTAACAATTCGGTTGTAATAAATCTTATACATTATTATTCTCCTCCTAACATTTCATACAATTCACATACAGCTGCTTCCAAATCTTCTAACCGTTCTTCAGTTGATGGAACTGGGTCAACTTCAATATAACTATAAATCAGAGTATTGGAACTCTTTGATTTAGTGTAACCGTCTACCTCATCTCCGTCCACTAAGAAATAATCATCTGATAACTTTAATGTATAAGTTTTAGTCCAGTTATCCTGAGCCAAAATCTCTTTGGTAATTACTCCATTCCTACTAACTGAAACATTAACCTGGTTAGGTCTTGCTTTGTGAATGTTATCATCATCTTCCCATTCAATACCAATAGTTACTGTTTTAGTAGGTTCAACGGACCCGTCGTTAGAAAATTTAATTCCGTCAGCTTCTATAGAATAAATAGTAGTGTAATCACTAAAATCACCAAGCTGTACATCATTTTCCGTATAAGTCTTGAAACCACTTGTATTCTTTGGAATGCCGTCTCCGATTATTTTAACCACATTATTCTGCACTCTACGGAATTTAACATAATAACCCTGATTGCTATCTAAAAACTTAACCTTAATCATTTTAATCCTCCTTAACCATATAAATAACAGTATCATCATAAGAAGATAGCGCCGCATACTCACTCTCCGTTAAAACTACAAAAGATTTTCCATCTGCTAAAGCATCACTTATTCTGCTCTCCAGATTGTTCATGTTAGTCGCATTAAATGCATCTCCTTCAACTGATACTGTTCCTTCATTTCTAGTAACAGTAACCACCTGCTCAGCTGAAGTTGTAGTGTCCGTTAAAGTTCGTCTATTTATGTACTCACTAATTCGGTCTGTCCAAGTTTTTACTTCATATGCCATTTTAATCCTCCTCTATATATAATTATATATTAAATTAAGAAATTATTGTTACACATTAAGTCAATACCTGCAAAATAATAATCTTTTGTTTGTAGTATATCATAAATATCTCGCAAAGTTTTTTCTATAATGTTCCACTTCTCATAAGTATTTAATGGTTGATTGGGAAGAGGCGGTGTTTCCGCATAAGTCATCCAGGCATCCTTTACTAGTCTGACATTATTTAACATAATAGCATACCAAGGTGCAGTTGGTATATCTGGTACTGACTGTTCAATTATAGAAACATTTAATTTTTCTGCTAAATAAGTTGTAATTGCAACTATCCTGGTTAAGTCATTCTTATTTAATGCTCCCTTTAAATTAGAGTTCCATTCTATTATTTCTGCTTCAGTTGCGCGATTAAGTTGTAATTGATTATTTAAGTATTTAACCCTATCCACATCTTCTTGAGTTCTGTCATAAATAAATTCAATTACTTCTTCAAAGAAAGTTGTAATTGTTATATCCCAATTTATGCGTAAGGTTAATGGAGATTCTGTATAAACTGAATGGTTAGGATTAACTTCAAATTTAATAAACCTACTTACAATTCCCGGTATAGCCGTAAATGTAACTAGATTCCTGTCATTTGAATCTCTAATATACGACATTGAGCCATCACCTCTTATTATTGAAGTAATCTCATATATATTTTCAAATCTCGCTTCAATTGTTACATCATCTGTCGGTGTGTAAGTATAAGGGTTGTTTAAAGAAAGTAGAACAGAATTGATATACCACCCTAAAAACTGTGCATTTGCATTAGGTGAAGCAGATAATATAACATCATGCCCACTCGACGTATATGAAGCACTACCTAATGTATTGTCATATGTAAGAGTTATGTTGTAGTTGACAAAGAAATTGGCGATTACACTGGAGTTTTCGCCCAATGCAAATGTTAATGGATTATCATCAACTGTTACAACAGACGTTTCGTCTTCTGTATATCCCGATAGAGAAAGGTTATTAAAGATATATCTTTTACTACTGAAACTGTTATTATATGCACTATAAATCAAACGATAATACCTATAAGCAGTTGAGTTTCTTACGGTTACTGCTTGGAACGCTTTTGCAGGAAAAGCATCCGTCTGAATGTTCGTATAAGTTACATTGTCGTTCGACCCCGCAATAGTGAAAGACCATGCGATAGAACTATTATCATTAGCGTTGTTTCCTTCGTATTCAACAACTACAACTGGCTTTTGGAAATCAATGGTTACATAGTTGTTATTTACACCCGCACCATATACAGATTGCCAACCCGACCATCCCGACCATGAAATTGTTGCGAAAGCAGGCGTTGTGATTGTGTCACTCTCTTTAAAACAATGTTTGAACTTGTTAGTTCCTGCGCTTCCATAAAATTTCATTTCACATAGGTCGAGCATACCTATCTGATAATCGCTATGGCGAATTACAGGGATGAAATCACGCACCAAAACATCGTTATCCCAAATCTTCGCATAGTACAGTTTCATTCCGTTGCTCGGCAATACAACTGACGATCTGTGCAAAGCGAATAAATCAAGCGTATATGGTGCGGTGAATGAGTTTGCGGTGTGTGAATAACTTGTACCGTTAATAGTTGTTACATTTCTGTTTTTGCTTACTTCGTATGTTTGTCCAACTGTGACAGTTGCCGTATTAACTGTGGATGTTCCGTAGTTGCTCTGCAACGTTCCGTTCCACGGATACAGTTCAAACGCTCTGTTTGTAGAAGAAGTACCCGAACCAAATACATAAACACCGTCATTACTTGAACTTAACGGAACGAACTTTACATCAACCCTAGTGTTTTGATTTGGAGTGAACCCTGTGTCGATGTACTGCGTTCCACTCGATTCAATGTATTCAAGTCTTGTGTAATTAGCCACCGTCCAATCTTGGAAAGCATAGTTTGAATTAGCCGTTGCAGTTAATGTTGCCGTGACGTTATCACTTGCATAAGTGATAGTCCCACCCTCTTCGGGTTCTGCCCTATATCCAAGAAATGACCCTGTATATATGTTTGTTAGGAATGTTTGATTTACGCAATCATACACACCAACTGCGTTGTCCGACTTACGCATAGCGGGTAAGTAATACCCGCATAACGTACTATCTTCCTCGATGAAACACTCATAGAACTTCGAACCCTTTGGAACAACAGAAGCAATATTACCACCATTATTCAAAGCAAATAAATACAGATTTCTTGTAATGGAAAATGTTGTACTAGCCGAAGATTGCGTTATGTAACCCGAATAATTACCATAATAATACGTTGTTTCGTTCTTTTTCTTATCTATGATAATGTTTTGGTTACTGCTTTCCCTTGGTACCTGTGCCTGTGTAGTTGCATAGTACGAATACCAATTTGAACCATTGTCAAGCCAACTGAAAGAATTTGAATTAGACGCCGTGGTTTGTCTAGCACCAAAAAGCCACCCATTACCAGCGACATAATACGTCGAGATATATAAGTGAGTTTTGTTGCTTGGCTGATACCCCGTGTCAATAGCACAATAACCATCACTAATAATTGCGTCCAAACGATGATAATTGTCTGTGTCAAACTCAATCTGCGTTCCGTTTGCTTCAAGCCACGATACAAACGATGGGTTAGAAACATCCTCCCCACCACTAATTTCTATAATTCTATCGTTCGTAGAAGTGAATACTGCGCTATTGCTTGTTACACTTTGCCTAATAGTTCCATAACCATAAGAAACCCATTTGTCTGTTCCGCTAACGTTTAAGGCAAGTAATGAATAGTCTTTCTGTCTCCATCTATCCGACTTAAAATTAACTCTAAATGTTACAGTTGTGCTAGGGAAATCTGTACTAACATCCTTATTTAATAGCCATAATGTACGTGTTATATCGGGAATAACGGCGGGCGTGGCACTCGCTTCAAGCCAAGCAATTAAGTCGGGGTTGGTAGCGTCAGTTCCACCCGTAATGGTTATAGTTCTGTAATTTGGGTTAGACCACGAACCTAGTCCCACTTCACTTGCGCCAGATGTTGATTCATACGCATAGTTCATACCGCTTCCACTTAATGAAGTGTAGTAATTAAGGTCGTATAAGTATGACCCTTGCCAATGATTTCCTATTCGATAATACTGAGTATTATTGCTTGTGAATGTAAGGTAATATGTATTTGGGTTTATCCTCTGCGGATGTTCGTTAAAGTACCAAACTGTATTTGTTAAATCTATAACTGACATATTTCACCTCGCTATATAAGTCCAATATCTTCGCCACTATACAATTCACTACCAGTATAGTAAGTAACCGTTTCATAATAGTAGAATCCAACAAGTTTAGCTGTATCAAGAAAGCTTCCAGTTAAGTCAAAATTTCTACTGGTATACCAAGCAATAAAATCAGAATATTCTTTACTGGGATTTTCTACTCTCCGTCTACCTTGCATATTTATATCATTCGCAATTACTTGAACATTTAGCGTTAATCTATTTTCCCAGTAAGCTAGTATTTCCTCTGCCCTAGCCTTAGCCATTGCTGCATTACAAAGGCTGGTCTTATACTTCTTAATTGTCTCACTTTCTCCCGGCTCTAAGTATTCCCTATGGGCTTGAACTGTATTGGCTTTTTCTTCATAAGAAGTGCCTGTTATAGTAATTACTGTATCGTGTGCCAAAGTAAATGAACAATAATATGGCTGTAAAACTGTTGGAGTAATAGTATTATTATTCCCATCTTTAATAGTAACATTCGTATATGGAGAAGTAAAAGTAAGAATATTCTCACCAGCTAAATATAACTCGGATTCTACAATATTTTCTGGCTCACTTTTCAATGTAAAAGTAGAGTATTCCACATCAACACCGTAGATATAATCATTCTTGATGATTGTTGTTTTAATTTTATTGGCACGAGTTATGCTGTCTAAAATATAAGTGGAACTTTTACTGATAGATACCACATCCCCAACTGTAGTAATTTCACTGTTACATGCAAATAAGACTTCTCGCAAAGCATCTCTACAGCTCATGGGCTTAAGAGTTCCGTATAGTAAAGTATTGGAAGTCTCCTCATCTGCTGTATAATCTACTCCGGCTGTAGTAAATATCTCATCCAAGATATTGCCGGCTGTTTCTCCAGAATAGAGTCTGCCACTATTGAACTGAGTATCTTCCAAAATGCCGATCGCACTGACACAATTTAATTTAACTAGTCTTTCATCCCAGCTGAATGTATCAAGATAATATTTCCCCAGGAATATTGGTACATCATTAATATATTCATATGCATAGGCATACTGTCTTTTTTGGAAATAGTTATGGAGCCCAGCGTCATTGGCAATGTTGTACTCGTTCGCCTTATCAATGATTTCAAAGTTTAATGTATTGATAGACAATTTATCTGCGATCGGGTCTTTTTCCAGTAATAACTTACCTGAATAAATTTCATTCTCTCCCCAAGTAACTGTCTGACCAAAAGCAATTCCTCGTACTTTAATAAATCTATAAGGCATCGCTTTAGTAAACTCAATATCAATTCCAACACAATTTAAAATTTCAATATCTGCTATATAAGTTAAAGATGTCGGATTTACTACATATGTTGTGGAAGTATTCTGCCTATGAACTATAATATTTATTTCGATTGGATAGTTTTCCTCAAAATAAAAAGTTAAGCCATAAGAACTTTGTGGCTGAGTAAAACTAACAGAGAATTGAGGATTGACTTCAAAATCTCCATTTTCATCGCTTTGTTCTTCACTTATATAGGGTGTTTCAAAAGTATTCGGAAACTCACTGTATGTTCCACTAAGCACAGAATAGTTATGCTCTGGTATAAACATATAAGAATATCTATCTGATATATCAGTTAATTTACTTAAGTCTGATTCACTACCGGCTGTGGAGCTAGAGAAAGTCGCTTCTTCCATAGCAGAGTTATTTATCATACTATACACACATTCAAAAGAAGTAAGTCTGGTATTAGGCATTAATTACCTCCACCCGGTCTCTTTCTAGGTAGTCTAGCAATTAAATTACACTGCAATCCTTTAAATGCTGCCATTGTTTCATCATCTACCAGATAATTTATGTCATCTTCTACGCTGGCAAAATAACCTTCAAATTCTATTCCATCGTGTGGTAATGTTACTCTTCTATATTCCATCGGAGTACTTAAGGTGTCAAAAAGCCTGTTATACTCTTCTCTCTCTTCTTGAGTTCTGCACATCATGCCGAACTTAAGGGTATAGTTGTAATAAGTACCAATTACTTCTCGGTGTAAGTCTCCATCTTCACTACGATAAGCCGATTTATCCAAAACATCTGCTTTTCTATGGAGCTCAGAGATAGCAATATTGAAATAGGTATCATCAATTTTAATCTTATATTTGTTTTCTGTTGAACTTACCGCCATCTTACTTACCTTCTAATACTCTTACATTATACCCTTTTCTGTTCAATTCATCCAGGTTATATGGTACAGTTAATCTCGCTAAAGTTGCACCATCAATATTTAATACAATTTCCTGGTTATTTCCACCAAACCCATATGAAGCCAATGCCTGCTGTAAAGCATCTGTAATTGTTGATAATGGAGTTTCAACATTGGTACCGCGAGTCTGATCACCAAGCATAGCTAAGAATGGTTTATTTGGAGGAATAACGGCACCCTTAGCTGCTCTGAATGCATTCATTCTATTTGCATTCTTTTTAACAACAGCAGTAGTTGTTGAAATATTCGGTATATTAATACTTGCACCACCAGCTTCAGCAAGTAATGATAAGAAAGCATTTAATTTAGCAATACCAACATCAATAGAACTTGTATCAATCACTGGTTTAATTGGGCTAGATGCAATATCTGAAGCTGCTGTAGAAACACCCTTAGCCATATCTTCAAATGATTTTACAAATCCTTGAGAACTTTCTTCGGCTGTAGATTCAGTTTCTTGTACATTGGTCTGAATATTGGAGGTATCGGTATTAATCTCGCCCTCAAGACCATTGCTGGTAGCAATAATGTTGGAGATAAATGCTGACAAATCAGCAACTGTAGTTCCCTGGAATGCACTTAAATCATACCCTAATGTAGAATATAAATTAGTGAGCATAGTCATTATTTCGCCACCGCCAAATCCTAGCTGTGATAAAACTTGTGCAATTCCATCATTTACTTGTCCAACAGTTGTTGCATTAAACTGATCTATTGGATACCCCAAGTTGGTAAATATAGTTTCAAGTGTACTAATTAGTTCTGGTTCAGATGCTTTAATAGTAAAGCCAACATTATCCATTACTGCTTGAGTATCCTGGACAATTGCATCATTGACTATATCAAATACTTCTTTATCTGGACCACCAATATATTCAATTACACCTGCTACTACTAGGCCGCCAAGTAACAACCCAAGACCAGTAAAAGCAACAGTTAAAGCACTGCCAAACAAACTAAATACTGTAGTAGCTGCACCATTTAATGCAGTGCTAACTCCGGCACTAGCAACCGCTTCACTAACACCGGCACTTATTACACCTTCAAATACACCCGACAACAAAGTTTTGGCTGCTGTAGGTATTACAAACTTTGCTAATTCTGCTAGTAACCAAGCACCAAGTAGCCCGCCCAAAACTGCATTTTCTTCCAGTAACTCAAATGCTGATTTTAAGACTAACTTAAATGCCTTGAATAACAACTCACCGAGGGATTTTAAGATAGAATGTAAATCTAAGCCCTTAGCAAAGTTTGAAATAGCACTGACTACGCCTTTTTCATTTTTACCCAAAATACCGGAAATTCCATCAAGAATACCAGTAATTAATTTATTTACCGTTTGACCAAGAGCAAAGAAATCTACTGTTTCTAAGATTTGCTGTAATACATTTCCAACATTATCCGCCAGCTTACCTACCCACGAAGCATCACCGATAAGATTGACCGCAAACTCAATAATACCTTGTATTTTACTCTTGAGGTAATCTGCTAATGTACTCCACTCAATGCCATCAATTAAAGCTTCCAGGCTTTCTCTCAACTTAGCCCCCATATCGCCCCATCTAACTGTACCCCAATACTTAGATAAGGTACTAAGAGCTGTATTTAATGCTGCTGCTATATTTTTAGCAAAGGAGACAACAGCATCTGTCTGGAAGAATCCATTAATAGTACCGGCAATTGCTAAAGCTACCTTTTCCGCCTTTTCTCTAAGAGCTGGCCAGAAAGTAGTAAGTAGTTTATCCAATCCGTTCTGGAGATACTCACCAATATATCTACCTACATCTTCAAATGCTGTAGCAACATCATCTGACTGCCATGCTTCTCTAATGAGCTCAGCGAGTTTACTTATAGGATTAGCAACTTCTTGCCATACACCTAACTCACTGCCATCAAGTCCGCCACCGCCACCATCTCCGAGGCCGTCTAGGTCATCATCAACATCCTTTACAAGCACATCAATATCATCAAAAGCAGCTAACTGCTTTTTCATTGACTTCTCGTTCTCTTTATTGGCTTTAGTAGACCCATTAACTGCATCCGTATAACTACTTACACTGGATGCCATCTTAAACCAAACATTTTGTCCGGTTAAAACTGCAAAGAACTGAGCAATTGCATTTGCTGCTCTAATGGCTACAGCTGCAAGTCTTTCCATTAAGGCCGCTGCAACCTTTAATAATGGAGCAAGGGATACACCTAATCCGCCCTTTAAAGTATTTACTGATTTAGATAAACTATCCAAATAAGCCTGTACTTTGGGTATAGATTTACCCATGTCCTCTAGTGCATCCACTGCTGCGCTTCTCAATTTTCTAACCAAGAAGAACAAGGAACGGAAACCCAAACCATACTGAATAATATATCTAAGTCCTGTTTTCCAGTCTACGCCCCTACTATCCAAGCCGCCTTTAATGCCCTTAATAATAGCAGAAACTCCAGATAACTTACCAACTAATTTAACAAACTTCCCGATTCTACTAATAAGTGTTTTAAAATCTTTGGTAATACCACTAACTGCTGCCTTTAACCTAATTAGTGCCTGTTCGTGCTTAGTAGATGCCTTTTCGCCATTTTCAAATGCTTCTCTTAAGTCCCGCATTTTAGCAATATAGGTCATAATACTACTAATTGGTTTATTCCATATATCAACTGCTAGCGCTGTTTGTATTTCTTGCTGAGTATTAAGGTATTCTTGAAGAGACTGTGTCATTCTTCCTTGAGCAGCAGTCGCACCTCGTTCTAATCCAGCATAGCTCTTCTCCAGACTGCGTATTTTATTTTCTTGAGAATCTATTAATTTATTAATTTTTTCTAGATTAGCCGATCTCGCCTCCGTCGTTAAATCCGGTTTAGCTAAACCTAAATCCTCATATTTACCTTCAATACTGGCTTTTGTTTCTCTGCTCTCTTTAGTATTGCCCCTAATATCACTTAATTGCTGATATTTTTCAACGATTTCATTTAATACCTTTAATCGTTCTTGCTCCTCTTTTAATTCAGAAGATACTTGTTCTTTTTCAGCTTCAATTCTTTTAAACTCTCGCTGCGCTTTACCGTAAGCATTTGCTGCAGTTCTTAATCTAAGTATTACTCTTTCTAAGTTAGTGTTTGGAAGTTTCATTACCTGTGATAATGCAGCAGAAAATTGTTTTGAGGTATTCTCAAAACTCTTCATCGACTTTTCTGCATCTTGAGTATTAATGCCTATACTTAGAACAATATCACCGTTACTTGGCATACTTCCTCCTATTTTTTATTCTTATTCCATATCTCCCGCAAGAACTCTTCTGACAGCTGTTTATCTTCAGTTGTTCTATAGTCTATTGTGAAATATTGAGGATTTTCATTTTTGAATTTCAGCTCATATTTTTCTAATTTCTGATGAGTGGCTATTTTATGTCTAATGCCTACAATCGTAGATAATGTAGATTCTCCGATAGCCATATAATAACCCATAAATGTCCACCAGTGACAATATGGAACTGTTCTTATTTCTATATGAGCAACATTGTTTATAGCCGAACATATAAGCTGTTCATCTTTTTCATAATCAATCAGCTTATAATTTGTTTTAAGACCTGGTTTCTCTTCTTCGCCTAAGTTGAAGAACTTAATCATTTCTTTTACTGCTACTTCTAAATCTGGTAAAAGCTCCAAATCTTCGTAGCAATTTATGTCTTCGTAGAAAATAATTAAACAGGAGATAAGTTGTTCAGTTTCATCTAATTCGACATCTTCTAGTGCTGACATACAATCAAGCACCATTCTATAGTCGCCCTTATTACGAATGCTAAACTCCTTACCTCCTATATTAACTGATGTTGGTAAAGTATACACTATTTGGTATATTTACCAGTATGTTTGGAAATTCTGGCCTTGAGTTTTTTGGTCTCTTCCGCCAGAGTATTCTCATACAAACTGGAAATTAAAGAAATGATGTGTTCATACCTAAGTTGCCCATTAATTGGGTCATACATTGAACCAGATGGTGCGCAGGTAGCGGAAACATTTGCATTAAAGATAACATCAATATATTCCCGCATCTTCTTATCAACTTCGGCTAAACCTTTACCCATTTTAATAATGGACTCCTCATCATCAAGGTCTCCTGATAATTCAGATACTTCTTTTTCCAGCTCTTTTAATTTTGGGTAGTATTCCTGAAGTCTACTCAGAACACTTAAATCTGATGTATCTAATTCCAAAATTCTAGAACTGTCATTATCAATTCTAAATCTTTTTTTGGAACTAAAGTCTAACTTAATGTCCTGGATATCGTCATTTATTTCCACATTTTTATTTTCATCTAATAACATGATTATCTTTCCCTCTTTTCTTTAATTAATCACCAGTACTAGTACTTACCGCCGGAGTGAAGGTAAATTCATCCGTAAGTTTATCTACTGAACCTTCCGTAATATTGTTGGAGTAGTGAACTTCAATAGGCATAGCCGTAAAGCTATCTCCACCAAGAGAAGTAGGAAGGATAGAACAACCAGAATGCTTAACTGCATAGTAAGCATCTCCGTCTTTCAAATAAGCCTGGATAATATATACATCAAACGTGCCGTTATATGCATTAATATCATTTCTAAGTGCTGCCTGAGAAAGATAATCAGATAATGCAGAACCACCTAAGATGTAGAACGGGTCAAATGTCTGCTGAGGTTCCGTCTTATTAACATCAGTATAAGTGATACCTCTGATATCAGTCATAGTTTCAATATCCGGGTTAAATTCAATAGAGCTATCTTCGGTTCTCGTACCTAAGATTTCTCTCTTGGTTTCAGAGCCCTCTTTCCATTCGGCAACATGAACTAACAGTTTTCGCTGAGCACGCTGACCTTCTAATAATGTACTTGTAAAAGCCATGTTTTATTATTCCTCCTGTACAATTTAATTTTGCCACAATTTCAGTGAATTATCAAGGTAATCCAACTGAATCGTAATAGAATATCTGGCAAGTGGTGGTGCTACATTATTATCCACATCATAGAGAGTAGGATTATCTGATAACACCGTCATACTATCAATGACACACTTGTCTCCAAAGTCAGGAAAATTACTTGCTTCGGCCTGTTCTTTTACCCAGTCAAGGATTTCCTGGAACTCTGCAATTTCAGTTAAGTTTTCATCTGGGTATCCAGGAACCTTAACTATTGGATTAAGCGAAATAGATTTATATGATAGTAAAATAAATCTATATTGTTTCATTACTGAACCATCAATATATGGCTCATGAAGTTTAACATCATTAGAAAGAAGAATAACCTGATTATTATCTTCTTTACTTTTAGCGAAGTTGAAGAATAATGGGCTGCGCTGGATTGTCGGACAAGTAAGTAAGAAATCTATCATCGCTTGATTTTTATCAACACTCATTTATTTCTTCCCCCAATCTTGTCTACGGTCGGCTCTCAACTTACGCATGTACTTATTTGGCTTACGTCCTCTACCCTTTGTACCTAACAATTCATTAACATCATGTACAAAGCCCTCCCAAATAATAGGCTCTGCCACTTCATCCCAATGGTCTGTAGCTAATGGGTGCTTACCAGTACTTGGATGCTCATAATCAACTCGGTTATATTGCATAGCTGCATAATTGAATGCTGGTTTTTTATCTTTATATCTATATGCACTATATACAATATCGCCTTCATTGTTTACTCGGTAGTTAGCCAATTTACCTGTTTCATA
>Ga0326512_10000892_pt1 | contig 24787 bp, 20 predicted proteins | sample 1_2617_0518_D_FD_203652 | JGI IMG/M metagenome (GOLD analysis project Ga0326512, IMG submission 203652) | Bovine rumen microbial communities from UC Davis, California, United States - 1_2617_0518 | ecosystem: Host-associated > Mammals > Digestive system > Stomach > Rumen | place: USA...
GACCTCCGCAGTCGCTTTCGCGTTGTTGACAGAGCCGGACAGGACGAGGAAATCGTTCGTGCCGTCGCTGTCGAGGTCGGTAACATCGAAGAAGGAGTACGATTCAGAAAAAGTCGGCGTAATATCGCCTGTTTCGCTGTCGTAGCTGTAGACGGTGACATTCTTCTCCGAGTGGTTGATGAGAGTGCTCCCTATCATAAGGTTCACACGCTCATTGCTGCCGAGCTGCGAGATCATCACCTTTTCTATTTCCGTTCCGGCGGCAGCGGTATCGCATACCGAGCGCCACTTTCCGTCGTACTGGTCGAGGACGTTTATACGGAGCGTATGCTCATCGACACCGAGACCGTTTCGCTCATAGAACACCACGGCTTCGTTCACATCGTCGCCGTCGATGTCCTCGATGATGAAGGCGGAAAGATACTTGCCCGAGCGCGGATATTTCAGCCTTATGCCCGAACCGGCAGCCTCAGTGAGGGCGCTGAATATCTGCTCCTGCTCGATGCTCTGCTTCGGCGGAGCGAGCAGATTGTCTATGCTCGTGCCGAAGGTGCAGCCCGTGAGCAGCACCGAAGCCGAAGAAGCTGCAGCGGCAGCTTTTGTCAGATCAACTGCTTTCACCGGCTTATTCGCGCTCTTCGAGCTTTACGTACTCGTGCTCCTTGGCGATAGCCTTGTATGCAGGGCGGATTATCCTGTTGCCTGTGAGCATCTCCTCCATACGGTGAGCTGCCCAGCCAGCCATTCTCGCAACCGCAAAGAGCGGCGTGAACAGCTCGTCCGGGATACCGAGCATACGGTAAACGAGACCCGAATACATATCAACGTTCGCACACATCGTCTTTGTCGAGCCCTTTACCTCGAGGAATATCTCGGGAGTGAGGCGCTCGATAGTATCGAGAAGCTTGAACTCTGCCTCTATATCCTTGCCCTTTGCGAGCTCGAACGCCTTCTTCTTGAGGATAACGGCTCTCGGGTCGGAGATGGTGTATACTGCGTGACCCATACCGTAGATGAGTCCGGAGCCGTCGTTGGTCTCCTTTCGGAGAGTGCGGCGCATATAGTCTGCGACCTCTCCCTCGTTGTCCCAGTGCTTTATGTTTGCCTTGAAGTTGTCGAGCATATGTATGACCTGAAGGTTAGCGCCGCCGTGACGCGGTCCCTTCAGCGAGCATATCGCTGATGAATAAGCTGAATAAGGGTCTGTGCCGGATGAAGTGAGCACGCGGCAGGTGAATGTGGAATTGTTTCCGCCGCCGTGTTCAGCCTGTAGCATCAGGAGGGTATCGAGCATCTGTGCCTCTTCCTTTGAATACTGCCTGTCGGGACGGAGCAGAGAGAGTATGCACTGTGCGGTGTTCTCTTCATAGTTTATGGGGTGCATTATCATACTTGCGTTGTCGAATACGCGGCGCTTGACCTGATAGGCGTTCGCCATAATGACAGGGAGCTTTGAGATAAGGCTTATCGCAGTTCTCATCTCGCTCTCGATGCCCTTGTTCTCGCACTCGTCATCGTAGGAGTAGAGCGCGAGCACCGAACGTGCAAGCTTGTTCATAATATTCTTTGACGGAGCCTTCAATATCATATCCTCAACGAAGCCTGTGGGAAGGTCGCGCTTGAGCGAGAGATATGTGCAGAAATTCTGGAGCTCCTTGGGATTCGGAAGATGTCCGAAGAGGAGGAGGAACGTGGTCTCCTCATAGCCGAAGCGGTCCTCCGCCTCAACGTTGCTCACGAGGTCATTGATGTTGTAGCCGCGGTAGATGAGCTGACCGGGGATAGGCTCGACCTCTCCTTCATTTATAAGATAGCCGTGAACGTTGCATATCTTTGTGATGCCTGCAACGACTCCGGTACCGTCATTATTGCGCAGACCGCGTCTGACATGATATTTTTCGTAAAGAACGGGCTCTATAACGGAATTTTCCTTTAAGTCTTTGCATAAACCTGTAATATTAGCGCCGGAAATGAATGACGGCATAAGATCACTCTCCTAAATATATTCATTATTAATTATACACCAAACAGTGAGCGATGTCAAATATATTTTGATTTGCTGACATTCCGGATCGGCACATTATGTAAAAATTATACCAAAGGAGAAGAAAAATGAAAAAATACCTGTTCTCGGTGCTGTTCCTCAGCCTTGTGATAACCGCTGTGCCTGCACTTCCGGTATGCTTCGGGAGCGGAGCAGCCGAAACGACAAAAAATACCGGGACACCGGCGCACGAAGCCGTTATCCCGGATGCGGAGCTCTCCTCCTCCGAGCCCTACCGCGTACTCGATACCGCAACGGGAAAGATACTGCTCGTACCCGTCCGCGAATACGTCATAGGAGCTGTCTGCGCGGAAATGCCCGCGACCTTCGAGCCGGAAGCCCTCAAGGCACAGGCTGTCGCCGCACATACATACGCCGAGCGTCAGCGCTCGCTCGCCCGGAGCGCTCCGGACGCAGCTCCCGATGGTGCGGATCTCTCCAACGATACCTCAAAGTATCAGGGCTACCTCACAAACGCCGAGATACGGCAGGCTTTCGGCAAAAACTATGACGAATACTACCGCAGGATAAGCTCCGCCGCAGACGAAGTGCTGCCATACGTCCTGACCTACGAAGGCGAGCCGATAATCGCAGCTTTTCACTCAATGTCCTCGGGAATGACCGAAAGTGCCGAAAATGCGTGGGGCGCGCCGGTGGATTACCTCGTGCCGGTCGAAAGCAGCTCGGACAAAAGCGCGCCGTCATACGAAGAGACCGTCCGCATCGGCAGGGACGAGCTCCGCAGCAGGCTCGAAGCCGCTTTCGACGGCATACAGCTTGGCGAGGATATGACAAAATGGCTGAAAACGGCGGAAATATCGGCTTCCGGGACGGTGCTCACCGCAAGAGCCGGTGACCGTACTGTCACGGGAAATGAGATACGCACCGCCCTCGGGCTCCGCTCCGCCGACTTCGATGTCTCATTCGACGGCGATGAAGCTGTTTTCACCACGCGCGGCTACGGTCACGGCGTGGGAATGAGCCAGTACGGCGCTAATTCAATGGCTGCCGCCGGAAGCACGTGGAGGGAGATACTCGCCCACTATTACCCCGATTGCAGCATCGAAAAAACGTCGGACTGAGCCGCCGGACTTGCATTTCTGCGTAAAATGTGGTAGAATCGTTATGATAAAACAAAGGAGGCGGACGCTATCAAAAATATAGAAATGTTCTCGGACGGCGCGTGCAGCGGAAATCCGGGTCCGGGCGGATACGGCGTTATCCTGCGCTATGCAGGCAAGGAAAAAGAACTCTCGGGCGGCGAGAAAATGACCACAAACAACCGTATGGAGCTCCTCGGCGTCATCGTGGGGCTCTCAGCACTGAAAGAGCCGTGCAGGGTGGTGCTCACGACCGACAGCAAATACGTCGTCGACAGCGTGACCAAAGGCTGGGTCTACGGCTGGAAAAAGAAGGGCTGGATTAAGTCCGACAAGAAGCCTGCCCTGAACGTTGACCTGTGGGAGCGCCTGCTTCCCCTTCTCGAGATGCACGAGGTCACCTTCAACTGGGTCAAGGGACACGCCGGACACCCCGAAAATGAGCGCTGCGACCGGCTTGCTGTCGAGCAGCGCGACCTCCACGCCAGATAAAAGCAGCCGGGGGCACCTCTCTGAAGAAAGGTGCCCCCGGGATAAATGCTCACAATACTTTTTTCAAAGCGAAAAAGCTCCCTTTAGTGTGCTTCCCTTAGCGGAATTTGTGGGCTACCGAGCCGTAAGGTTACGGCACCATGTTCGGTAGCCTGCGAAACCGCCAAAGGGGGCTCCCCTTCCGGAGCTTTTTCGCTTTTTTTATCGTTTCACGAATGCGTCTGTTTCCTGCTGCAAAAGCCGGAAGACGTTCGCTGCAAGGTATCCGTCCGCTATCGCGTGATTGAGGCGGACACTCACCGGCATCATCAGCCTGCCGTTTTCCTCGCGGTATCTGCCCCAGTTCACGATAGGAGCAAAGTACAGATAGCCGTCCGGGAGCTCGATATTCAGTGAATCATATGAGAGCCACGGGATATACGACGCATCGAACCAGTTGGGGTGATCTGCCGGATCAAGGCGGTATTCGCGTGTAAGCTTCGCCTCCTCGACATCGCGCAGCGCCCCGTTATAGAACGTTTCGTAGTCCGGGCTGTATTTCGTATATACCGGAGTACAGGTCTCGGTGTCCTCGTGGAAGACATACTGTGTCGGGTTTATCTCATCGTAACAGATGAGCTCGTCAGTCTGCCAGATGTAGCCCATTCTGTAATCCTCGCGAGAATTGAGCACCTTCGAGAGTATGTACAGGAAATCAATATAGAACTTCGTGCCCTTCTCCTTTGAATATGCGGCGAGCCCGGTCACATCGATCCTCGCCGTCATCGAGACCGAACACTTGCAGTCCTCGGTAAAATGCCTGTATACGCCTTTGCGGTAATATTTGTCCTTGTCTATAACCCTGTATCCCATATGCTTCATCCTTATAAATGCCGGTCGTTTTGTTTATGCTGACCTGAGTCTGAGTGCGCTTTTGTGGAGTGCGCCTGCATCGACCTTCTGTATCATCAGTGCATCGTTGCCTGTTACACCGTCCTGACCGTCAACGTCCGCATTTATCTTGCCCTGCGGCTTGAGCTCGTACTTGTCTCTGTTGGCGATAGCTTGCAGGATAGCAACTGCATCTGCCACAGTAACGTTTCCGTCGAGGTTAGCATCGCCTGCAACTCCGTTCACAACAGGAACAGTTGTGGTCTGCTCAGTTGTGGTCGTTGTTTCGGGAGCGGCAGTTGTGGTTGTCGTTGTGGTGGTAGTTGTAGTTGTTGTGGTAGTAGTTGTTGTGGTGGTAGTTTCAGCAGGAGCAGAAGCTGATACATAATCATCAACTATGCCTGCCCAGAACTTGCCCATTTTCTCATAGCCCTTGTCTGTGGGGTGGAGCTGATCGGAATCCATATCGTTCATACCGTCGAGACAGCCGTGAACATCGGCAAATCTTACGTTCTTGCCTGCGCTCTGATAGGATTCAGCCACCTTCCTGACTGTGGCGTTGTAGTTCGCAACTCTCTGAGCGTTGCCGCCGTATGCTGTGAACTCGGGGATAGAGCCTATGAATATCATACCGTCCGAAGGCATATCCGCAAGCATATAATCGAGAAGGTCGCGGAGGTTGCTCTCGCAGGTACTGAGGTCGCGGTTAGCTGTCATATCGTTCGTACCGATGATGAGGAGAACGATGTCGGGCTTTGCGCTTGCGATGGCGTTTTTGTTCTTGAGCTTTTCAAGCAGACCGTTCTCGCCCCAGCTCGGGATAGGATACTGCTGCTTGATAGTGTAGCCGCTGTAGCCGGCGTGGTTGTCATCGTAGGAGACATTCTGCCCGTTGAAGCTGAAGCTTGCATTGCCCGAGCCCTCGGGACCTACCATATCCACCTTTGTATAGCCCTTCTGCTTGAGATAGTAGTCGAGATACTTTCTGTATCCGCCTGTGTGACCATAGCCGAATGTGATAGAGTCGCCGACAGGCATTATCCTGATGACATCGTCCTTTGTAACAGTTCCGGGACCGCTCTGGACAGGCGAGGAAACAGTGCCCTGACCGGTGACTACAGACGACGGCTTGCCTGACTTTGATACCTGAACGGCATCGATGTAGAAGTCGCAGATGTCATCGGAGCCGTCGGGAGTCTCGATGTAGAGAACGAGGTCTCTTCCGCCTTCGGGGATAGTGAACTCGGTGTTCTCGAGCTTTGTCCACTCGCCGCTCTGAGCCGTACATTCAGCGACCTTATTGTAAGAGGTGGTGCTTCCGTCGCTCTGCTGGAGAGACATCTGCATAGTTGTGCTCCTGCCGGAGGTCTGGAGGATAGCTGTGCTGAAGCTGTAAGTGAAGCCGGGAACGAATGCGTTCGGGTCGAGCTTGATTGCTGTGCCGTTCCAAGCCTTGGTTCTGCCGGAAACAAAGAGTGACTGCTTTCCGTCATAGTAGTTGGAGGTGTCGAGCGATGTTGCTGCATCTCCTCTGCCTTCCCAGTCGTCCTTGCCGTTCTCGAAGCTGCAAGTGAAGTAGTCGCCGCTGTTGTCGGGCTGAACTGTGGGATTTGCAGGAGTTGTCTCCTGAGGCTGTGTAGTAGTGGTGGAAGGCTGAGTTACGGGAGCCTGCTTGCCGCCCCAGAGGATAGAGCTGTCATTGATGACGGACATCATCGTGTTGAGCACGGGCTCGGAAGCGGAATACCACGAATTTGACGACCTGTTGAGATAGCCGTGTGATTCGCCGCCGTTGCCGCCCTCAACGTTGTTGTCCCAGAGGATACAGGGGATACCAGCCTTCTTTGCGGCTGTGATGTAGTCCTTTGCCCATGCCTGACGTGAGCTGAGGTTGTTGAAGTTGGAAGCGCTGAATTCGCCGATGACTACGGGGATATTCTTCTCGTCCTCAAGCTGCTTGAGACCGCTGAAGAAGCTGTTGATAGCGCCTGTGTAGTCCTCGCCCCAGCCGCTCTTGCCGGGATAGTTGTGGTTTGCCTTGTCATCGTCTGCCATTGTGAAATAATAGGGCAGATATGCATGTACCGAATACGCGACATTTCCGCTTCCGCTTGGGAATGTCACTGCTCTGATAGCCTTCATATCGGACGAAGCGCAGTAGCCGGGGAGCATCAGCAGACGCTCCTTGTTTGCCGCAGAGCCCTGTCCGCGTACTGTCTCAACGAACTTGGCATTGAGCTTGTTGATATAGTTCCATGTGTAGCCGCCGTCGCCCTCGCCGTTGCCCCATTCGCTCACGGAGGGATTGCCGGTCTGACGCGGCTCGTTCATACCCTCGAAAACGAGGTGCTGGTCGTAGTCCTTGAATGTGTTCGCCACCTGCTTCCAGATAGCCGTGAGCTTTGCCTCGGCGTTGCGGTAGGAGTTGTCATTGAACTGTCCGACGTTTACCCACTCCTCGTGGTGGACGTTGAGGATAACGTACATATCGTCCTTGATACAGTAATCGACTACCTCCTTGACACGCGCCATCCATGCGCTGTCAATGTTGTTGTTTCCGTCGAGGTGAGGGTACCACGTTGTCGGGATCCTGACGGTGTTGAACCCCTTCTTCTTGACTGTGTCGATCATTGCCTGAGTTGTCTTCGGGTTGCCCCAGCTGATCTCGGTGTTGAGACCGTAGTTGCCGTTTCCGCCCGTTGCGTCGAGGCTGTTGCCTATGTTCCAGCCTATTTTCATCTCGCGCGTGATGTCGAACGCGCCCATACCGCTTGCCGCATCGGCTTCGCTCACAACGTCCGTGATGAACGTGAAGCGGAAGCTCGTCAGCAGGCACGCAGCCGCAGCGGCAGTGCCTACAGCTCTTCTGATGAATGACTTCATTGCGATCATCTCCTTATATAATATAATTTCCCAGTTACAGTGTCTGCACACACTGCTCTGATTTTATTCTAACACATTGCACGAGTCAAGTCAATAATATTTGTGCAATTTGTCCACGTTAAGTGTGTAGAATTCTAATTATTAATTTTATGTGAATTGAACAATCAGAGGAAGGAAAAACCGTGATTTTAACGAACTATAAATTAACAATATGTAAATCAGTTTGTTTTTTTACTTGATCTAACAGTAAAAAATGGCAGCGAATCTCCTCGCTGCCATTTGCTTTTATACCGAGTATACCTTTGCTGCAATATCCACGGACTGTTTTGCGTCCTTCGCGTAGTAATCGGCGTGTATCTGCTCTGCGTAGGAGGCAGTCAGCACAGCTCCGCCCACGACGGTCCTGCACTCCGGATACTGCTCGTTCAGCAGGCGTATCGTCTCAGCCATAGAGCCGAGAGTCGTCGTCATAAGCGCGGAAAGTCCGACAAGGCTGACCTTGTGTTCGATAGCCGCATCGACGATGACCTGCGGGTCAACGTCCTTGCCGAGGTCGATGACCGTGAAGCCGTAGCTGTCGAGCAGCACCTTCACGATGTTCTTGCCGATGTCGTGAATGTCTCCCTTTACCGTTGCGAGCACTACCTTCCCCTTCGAGACCGTTTCGCCGCTCGTCTGCGCGAGCCTGTCCTTGATGACCTCGAAGCAAGCCTGTGCCGCACCTGCTGTGAGAATGAGCTGAGGCAGGAATATCTTGCCCTTCTCGAATTTATCTCCGGCAGAATCGAGCGCCGGTATGAGATAGCTGTTGATTATCTCCATTGCATCGGTAGTCCTCAGCAGCTCCTCCGCCGCCTTTACAGCGTCTGCCTTCAGACCGTTCGCGACCGAGTATATCAGGTCCGGCGTACCCTTGTCGGCAGTCGCCGGAGCAGCCTTCGGAGCGGTGTCTCCGTCCGCATAAACCGCTATGAACTCCGCAGAATCACGGTCTATACCGGCAAGCAGCCTGTACGCACGCACCGCACCGATGATAGATGCGATATTCGGGTTGATTATCGGAAGGTCGAGACCGCTGTGCAGCGCCATTGTGAGGAACGTGCGCGTGATGAGTTCTCTGTTCGGGAGTCCGAATGAGATATTCGACACACCGAGCACCGTCCGCAGTCCGAGCTCATTCTTGACGCGGCTGAGAGCACCGAGCGTCTCCATTACGCCGTCCTGCTCCGCGGAAGCCGTGAGCGTGAGACAGTCGATGAAGACGTCCTCCTTCGGGATACCGCAGGACATCGCGCGGTCGAGTATCTTCTTTGCGATAGCGAATCTGCCCTCCGCAGTCTTGGGTATGCCGCCCTTGTCGAGCGTGAGTCCGACAACTGCCGCGCCGTATTTCTTGACGATGGGAAGTATCCGGTCGAGCGATTCGTCCTCGCCGTTGACGGAGTTGACTATCGGCTTGCCGTTGTATACGCGCAGACCGGCTTCGAGCACCTCCGGTATCGTGGAATCGAGCTGGAGCGGCGTATCACAGATGCTCTGTATCGCCTTCACAGCTGTCACCATCATTGCCTTTTCGTCGATGCCGGGCAGACCCACGTTCACGTCGAGTATCTCAGCTCCGGCGTGTATCTGCTCTACAGCCTGACCGAGGATATAATCTATATCGTGCGCGAGGAGCGCCTCCTTGAAGCGCTTTTTGCCGGTGGGATTTATGCGCTCGCCTATAACTCTCGGCTGGTCGATGTTCACGCAGTTCACAGCCGAACAAACAACGCTTCGGCTGCTTATCTCACGGGGCGAGTATACGCAGTCCTCAAGTGCCGCGATGACAGCCGAGATATGCGCCGGAGTAGTTCCGCAGCAGCCGCCGAATATCTTGACGCCTGCCTCAGCGAGCTTCACCGCGCTTGCGGCGAAATCCTCCGGTCCTACGCTGAATTCATTGGTGACAGGGTCGGGAAGGCCTGCGTTCGGCTTGGCGATTACAGGAAGTATCGTCAGGCTGCATATCCGCTCAAGAACGGGATACAGCTCGTCCGGTCCGAGCGAGCAGTTGACGCCTACCGCGTCTGCGCCGAGGCCCTCAAGCACAGCCACCATACACTCCGCTGAAACGCCTGTGAACGTGCGCATATTCTCCTCGAAGGTCATCGTCACCATTACCGGCTTGTCGGAATTTTCCTTTGCCGCAAGCACCGCAGCCTTGACTTCATAGAGGTCGGTCATCGTCTCGATGACGATGAGGTCGGCGTCCTTTCCGGCGAGGACTATCTCGCGGAAGCAGTCATACGCCTCCTCGAAGCTGAGAGTGCCGGACGGCTCAAGGAGCTGTCCTATCGGTCCGATGTCGAGGGCTGTGAGAGCTCTTCCGGCTGCGGCAGTCCTTGCGTTAGCAATGCCGGCAGAGACCACCTCCTCCACCGAATGTCCGCTCCCTTCGAGCTTATATCGGTTCGCGCCGAAGGTGTTGGCGTAGATGATGTCCGCGCCGCTTTCGACATACTGTGAGTGTATCGAGATTATCGCCTCAGGCTCGGTGAGGTTGAGCAGCTCGGGGACATGGTCTGTTCCGAGACCTGCCGCCTGAAGCATCGTGCCCATTCCGCCGTCGAGGAAGACGAAGCTGCTGCTTTCGAGCAATTCATTGAATCTGTCGGACATAGCGTATCCCTCCTTTTTCGTTCATTCATTCCTGAATGTGCCAAGGAAGCGGAAATATTCAAGGTTTTCCGCAAGGTCGTTCATCAGCGCCTTGACGCTCGGGTCATTTATCCTTCCGCTGAAATCGAGATAGAACATAACGTCGAAGCTGCCGTCCTTTATCGGTCGGCTCTCGATGCGGAGAAGGTTCATCCCATTGACGTAGAATTTTGTGAGGAGACGGTAAAGGCTTCCCTCTGTGTGCGGTATTTTCAGCATTACCGACACCGCGTCCGATTCCGGAGCCGATTGCAGCTCACGTGAGATGCATACGAAGCGTGTGCGATTGAGGGCACAGTCTGTGATGCCGCGGGCGATGATGTGCAGCCCAAGCTTTTCCGCGCAGTCAACTGAGCATATCGCCGCTATCCTTTCATCGGAGCTGCTCTCTGCCACCATAGCCGCAGCAGTCGCTGTATTGCCGTATTCAGCCGTTTTCAGTCCGCGTGCCGTGAGGTAATCGCAGCACTGGGCGATAGCCTGAGGGTGCGAATACACCGTGGTTATCTCCGATTCGGGAATATCATCCTTTGCAGCAAGGCAGTGGTTTATCTCGACGCACACCTCACTGACCGTATAAACGCTGTATTTCGCCATAAGATCATAGGTGCTGTTCACGCTTCCGGCTGTGGAATTGTGTACCGGGAGAACGCCGTAGTCGAGCTCGCCCGACTGCACAGCTGCGAAAACGTCCTCGAAGGTCTTGTAGAAAATCGGCTGTTTATCGCCGAATATCATTCTTGCAGCCGTCTCGGAGTTCGCTCCGGGAGCACCCTGACAGCCGATACGCTCAGCGCCTGCAAAATCGGGGACTGTGAAGCCGTAACCGGGACTGTCCGCGAGTATCCGGCGGTTCTGGAGAATCTTGCTGATGTCCATTATTGAAGTGAAAAGAGCGGCTGTGCCTGCTTCAAGCTCGCTGTCAGCGGTCTGTTCGCGTATGCGGTCGATTATCTGCTGCTCGCGTCCGCCCTGAAAGACCGGCATATTATGCTGTCTCTTGTACTCCGCCACACCGCGGCAGAGCTCCATTCTCTTCTTGAATAGTTCGAGTATCCCGCTGTCAATATCATCTATTCCGTCACGAAGCTGCTGAAGATCCATAAAATACCTCCGGGTCCATATAATTATCCATTCTGATTTTATCACACATCTCCCTAAATGTCAACAAATCCATACGGCAGAGGCAATTAGTCAAAACAAAATAAAATTGTATAAAATGTTGCAATGGGGATAGCATTTGTGGTATAATAATAAAGTATATTATGAGAAGGTGCGGCTATGCGGTATTTTATTGTAAAATGATATACTCAACAATGCTGCCCGTATCAGGATAATTATTGGAATACAGGTAGGTATAAGTGAAAAAAGTACGTATATTGGGTGTTGACCCCGGCTATGCGATCGTCGGCTTCGGCGTCGTCGACTATGACGGCTTCCGTTTTTCCCTCGTGGAATACGGTGCCGTGCTCACAGAGGCGGACACGCCGTTCCCCCAGAGGCTCAGGGCTATCAGGAATGATATGGAGTTCATCTTCGGAAAATTCTCGCCCGACGTTATGGCTATAGAAAAGCTCTACTTCAACACCAACCACACTACCGGCATCGATGTTGCTCAGGCAAGGGGAGTCACGCTCCTCTCGGCAGCCGAGCGCGATGTGCCGATATACGAATATACGCCGCTGCAAGTGAAATCCGCTGTTGTCGGCTACGGAAAAGCCGAAAAGAAGCAGGTGATGGAGATGACAAGGCAGATACTCGGACTTGTCAACATCCCGAAGCCCGATGATGCGGCGGACGCACTCGCTATAGCTATCTGTCACGGTCACTCCACAAGATGGGGCTGACCGCAGGAGGGGATAAGTTTGATATACAGTCTTCACGGAAGGCTCGCACTCAAAGAGCTCGGCTTCGTTGTCGTTGAATGCGGAGGAGTCGGCTACGGCTGCAGGACTTCCTACAACACCGTGTCACAGCTCGGTGATACGGGCAGCGACGTAACGGTATACACTCACCTTTACGTCAGGGAGGACGCAGTCGAGCTGTTCGGCTTCGCCACACTTCAGGAGCTCAGCTGCTTCAGGCTGCTCATTTCGGTAACAGGCATCGGTCCGAAGGCGGCAACGTCCATACTTTCGGATATGACGCCGGAAAAATTCGCTTTCACCGTCGCTTCCGGCGACAGTAAAACATTCACGCGCACCAAAGGGATCGGCGCAAAAACTGCACAGAGGATAGTCCTCGAACTCAAGGACAAGATCTCCTCGGAATCGCTCGGCGGCTCAGTTGCCGCAGACGCAGCGGATTTCGCAGCTGTTTCGTCCGGCGCAGTCTCATCGGCTGTGACCGAAGCCCTCGAGGCTCTTATGGTGCTCGGATATACGCAGGGAGAGGTCGCACCGATACTCGGCAAGCTTGACCAGTCCCTCAGCACTCAGGATATGATAAAGGAAACTCTCAGAATAATGAACGCAAAAAATATGCGCTGAAAATCACACGCACAGAAAGGAAGATCTGATCATGAATCTGGACGAGCTACTTAAAGCTGCTATCAAGGACCCGTCAAAGCGCTCGCTCTTCTTGCAGACACTGATAAAAAGCGACGTTTACGTTATCTGCAAGAACCCCGTCAAGGAGGACCGCAGCCGCGAAGAGGGTGGTATCCAGCTCGAGCTTATCACGACCCAGAACCCCAACGGAGATATTTTCATCCCCTTCTTCACGAGCTACCGCTCACTCCAGCAGTTTGCCAAGAGATACGTTGACTGCTACAAGATAAACTGCCTCAGGCTCTTTGACCTGATACAGTCTGTATCAGCCGTTCTCAACCCCAACTCCTACGGCAAGGAATTCTCCTCGCAGGAGATAAAAAGCATACTTATGATCGCCCGAAACCTCAAGATAAAGGCTATCTCCTACAATGAGGCTGATACGATCAGCTACCGCCCGTGCGAGCACTCGGTAGGTCATATCACAAAGGCAGCCTCAAAGTTCCTCTCGAAGCAGCCGAATGTCGACAGAGCCTTCATAATGGAGATGATAAAGGGCTGCGAAAGACCGCAGATACTCATCGTTCTCGATATGATGGGAAGTACGAGGAAGCTGTTCGTGCCGCTGTCAAAGTATCTCTCAAAGACCGTCAAGGCGAACGAGCACCTCTGCTTCATCAGCTATGAACAGGATATGGGCAAGAAGGCGGCAAAGACAGTTGAGCCGTTCTATGTCCGCAAGAAGCGCTATTTTGAAAAGTGATAACAGCATATCTCACGCAGGAAAGGAGCTGAGAGAAATATGATAGAGACCGGAGAAATGGAATTCGCCCCGAGAGTCATCTCTCCCGAGGCAACTCAGGACGACGGCGATATTGAAATATCTCTCCGCCCGCAGAGCCTGCACGAATATATCGGTCAGGACAAGGTGAAGGAGAAGATAGCGATATACATCGAGGCTGCACGCAAGCGCGGCGAGCCGCTCGACCATGTCCTGCTGTACGGACCTCCCGGACTCGGCAAGACTACTCTCTCCTCCATAATCGCACACGAGCTCGGAGTCAATCTCCGCGTGACGACGGGTCCGGCTATCGAAAAGCCAGGCGACCTCGTCTCGCTCCTCACGAGCCTGAATGACAATGACGTCCTCTTCATCGACGAGATACACCGCCTTTCGCGTGCCGTCGAGGAGATACTCTACCCCGCCCTTGAGGACAGGGTGATAGACATTATAATCGGCAAGGGACCGTCGGCGCGCTCGATACGTATGGACCTGAAGCCGTTCACGCTCATCGGCGCTACCACACGCGCAGGTCAGCTCTCTGCGCCGCTCCGTGACAGATTCGGAGTCATCGAGCGCCTTGAGCTCTACACAAAGGACCAGCTCACCGACATCGTCCGCAGAAGCGCTATGATACTCTGTATCCCCTGCGATACAGACGGTGCGGCTGAAATCGCCGGAAGAGCACGCGGTACGCCGCGTATCGCGAACCGTCTGCTGAAACGTGTGCGCGACTTCGCCGACGTTATGGGCAACGGTCAGATAACAAGGGAAATAGCATCTATCGCCCTCAGCAGGCTCGAAATAGACAATCTCGGTCTCGACAGCCTCGACAGGCGTATGCTGCAAATGATAATCAAGGGCTACGGCGGCGGTCCGGTCGGACTCGAAACGCTCGCCTCCGCTATCGGTGAGGAATCGGTCACGCTCGAAGACATATGCGAGCCGTTCCTGATGCAGCTCGGCTTCCTCGGAAGAACGCCGCGCGGCCGCGTTGCGACACGCCTCGCCTACGAGCACCTCGGCATAGTTCCGCCGGACACCCGTTCCGGCGCTGATGACGGTCAGCTCTCGTTCTGACCACCCTTTGATGCTATGAAGATAAAAACTACACGCACTGCAAATTACGACCACAACCTCGCCTGCAAGCTCACTGACCGTATGATAAACGGTCAGGGGATGGGCGATGTCTCAAAGCTGAAATACGGGCTCTGTCATATGAGCTTCAACGGCTGTGAGGTAATATCGGTCTACAACGCGCTGAGATATGTCGGCAAGCCGCAGCCTCTTCAGGAGGTCGCGTTCTTTCTTGAGAAGTACCGTATGCTGTTCGGGATATTCGGCTGCAATATGTTCCGTCTCGGAAAGGCTCTCGAAAAATACGGCGCGTCATATGAGCGTATCGGCGAGATAGGCGATACGCCTGCTTTTATTATATCGTTCTGGACGGGCAGACGCTTCCTGTCATCTATCCACACCGTCTTCTGCACACGCGAGGAGGACGGCAGGATAAAGGTCTACAACAGGTACAACAACTGCGATACCGTCCGCTACGGAGATGCTTCCGGAGAAATTTTCGGCAAGTACAAGCCTGTAGTTATCTATGCCATAAAAAAATAGTTTCTGCTGCGTATACTATAGAAAGGAGGAGCAGCTATGGGAAGAATGTTCGGACGCGACGGTATGCGTGCCATCGCCGTCACCGAGCTGACCTGCGAGCTCGCACTGCAAATAGGAAGAGCGGCTGCGGTCGTGCTTGCGAAGCAGAATTCCGAAAAGACAAAAATACTCATCGGTATGGACACAAGAAGCTCCTCCGATTCGATAGCCGCGGCTCTCTGCTCGGGCATCTGCTCCGCCGGTGCGGACGCAGAGCTCATCGGAGCTGTCCCGACGCCTGCGCTCGCGTGGCTCGTAAAGGAGCACGGCGCGAACGGTGGAATTATGGTGACGGCTTCGCATATCAACGCTGAATTCAGCGGGATAAAGCTGTTCTCAGCCCTCGGTCACCGGCTCTCCGATGACCGCGAGGAGGAGATAGAGCGCCTTATCCTCGACAATCCCGGCGAGATAATCCCCATTCCGCGCCGGAATTACGGCAAGCTCACGTTCAGCGAGCACGCCGTGGACAAATACATAGCTCATATCCGCGAAACAGCCTGCGCAGACCTGAGCGGTCTCAAGGTCGTAATAGACTGCGCGAACGGCTGTGCCTCCCGGACCGCAAAGGAGATATTCACCGCGCTCGGCGCTGAGATAGTCTTCATCGGCAATTCGCCCGACGGCTCGAATATCAACAAGGACTGCGGCAGCACCCACATCGACAGCCTTATGAGAGCTGTAAAGGAGAACGAATGCACCTGCGGTATCGCATTCGACGGTGCGGCTGAACGCTGTCTTGCCGTCGATGAGAACGGCTCGCTCGTGGACGGCGATGTCATCATCGCCATGTGCGCGAAGGATATGAAGGAGAGAGGAAAGCTCCGCAATAATTCCATTATCTTCACGCAGGCGAACAACCTCGGGCTGCTTCAGTTCGCACGCACGAACGGCATCGGCACATCTGCTTCATCTCCCGGTGAGCGGAGTATGATAAGACGTATGCTCGAATGCGGCTACAGCCTCGGCGGCGACCCTGCCGGACACATCCTCTTCCCGGACGAAGCCCCGTCCGCAGACGGTCAGCTCACAGGGATAAGACTGCTCGATGTGCTCGCACGCTCCGGCAGGAAGCTCAGCGAGCTCTCGGGAGTTATCGAGAAGTGTCCGCAGGTGATGCTGAACGTCCCTATCGACAAGCGCTTCCGCGAGGTTTGGAAAAACGACCGTGCCGTCACCGGTATCATCGACGAATTCTCGGAGATACTCGGCGAGGAGGGCAGAGTCGTCGTCCGCGAGGTCGGCGCTGAGCCCGTTATCCGCATTATGATAGAAGGCAGGGACTTCTCTACGATAAATACAATGGCGCTTCAGATCGCCGATACCATAAAGGAGCGGCTGACTCTTCATCAGCTGCATTAAGGAGTTACAAATTGAGGACTGCGACCAACTGGAAGGATTATATCATCTTAGATACATCTGACGGAGAAAAGCTCGAAAAATGGGGGAAGGTATCACTTGTCCGCCCCGATCCGCAGATAATATGGAAAACCGACAGGACAGATCCCCTGTGGAAGGACGCTGACGGTCACTATCACCGTTCAAACAAGGGCGGCGGCGAATGGGAGTTCCGGAAAAGGCTCCCCGAAAGCTGGAAGATAAGCTACGGCGCTCTCACGTTCAATATCCGCCCGACCGGCTTCAAGCACACCGGGCTTTTTCCCGAACAGGCTGTGAACTGGGACTTTATGGCGGAGAAGATACGCGGCGCAGGCAGGGAAATAAATGTCCTGAACCTTTTTGCCTACACGGGAGGAGCTACTCTCGCCTGTGCGGAGGCAGGCGCTAATGTCTGTCACGTCGACGCTTCGAAGGGAATGGTGCAGTGGGCGCGCGAAAACGCCGCAGCATCGGGACTCTCCGAGAAGCCGATACGCTGGATAGTCGATGACTGTGAAAAATTCATCGCGCGTGAGATACGCCGCGGACGCAAATACGATGCCGTCATTATGGACCCTCCGAGCTACGGAAGAGGTCCCGGCGGAGAGGTGTGGAAGCTCGAGGACTGCGTTTATGACCTCGTGAAGCTGTGCTCGGGAGTTCTCTCGGACGAGCCTCTCTTCTTCCTCATAAACAGCTATACCACCGGACTTTCGCCGTCCGTTATGGGATATATCCTCGGAAGCGTGCTCACCGGCAGATTCGGCGGAAAGGTAAGCTTCGACGAGATAGGGCTGCCCGTGCAGTCCACGGGTATGACTCTCCCCTGCGGCTCGACCGCGATATGGGAGGGCGGCTCACGCTGACACTCACCGGTACACTGCAAGATGAACGGCAGCATCCTGCACGCCGCACAGAAAAGCAGATACAAGCAAAGGAATAATATGGAAAATATGATCGAGATCTCCGGTCTGCACTTCAGCTACCCCTCTGACGACGGCAAGGAAGCCGCAGAGGTGCTGAAGGGGATAGACCTCACGATAAAGGAAGGCGAATTCGTGGCTGTGCTCGGGCACAACGGCTCCGGCAAATCAACGCTCGCCAAGCATATCAACGCGATACTTCTCCCCACCGAGGGAAAGGTAGTCGTGGACGGTATCGACACCGCCGACGAAAAGCGGCTCTTTGAGCTCCGCCAGTGCGCCGGAATGGTGTTCCAGAACCCCGATAACCAGATAGTTTCATCGGTAGTCGAGGAGGACGTCGCATTCGCGCTCGAAAACCTCGGCGTGCCATACGATGAAATGAGGCGGCGCGTCGATGATTCGCTCAAAGCCGTTAATATGTACGATTACCGCCTCCATTCGCCGAGCCAGCTCTCAGGCGGACAGAAGCAGCGTATCGCTATCGCCGGCATCATCGCTATGCAGCCGAAATGCATAATCCTCGACGAGCCGACAGCTATGCTCGACCCCCAGGGCCGCCGCGAGGTAATGGCAACGATAAAGAAAATGAACCGCGAACAGGGTATAACCATCGTCCTCATCACGCACTATATGGACGAAGCCGCTCAGTGTGACCGCATCGTCGTAATGGACAAGGGCACTGTTGCACTCGATGATACGCCGCGCAATGTGTTCTCGCACGTTGAAGAGGTGATGCGGATAGGGCTCGATGTGCCGCAGGTGACTGAGCTCGCATGGGAGCTGCGCAAAGCCGGCTTCGACGTACCGCAGGACATCATCACGGAAGAGGAATGCGTCGCGGCGATAAAAAAGCTAATGGCTACTGCATAATGACTCGGAAAGAGGGAAGATATATTGGCAATTCTTGAGACCCGTCAGCTCACATATACCTACAGCATCGGCTCGCCGTTCGAGAAAACGGCTGTCGATCACGTAGACCTTAAAATAGAAGAGGGAGAAATGGTAGGCGTGATGGGTCACACAGGCTCAGGCAAATCCACGCTGATACAGCATTTCAACGGTCTGCTCAGACCGACATCAGGCACTGTCCTGCTCGACGGCAAGGACATCTGGGCGGATAAAAAGAGTATCCGCGATGTCCGCTTTCAGGTCGGGCTCGTATTCCAGTATCCGGAATATCAGATATTCGAGGAGACAGTTTTCAAGGACATAGCTTTCGGTCCGCGGAATATGGGGCTCGATGAGCAGGAGATAAAGCGCCGCGTCCTTGAAACAGCCCACGACATCGGTCTGAAGGAGGAGCTCCTCAAGCGCTCGCCGTTCGAGCTCTCGGGCGGACAGAAGCGCAGAGTCGCTATCGCAGGCGTTATGGCTATGGAGCCGAAGGTGCTCATACTCGATGAGCCGACCGCCGGTCTCGACCCTGCCGGACGCGATAAGATAATCTCGCATATCAAGGAGTATCACAAGCGGATGAAGAACACTATCCTCATCGTCTCGCACAGTATGGAGGACATCGCAGGCTTCGCGGACAAGATACTCGTAATGAACAAGGCTAAGCTCTTCTGCTATGACGATACCGAGAAGGTCTTCGGCAGAGCTGCGGAAATATCTGAGATAGGGCTCGATGTTCCGCAGATAACCAAGGTCTTTATGGAACTGAAAAGGCAGGGGCTCGACTTCGGCAAGGAGGTCTATACCGTGCCGTATGCGCGTGACCTTCTTCTGAAGCATCTGCGCGGAAAGGCAGGTGCTGAGGATTGCTGAGAGATATAACCATCGGACAGTATTTCCCGGGCAACAGCCTTATACACCGCCTTGACCCGAGATTCAAAATAGTCATCACACTTATTTATATACTGATGCTCTTCACGGGCAGCAATATCATCTGCCTCGCAGTCGGCGGAGTCTACACGATAGCCGCCCTGCTGCTGTCGCGGATACCGTTCAAAATGTTCTGGAAGAGCGTAAAACCGCTCCTGCCGTTCCTTCTGCTGACGGCGGTGCTGAACGTCCTGCTCGTTGACAGCGGCGACGTATATTTCAAGTGGAAATTCATCAAAATAACCGCAGGCGGCGTGAATATCAGCGTCTTTATGATAATAAGGATAGTGCTGCTCATAATGGGCAGCTCGCTGCTGACCTACACCACATCGCCTATCACGCTCACGGACGCGATAGAACGTCTGCTCTCGCCGCTCAAGCTGCTGAGATTCCCCGTGCATGAGCTCGCGATGATGATGTCGATAGCGCTCCGCTTCGTGCCCACGCTTATCGAGGAGACCGACAAGATAATGTCGGCTCAGAAGGCAAGAGGCGCCGAGATAGATACAGGCAGCTTCGTTACAAGGGCAAAGAATATGATCTCGATACTCGTCCCGCTTTTTATCTCGTCATTCCGCCGTGCAGATGAGCTTGCAACGGCTATGGAATGCCGCTGCTACAACGGCGGTGAGGGACGTACAAGACTGAGACAGCTCAAGGCTTCAGCGCGTGACTTCATCGCGCTCGCCGTTACGCTCCTCTTCTATGCGGGAGCTCTGACTGTGGGGCTGCTCTTCAAGTAGAACGACCAAAGAGGATCAGACAATGAGACGCAAAGTCAAAAAGACCTTCCGCACGCGCTTTGAGGACTTCCGAAGAAGCAAATGGGGAAATATACTATATGATAAAGGCGTGCTGTATTTCGCGCTCGCATTCATAATACCGGCTGTGCTGATGCTCATCGGCTTCGGACAGAAGGGCATACACCCGTTCGGCAATCAGCAGATGCTCGTTGTCGACCTGTGGCATCAGTATTACCCCTTTTTCCGCGTCGAGGGCGAAAAGCTCCGCACAGGCGGTTCGTTCCTATACTCGTGGCAGAACGGTATGGGCACGAATTTCCTTTCGCTCATCTCCTATTATGCCGCAAGTCCGCTGAACCTGCTGTCGGTATTTTTCAGCAATGAGAACTCGCGCGATGCACTCACCTATATCCTTGTCGCAAAAATAGGCTTCGCCGGAGCGTTCTTCAGCTGCTTCCTGAGGTATACCTACAAGCGCCGCGACTTCTCGATAGTTATTTTTTCGACAATGTTCGCGCTTTGCAGCTATATGCTCGGCTATTACTGGAACGTTATGTGGTTCGACACCGTTGCGCTGTTCCCGCTCGTTATGACGGGAGTTGTCGCGCTGTGCCGTGAGGGAAAGTGGAAGCTTTACACCGTATCGCTCGCTCTTTCGCTCATATGCAACTACTATATCGGCTATTTCACCTGCATATTTACGCTTCTGATGTTCTTTGCGGCAGCTGTCTGCGAATGCAGGGGCGTGAAGGACTTCTTCTTCAGGCTGTGGCTGATAATCCGCTCATCTGTGATAGGCATCGGGCTCGGGGCATTTATGCTCATTCCGGCGTACTGCGGTCTGAAGCTGACCTACAGTATGAACAATCATTTTCCTCAGCAGCTCAAATGGTATGAGAAGTGGTACGACATAGTCGCAAATCTCCTCTCATACAGCGAGCCGGCAAAAAAAGAGGGACTGCCGAACTTCGCCTGCGGAATGCTCGCTGTAGTGCTGTTCGGTGTATTCCTGTTCTCAGCAGGAATAAAAATACGTGAGAAGATCTCGGTGTCGCTGCTGCTCGCGGCGGTATTCGTGAGCTGCAACCTCAACGTGCTCAACTTCATATGCCACGGCTTCCACGCAACAAATCAGATCCCCTACCGCTTTGCGTTCATATTCTGCTTCCTGCTTGTCACGGCGGCTTTCCGCGCGTATGACGCTATGACCGCAAAGGGTATAAGGATATACCAGCTTCTCCTGCTCGTCCCCGGACCGGCTCTCGTGTTTGGTCTGAACGTGTGGAAAATGACAAAAACTGACAGCGGCTTCACCTTTGACGGCGCCTTCAGAGCCTCGGTTTTCATAGCAGGAGCTTACCTACTCATATTCTCGGCAGGAAAGCTTTTCCCGTTCAAGAGCAAAACTGTCCGCAGGAGCGTAGTGAATGCAGCGCTTGCAGCTGCTGTTATCGCCGAGCTGACGAGCAATACCCTCATCGGTGTAAAGACGGTCGGCAGCTCGAGCTACACGAGCTATCCGTATATGAACGACGACGTCAAGCCGCTCCTCTCGGCTATGCGCGAGGACGATAAAAGCCTCTTCTCACGCGCCGAGATGACCAGCACATACACGCTCAACGACAGCGCGCTCTACGGTTATTACGGCATCTCGCAGTTCTCGTCAACGGCGAATGTATCCGTTACCAGATACCTCAAAAAGCTCGGGCTCTACGCCTCGGAAGCAGGGAACAGGTTCTATTACCGCAATTCCGCTCCGCTCGTGAATGACCTGCTCGGGGTGAACTACATCATTTCCCGTAACGGAGTCCTCAACAACAGTGCGATGTCGCTTCAGCATATTTCCGGAAGCGGCAGCGCTAACCTATATAAGAGCAGATACCCGATGTCGATAGGATTTATGATGAACAGCGATGTTCTCAAGCTTGAGCTCGCTGCGGCGGACAATCCGTTTGAATTCCAGAATGACATCGTTATGCTCGCGACCGGTTCACGCAGCGGTATATTCTCGGTGCAGCCGGTGCGCGATATAAGCTTCACCAACGCCGAGGGCGGCAAGAACGACCTGGGCAGATACAGCTATACTGTCCTGAACAACGCTGAGGAGGCGTCCGCAAAGCTCAGCTATGACGGAGTCAGGGGTGCTTATCTCTACGGCTACGCCAGAAACGGCAGCATAAAGACGATAACCACATTCAGCGACGATGTTCAGGCTGACGGCGGCATCTCCGTCGAGGATTATTCGATAATGTTCCCGATGGGCAACGGTCAGGAGGGCAGCACGCTCTCCGCCGAGCTTACCTTCAAAGAGAAGCAATCGTCGGGAAGCTTCGGTATTTCGGTATATGCGCTCGATAAGGAGGCATTCGATGCCGCCTACAGCGAGCTCGCCGATGAACAGCTCGAGCTGACCGAATTCTCTGATACACGGCTCAGGGGCAGGATAAACGTTAAAAGGCGCGGCATACTCTATCTCTCGATACCGTATGAGCGCGGCTGGAGCGTTTACGTCGACGGCAAAAAGACATCGACCGTAAAGGTGTTCGATGCGATGCTCGGTGCAGAGCTCGCCCCCGGTGAGCACGAGGTCGAGCTGAGATATTTCCCGGACGGTCTCGATAAGGGACTCGTCATTTCCGGTGCGGCAGCGCTGATATTCATCCTGCTGCTCATCTCGGACAGAGCAAGAAAAAAACGGAGGAGCTCCGCGGCATCTGCACCGGAGGAGGCTCCCGATGAAACGGAAGATAATGTAAAATGAGGAACCTGAAGGTAATGACCGCCTACCGCGGCACGAAATACCACGGCTTTCAGCGTCAGGCAAACGCTGTTACTGTGCAGGAGGTGCTCGAAAAAGCCGTATCAAAGGTGCTCAACGAGCCCGTGACCATAGTCGGCTGCTCGCGCACTGATACCGGCGTTCACGCGAACAATTTCTGCTTCAATGTCAAAACCGAGAGCAATATCCGCACGCTCGGCTTCTGCCGCGGAGTGAACGGCGAGCTCCCGGACGATATTTCCATACTCAGCTGTGAGGACGTGCCGATGGGATTCCACGCACGTTTTGACTGCAAGGGCAAGGAATATATCTACAAGATGCATTGCAGCGAATCGAAAAACCCGTTCGCCACAGACCTCGCCTACCATTACCGCCGTCCGTTCAACATCGAAAGGGCGCGGCAGGCTGCTGCATACCTCGTCGGAACTCACGATTTTGCGTCGTTTTGTGCCGACTGTACAAACGTATCCACAACCGTGCGTACAATTTATTCCCTTGATATAGAAAATAGTGGAGATTCCGTGATAATGCTTGTAAAAGGGAATGGTTTTCTGTATAATATGATTAGGATAATAGCAGGTACTCTTATCGACATCAGCGAGGGCAGACTTTCCGTTGAGGATATGCCGGAGATACTCGCTGCAAAAGACCGCCTGCGCGCCGGAAGGACCGCTATGGCTCACGGACTTTATCTCAACAGAGTATTCTACTCCGAGGAGGAGCTTCTCGGGAAGTGATAAAGAAAAAGACAGAGAACGGACCGCTCATAAACAGCAGGTCCGCAGAACAAAAGGAGGCTGCATAATGCCAATGTATGACGCCAACGACATCGTTGAGCAGAAAAACAGGGACAAACGAAAAAAACGGCTCACAAGGCTCATCATACTGCTCGTGCTCGTTGCCATCGGAGGCACGCTTTATCTCACGAATGAGATGTGGCTTCCGAAGCTGCGCGGACTCGGACGACAGTACAGCACTATCGTCAACGACGGACGTCTCGCCGAGGGAAACTTCCCTATCGAGATAAACGGCGGCGCCCAGTATCAGCTGAGCTGCACTGACGAAAACGTTATAGTTATGAGCGACGCCTACATATACTTCTATAACGAGGAGGGCGGAGAGGTACGCCGCCGCCAGCACGCGCTCACAAATGCCCTTATGGAGGCAAACAACGGCAGAGCGCTCCTCTTCGAGAGCGGCGGAACTGAGTTCAGCGTCGAGGACAGGGCAGGTGTCCTGTATTCAAGCAAGCTCGAGAAGAATATAATGTTCGCAAGGCTCAGCAAGGAGGGATATACGGCTGTAGTCACCACCTCGGATAACTACGACTGCGAGATCTACGTATATGACCGCAAAGGCACAGTGATATACGACAGAAAATGCGTCGAGCACGTAAATGACATAAGCTTCACCGAGGGCAGCAAGGGCTGCGTCATCAGCTATTTCTACGCCGAGAACGGCACCCTCGTGACTTCAGTTCAGGCGGCTTCCTTCACAGAGGAAAAGGAAAAATGGAACTCGCCCGGACTCGATACACTCGGTCTTGACGTTTACAATTTCGACGGCGGTGCGTTCGTTTTAGGCTTCGATGCGTGCGGCTATGTCGACAGCAGCGGACAGATAAGCTCGTTCTACCGCTATCAGGGCGACCTCGCAGGCGGTGAGAGCGAAAACGGCGAATCTGCCGTGATAATCAACAGCGATGACAGGCGAAGATACGAAATGGCACTGTTCAGGGACGGAAGCTCGGAACCGATAATAATCGAGTTCGACAGTCCGCTCATCGACGTTAAGGTCAGTGACGGTCTCGCTTACGTTATGAAAAAAGACGCCGTCCTCGCATACGACTTCACAGGAAAGCTCCGTTCTACGGCGAAGGTAAACGATTCCTACACCGGATTCGTGAGAAGTGATAATTACGTTTTCCTGAAAAGCTATAATAAAATAGACAGGATCAACTACGAAAGCTGATCGGAAACCGAAGGGAGGCTGTGCAGAGCTTTTTGTCTGCACAAAGAAAACATGGGAATTCAATTCTGGTGGTTCTATGACGTTATCGCAGTGGCTATCGTGCTCGTCTGCGTTTTCCTTTCAAGCAGGAAAGGCACTATGAAGGC
>Ga0326512_10000893_pt1 | contig 24785 bp, 23 predicted proteins | sample 1_2617_0518_D_FD_203652 | JGI IMG/M metagenome (GOLD analysis project Ga0326512, IMG submission 203652) | Bovine rumen microbial communities from UC Davis, California, United States - 1_2617_0518 | ecosystem: Host-associated > Mammals > Digestive system > Stomach > Rumen | place: USA...
CAGACACATCAATATGAGCAGCCAACCGTTCATCAACAACAATCTCACTACTATACTCACCAAAAGCACCATTAAAATCAATTTCAATAGGAATATCCTCATCAACATTAGTAACAGAACCAGTAATGCCAAATACTATTTCCTTACCAATATATACAGGATTAGATGTGATTTGAGTTAAAACAAGGTTTGCAAAAGTTCCAACATCTTGATTATCATACTGTTCAACACTTAAACAAGATGCTTTCAAATCTAAACCACCAACACATGAAGGTAACATATTCTCATTATTCTGCAAATCCCATAACACAGGGAAAGAATCTAACACATCATTAATACCATCAGCATACACCTTATTCCACCGAGTAATGAACTGTATATCATCATTACTATGTTTCACAACAATATACGGGTGTCCACGATAAACAGTAAATACAGTTTTACCAGCGATAACCTCAATTTTATCATCACTAAAAGCACCAGTTTTGAAAACAGTTAATTTATTCAATTGCAAAATAGCAACATCAACATACTCCCTACTAATCAAATCAAATTTAGCAATATAAACCCTACCATTCAAACGATTAAAACCAGCACGAACCAAACCATTCTGCACGTAAAAAGTAGTATAACTATTGTTCAAGTTGAATATACTAATATTATTGTTTGCTTTTAAATCTACACCTCTTGCATACATATAAAAAGGTTCTTGAATATAAGTGAAAGGTTTACCATCATTCTTATAATAATACAATGTCCCTTCTTCGGAATCACGTAAAAAAGCAAAAGTCTTATCAGGAATACTATGAGAAGAAACAACCAAATCAGAATAAACATCAGTAAAATCAGATACTAAAAACGGTTCTAAAATCTCAAAATCAAAGAAATGCAACACATCATCAGTATCACTATCAATATTCCTATTACGGAACTCCACTTCTAAATAATACTCATCTTTTTCAAGTTCAACATCTTCAACATGAACTTCACGACCATTGAAACCACTATCATTAATATTCAAGATATTATTCGCTAATTCAAAAGTTAATTTTGAACCGAACATATAATCTGCGTAGATTTCAGCTTCTTGAACTATCTCTACGACTTCACCAGTAACTGGATCGATATAGGTTGGTTCGGTTTCTTCACCATCACCAGTTTCTGGTTCTACTTCTTGAACAAGATTTCCAAATTCATCAACAGTTAATGATAATGCTTCTAAATCTACTGCGAAGTTTAAATCATCTGTTTCAATTACTGTGTCTTGACCGTCATGGGATTTGTTTAGTTTTGTGCATTTTACACTACAAGAGTATAGTTCATCATCGTAATCGAATTGGTAGTCATAATATTCGTATTCGAGGATTACTGCTCCTTCTTTGTTTACTATACGGACAATTCTTTGTATGTTGTTTTCTCTGTCCTCTTGTATTTTTGTTGATGACCATTCAAAGTTTATTTCAGTATTTTCTTTTAATGGTTTTACTGATTTTATTATAACTGATTGATTATTATCCAAACTTACTAATGTTCTTTGAGTAAGAGGCATTTCATCATCATAAATATAAACACCGTCAGTATCAAGATTGAAATAACCAGTATCATTGTGAACAATATCTCCATCATCATTAATATGTATGTAATCAACAAATTCATCACCACTTTCAAGTGAATAATCCAAGAGAGATGTTAATACGCTTGGAGTATAGTTTGATGATTTTACTCCTCTTATGATTTGGAAGCGAGTATTTATGTTGTGTGTTAGGTATTCGAGTTCTAATTCTCCATCGTAGTATAATGGATTGGTTTTTTCAACATTTTTTACTCCTCCGAGTTCTACCCAACCTCTGTGGTTGATAACATCACCTTCAAAGGCAGTAGGAACTGCATTAACTGGAACTGGTTTATCCAATTCACATAAACCTTGTAAAGTTGTCCAATCAGCAGGAGGTAATTTGATTTTGAAACTAATTGACTCGTCTATTTCACCACTTTTACCCATGTAAAGTTTATTTTTGTATTGTTCTTTGATGACTTTGTTACTGAAATCTGATGAAGGTTCGTAATGACTTGTCGGTAATGGTATGCAACCGATGTATGCTTGTGGTTTTTCAAGTGTCATAGTTAATGACCCTTGTCCTTCAATCATTGTTCTGTCAGTATCTTTTGTTGCGAATGGTAGTATGAATGCACCGGTTTCCATTCTTGTTGTAATCCAATGGTCATACCAATGAGTAGTATCTTCTTCAATTATCAAGTTTGTTGTTTTTGGTGCAAGTGATGTATATTCATAAGTATACTTTTGACCAGTATCTCTATTGGTTAAATATAATTCATTATCCCCAACAGTAACCGGTATGAAGCACCCTCTGAAATGAATATTAACATCAGTATCCTCTGGAATATTAAAAGTAATCTGATTATTAGTAGTCAAATCAGTATCAATACTAACATCAGCACCATAAGTATCAACCAAATTCCAAGCAACAAGATTATTACCAGTACCATTACGATTATGATACTCCAACCTAAACGCCTCTGACAAATCAGAAGGATTAGACTGACCTAACCCATCAACAACAACATCATAAGTAATACTACTATCAACACTATTCACATGACAATAAAAATCAAAACAAGAAATCTGTCCTTTTTGAACATCACCACTTTCAATGCGAACCGCACCAAAATCACCAGAAACACCACGAGAATAAGCATAACCAGTATAAGCAACATTATCTAAATAAGCAACAGTATTCTTATACCCTAATGTCTGTGCTTTCAAATGCAAAGTCAAAGGAACTTTAATCTTCGGCAAACACTTACACTTCCACAAATACTCTCCATTAAAAGCATCAATCGGTGTAAATGTAGAGTTACTATCATAATCTAAACCAACCAATTCAGTACCCTTCGGCAAAGTAACAGGAATTGAAACATCATCACCCTTTGCCTTTGAACGATTACCAAACTCAATAGGAACAGAAAAAACACTACCCATATCAACCAAATACGGATTAGTTTCATCAACAAAAGCATTACCAAACTTCACATAAGTATCAGGCAACTCATAATCAACCTTAATACGAACCCAATCAATAAAAATATTCTTAACATCACCATTCATTGAAATTGGGTCTTGAAAATGGAAATCCATACCCATAACAGTATCCATTAACTGTTCTGGTGGATATTTGATTTTTAACCATTCTTCTTCCGGTAAAACATAACTGAATATTTGTGCAGTTGAAGAAACTTTTTTAGTAGGATATACTCTGTAAGTTTTATTGTACCAACCAGTTTTTCCATTAACTTTTTGTGGTGAAACATTACCTTTACCATGATAAAGCATAAATGCTCCCATAGGTGCGAGAACATCTAAACCTTTACTACATTTGATTTTTAATTGAATAGCAACCCTTTTAACATAAGCATTTTTAGGAATATCCAAACGGAAATCATGAGCAGTAACAACCCAAGGATTAGTATAAGTATAAGTTGTTTTACCATTCTTTGTAACCCTCTTACGGGTATACTGCGAACCAGCCCACAACTTATCATCATCACCAACAGCATTAATCATATTACTCCAACGATTCCTACTTTTTTCGTTAGGATTAACCTGCTCATTAAAGGTTTGACAATACTTCCACTCACCAGACTTGGTAACCATAACTAATCACCATCTAAACTTGACAAAATACTCCAAACAACACCATCAACAGGTGCATTAAAATAACCACTCAAAGGCATAACACTATTATTAATACTATAAGCCAAAACAACACCAGAACCCTCAACAACCAAAAAAGCACCCTTCAACAAAACACTACTATCCCCAAGAGTATAATTCACATTACTATCACTAATAGTAATAGTACGATTACTATTCACACCTTTATTCCAAGACAAAGCACACAAACCATCTTCCGAACTCTCACCATAAATCAAACTAACAACATCATCATTCAAAGTACCATCAACATTCAAACACTCTTGAATATTAGTAGGACAAGACTCCACAAGTACAATACGGAAATTCTTTGAACTACCATCAAACAATGAAGTAGTAATTTCTTCTCTATCAATCAAAATCTCAAAGAAATTATCAACCTTCGTAAAACTATAATTAACACTTTGCTCATTAGCCAAAATAATCACCTCAAAAAAAAAACAATAAAAAAAGAAAAGAAAGAATTATTGACCAGTAGCCGGATTAACACCTAACAGATCAATAATCTGTCTTGCAGTTGATTTATCAACCTTATTCTCATTCACTTCAACATCATCACCATACACATTAATAGTAACATTAACATCACCATAATTATGAGTATCACCAAGACCAGTAGCATTACCTTTACTTGAATTACGCACTTTCAAAGGTCCAGCAGCCCTAACTTTTGAAGCAAACAAACCATGGCCGCCTTGAATAGCAGTAGCATCAATATCACCAACACCATCAACGTGTGCCCAAACGTGAGGAATGCCGTCCCAAGAACCCCAAACACGATGACTACTGAAACCAAATGCAGAAGCCAATCTCATAACAATATTAGAACCGTCCCAACAATTAAAGTGTCCAGAATTATAAGCGGCAATCGGATCATTACCACATTTAGAATCGAAATAACCTTGATATTGAGTTCTACTAATAGCATCATAAACATACTTCTTGAAAATATCAGCATCTCCCCTTACAGGAAAATCATCATTCTCAAAACTACCTACACGCAATTTATCATCATAAATCTCTCCAAAATGAGTATGCCAAGTCATCAATGCGTCTTGAATATCCTTCGTCCAATTGAAACTCCAACCACTACCCATAGCACAATTACCACCATTAGATAAACATTGCAAGTATTCAGCAAGAAGATTACGAACCTTCATACCATAAGACTTACCACTATTGTTAAATGAAGTAGTAATACCAGTATATTTCTTACCAGTTTGGAATGGTCCGGCAGCGTATGTTCTTTTGGAAGTGCCTTTGCGAGATGATGTTCTTCTAATAGATGTTGGGGTGTTTCTCCTACGAATAGTGCCACTACCATTGATTGGTCCGGCAGCACTTGCCATCAAAGTAGATGGATTTTGAACTTTACTCCAAAATGAAGCCATATTGTTTTCTAATGACTTAATTTTAGCACCAGTTTCACTACGAATATTTTCTGCTGATTGTATGAGGGCGTTTTGCATTCCTTTCCAACTTGTTCGGATTGCCATTATGTTTCTTGTTGTTTGGGATTGCATTGTGTTTAGACTTACTCTTGTTGTATTGACTAATTGTGAGTATTTAGTAGTTGTGTTTTGTTGTATGTTGTTGAATGCTCCGTTTACACTATTAGTCATTCCCATCATGCTTGTGTTTGCGGTTAGGTTCATGTCGTTGAAAGCAGATGTTGTTTGTAAGTCTGTTGTTGTTGCTGCATTGGATATTCCTTGCAATCCTGTTTCAAATGCAGACATATTTGTTAATCCGAAATCAGTAGCGAACTGTGGTGTGAAACTTGTTGCTAACGCATTACCTAACGCATAGGATTTCTGCGGGATAGTGTTTATTGCATCATCAAGAGATTGTCCCACATACATCATTTCATCAAACATTGTACGAGCAATAATACCAGGTGAATGACTATCATCACCATCTTTAAACCCATCAGCAGATGCTTTACCCAAAGCATAACCTTTTTGATAGAACTCTGGTTTTTTATTATCCATTTCAGTTAAAGCATATTGTAATTCTGCTGATACTGCATCTTTGATTTTAAATTCTGATTTAAATCCTTCTTTACCTTGATAACCCACACCTTTACCATAAGTTCCAGCATATGCTTTCAAAATAGTAAAAGCAGATGTTAATTGAGGTAATAAATCACTACCAAGATTATTCATACCTTCTTTGATACCAGTTTTAATACCAACACCAATGTTTTTAGCATTTGCTTTAATTTGTGGAACTGCTTGTGCTAATGTGTTTTGTAATTTTGTGATTGCATCGCTTACAGCAGTTACCATTCCAGTAAGTGCTTGTGCGTTACCACTTCCACCAGTTCCACCATTAGATGTACCATCACCACCTAATGATGATATATTACTATTGAATGTAGACAAGTCTGTGAGAACCATTTCCATTTCATATAATTGAGAACCAATACTGGATTTATAATCCCCAGTACCCCCGCCTCCCATTAATGAACTTATCATACTTCCTACTGCTCCAACTCCTCCAAATGCAGGAATACTTGTCCCCCCAGTTATTTGGGCGAAAGCAGTTGTAAGGTTACCCATACCAATAGTACCCATTGTATTTTTAACTTGTGTTACCGCATTGTTGATTTGTTCTACCATTGAAGCAGATGCAGTTAAGTTTGTAACATTATCAGGGTTTGGTTCTGGGATTGTTATGTTGTTAAACCAATTCATGAATTTGGCTAAATCTTCAATAGGTTGTTTTAATTGGTCAAAATAACCAGAAGTATCTGCACTAACACCATTAGCACTAACATTTCCTTCAACGCTCATACTATTAGTAGCCATATCATAACCTATCAAAGGTTTACCATCACCACCATTCTTAAATTCTGCTGGAAGATTAGCAAGAGCATTTTTAGCAGACTCCAATGCTTCATTCAAAGCACCAAGACTATCTGCAACAGATTTAAAAGCAGCCGCTTTATCGGCTTCAATAGGAGTAAAAGATTTAGCATTAAAACCTTTCGCAAACTTCTCCATTTGGTCAAGAAAACCATTCTCTTCGGTTAATTTAACTAAATCCTCACCAATATTATGCCCGGTCAATTGAGAAATAATATCTGCAATATTTCCACCAAGAACTTCCCATTTAACCAAAGCCATAACTCTTGTCGCTTCTTCAACATAAGTCAATGCTTCCGCAGCAACTTTAATACGTTCAGACCCTTGTTTAACTCCTTCAAAATCAATCCAAGTAGTAGAACCTAACTCCGCAATTGCTTTCATAGGAATACCCAAGGTAACAATCGCTTCTGCAACAAGCAACATACCAGCAGCAATAGCGGCGGCTTGTACAACCAAACCAACACCTTCGGTAGCAACAGAAATCACACCCATAACCAAAGCAGCAGCAAATACAGGGATAATAGGATACAAAGAAGTCAAAGCATCAACAGTTTCTTGAATTGCTTCTTTACCTTTCTCAACAGAGTCCCCTAAAACTCCTTTAACAAAACCTAACGCCGCAATAGCACCCATAGGTGCAACCATCATAAGAACTGCTTCACCAACAAGTAATAAACCAGCAGCAATAACTTCCGCAGATGTAACAAATGACTCTTTCACACTAAATGCTGCTCCAAACTTATTAGTTATCAACATTAATGCAACAACAGGAGGTAAAAATATAGCAATAGTTGGTGCAATTAACTTCAAACCCTCAATACCATTACGGATATGAGGTTCTAAATTCTTAAACACCACACCAGTAACCGCCAAAGCACCCATAGGAGCATTCAATAACAATATTGCTTCGGTAACAAGAAACATAGCACTTGCAAGTTTAGTAGCATTATCAGCAAAAGAACGAACATTATTGTAAAAATCTCCTTTCATAAGATTTTTAAGTTCATCACGTGAAGTAGGTGTTTTATCAGTTATTCCACCAGTAGAAGTGGAGGTTTTATCTTTTGATTTACCCCCCATCTTCTCATTCGCTTCCTCTGCCTTATCACCAAGAGTTTTCCACTTACCAATAATATCTTTCAACTTGCCACCAAGAGTTTTAAAACCACCAATCACATCTTTAATCCTACCAAAAACACCCCTAAACCTATAAGCAGTAAGACCAACACCGGCAGCAACAGCCCCCCAAAAAGTAACTATTCTACCACTATCAGAGGACAACACCCAATTAGCCAAATCAACCAAACGCAAACCAATATCCTGTAAAAAACCAGCAATCGCCTTCAAAGTAGGTTGCCAAGACTTCCAAGTAGCACCCAAATTATTAAACAACTTAACAACCTCTGGGTGATTAGCAATATCAATCCAAGCCAAACGAACCCTATCCCAAGCAAAATACGCCAAAGCATTAATATTACCTTGATAGAACTGTTTCAAATGCTCACCAGCTTCTTCTGCAACAAGACTATATTCCTTAACATAATCTAACCTTTGCTTTTCAGAAGCACCAGCATCTTTTAATTGATTAACGTGTTCGGTTATGTGTTTGCTTGATGATTTTAACCAGTTGTATTGTTGTTGATATGAGTTTACTATTTTTTCTTGTGCATCGGATACTTGATCTGCCCAACCTCCGGCTTTTTCGGTTGCATCTCTTTCGTTTAATCCTGCTGCGACGAGGTTGTTTTTTCTGAATATTTGACTTGCGAGTTTGATTGATTTTTCTCTTTCTTTGTTTTGTAGTTTGTATGAACCTACGAGTTTGTTTGCTGTTTCCAAGTCTTTGACGTTGCCTTCTACTATTTTTTTGTTTGCTGCGGCTCTGTCGTATTCTATTGTTCCTTTTTGGTATTTTTCCATTTGTTCTGTGTAGGATTGGAGGTCTTTTCTTGCACTTTCTAATTTTTCTCCTCCGGTGGCGGAGATTTCGTTAAATGCTTCTATTTGTTTTTTTGTTTCTGCTGCTTGTGATGCTAATGTTGCTAACCATGCGATTATTCCTATTGCCATTACTCCTTTGATGGCAGTACCGAGAACTGTCCATGATGTAGCGAATTTTCTGATTGCAGTTGATGTTTTTAAAGATTGTGCATCTTGCAATTTCATATTGTTGGTGAGGTATGCTAATTTTTGAGCGAAACCCATAGATGAAATCTTTGCAATGTTTGTAGCACCAGTATGATTCCTCAATACTCCTCTTGATTGGACGAGAGCGGTCATATAACCATGTTCCGCAAGAACAGATTGTTTAACACCGAGCAACCTACCCATGATTGCTTTTGTGGTTCTGACATTAGCCAATTCACTTGCTTTTTGACCAGTAATAGTAGCGGCTAACGCTTTACGGAAACCATATTGAGCCACCTCTGCTTTATTCAAATTCAAAGCAGCAGTTGCTATTGATTTACCCCAACCAATAGTAGCAATATCAGCCAAACCCATACCTTTGGTAACCATAGGCAAAGCAGTAAGGATACCAGTAAACAAAGCAGTACCCCCACCCATCAAAGCAACATTCTGCCACAAAGGATTTAAACCCTTGAAAGCCCTTTGAAAACCATCAATAGCATTAATCATCATGTTAAACCCTTCAACAATCATAGGGGTAACAGATTGTAAAACATCAGCACCAGTTTCACTAAACCTTGACTTCATAATAGTCATTACATCGTTTAGAGAAGTTGCTTTTTTAGCAAAAACGTCCCAATGTCTATCTAATGCTGCTTTACGCAATGCTTTCATCAAACCTTCAATATTGGTTTTATCTTCGTCCCAACCATAAGCAACAAGTTCTTCTTTACCAACACCTGTTTCTCTGCTCAACCTTTGGAACTCACCTTGCAAAATATCTTTAACAGCCAAAGCCGCTTCTGACTCCTTACGACCTGCACGAACATATTCAGATTGTATCATTGAAACAATATCCAAAGAGTCAGCCATCTGTTTAGCATTCAAATTAAATTCTAAACCAATACTTGATACTGTTTCACCAATACTGTATTTATTGATTTTTTTGAAGTTTTTAGTTAGTTCATCGAGTTGGTTGTTGAAGTATTGTATTCCACCAGCGTCTACTTTACTGTTTTGTTTTAATTGTGCTTCCATTTCGTTTTTTGCTTTAAAGGTTTCTTTTACACCTTCTGCTATTTGTGTTGCAAAACCCCATAAAGCCATTCCACCCATTGCGGTGAAAATCATTTTTAAAGAAAGTAAAGCACCACGAATTTGATACAAAGTATTAGATAGTATTCTACCAGAATGAGCAGTTTGCACCACACCATTATTAAAAGAAGTTAATCCCCTTCCAGCATTACGAGTATTAGCTGTTTGTTTTTCTAATTGAGCATTAATCTCTTTCATATTACCTTTGTACTGGTTTAACCAGTCTGTTCTTTGGTAATATTGTAATTGTAATTGAGCATTTTTGACTCTTTGTACTTTTTGTGCTTGTTTGTCTAATTCTCTGTTGATTTTTGAGAGGTTTTGATAGTATTGGTTTAATCCTATTCCGTTAGATTTCCATGCAGTTCCTAATTGTCCTGTTGCTATTTTTTGTTTTTGAGCCAATTCTACTAATGCTTTGTTTACTCTTTCAATATTTTTATAATAATCTTGTAATGTAACAGTTTGTGCTTTGAAAGTAGATTGTGCAAATGGTTCACCATTACGGTTTGTTGGGTTGGAGATTGTTGAATTACGTATTTGTGTCCAATATTTATGACTCATTGCTCCAACAGAAGCATAATATTTTTCATTTGCAAGATAATATTTTTGTAATTCGGCACTTAATTGATTAATTTTTTGCCTATATCTTTCAGCACCTTCTGTTGCAGCAACAAATTGTTTTTCAACACCAACTGCTGTTCCTTGTTTAGTTCCAAATAATAATTTCTCCCAATCTAATGAAGTTTGTCTTAATAATCTATCGAATGTTTGTAATGCGGCAGTTGCATTTTTTAAATTATTTATAGAATAAGCATCATAATACCCACCAAGTCTACGAGAATAACTAACATCATACCTTGTTCCTTTGTTTTGTTTATTCATTGCAGCAACTATTTCTAATTTAGTAAGGTATTTTGTTAATTCTGCTTCTAATTGTTTATATCCTAATTTTTCATTAGCAAAAAAGTTACTTGGTTTGTTAATTGATTTTATTGCTTTTGATAATCTAACTAATTCGTTTTTGAATTGTACTGTTGCATTTGAAGCAGTTTTAACTCCTTTAACAGTTTCATTAAGAGAAATATTGGCTTTTGTAGATTCTCTTTGCATATCTAAAAAAGGTTTAGCAATATCTTTTCCAAGATATGTGCTTCTCATAATCATATCAAAATTTTTGCGGAAAAGTCTTGTGGATTTGTCTGCTTGTACGACGGATTGATTAAATTCACGCACACCATTTTCTGTTTTTTTAAATCCATTTGTAAGTTTATCTTGTACTTTTTTTAGTTCATCTACTTGTTTTTTTAAGTTTTGAACATCTTTTGCAACAGAAGCTAATGATATGTCTTTGAAATTCTGTTTCAAAGTTTTCATTGTTTCTTTCACATTTTTAATTGCTTCATCGAACTTTGTAGTATCAAGTGTGATTTCTGCTTTCACAGAACCTCCAACATATCCATTAGACATAAACTTAAAACTCTCCTTTTTCCCTTTTTTTATATAATGAATGTAAAATAATCGTTTAAAAAAAAATTTAGGTACTACCTCCAAACATTTTTTGGTGGAGGAAGCCCTAATTAATATCGTATCTTACCAAAAAAAATCAAGAGGTAAGTACCTAAAATAGGTAAGAAGTGGAATTGCACCACTTACGTTGCTTAATACAATTTACCTTGTGTGTGTTTGTCTGTAATTCTTTCACCATGCATAACAAGTTCTAATTGTTCACTAATTGACTCCATATAATGACCAGCTTGTGAAACAGTTGCTCTTTTAACAAAAAACCGTTCTCTTGGAGTTTGCATCGCTTCTGAATGAATACCAGTTTCTTGATAATAAGCATAATCCATCTCTGGTGGTTTAAACCTATCACCATCTTCCCTAAACTCTTTAAAAGAAACAACATTATCCATACCAGTAACAAGAATATCCAAAACAGTAACATTCTCATTAGACTTAAAAAACCAATTCTTAAAATCCAAAGCACTTTCAGACAAAGCATGATTAGACCCCGGATTAGAACTACTATCCTCCCAAATAGGTGCAAGTTCAAATATTTCACCAGCAATATCCTCACTTGCCGTACTAACCATTCCTTCCTTACTATCACGAAGATTTTTTTGAAGTTGTGTCATATATTCCGTAACTGTATCTTCTGTTATGTTTGCTTTAAGTTTCATCAAACATCTCCTCATATAGTTCTTCTACTTCGGGATTGTTTTGTAGTGTTGGGTCGTTTTTGTCTTTGTTTAGTTCTTTTTCTTCCTGGTCGATTAGATCTAATTCCATGCAGTATAGTTTGCTTGTTACCCATGTGTCCATTTTCATAAAGTCATCTATTGTCCAGCCAATTCCTTTTATTCGATGGACGAGTACAGAGTAGATTTCGATGAAAAATGACTCTATCGCCCAAGCCATACTTGACTCCATAGGCGATAGGTTTGTTTCATTTTCCTCATTATCTTCTTGCAAGTTCTTCTTGATCTTGGAGAAACCTTGCCATATCTTCCTCTATTTCGTTTTCGATTTTTTTAGCTCTTTCTCCTATCATTGCCATTTGGTAGTATTTTTCAAGGTTTCTTGCGATGGAACTGTCTTTTGGTGTTGCATTTGTTTTAAATTCGGTTGCGGTGATGTTGTCGAGTAGCATTTCTACTTTTTCACCGAGCATGATGTCTACTTTTTGTGTGTATTTTTTAACTGGGTTTTTATTATTGTGTGCAATAATTTCTTCTCTTACCTTGTTTAATTGTTTATCTAAATCAGATAATTCATCGTTTAATTCTAATATTTCTTCGATGTCATCTTCATTATCTAATTTTTCTAATAGTTCCATTTTCTTTTCTTTACGAGAAATTTCACGTTCAATCTTTTCTCCTTCGTAAACCAGTTCGTCTGCTTTATCTGTCCAAGATTTAACCATTTTCTCATAATCTTTTTCTGCTCTATCAGAAAATTCAGTTAATGTTTGATTTGTTACACGATTAAAGTGGCATTTTTTTCCACAAACTTCGATTTCAATGTCGGTAAATTTTCTTTCTTTTTTAGTAATTGCCATAAATAACTTCCTCCGTTTTTAAAAAAAATTAAAAAAAAATTTCCCCATTATTATGGGGAAGTAGTTTGTACAAATGGTGCAACAGTTGGTTTTAATGCATCAAGAGTAGTACCTTCATTATCAATATGAAGAGCATTTGCAAATGAAACCATATCCACAGTAATATAAGATTGTGTTGGTTTTTCTAATACTTTGAACTCCATAGTTAAGTCTTTTGCTTCATCACCAGATTTTGGGGACTCAACATTAGTAATTTCACATTCAGGACATTTAATAAGAGTTTCAAATGGTATACCAGTACCAATAGTGTAAGTAGTAGTTTCATCTACGGTTTTAGATGAGATTATACGTTCACCTGTTGCAAGGGTATTAGTAGTAGAGTATCTTACGATTTCCCCACCGTATGCTCTGAACCATACTTGTTTGTGAGTAATTTCTTCACTTACATTGTGTCCATATTTGTTAAATGCTTCATACTCTGTTTCAAAGTATTTAGTTCCATCAACCCAAGGCATAGTAATTGATCCTTCGGTTTCTCTTGCACCCATGATTTTAGTATTTTTACCGAAAGCATCTGCATGACAAGATTGACTTTCAGCATTGTGATTAATAGTCAAACTTGCTTCTGTGAAACAATCGATAGGAACTGCTAACATTTCTTCCGCAGTTGCACCAACAGCACCAACGTAAACTTGTGTGTGTACTGCTTTTGCAAAGTAAGAAACTTCTGGGAAACTTCTTGTTGGATTTACCAAGTTGAAGTTGTTGTAATCAGATACGAAAGTTGGGCTGACAGTTGGTGCATCATCAGCACTAAAATTGATTTCTAATTCGTTTAATAGTGCATTGTTGAATACTCTTGCATCATTACTGGTTTTTTGGAAACCGTTGTAGATTGTTGCTACTGGTAATTCAGCATCATTGTTAGCTGGTAATTCAAAGTGGTAATCGGATACACCTTCGGTATCACCATGTTGGGTTTCGGTATTGTGTCCGAGTAATAAGTAGAATATATCTTCTAAAAATTCCCCATATCTGAATTTATCTTCCCATGATGGGCTTGACTCTGCGGTGGTTCTGTATGAACCCATATCCAAATTGGATACACCGGTGTGTCCTTCGTCGGTTTCGGTTTCGATTTCATTACCATCTTCAAAGTCAGTTTGCCTTATACCAATTAATGGTCTTGCATACTTATCTTCGGATAATGATGCTCCTTTGATTGCTCCCATAACATAATGCCATGAAGCGTTTGGTGCTATCGCTGCCATAACTATTTATCCTCCTTTTTTTCTTTGTTTTTTTGTTTTTCCTTTTTTGGAGGTCTACCTACCTTTTTAGGTTCAACATAAACCTCATAATTTCCATTAATTTGAACTCTTTGTATTAATTCTGTTTCGGAGTCTGGGATTTCGATTATTCTCCCATTTGTGAGAATATCCTGTGGACTCATTACTTTTGAAAGTACCAAATCCAAATCTTTATGTCCGTTTCCTCCAATCCATTTGAATTTCATACGTCATACCTCAATAAATAACTTAATACTATAAGTGAACTGAATAATGTTTTACTGCCTTTGTAAGACTCTGTATCTTCACGATTGTTTCTTAATGCACGTATTTCCGAAGTTTGTAGGTGTGTTAAATCTAAATTGCTTGTTAATAAGAGATTATTAATAACTTTGTACATAGACTCTGCATAACTTGTTAATCGCAGAGTTATTTCACGTGCATAGTCTGTATTGTGAACAATGAGTATGTCTAATTGTTTTTCAAAAATACAACCAGTAGCATCTAATTGTGCTGGTTTTCCTTGCAGTATTATTGCTGTTGTGGGCATATTGTCTGGCATTAGTTCTATCATATTCCAATAGACCGGAACACCATCAAAATCAGTATTGTCTGTAATTGCTTGTCCGAGAGTATCCAAGATTGTAGCATATTTGGATAGTTCTTCATCTTGTACATCATACAACAATGGGGTTCACCACCTTATTTTTGCTGTTTTGAATAATCTTGATTGGATATACTCTTCGTTACGGTTGTTTTCGATGTTGGATAAGTATTGTGCTATTGCAGAGTCTACTCTTCCGAATAATCTGTCTGCATAGTTGTTTGACTCACTTTTTGGTTCTTTCATTGGTTTGGCTTCGTATTCCCAACGTGTTAGCCATGCGAAAGCACCAGCAGCCATATAGACGTAGCGTTGAAGTTGTTTAGGTATTTCGATTGTACCTTTTTTTTCATTAGCCATGTCGTTTAATCCTCTGAAAACATAGTCTTGTCCACTTTCACACGCTTTTTCAATGTCTGTTAGTGTGTAGGTGTAATCTGTACTCTTAACGACAACATTTAGTATTTCCACACCAGTTGCTTCTGTTCCGAAGTCTATTTTGATTGACTCCAATCCAGTTAAATGTCTTGACAAATCTCTTGCAGTATTGTTTCTGTCTATCTGAAATAGCAATATGTCCTCATCATCTGACACAATACTTTCATTCTTTGCAGATACTGACACCACACTTGCATTTCCATTAAGCAGTTGGCTAAAACTTAATAAAACATTAGACACATCTACACTAACACCATGACAATTAACAAAAACTTGAACATAATCAATACCCTCAAACTCCGCATAAAGCAATGGCAAAACAATACTATCACCATCAACAAGAACATCATGCTCAAAATCAACTGGCATTTGTCGATCCACACGTGCTTTGGGCAAGTATTCTAAAACTTTATAATAATCACTCATAGTGAATTTAGAGGTTTTATCATCATTTAACATTTAAAACCTCCATTAAAAAATAATAAAACTTAAAATGTTTATGGATTTTCATTAGTTGGGTTAGTAGGTTCATCAGAACTACTTGGAGTAGTAGGTTCATCAGAACCGCTTGGAGTAGTAGGTTCAGTAGTCTGTTCACTACCAGCCCCTTCCAATGCTTTAATCCTTTCCTCATGGTCAGATAAAATATCAACCAAAACTTTTTTAACAATTATACCTTTTTCAAGTAATCTTCTTCTAATAGACATTTAAACCCTCCAAAATTAAAAAAGAAATATAGAAGAAGGTTTAAACTCCTTCTTGGAATAAAACCGCTTTTGGTTCAAGAACAGCGAAACCATATTCAACATACATTTGAATTTTAACGTATCTTGGGATTTCATCAAGTCTATCAACACGATTAATATGAATAAAAGTACCATATTTCTCATTGAAAAGATTGTCCTCTTCATAAGTATTATAATACCATTTAGCAGGTTTTAAACCCATATCCAAACCTAAAAGACCAGAATCTAACTCTTCAATACCAGATAATCTCATACCACGAACATTATTAGCATCAAAACCACCATCACGAACAGCATCATAATAATCTTCTGCTGCCCATAAAGCATCTTGTGATACATACATATCAGTTAAGTTGTAATCATAACCTTCTTGTGCTTTAAATGCTCTTTTAAGTTTTTTGACATCGTCATCGATTTTTTCGTTGTCATCGTCCCATGCACCATCTCCAAGAGTAATGGTTGGTGCTTGTGCGGATTGGATTAAAATTTGATAAGCGTGTCTGTTTAAGTATCTTGCGATGGAGTATCCCATCATTTCAGTAGTTAATTGGATTTTATCGTAATTGATATTATCACGTAATGCTTCGTCGGTGAACATTGCTTCGAATCCAATTCTTCTCATTTTACCTACGTTTTTGTTGATACCTGTGATTTGTACTTGTGGTAATTCAGCAGCTTCTAATATTTCTACTGGTTCTTTCATAATACCATCAAGTATCATTTTCTCTGCATTTGTTTCGTTTCTTGCGAATGCAAAGGTATCTCTTCCTTCATTGTTCTTTTTATCGAACATACCAAGCATTGAGAGAGTTGGGTTCATCTTTTCAAATACATTCAACTCTAAATTTGCTGGTTGTAATAATTCATCAATATCAGATGTAATATAAGCCATACTTCAAAACCTCCTTTTCAGTTCTTATGGTTGGATTTCTAATGCTTGTACAAATCCACCTTTTAATGCTTCAACTTTGTGCATAGCAATCCATCTTGTTGCACTATTAGATTTTTCAAACTCTTCGTTTTCAGTAGAATCTAAATAATCTCCCGCTGCGATTGCTCCGTTTTGGTCTGCAACTTTTAATTCATCAATTGCATATCCAAAGAACTCACAAGTTGCCCCACGAGGTACATATTCACCCCAATTTTTGTTTTCAGTTGGTAAGATGTTTTGTTCATCTTCGGTCCAGCCAATACCACTTCTTAATTGTGGGTGTATACGAAGTAAACCATGTGCTTCACTTGCTTTTTCAGCAGGTTTTACAATGATTCTGTCCGGTGTACTGTCCTCATGTATTTGGACGTATTGTCCTATGTGCATTGGAGTTTGTGTTTTCCAACCATGTGATAATCTTCCGTATTCGTCAAAGACATCTCCATCGTAGATTAAATTACCTTCGTATAATTTTACTGCAATTCTTTTTCTGTGGTTTTGGTAATCCATTGCTGGAAAACCAGTATCTTTTAAACCCATATTATTCTCCTCCGTTTTCTTTTATGAAACTTGGTGTTTCTCCACCATGCAATTTTTTATAGAATGCAAGTGCTTTATCCGCTTGATTATCGGTATTGTTATCATCAGAGTTTCCATCTCCTTCTCCAACACCTTCGGCATTTCCAGCTCCAATACCATTTGCTGGTTTTGAAGTTTCTCTGTATTCTGCCAAACTTTCTAATTGCTCCATTGAAGCATCTTGCCATTTCTTTTTGGCTTCTTCATCATCACCAAATGCTTTGGTGAGTAAATCTGCCCTCATATCTGCTTCGATTTTACCGAATGCAGTTGCTTTTGGTGTTAAATCATCAATTTGTGATTTATAATCTTGATTTTCTTTTTCTAATTTGGCGATTTTTTCGTTTAGTTCTTCGTATTCGCCTATTTTTTTCTTATTTGCTTCGATTATAGCGTCTTTTTGTGCTACTTCACGATTTAAGTCTTTTACTTGTTTTTCAAGTATTTTAATAGTTTCTTCACTCATGTTGCTTCCTCCTTCAACATTATTGTCCTCTACACTATTGCATAATATTTGACTTCTTGGAGAGTCTGTTAAAATTGTTTTCAACAATTTCCCCTCAATGGCTTCGTATTTATCACCTTTATCTCTGAAATTCACAGAGAACTCCGGACTAAAACCCATACCATTCAAATCCTCATTAGTAGACACATTCGCCACTAACTCATCGTCAATAAAGTCAAAATCATTAACATAACCAATCACATCAATACTATTATTTCCATGAGATAACTCCAAACTTGACCCCATAGTATTCGATGCAATTTCCTTTAAAAATTGTTCAGTATAAACAACCGGTTTCACTTCCAAACCACTTTTAACATACCATTCTTTATTGTAAGTGATTTCACCAGTTTTAAAAATAGTTTTTTTATCAGTCAATGTATCCTCACCAACCTCTTAACTCAATATACTCATCAGAATAAACATCAGGCAAAACAGGAACTAACCAACAATGACCATTTGGGTGATCCACAGGAAACCATGACAAAGGCATAGCACCCATCGCTTCCATCTCATAACACCATGCACAAGTATTCCTACCAGCCACACGCCAGTAAAACAATGCTTCTTGACCATACACAAAAGTCTGATATTCTCTTGTAATTCTGTTCTTTGTGTATTGTGCGTTGTAGTCAATATGGTTAGATAATCTTTTTATTGCTCTTCTGAAATTAGAATGTAAACTAAACATTCCAGTTGTGATTGCAACATCTCTATAAAAATTCGCTTTATTTTTCAAATCAGCATATAAAGTATCAGTAACAGTATCAACCGCACTATTAATAGTTGTTTCCAAATCAACATCAGTTTTAATAGTACCGGTCGGTATAACATACTCCAAATCCAATTCGTTTTGAACATCACCAATGTAAGTTGCAAACAAAGACATCAACAAATCTTTCATTTGAGAATTAAAATCAGAAATTTCCTGCTCAAACTCATCAGAAAGAATAGTATACTCCGTATCATACATATGTGCAATATAAAATTCTTGCAATAAACTCAAAGCAATTACAATCAATTTCTTAATATCTTCGTCCTTATTATCAGAGTCAAACTCCTCATCATCGATTTCATTATCGATTAAACCGTAAAACTCTTCAAAAGACGGAAGTTCATGCACTTGCACTTGCAACTCTACCCTCTCCATTACGGATATTGTTTAAATTCAAACCATCATTTGGTTTAGAAGTAGAAATATTCCCGTTTTCGTTTCTAATAGTGTCATCATTGTTATCATCAGTAGAACCATCTTCCAAGTAACTACCTTCAATACGCTCTGGATTGAAATTAATCCAAACTTTACCATTGATGCCTTTTAATTCAAGCATAATATTGAACAGTTTCTCCATATATCTTGACAATTTCTCTTGAATGTATTCTTGTACTAATACTCTACCAGATTTATCACTATCCAATTGTACAACAGCAGTAGAACGATTACTACTACTTGAACTGTAAATTGCTTCTGGACTGAATAAACCGACAAAAATACAATGTTCTAAATATGCAAGATAATCTTGTATGTCTGGTAAATTAGTATCCCCGACCAGATTAGGTTCAATACCGAAAGGTAAAGCAGTTACTCCAAGATTATGATAATCAGATAATGCTTTAACCATAGCATCTACTTCATCATCTTCTAAATTAACTTCTTTCCTCTCTTTATTACCAATTTGTAAAAATAAAGTATTTGCTTGTTTAAAAACAATCTGTGGCATCATATTCTTCAACATTTGATGCCTATAAGCATCATCAAGAACATTAGCAACCAATCCTCTTGGTTTATCATGTCTACGGAAGAAAGCAGCCACCATCAAATCATCTGGCTCAAAATTGTATTCTACAACATCATTGTTCTTGTAAATCTCATTGAATTTTCTTCTAAACCAACCACGATTAGTATTCTGATTTACTTTAACAATCTGTTTGTATCCTATGATTTCTGACCCAGTATCATCATCATAAATCTCTTTAATACGATAATTATCCCCATCAAATGCTAATTCACGCAAAGTAACTTCATTCTTATCAATCACAATCTCACGAAAATCCACACCTTCAACACAATTATTCCAAGCAACATTGTGCATTAAAGTAGAATAATCCAAACGTTCATCTTCTTTAATAATGAAATCAACAGCGTCTTGATTATCACCTTCGATAACCCAACCACTAATTGACTTAATAACCAAATCTTCAAGAATACCATTAACAATCGGAGATTTCTCCGCACAAAGACGTAAATTATTAATTGAAGGAATAATCAAATCCGGTAACTTATCACCCCAATTAATACTGTCATGATTAATGTTACCCCTAACATCATCAAAACCAACATCAACAATATCTGACTTTTCAGAATTGAATAATCTGTTAGAAATTTTAATAATCGGATCAAACATTCCCATTTTAATACACTCTCACTTTACTATAAAATCCTTTATCCACAGGTCTATTCGGTGATAAACTTCCTCTTACACCATACACATTATATGCTAATGCGTCCATTGCGTGGTCGTTAACTTTCACAGGTTCGTCTAATGTTACTCCTTCACGATTTTTCCGGTATTTGTACCCTTTAATCTCTCTGATTGTATTAACGCATCTTGGGTGTATATGGAGTCTTGTTTGCTTTGTAGTGTTGATTTTAGCAGTTACATCTTTAATTCCCTTCTCCATTGGGAAACCATTTTGGACAAACTCTTCTATCCTATCTGGTTCAGCAGCATCACCGTAACCTACATTCAAATGCTCTGGTAACAACTTATGCTTAAACAACATATCTTTACACTCTTGAATAAGTTCCCTATTCAACAATTTCGCCTTATACACCTCATCAAGAACATAACACTCATTATCATACCAACCGGTCAATAAAAAACAACTTGGATTATTAAAACCAAAATCACAACCAAAACTATAAAAATCAAAATTATCCCTAACAACAACAGTATCATAATTAGGATAAATCACATCAGTTAATTTACCCCATTGTCCAGCACTATAACGTAACCATAGTTCATAATCTTCGTTTTTTAGGTTGTCGTAGTAATCACGTTGGAACTTTGGTAGTTTTAGGTTTTCGCTGTAATGGAAGTGTGCTGATTTTCTTCTTTTTTGGATATTTGATAGTATTGACTCATAACTTGGGTAGGTTGTTTTTCCATTGGCGATTGCTTCTTGTTTTTTTCTTTCAAATTCGTTTGTTGCGTCGGTGAACTCATGGTATCTTTTGTATATCCAATGTTCTTCTGACTCTGGTTGTACTACGAGTAGCATTTGTGAGTATCCGCCTTTTCTTTTACTGGCTTCGCCTCTTCCGAGTCTTAACATTAGTTCGATGTAGAACTCTGGATTATTAAGTTCCTCTGCCTGTTCGATGTATATTACATCTGCATTTATTGAACGGACTTTGGATAACTCATCTAACGCCCCAAAGTAAATTTTACTGTTGTTTTCAAAAGTAATAACGCCTTCTGACTTGTTTTCCTCATAAGGAACATTCAAATCATATAACAAATTCCTAATCTCTTTCCAAGATGTACGTTTCAAAGAAGGCAAAGTCTTACGATAAACATAGATAGAAGCGTCCTTATACTTCAAAGCATAAAAAATAACCTTGTAACAAGCGAAAATTGTCTTGCCCGAACCAGCACTACCTTCTATCAATAATTCACGTGTTTGGTCATTAATCCATCTCTGCTGGGTCGGAGTCATCTCTACATTCACCATGCACCTCAATCTCCTCTACAACAACATCATCATCATCATCATCATCAACTTCATCAACACTATTCATATTCACAATATTAATAGTAACATCAGAATTTTCCTTTGAACCCAACTCCAAAGTATTCTTACGCCTATTAGCATAACCAAAACGATTATCAGCCATATACATCATAATCCTGGTATCACCCTCATCAACCTTCTCCATCATCTTACGAGATAAACGCCTAAACAATTGCTTATCCTCTCTCATGACTTCATTCATCAGTTTCAAAAAGTTAGTACCAGTAAAACCATCACGAACATCTTCAACATAACGTCGTTGCCATTCATAATAAGTATATTGAGCAATACCCGCAGCTATAAAAGCATCTTTAACAGGTAAACCATCTCTTATACCGCCAAGTATCTCCTTACGTACTTTCTCATACTTCGCCTTTGTATCCAAATGATAAGGCATGAATGGTGGTCTGTAATCTGCCGGTAATTTTCCCATAACTTTGCTCCCTCCTTAAAAATTCTGAAAAAATTACTTCATAAAATTGAAATAGAACGTTAATGCTCCAAAGATTAGTGTTATAATTGCTAACCATAATTTAAAGTCATCACGATTCTTTTTAGTTGCTTCATCTTGTACTTCTTGTCTTGTTTCGATTTTAATTAAACGCTCATTCAAAGCCGAGTCTTTTGAGTCAGATTGTGAGATGAAATCCGATATGTCCTTACTTAAATCATCTAATTTTTTCTCCATTCTCCGATTATCTTCCTTTAAATCATCAAGCTTCTCTCTCTTATAAGCCATTTCAGCACTTAACTTACCGATTGTTACACTTTGCTCTTGCAATTGCTCTTCGTGTATACAGGTATGTTCAGTCATCTTTATCACCAGCAGTTTGTTCGTATTCACTGGCGGGGTCTATGTCAATGATTTCTTCATCATATTTAGATTTCTTCATCGTCCACAACACCATCATCATTATCATTTTCAATGTAGTCTGGTTGTGCAGGACTTAAAATGACATTCGCATCTTTACTTAAATAACCAACAAGACCAGAACCAATAGCCAATGCTAAATCCTTATTTCCAACGTACAATGCTCCAACACCTATTAATACTAAACCTAAAATTACGATTGTTTTATTATCAAATACCATTATTCATCACCTGTTATTTCGTTAGCTATCGCTACTAATTCCTCATAGTCATATAACCAACAGTTGTTACGTAAGATAACATGGTTTGTGGCTTCGATAAAGACTTCATCATGGTGTAAGTCTTTTATTAATTTTATTTTTCCGAATAGGTAACCATAGCATTGTAAAATCATAATTGTTTTGTTTAAAATCGTTATTGAAAGCAAGTCTGTTAATGAAATCTTACTTTCCCTCACTTTATCTCTACTTACCATAAAACAAAAATAATACAAAACATATCAAAAAGTAATACTAATGTAAAAATTACCTCAAAAAAAATCCCAAAAAATATATAACAATTGTTATATAACAAATTTAAAAAAAATAAAAAAATCAATAATTCAAAATCAATCTCCACAACAAATCTTCAAAAGACTCATTATCAAACTTCATCTCTTCCAACCGAGATTTACAATCGTAAGACATTCTAATCTGTTTAGGTTTAGATGATCCCTTATCCCATTTCATAGATTTAACATAATAAAAAGTAGGTCTTATCTCCATTTCAAACATTTTACATTCAATCATATCATCATAGATGATTTGAATATACGGTAGTATGTTTTCAGAGTCGTTGTTGTAGAGTATTGTTCTGTACTCTAATAAATCTCCGCCTTTGTAACAGTTATATCCTTCTTTTTGTATTATGTTTATCATTTCATCAATAGAACATTCTGTAAATCCGTCTAAATAGTGTTTGCGATATTTCATAATTTACATTTTGTAAGCCATTATATATTTAAAAACATTTTAGGTGGAGGGATTTTGTCAGTTGTTAGCCAATGTTAGTTTTGTTAGGTGGTGAAAACTAACGTTTTTGTTTGTAAACTAACTTTTGGTGTTTTTCTATTTTGCTTTGTTTGTTTTGAACCATATCCTATCTGTTTGGATTTGAATAAAGCCAATGGAGAATACTCCAAATGGAGAGAAAAGCCCTTATTATTATTATTATTATTATTTATTAATTATTATTATTATTATTATAAGGCGTTAGTTCGTTAGTTATGTTAGTCCATAAAAGTATAGTTTCAAAATCATACTGTAAACACAAAATCATATCCATCAAACACATACAATGATTTACAAGATAAAAATATATAAGCACTATTCATCACATTTCAACTAACATTCGATTTAGGCACACCTAAAACAAATGGAAAATGCTCAAAAAAAAACAAAAAACCCTTCACAAACCCCCACAAATGTTAGTCGAAAAAACTAACAAACAACTAACACCACCTAACACTCAACTAACACCACCTAACAAAGGACGGAGAACCCTCCAATCAAGCCGAAACGTGTTAGAATACAGAACTAACAAAACTAACATTTACCACCATACAACACAAGGTCGAAAATACAAAACCAGAAAACAAGCAAAATCACACCGAATAAAACAAAAACAAGAACAGAAAACAAAACTAACAATTCACCATCATCACACACCAAAAAAAATATAACAATGTTATAAAAAAAAACACAAACACAAATATATGGGAATGTGAGAAAATTGCCGTCGCGGGTTCTCGTGATGTATTGTTTATTGGTTCTTTTTTCCTGTTGGTGCTGCTGCTGTTGGATATTCAATTATAAAAAAAAATATTATTAATCAATACTTTATAGAGTATAAAGATTGAAAAAAGATTTTAAAATTAGAAAAAAAAGAAAAAATATCTCTATTAAACAATTTTAAATAATCATTGAAGGGATAAAAGAAAAAAGAAAAAAGAAAAAATAAAAACATGAAAAAAGAAAAAATAACTAAACTAAAAATAAATCAGTTAAACGATCTGGAACAAAAAAAAAATACTAAACTAACACGCATAAAATTATGTTAGTTTAGTATTATTTATGTATTGTATATTATATGTTGTTTGTTTA
>Ga0326512_10000894_pt1 | contig 24767 bp, 42 predicted proteins | sample 1_2617_0518_D_FD_203652 | JGI IMG/M metagenome (GOLD analysis project Ga0326512, IMG submission 203652) | Bovine rumen microbial communities from UC Davis, California, United States - 1_2617_0518 | ecosystem: Host-associated > Mammals > Digestive system > Stomach > Rumen | place: USA...
AGCGCCGATTTACCCCCGAAGGTCAAAAATTTAACACGGGAGGGCCGATGAGCCTAAAAATCGAGCAAGTGCCGGTTGATGAGATAAGCCCGTATGAGGGCAACGCAAAGAAGCATCCCGAGCGACAGATAGAACAGATAAGACAGAGCATCGAGGAGTTCGGGTTTAACAATCCGATTGCCGTATGGAAAAATAACGAGGTCATAGAGGGACACGGGCGCTTATTAGCCGCTAAAGCGATGGGGCTAAAGAAAGTGCCAGTGATACGCCTAGACGGCCTTACAGACGCGCAGAGGCGCGCTTATGGCCTCGTACACAACAAGCTGACATTAGACAGCGGCTTTGACCAAAAGGCGTTAGAGGCCGAGATAGAGGCGCTTGAGTCTATTGACATGGACGCTTACGGCTTTGAGCTAGAAGCGCCTGATATTGACAGTTATTACGGCGATGAGAGGGAACGCACCAACAAGGCTTACAATTTGGACTTGGCGCGGGAGTCCGATCTCACAAACGACTTCTGGCAGATGCCCGTGATCCGGGCGGGCGACTACACGCCGCGAGATCTGATCGGGTTTAACTATGCGAAAACGAGCGCCGAGAAAGATGCTTACATCCATTTTTACGTAGACGACTACCAGTTTGAACGCGTTTGGAATTACCCGGAAAAGTATATTGAGATGCTAGCGCAATACGACGGCATACTTACCCCGGACTTTAGCTTGTATATGGATATGCCGATGCCGATGAAAATCTGGAACACGTACAGGTCACGGCAGATAGGGGCGTTTTATCAAGCGCAGGGTTTAAACGTCATCCCGACGCTATCATGGGCCGAGGAGGAGACTTTTGAATTTTGTTTTAAAGGAATAGAAAAAGGCGGAGCGGTGTCAGTGTCAACAGTCGGTGTCAAAAATGACGATGAGGCGATGGAGATCTGGGCCGCAGGCATGAAAGAAGCGATACGCCAAGTTGAGCCGGTAAGGGTCATAGAATACGGCGGAGACATTGGCTTTGATTACAACGGAATTAAGGTGGAGCGGTTTGCCAATCGCGTCACAGAGAATTGGAAAAAGAGGTAAGTCATGGGAGGCAGAGGTGCAAGAGCCGGTGGCGGCGGGCCGTCTTTAGGCGGTGGAAGTGGTAAGAGAATCAATATTGTTGAACAGGTGGACGTGTGGTCTTATCGTCACAATCCAGACAATGAACCATTTGTAGATGCCATAAATACGGGTGTCGCCGCTATTCAAAACGACTTCCCGGATTTAATGGAATCTGTTAATTCCGTAAATTCGGCGGTTCTTGGCGGGCGTGACAGAACACAAACCTTGGGGTTTTATGACCAGGCAGGAAAGACGGTTGCATTAAACAGCAATTACACTGATATTGAAAAGATGAACCGTGTATATGATGCGTCTGTCAAATCTGGTTTCCATCCGGGCAGGGGCAACAAGAGCGGCACAGAGGCGGTGGCGTTGCATGAAATGGGACACGCGCTAACGGGGCACGTGGCTCAAAAGATGGGTGTCAGCAACTTTGACGACGCTTCAAAGCGTATAGTGGATGCCGCTTATAAAAACTCGAATGGAAAAGGCGGAACAAAGAAATGGGCGGGAGGTATCTCGAAATACGCACAGGATAATAATGCCGAATGTATTGCGGAGGCCGTCGCGGACTGGTATTGTAATGGTAATAAAGCGTCGGCACAAAGCAAAGCGATTATGAATGAGCTGAAAAAATACAAATAACGAAGGAGGCAGGAATGATTAAAGAGGTAGGATACAAAGAACCGGCAGGGTACTTTAATGCTGACATGAAAAAAGAAGCCGAGAAGTGGGAAAAGGAACAGGCCGAAAAGAACCGCAAAGCGACCAATAAAAAAAGCAACACAGGCAAGAAAAAATGAGCGCGGATATTAGAGCCGTGAAAGAAAAGGAGCGTTTAACGACGCTCCTTTTAGATTGCGGAGTTTCGGATGTGCGGATGGACGCGCTCGAGCCGGTAATCGAAAACACGGCATGGATGAAAGTAAAGCTAGATGACGCAAGAGAGGCCATAAAAGGGTCAAGCGTCGCCATCCCGTATGATAACGGCGGCGGGCAGACAGGCATCCGTGAAAACCCGCTTTTTAAAGGTTACTCGGCATTATGGAAAACCTATATCAGCGGGATGAATATGATTTTAGAGTGCCTGCCGCCAGAGGAGGCACAAGCACAGATCGCGAAAGAGGATGAGCCGCAGACCGTGTTAGCATTGGTCAGGGCAAAGCACGCATGAAGGGAAGTCAAGAACCGCGCTATAAGATAGAGCCGCAAAGGGTCGCAACAGACGGCGACGATGCGGCTCTTTTAATGGGCGCTTATGGGTACAATCTGGATGACTGGCAAAAACTGATACTAGACAGTTGGCTCGGCAAGGACGACAGCGGGCATTATACCGTCACGTCGGCGGGGCTTGCACTACCGCGTCAGAATGGCAAAAACGTATGCCTTGAGGCGCGGGAGTTTTTCGGGCTCGTTGTAAAGGGAGAACGGATTTTACACACAGCCCATCAGGTGAGGACGTCCAAAAAGTCTTTTAGACGTCTTGCGGCTATGTTTACCGATAAGCGGCATCCCGAGATCACAGATATAGTTAAGCAGATACGTTACACCAACGGCGAGGAACAAATAGAGCTTGATAATGGCGGCTCGATAGAGTTCTCGGCGCGGTCAAGACAGGCGGCCCGAGGCTTCGACGGTATTTCTTTAGTTGTCTATGATGAGGCACAGGAGCTTACAGACGATCAGGTCGAGGCCATGATGGCTACACTCTCCGCGTCGGCTACCGGCACGCGGCAGATCATCTACGCGGGGACGCCGCCTTACCCCGGTTGCCCGGGTGACGTTTTCCGCCGCCGCCGCACGGTTAGCCTAACCGACCCCGGCAAGCATGATGCGTGGCACGAGTGGAGCGTAGAGGCTCAGACGGTCGGAGAGATTAACGCGGGCGATAAGTCTCTATGGTACATGACAAACCCCGCGCTAGGAATCAGGTTAACAGAGGACTTTACCGCCGAGGAATTGCGAAGCCTGCCGCTAGACGGCTTTGCCCGTGAAAGATTAGGGTGGTGGTGTCCGATAATCGAAAAGTCGGCTGATTACGCCATCCCGGTTGAGACGTGGGATGCTTGCGGCTCGTTAGATAAAAAGCCCGACGGCAAGGTCGCTTACGGCGTCCAATTCTCGTTTGACGGTGCGGAGGTGAGCTTGTGCGGTGCGGTGCTGAAAGAGGACGGTGAGGCCCGTATAAGCCTCATAGAGCGGCGTTTAACGGGTCAAGGGGTACAATGGTTAGCCGACTGGTTAAACACGCGATATAAGGACGCTGTGTGCGTTGTGATAGACGGCAGAAACGGCGTTGATGTGCTGATAGACAAGATAAACCGCACGTGGCGGGCAAAGGGCGCAGTGATACGCCCAAGATACCGTGAGATTATAGCGGCTGTTAGCAATCTGATAGACGCGCTCAACGAAGAAAACGTCACGTGGTACAAAGAACAGACAGAGTTAAGAGACAGCGCTATATCGTCCACAAAAAGGCCGCTTGCAGGCGGGTGGACGTTTGGCGGTGAGAATACAACGCCAATCATGGCGGCGGCGTTAGCTTTATGGGGGGTCAAGACATCAAAACGCGACCCGACTAAAAAGATGAGGATAGGTTAATGCAGTTAGGACTTGTAGCAAGCGAGGTCAACGGCCTTGACATGGCGACCCGCGACCGGCTCGAAAAGCTGATTGACGTGTGGGAGACGCACAGCGCGAAAAACGCCATCAAAGACCGTTACTATGAGGGGAAAATATCTCTAAATGAGGTCAATTTGGGCATCGCGTTGCCCGACGGCATGAGCCGGTTAGAGATCGGATGCGCATGGGGCGCTAAAGCAGTTGATGTATTGGCGGCTCGGTCTATGTTTGACGGTTTTGTCGGCGCAGACGGCACAGCGGTTGATGAGCTGACCGAGATTGTGCGCAACAATCGCCTAGTTGCGGAGTATCAGAAAAGTTGCCGCGATGAGCTGAAGTTCGGTTGCACGTTCGCTACACTTTCCGCCGACGACCAGATCGGTGTCAAGATCAGGTATCACTCCCCACAGAGTGCGGCGGCGTTATGGGACGGCGAGAAAGGCCGCATCGATTGCGGTTTCGCTGTTATAGATAGCGTGCAGTCTAATGATGAGGATACCGTTTGGACTCCCTCGTTAATAAATTACTATGATGAGGAGGCCATATGGGTGTTAAGGCGCGACGGGTCAGTGTGGCGCGCCGAAAGACACCCGCATAGGATGGGCAGGCCGCTCATGGAGGCGCAAATCTGGAACGCGACAAGCGGCAAGCCGTTTGGGCGATCAAGGATTAAAGAGCCTATCAGGCGTTTGATACAAGGCTATGTTAGGACGATAGCCAACGCGACCATCGGCTTAGAGTTTGCGACAGCGCCGCAAAAGTATATTCTCGGCGTTACAGATGAGCAATATGACGCGATCGTCAACCAGAAATTCAAGCAATACGTCGGAAGTATCCTTGCATCCACAACGAACCCGGAGACAGGCGAAAAGCCTACGTTTGGGCAGTTATTGCAGGGGACAATATCATCCCACGTGGAAATGCTCAGAATCCTTGCGACACAGTTTTCAGCCGCAACGGGGTTAACGGTCACAGACACGGGCGTTGTCAGCGAGGCGAACCCGACAAGCGCGGATGCGGTTTTGGCACAGTCCCAGACACTTGTAATGATGGCGGAACAGCTCAACACAGGTAACGGCGACGCTTTACGCGAGATCGCCATGATGGCGCTAGCCATTAAGAACAATAAAAGCCTTGATGAGCTGACGGATGAGGAACGGCAGGTCGTGGCTCATTTTAAGAACCCTGCGATGCCGTCAATGGCGGCGGCGGCGGACGCGGCTATCAAGATCGCGTCTGTTAGGGAAGGTTTTGCCGGCACAGACGTATTTGCCGAGATGGCGGGCTTCGATCAGGCCGATATTAGACGGTTAAAAGCACAAGAAACGCTTTTAAGAGGTATGCAGACTATCTCCGAGGTGGTTGAGTGATAATAACCGAGAAAGATTGGTCGACATTCGTAAGGCGCATGGCGGCATTAAGCCAGAAAGCGGCGGATGAGATCAAGAGATTTATTGATAATTACGGCGGTTATGACGCGACCCCGCGCGATGAGCTTTTAACGTTTGCTTATTACGTCGTTAAGAAATATGGTGAGGGCGCGGCAACGTTAGCGGCTCTCATGTATGATGCGGTCGCGGAGCTTGAGGAGGTGAGCGTAGAGCCTGCCGAGCCGGCTGACACGGCTACATACGATGAAACGGCTAAAGCCTTGCAGGGAGCGGCTAAATTTTCAAAAGACCCGTTAGTAATTGCGGCGGCGGCAAGCCGGTTGGTTAAGATGGCGGGACTTGATACAACGATGCGGAACGCCATTAGAGACGGCGCGCAGTACGCATGGGTCGCGTATGGCGACACATGCCCGTATTGCTTGATGTTGGCGGCGCAAGGGTGGCAATACGCATCGGCTGATACGTTAGAGGACGGGCACGCGCGGCACGTCCACGGGCATTGTGACTGTACGTTTGCAACGCGGTTTAAAGAGGGGTCGGGCGTGCGAGGGTACAACCCAGACCGCTACAAGCGCATTATTTACAACGCCGACACGGGCGTAAAGAATCCGACCGTTAAAGACCGCATAAACGCCGTCAGGCGCGAGGAATACGCAAAGAACAAAGAAACTATTAACGAACAGAAAAGAGACGCATACGAGCGCCACAAGGCGCTTGAGGACGCAGACGAGGTGAATGTGGACGCATAAAGCGTCCTTTTTTATTGCCAACGCGTGGCTTAAACGCGGCTTTACTCAGAAGGAGGGCAACAAATGGAAACTGTGAATCAGGGCATCGATGAAACTGTGAATCAGGGGGAAAAGACTTTAACTCAGGATGAGGCTAACGCGATTATTGCCGACCGGCTCAAAAGGGAGCGGGCAAAATACGCAGACTACGAGGAGTTAAAGAAAAAGGCGGAACAATTCGATGCGATCGAGGAGGCGTCAAAGACCGAGCTTCAGAAAGCACAGGACTTGGCGGCGTCTTTGAAAGGAGAGCTTGATGCGCTCAAGAAGGCCGAGAGCGTGCGGACGATCCGCGACGGTGTAGCCCGCGAAACAGGCGTACCGGCGGCGTTGCTGACAGGTGACACGGAGGACGCTTGCAGAGAGCAGGCCACAGCTATTTTAGCATTTGCGAAACCCGATTACCCGACCGTTAAGGACGGCGGTGAGGTTCGCACAACAGGAAAGAAGCCGACCCGCGAACAGTTTGCGGACTGGCTCAACAGTTAATGGAGGTTAATTATGGCAGGAATTGCAACAAATCGTACTAACATCGCGCTCCCGACCGATCTCAGTCAGGAGATTATCCAGAAAACACAGGAACAGTCCGCCGTCATGCAGATGGCGCGTCAGATCGCTCTCCCGGGCCGTGGCCTTACTATCCCGGTGATTACATCCGACCCGACCGCCGCGTGGGTTGATGAGACGGACGCTAAACCCGTCAGCAACCCGGGCCTTACTCAGAAGGTCATGCAGGCTTATAAACTGGCCGTTATCGTCCCGTTCTCGATGGAGTTCAGACGTGACGCCGCCGCCCTTTATGACGCGCTTGTTGAACGTCTCCCGCTTGCGCTTGCGTCTAAGTTCGACGCTACCGTTTACCACGGCACAGCCCCGGGCAGTAACTTTGACACGTTCGCCAGTGCTACGGCTCAGAGCATCGCGTCTCCGAACACTTACGCCGGTTTCGTCGCGGCGGACGCTGACATTGCCACCCACGGCGGCATCATGAATGGTATCATCCTCTCCCCGCAGGGCAAGAGCGCTGTTCTTGGTGCGCTTGACGGTGATAACAGACCGCTCTTTATCAACAGTGTTGCCGAGGGCGTCGTCCCGACCATTCTTGGCGCGCGTACCGAACTCAATAAGGCCGCCTATAAAGCCGGCACTCCGAACGTTGTTGGTATCGCGGGCGACTGGACGCAGGCCATGTACGGCACGGTTGAGGGTGTCAGAATCTCTTACTCCGAAGATGCCGCGCTTACGATCAACAATACGCTTACATCGCTGTTTGAACACAATATGTTTGCTGTCAGAGCCGAGATCGAGGTCGGTTTCCGCGCCGACGTGACTTGCTTTAACAAGCTCACGGCTTGATGGTCAAATTCATAAACGCGAACACGGGCGGCGAAATGTGGGTCGCGGAGGAACGCGTCGAGGAATACAAGGCGGCGGGTCATAAGCCTGCCGCCGAGGCCGACGCCGAAAAGCCCGCTAAAAAGCCGTCAACGCGCAAAAGGAGTAAGTAATGGCTTACGCAACGACCAACGATATTCAAAGCCGCTTAACGCGGACGCTGACCGCCGACGAGCTGACCGTGTGCGCGGCGCTTTTAGACGATGCGGCGGTGCGTATTGACGTTTATAACGCCGACGCATCGGCGGACGCTAAAAAGATAGTATCGTGTCGCATGGTCATCAGGGCGATCGGTGACACTTACGACGTACCGGTCGGGGCTACACAGGGCAGTATGAGCGCGCTCGGGTATAGCCAGTCATGGACGATGAGCAATGGGTCGACGGGTGAACTTTATCTGTCAAAAGAGGATAAGGCGTTACTTGGCGGCGGAAAAGGCATCATCGGGTCATACAGCCCGGTTGAGGAGCTAGTAAAGGAGACGTTATGAGAGGGACAACGGTAACGCTCTATGAGCAGACAATAACGGGCTATGACTCGTTTAACGCGCCGATCTACGAGGAAACTCCAGTTAAGGTTGCGGATGTGCTTATAGGTGAGCCGTCAACCGATGACATCACAACGTCGACAGACCTTTACGGCAAATCCATTATTTGTATGCTCGGCATCCCGAAGGGTGACACCCATGATTGGCAGGATAAGAAGGTCGCATGGACGGACGACTACGGGCGCACGCACGTGTTAAAGACCTTTGGCTATCCCATTACGGGCATTGAGGCCAACATACCGACACGGTGGCATAAAAAGGTGCGGTGTGCGGCGTATGAGTAAAGTTAAGGTCGTTCTAAAAAAATCGGCGGTGCAGTCGGAATTATTGAAAAGCCCCGAGGTGCTTGACTATATCGAGTCGCTTGCAAGGCGCAAAGCTCAGAAGTGCGGAAAGGGCTACACGACGGATCGCCATGCCAACGGGTTAACCCGTGGCAACGTCTCTATCTATGCGGAGACGTCCGAGGCCATCCACGATAACTACGCTAATAACACGTTACTAAAGGAGGCTTACGTTAAGGAGAACTAATGATTGAAGAACTTATCATTTCGCATCTAAGCGCGGCCTTAACCGTACCCGTTTATGCTGAAGTACCGGCAGGCGTCGATGCAGATGAATATGTCGTGATTGAGCGCACGGGCGGTGAGTTAGTTAATTGGGTTAAGAGCGCGGTCATCGCGGTGCAGTCTTACTCTAAATCACTAAGAGGCGCGGCGGCGCTAAATGAAAACGTTAAAGAGGCGATGCTTGAGCTTGTTGAGTTGAACAGTATCGGCGGATGCCATCTTGACGGCGATTACAATTTTACGGACACGACCAAAAAGCAGTACCGCTATCAGGCCGTGTTTTTTGTTACTTACTATTAAGGAGGAAGTTAAATGGCTAATAATGCGGCTAATGTTACGGTCGGCAAACCGAACAGCCGTGGCGGCATCTGGGTCGCGCCGCTTACGGCTACCGTACCGACGGACGCCACGACGGCACTTGGCGCGGACTTTAAGTGCCTCGGCTTTGCCAGTGAGGACGGGCTGACAAATTCCATGTCCTACGAGTCCGAAGAAGTCAAGGCGTGGGGCGGTGACACCGTGCTTTCTATGCAGACTGGTTTTACGGATACTTTTAGCGTGCGGCTTATTGAGGCGCTTAACGAGGACGTTATTAAAACGATCTACAACAGTGCCAACGTTAGTGGCTCTCTTAGCTCTCAGACAGAGGGGCTTTCCATCAAGGCAAACAACGCTATCCGCGATTCTTACATCTGGGTGTATGAGCTGACACTTGGCAATAGGCTTAAACGCATCGTTATCCCGTCCGCTAAGATCACGGAGCTTGGCGAAATTGCTTACAGGGACAACGAGCCGGTCGGGTATGACATCACGTTAACAGCCGTCCCGGATGCTAGCGGTGATTGCCATCACGAGTACATCAGTCCCGCACAGTAACCAAAAGAGCGAAAGGAGGTTTCCATGAAGGTCACAACAACAACGGGCGCAACGTTCGAGGTGAACGATAACGCCTTTAGAGACTATCGAACGGTTAGAGCTTATTCGGCGGTACTCAACACAAAGAGGGCGGACGAAGAGCGGCTTAATTGCGCTTGCGAACTTGTCAGGTGCGTTATGCGTGACGACGAAGAGGCGTTTATAAGCTCGTTTGAGGAGAACGGCTACATTGATACCGAAAAGGTGTTGGCTGAAACCCTGCGCATCATGGAGATTTTACGGGGGGCGAGTGAGGAAACAAAAAAACCTTAACCCTCGCCGCCATGATGGCGACCGACGAAGATGCGCTTTATTGTGACCTTGCGGAAACCTACGGAATCTTTAATTGGGAGGCGTTGCCGGTCGAAAGATTGGCAACGCTTGCCATAGGGCTACCAGATGACGCGCGGATAAAGCTAAAGATAGCGGACGCCAAGTTGTCAGCGGCTAACACTCTTTTAGCCGGGATAATGGACAGGTTAAGCGTGCTTGTCTGGCAGAACACAAAGGACGGCGCAAAGGGCCGCAACAAGCCCAAATTCGTGCTTGAGGGGCTAGACAAAAAAGCTCCCGAGGGCGATTTGTACGCAAGCGGCGAGGATTTTATGGCGGCTAGAAACCGCATTTTAGAGAGGTTTAACAATGGCGAACAACGCAATAGCGACGGCATATGTTCAACTGATACCGACGACCAAGGGCCTTAATAAGAATATTGGACAAGCGCTCGGCAACGAGGCGACCAACGCGGGCAACAAAAGCGGCGCTGTTTTCGGTGCGGGCTTTGCAAAGAAAATGCTTGGCGCGTTAGCAGTAGCGGGGATCGGCGCTAAATTGGCGGGCTTTGTTCGCGAATCAATGAACGCGGGCGGCGCGCTCCAACAGTCAATCGGCGGTATCCAGACGCTGTTTGGTGATCAGGCCGACGCCATGCTCGAAAAGGCTAACAACGCTTGGCGCACAGCCGGTGTCAGCGCAAATGAATACATGCAAAATATCACGTCGTTTTCGGCGTCACTCTTGCAGAGCTTGGGCGGTGATACGGCGGCGGCGGCTAAAGTATCCGACAGAATAATGACGGATATGGCGGACAATGCTAACAAATTCGGCTCAAATATTGCGGATATACAGCACGCCTATCAGGGCTTCAGCAAGCAGAATTACACCATGCTCGATAACTTGAAGTTGGGCTATGGCGGAACGAAAACGGAGGCCGAAAGGCTTGTTAATGAAATGAGCCAGATGACCGACGTGCAAAAGCAGTTAGGCATTGAGGTTAAAGCGGGCGATTTGTCGTTTGCAAACCTTGCCAACGCGATCTCGGTAGCGCAGACCGCGATGGGTGTAGCCGGTACAACCGCGAAAGAAGCAGACAGCACGTTAACGGGTGCATTTGCGTCTATGGGCGCGGCGTGGGAAAACCTTAAAGGCCAGATGGCGTTAGGCAACGATATAACGGACGCGCTCGATGCCGTTGCAAAAGCGGCGGTTATCAACGTTAAAAACATCATACCGCTTGTTATGAACGTTTTAAAAGCGTTGCCCGGTATGCTCAAGACTTTAATAATGGGCCTTGGGACGGAGGCGGCTAAAGCGTTGCGGTCAGTGCCGTGGAGCAGTCGTATTAAAGATATTGTTGCCGATATTGAAGATTTTATAGCGGGTGACGGCTTGCAGGAGATCCTCGACACGTTACATCTTGTTTTGACGGGGATTGTTAATCTAATTTCAACGGCGATGCCCATTCTCATGCCCGCCATTGTTGAGCTTATAGGCTATTTGGTGCAATCGTTGATCGAACAAGCGCCGATGCTCTTACAGGCGGGTCTAACGCTCTTACAGGGGCTTGTAGACGGCTTGATCGCGGCTTTGCCGGTGCTAATTGAACAGTTGCCCATGCTGATACAGGCCGTGATCGATTACTTTGCAACAGCTTGGCCGATGCTGTTAGAGGCGGGCGGAAAACTGCTTGCCGCGATCGGTAACGGTATTATACAGTCAATCCCGGTGCTAATGGCACAGCTCCCGCAGATCATCCAGTCAATAATCAACTTTATCACATGGAATCTGCCGAAAATCTTACAGCAAGGGTTTAAACTTCTCACGGCTCTCGTTGACGGTATCATCAAGGGCATCCCGCAGATCGGCAAGGCCATGCTACAGGGCATTAAACAGATCGGCAATACGATAGCGGCTAACGGGCCTTTGTTACGGGCAAGCGGTCAAAGGTTGCTTTATATAGTTAGAGACGGTTTGTTATCCGTGCTTGGGTCAATCGGCTCGGTTGGGTTGGATATAGTGCGCGGCATTTGGTCGGGCATTAGTAGCGGCCTCGGATGGATTAAATCTATGATTTCGGGGTGGGTCGGTAATGTTCTTGATTTTATCAAGCGCGTATTTAAAATCGGGTCGCCGTCTAAGCTCATGGCGGACGAGGTCGGTCGATGGATACCTGCCGGTATCGCTGTCGGTATCGAGGACAACACAGGGCTTATTGATAAGGCCATGACGGATTTGCGGTCGGATGTACAGTCGGGCTTTACGCCGCAGTTTTATCAGTCACTCAGCTACGACGGCGCGGCTACACCGGCGGGCGGAACAAGCACAATCATGGTTAACATCTACGCGACACCCAACCAGTCAGCGGATGATTTATACAACACGTTTGAACGCCGCTTAACAAACTCGGTATTACGGAAGGAGGCCGCATTTGCCTAAATCAGACTTTGTTTTCGGGTCGTTTGATACGTCGACAAGCGCGGCCTATTACAAATTACAACCAATCAACTTCCCGACACCCGAAAAGGACGTAGAGACTTTTGAAGTGCCGGGGCGGTCGGGCGATTTGCTCATTGACTACGGTAGTTATAAAAACGTCGAGTTAACCGTTGAGATAGCCATAGACGGCGCGGCGGTAGATAGTGATTTTATTGGCCTCTATGACGCGCTCAGAGCCGCTGTAATGGTGCAGAATGGCTATCAGCGGCTAGAAGATAGCCTATACCCTAATGAGTACCGTGTGGCGCGTGCTGTCAAGTGTGAACGCGATCAAAGCGACACCCAGAGCGGAAAAGCGGTATTTACATTTGACGCGAAGCCACAGAGGTATCTAACAAGCGGCGAGGAAGTGGCGCTCACGGTCGAGCCGACACCGGCCGGCAACGTTGTTACATACGGGATAGGCTCAGATATAATCGTTCCAGAGTTTTTCACACAATACGGGCTTGTACCCTTGTCATCGGATGAGTGGGCCGTTATTGACCTCTCAGCGATCACGGGCGCGCACAATTTGCGCGTTTATTACACGACAGCTCAAACAAGCGTTGTCCCGTGTCTCTATGTCAATCAAGGGAGCGTGTTAATATCCGAAAATGACTATCACGGCGGCAATTTGCTTAACTATATGCGGCAGGCCGACGGTCAGACAATCTACGACTTCGCACATACACCAAACGCGGTCGAGGTAGTTTTTCCAAGAACTAATATGTTGCGGTGGGAAGTCTCCGACACGAACGATAATATTTTAGCTGAATCGGCGGGCGGTTCGGGGACGCTGACACCGGCGGCGGGTGTAATGGACTTTAGCCCGTTGATTGATATTGAAGTGCCGGGCGAGATCGCATCCCGTGTTGCTGTCATCGGGGACGCGGGCATCATCACGTTAAACACACCCGCGACCATTAACGATTTACCGCTTACGGATGTGCTGATTGATTGCGAGACGCTTAACGCCTATACGGTAATCAACAACGCGGTTTATAACCTCAATCCATACGTAACGCTCGACGGTGACTTTGTACTATCGGGTAATGCACCGACCGTGATTAGCATTGAGGGCGGCATAACGTCATTAAGCGTTATCCCGAAATGGTGGAAGTTATGAAGCCGATATTATACGCGGCGGATGAGACCGCTTTTACAAGCAACGGCATCGGAGTACTGTCTGATTGCATTAGCTGTCTGGTTACAGAGGAGCGCAACGGCGAGTATGAATTAGAAATGCAGTATCCGTCTAACGGTCTGTGGTCAGAGGATATTGACGTGGGCATGGTCATAAAGGCCAAGGCCAACGACACCGACGCGCCGCAACTTTTCCAAATTTACGACGTTGTGCGGTCACTCTCGGCGGCTTACGTCATCAAGGCGGAGCATATTAGCTATCGGCTGTCTGGCGTCCCTCTAAAGCCGTACAGCGCGGCAGGCGTGGCGGCTACATTGGCGGGTATAGACTCGCACGCGGTGGCTAATGTTGGCTTTACGTTTAGCACGGACTTTGACACCACGACCAATTATAGTTTTACTACGCCGCGCTCGGTGCGGTCACTACTCGGCGGGGCGGAAGGGTCGCTGTTAGACCTGTTTGGGGGCGAATGTCATTTTAACAATTTCAAAGTGGAACTCCTCAAGGCAAGAGGGTCGGACAACGGCGTCACAATCCGCTATGGTAAAAACCTTACCGAGTTGGAGCAAGACGTCAACGGGGCGGTCTATAACGGCATCTTCCCGTACTGGTACAAAGAAAACGAGGGCGTTGTCTATCCCAATAGCGCGGTAGCGGCATCGGGGTCTTACCCCGTCCAGTGCTACGAGGCGTTAGACCTTACCAATGACTTTCAGAACAAGCCGACCGCCGCACAGCTCACAGCGCGTGCGCAGTCACTTGTCAACGGATACGGCGCGCCGGTGGAATCAATCAGCTTATCCTTTATCACGTTGCATCAGCTCAAGGAGTACGCGACTATTGCGGCACTCGAACACGTGTCATTGTGCGACGTCGTCCACGTCATCTATGACGCTATCGGGGTAAACGTTAAAACCAAGGTTGTAAAGACCGTCTACAACACGCTTACAGAGCTATACGACGCTATCGAGGTCGGGGCTTTACAAACTACCCTTGCGGACGTTATCACACGGGATACGGGCGCACAGAGCGCCACACAGGGCATCGCACCTGTCAGCGTGGCAAGCGGTAGCGGCACGGCAACATCTGGGACAAGCGTTACACAGGTGACTTTAACGGCGTTCGGGATCAACTCAAGCGCGGACGTTTACAGCCTATCAAGCGGCGGCATCAAGGTGGCAAAGCCGGGGCTTTACAAGGTCAGCGGCTCGGTGTACATCACGCCCGCAAACTCCACGACGTTGCTTGGGTGTTATCTCAAAGTGGGGTCATCGTTTAGTGCCGGTTCTGAGGTCGCGGGGACGTTGGCCTATATGGGCACAACAGGCGCACGCGCTATTCAGTGCGCGCCGAAAATAGTAAACCTCACAGCGGGGCAGATAGTCTTTTTAGCGTCTCGGTGTCGAGGCGCGGCAGGAACTCATGATGCGGGTCACTCGTCAACTTATCTACAGGTGGAGGCGCTTTCATGAGCACGGAGATCATAGTGGCATTACTCAGTTTACTTGGTACGGCTATCGGCTCATTAGCGGGCATTTTGGCGGCTAATAAGTTGGTAGTCTACCGCATAGAACAGCTTGAGAAAAAGGTAGAAAAACATAACTCCTTAATCGAGCGAACTTACAAGGTAGAGGAAAGCGTAACGCTTTTGGATGAAAAAATCAAATCTGTTAACCACCGTATTGATGACTTAGAGAAAATGGAGGGTTAAAAAATGGCGGTAGTCACGTGGAACGATCATATTGAAGTTGTCGAGGAGGGCGGCGTTACTTACTCAAAGACTCATGAGGAGTTTACCGTTGCGGCTACATCCGAGATCGAGACCATCCCGACGCAGACGCTCCTGCAGGGCTCCATCGTCCTCGACATCTCCACAGGAAAGATGTCAGTGTGGGACGGCGAGTCATGGGTTGAGCAGTAAGGAGGTGCGCTATGACGCTTAAAGAGATATTGATCGCGGGGAAGCTCACAGTATCAGAAGGAGGCGGCGGAGGGGGCATTAGCCTCGACGATATAGCGCAGAACATCGAGCCGAGTGGGGATATTGTGCTCGGGAGCGGCGTCACTGAAATAAAAGACCATGCTTTTCAAGGGAAACCCATAACGTCGGTTAAAGGCGCATCCGTCACTAAAATAGGGATACACGCGCTCAATGACACGCAGATAACAAGCATCACAGATGCCGACTTCCCGTCGTTAGGCGTCGGCACGCGATATGACCTCATTTTACGGCTTCCAACCACGTGCAAATCCATTAAGCTGTCGGGGGGAAAAATTGCATTGTCAAGTGGCTCGTATGCCCTTCGGGAGTGCAAAGGGCTTGTGACGGCGGAGTTCCCAAATGCCGCGTATGATGCCGGCGTGTCGTTTAATAGCCTCGGCACTTTTGCCTTTTATTCGTGCGCGGAACTAACAATGGCAGATTGTGGATACGTGCAGAGCATTGCCGCGAATGCATTTGGGAATTGCTCAAAGTTCGGGACGCTCATTCTTAGGTCAACAACGCGAGTTACGCTTTTTCACGAGAACGCTTTCGCCGGGACAAAATTTAAGAGCGGCGGCGCAGGCGGCACAATTTACATCCCCAAGGCGTTATATGACCACCTCGGTGACGGGTCTGATATGGATTATAAGGCCGCGGCGAAGTGGTCAATAGTTGACGGATACGGAACAATCACATGGGCGCAGATTGAGGGGAGTCCTTACGAATTATGAAAGAAAAACTGACTTCACGAAAATTCTGGCTTGCGTGTGCGGCCTTTTTGGGTAGCATGGGAACAAGCATCGCAGGCATGTCACACGGCAACGACAAAGTGACCATGATTGGCTTAATCTGCTCGATGCTGAGCGCGGCTATTTATGCGGCGGCGGAGGCCTACGTGGACGCACACAGAAATGACGGCGCTTGAGGCTATAAGGGCGTCTGAACAAGCCTATGCGGCTATACCGTACACCGAAACCGGGGAAAATATACAACGTTTCAGTGATACGGTTAACGCCGCCGGGCTTGCCGGGTGTCAAGGCCAACCATGGTGTGCCACCTATCAATTTGCCATCGAACTTGAAACGGTCGGAAAAGAACAAGCCCTCACCAATTGGTGCATGAGCGAACAGACATATTGCGGCTATTCGGTCTTTAGTACCGAGGCCGCTTTTTTGCGTAAGGGCCGAACAGGTCAGACACCCCGCCCCGGTGCGCTTGTCATCTTCAAGCATAGCCATATGGGGCGCGTTCTGTCCGTTGAGGGTGATTCTTTCTTATGTGGTGAGGGGAACACCTCAAACGCCGCTTATGACCGCAACGGGGATGCCTGCGCTGTTAAGCGCTACAAGGCCGCAGACGCCCGAATAAAGGCATTTTGTTATATAGACTATCAGAATATCGAAATGGACGCTAAAACGCTTTTAAAGGCCGTTGGGAACGTCTACCAGATGGCGCACAACGGTCATTACAAGTACGGCGACAGCAAGACGATGCCACCGTGCGCGGACGGCCTCATATCGTGCGATAGGCTTATTGCGCGCGCCCTCTACAATCTGGGCTATACCACACAGCCGCAGGGCGGCATCACCGTGCTTAATATGGACACCTATCTAAAGCGGTGGGGCGCGACCGTGATCAAGGACGCTAACGCCCTCAAGGCGGGGGACATCGTGCTAATGCGCGACAGCTCCACCACGCCGACGCCTGCGTGGCACACGTTCGTGCTTACGGCCTTTACCAACCAGAACCTTGTCAGCAAGTACGACATGGGCGCACAGCAACGCATAGACGCGCCGCAACCCTTTGTAAACGTGCCGCTCAACCAGTGGCCGGGGGCTAAGTGGTTCTATTGCGCGTACCGCTTCGGGGAGTCAGCTTCGACCGGCTACACGTTCACGCCGTCGGCGGTCAAGCAGGGCACGAACTCCAACAGCGCTTACCTTGCCACGGAAATTCTAAAAGCGCGCGGCTATCAAGGCGTCAAAGACAGCAAGGGCGCACTCCAAGAGCTTGAGCTTAATTTCAAGTGGAGCAAGGGCGACCTCGCCGCCATGACGCGCTACAAGTGGGATCGCATTATCAACGGGCGCAACCTCTCCACGGGTAACGGCGCGGGCGAGATCAACTCACGCGATTGGGTGGACTTGCTCGGCGGCGGCCTGCCGTTTGAGGCGCTTATACTGCCCGACAAGCAACGCAAGGGCACGAGCGTGCTACTTTGCCAAGAGATACTCCGCGCACGGGGCATTAAGGGCGCTGACGGAAAGCCGCTATCACTCGATGGTGAGTGGGGCGAGAACACCGTCCACGCGGTCAAAGCCTACCAGAAGGCGCGCAAGCTCAAGGTGACCGGCAAAGTTACCGTGGACGTGTGGCGCGACATGATAGGCATCGCGTAGGTTTGGCGTAGGTTTTGGTGTCCGTATTTGTCCGTTTTTGTCCTAAAGAATTATCGTAAATATGCGGGTTTTGCCCGTATTATAAGGATTAAAAAAAGGCCGGAAAGGCCAACACTAAAGCCCGGAGTTATAAGCAATTCCGGGCTTTTTTTATTTGGGCGTAGGCGGCGCGTAGGTTTTTTATATCAATTTCAAGCTATCTAACACGGCCTTGTCGCGGTCTTTCATCATTTTGGTGACGTGCAAGTAAATCTCGGTCGTTATCTTGCTATTAGTATGACCGCACCGGCGCGAGATCATATCAAGGGGGACACCGGCGGCGGCTAATAGTGACACGTGGGTGTGCCGCAAAGCGTGGGTCGTCAAGGGACGGCCTAACACGTCGGCGGTCACCTGCCTAAAGTGTTTGAAAAGCCCTTGATAACCGACCGACAAAACACGGTCAAGCGCCTCACCCTGCAAGTACGGCGCAAGTTCTTTTTGAATATAGACTTCTCGGGTTGAGCCGTCTGTTTTAGTCGCGCCGATGCCGTAGTTGGGCGAGTAGCTTTTATTGACGTTAATTACATCGGTTATGTCCTCTTTAGTGAGGGCGCACAACTCACCCAGACGCAGGCCGCTCAAGGCCATCACCATGATGGCGTCTTTATACTTGTCATCGGCGGCGGCGACCACCGCTAACAATTCCTCTCGTTCAAGATATTTTTGCTTGCGGCGCTCTTTTGCGTTGTCGGGGTAGTTCTGGAGGCGCACAAGCCAATCAATGTTAGTCACATACCCATTTTTATATGCCCATCTGTATAAGATTCTTACCCGCTTTAGATAGCCGTTGCGCATCGTGTTGCTATACTGGCTAATCGCCGCCGAGATCATGGGCGCGGTCACGGCGTCCGCCATCACGCCATAGGGGAGCAGGTCTATAAGCCGGTGAAGGGTCGCTAAATTGCGGTCGAGCGACTGCGGCTTAATATAATCGCGCTGTGCGTCCCTGTACGCCTCTACAAGCGCCGATAGGGTCAAATTAGAGGGATTGACCGCCTGTGCCGTTAATGAGCTTATACGGGCGTATAAGAGCGCCTGCGCGTGCTTGCGTGACTTGGTAGTGTCCTTGTCAAGCGTGACAGACGCAGTTTTGCGTATTTGAGTTACGGGGTCTATATACGACTCAAAGAATCTATACTTCCCTGTCTTCGTTTTCTGTGAGTACATCTAAGCCCTCTTTGTACGCCATTATCCGTTTTAAAAAGTCAACCGTCATTTGGATTTGGTCTTTATCGGCGTGCTCGATCAGCAGATAAAGTTCGCGTGCGTCGGGGTTGCTGAGTGTAGGCGTCTCCGCTTTGCCCGTCATGAGGAAATCAACCGGTACGGCAAAATAGTCGGCTATTGTCTGCGCGTGGCGCGATCCTATCGGCGTGCCGCGTTTTTTCCATGTTGAGAGAGTGGCTTGACTTATGCCGGTAGCGCGCGAAAAGTCGGCGGCGGTGATACCCCGCGCCTTTAGAAGTGCCTCGAATACTTCCCACATAGTTAGCTCCTTTGCAAAAACATAGAAAATAAGTGTTGACTTTGTTTTTACAAAGTGCTAACTTGATACATGAGGACTTCGTAAAAGCAAAGACAACTTATCAAAAACAAATTTTAAAGCTCACACACAAAAAACCAAAAGATAAAATCGTAGTAATAATAATACGCTTTTACGAAGTCCTACGCAACAACAAGATATAGCGAAAGGAGGGCGACGTGTACAACAAGATAAAGGAATTAGCCGCAAAAAAGGGCGTGTCGTTGGCTCAAATGCTTAAAGACACCGGCATCCCAGAGTCGACGCTTTACTCAATGAGGGCGCGCGGCGGTTCGCTGAGTTTCGAGCATTTAAAGACGTTAGCGGACTATTTCGGCATTAGCCTCGACGATTTTAGAGATGACTAAATATATGTCAGTGCCGCATCTGGCTCAAATGCTCGACTGTTCCACAAAGACCATCGAGAGACAGATAAAGGCAATGAAAGAGTCGAGGCGTTACCCGTCAAAGGTCTTTTTACAAAAGCCGCGACGGGTGAGGGTAGCAGAGTTTTTAGAGTTTTGCGAAAGGGGTTGAACATGTTTAGAGAAGGGATGATAAAGGGCAGTTTTGCCGCGTCGGTAATCCTTGCCATGATCGGCATCGCGGCGGTCGATTCTAACCCCGTGCAGGGTCTTTTCCTGTTCCTTACAGCCGGCGCGTGGGCGTTACTGGTTGCCGCGCAGAATGGGGGCTTAGAGTGACGCCGTGCAAAGAGTGTGAAGGGCCGTTAGGCGCGAACTACTACGAGTTTGATGAGGGGGCAATCTGTGATGATTGCTTAGAGGAATTTTTAACCGACTCAAGGCGCGCGCCAGACTGGTTTATTGAGGTATTGAGGGAATACATACACGAGAATTTTTGGAAATGCGGGGTGGAACTATGAACGATATTGCAAAAGCGATGGCGGAGGCTAACGCGGCGGTTAAAACGATTGATATTAGCCGCAAGGATAAAAAGACAGGCGAAGTCATCACAAAGCATTATGTGATGGTAAACGAAAGGGTTATCGCCTTTAGAAAGGTCTTTCCCGAAGGCACTATATCAACCGAGATCATCGAGGACAACGGCGAACGGGTGACGGTCAAGGCGTGGGTCTATGCGGATGACAAGTTACTGGCAACGGGCCACGCGTATGAACTCAAACAAAGCTCATACATCAATCAAACGTCATACATCGAGAACGCTGAGACAAGCGCGGTCGGCAGGGCGTTAGGCTTTTTAGGATTTGGCGTTGATGACTCGTTAGGCAGTGCCGAGGAATTGGCGAACGCGATTACAGGCCAGGAGGAAATCAAGGCCGAGGAAAAGAGGGCGTTAAAGCTCAACGCAAGAGAAGTTAAGGCGTTTAGAGCATGGATTAACGAAAACGGCATTGATGAAAGCAAGCTGTGTGCCGGTTGCAAGGTCGAAAAGTTAGAAGATTTAACGTTAGGCAAGTACAGAAATATCTTAGACAATCCCGATAAAGCGAAGGAGGCTTGGGCATGAAGGTTTGGAATTATCAACTGAGAGAGAAAAACCCTTACACGTCGATTGAATTTTACAGAGAGGACACCGAGGCGCTCAAAGTCATGTTAGATGCGGCGTTATCAGAGGCAAAATCCAAGGCAAGCAAAGGGTGGACAGATGTTAGCGGCTATCTGAGAGCGGCGGCGGATATAACGGACGCGCTCGAAGTGCTGACAAAAGAGCCGACGTTATCAGACATGATGGAGGACGAAAAATGAACGTTGCAATCTTGATGGGCAGATTGACAAAGAAGCCCGAAATCAGAACGACTACCGACGGCTTTTCGATCGCTAGCTACACGCTTGCGGTCGACCGCCTCAAGGGCGAGGCCGATTTTATTAACATCAAAGCCTTCGGCAAGGGCGCGGATTTTGCCGAAAAGTATCTTGATAAGGGCATGAAGATAGCAATCACCGGCAGAATCCAAACAGGCTCTTACACCAACAAAGAAGGCCGCAAGGTTTACACGTTCGATGTCGTCGCGGATCGGCAAGAGTTCTGCGAACGCAAGGCGGAAAGCGAACCGGCACATGATGACGGATTTATGCGTGTACCAGATGGCGTTGATGAGGAGCTACCATTTGCGGGGGTGTGATAAGTGCCATACATCTACAAATACGTCAACAGGGCCGAAAAGAAGCACCGATATATTGGCATTGTTAGGAACGATGAAAGACTACTGCTGCGCCTAATTGAGCATGAGAAGCGCGAAGGGTGGGCGTTTCCAGATTACGAAATAAGCGTTATGCACGTCAAGACGGTTTATGAGGCTGAGGCGTTAGAGGCACACTTTATAGCGCTTTACGCTAACGATGGGCTTTACAACAAGCAAAAAGCCGATTGGGGGCTGTGCCCGTTTATAGTCGGGACGTTGCCGCCGTGGGTGACGCTCGAGAAATTAGACGACTTTATGATTCAAGCAGGGCACGAACTTAATATGCTGTACTCATCGCCTTTTTGGCGTGATAGCAAAACTCAAAACATAATCGGTGTTGAGGGCGGTCTGCCGTTAGTACTTTGTGACATGGAGGGGGTGTTTAAATGACGCAAGAGCAAAAGATAATCCATTACCTTAACCGTTACGGCACAATCACACAGCGCGACGCGCTCAACCTTGGGATTTACCGGCTAGCAAGCCGAATTAGCGACATGAGGCGCGACGGCATCCCGATCAAGTCAGAGCCTAAAGAGGTGACTAACGCAGATGGCTCAAAAAGCCGCATAGCGGTTTATAGCTATGATCGGCGGTAAGTCTGAGGTCGTCAAGTGGCTCATGGACGCGCCCGACGGCGATTACAGGGTCGCGCCGTTCAAGGGCAAGCGGTCATTAACTCAAAATAGTTACTTTCATGTGCTTATAGGGTTGATGGCGGCAAAGCTGAGGACAAGCACGACGGAGCTTAAAAATCGGCTCATAGCTGACTATGGCGTTATTGATGAGGACTTGCCGCACGTCATCATGCCAGATGACATTGAGTGGCAAAAGGTCGACACGATCCACCTCAAACCAACGACGCACACGCAAGTGCTAGATAACGGCAAGTTGTACCGCGTGTATTACGTGATGAGAGGAACGCACACCTACAACAGCGCTGAGATGTCGCGGCTAATCGACATGACCGTTGAGGAGGCTAAAGAGATCGGCGTCGAGACGTTACCACAGGCAGAGCTAAAGAGGCTGAGAGAGGCCGCAGAAAGGCGAGAACGTGACCAAAAGGACAAAGGCGACAAATATACCGCCGAGCGTTAAAAAGGCCGTCTATGAGCGCGACGGGGGCGTGTGCGTGCTGTGTGGTAGATGGGCAGACCCATCATGGGCGTGCGCTCATTACATCCGACGTTCGCAAGGTGGCTTGGGCATAGAGAAAAATATCTTGACACTATGCCCGGCCTGCCATCGCGCGTTTGATGAGGGCAAAGACCGCGCACGGATCGCGGCACGGCTGAGTGAGTATCTAAGCGACTATTACGAGAACTGGAACGAGGACGAATTGAAGTATCGAAAGGGGATGGAATGATAGAGCTATTTGACGGCTATTTTGTACGGGTCGATGAAAACTGCTATTCGTTGCAACGGCGCACGGGGCGCAAGGACAAAAAGACCGGCAAAGATGTAACAAAGGTATATGGCTACTATTCGGGGCTAGAGGGGGCTTTAAAACGGTTAGCCAAGGAATTAGCCATGGAGAAGCATAGAAGCGGCTTATACGGGCTTAGAGAGGCCATAGACGCGATCAGAGAGAGCAACGAGAAGGTCGAGCAGTACATAAAAAGCGAGGTGGGCGATGGCTGACAAAAGCGCGGTCGGCAGAAGGTCAAAGCGCAAGGGAGCGACCGGCGAGAGGGAGTTGGCGGCTACACTGACGGAGGCGGGCTTCGAGTGCCGCAGGGGCTACCAGACGGATGGCAAAATCGTTGCTGACGTAATCGGCCTGCCGCACATCCGCATAGAATGTAAGCGTTGTGAGCAACTTAATTTGCTAAAGGCACTTCAACAGGCGGAACGTGATGCCGACCCGTTAGAGCTACCGGCGGTCTTTCACCGGCGCAACCGTGAGCCGTGGATGGTCACGATGCGGATGGAGACATGGCTAACGATGTACCGGCTTTTTCTAGAGGGCTTAGAGGATGACAAGAGATAGTTTTGTGTTTTACAGGTCATTTTTTGAGGGTCTTAGCAACTTGAACGATGCCGACCGCCTTGCCTGCTATGACGCCATTGTTAAGTACGGGTTAGACGGTATCAGCGAGGCCGAAGGGGTGGCGGCGGCTGTACTGGCATTAGTCAAGCGGGCGATAGACACCAACAACCAAAAGTATCTAAACAGCACTAAAGGCGGTAGACCTAAAAAACCAACAGATAACCAAACAATAACCAAAGAAAAACCAAACAATAACCTAACAGAAACCGAAGAAGAACCAAATAGCAAGCAAACCGAACCAACCCGTAACCCTATGATAAATGATAAAGGAGAAATGATAAAAGAAGAAAAGAAAAATATAAAAGAAAAGAGCGTTTTTAAAAAACCAACCGTTGATGAGGTTAAAGCGTATTGCCAAGAACGCAATAACAACGTAGACCCAAACGCCTTTGTTGACTTCTACTCAGCAAAAGGGTGGCGGGTCGGTAATCAACCCATGAAGGACTGGAAAGCGTGCATTAGGACGTGGGAGCGACGCGATCAGAAAGAGCCGCCCAAAAAGAAAGTCGGCTTTAGCAACTACGAGAGCCAGAGACAATACAGCGACGATCAGTTTAGGGCAATCGAAAGGATGATGCGGCGATGATTGAATTAGTTTTAGCAGGGTTGTTACTGGCAACCGGCACAACGTCCGACGCATTAGCCGCTCAGAGCGCGCAGGAGGCCGTAGAAGCCCCCTCAACGGTCGAAGCCGAGGAAATACCCGCCGAGGAAGTAAACGCGGCTGAAACCGCCCCAGAGACGGCCTACTACGGCGCGTGCCGGATAACGTTCTACTGCTCATGCAGTCAGTGTTGCGGACAGTGGGCCGGCGGGGCAACCGCAAGCGGGGCGATGCCTACACCTAATCACACCGTTGCAAACGGGGCTTTACCCTTCGGCACAAAGGTAATCATTGATGGGCAAGAGTACGTTGTCGAGGACAGGGGCGTAGACGCAAACCAGTTCGACATATTTGTCAGCGATCATCAAGAGGCGTTAGAGAGGGGGCTTTATTACAGCGATGTCTATATCATACAGTGATGTTTTGAGCGGAAAAGCCCCATACTGTCATGCAAGCGGCGCGTGTTTTGCCAAGCGCGAAAGTGTCAAGAATGACGGCATGATATGCGTGGCGCTAAATGCGACTTACAGATGGGGCGAGAGTTGCCCGTTTCAAAAGGAACGGCGCGAGATCACAAAAGGCGTTGAGTATCCAATCGACTTGCACTATGGGGAGGGGCGATGATAGAGTGCGGATTTTATAACATGGACTGCATGGAAGGACTAAAAGAAATGCCCGACAAGAGCATTGACCTTGCAATCGTTGACCCGCCATACGGTGACGTTCTCCAGAATGGGGGGGGGGGTACTGGAACAGATTTGGTGAGCGGTTCGATCG
>Ga0326512_10000895_pt1 | contig 24765 bp, 30 predicted proteins | sample 1_2617_0518_D_FD_203652 | JGI IMG/M metagenome (GOLD analysis project Ga0326512, IMG submission 203652) | Bovine rumen microbial communities from UC Davis, California, United States - 1_2617_0518 | ecosystem: Host-associated > Mammals > Digestive system > Stomach > Rumen | place: USA...
GCCTACGCCAAGCAGAAGAAGCGGGACGGCGCAAGCCTGATCCTGTGGACAAACCGCAAGGGCGAACGGCTGGAGGAAGCAGTCGCCTGGTGCAAAGCGCTGGGACTGGAATTTGACGCGGTGAACGCCAACGTCCCGGAGATCATAGAGAAGTTCGGCGGCGACACCAGGAAGGTTTATGCCGATGAATACATCGACGATAAGGCCAGAAGGCCAGATGATTGTGAACGGATGGCCTTTTACAGAAGGACCGTCAGAAGGGGAAAATGACAAGAAGGGCGCAGAAAGCGCCCTTCTTTCGTTAGAAAGCGCAGAAAATCCGCAGAAAGAAGCGCAGAAAGAGAAGAAGTTGGTCAGGAAAGGTCAAAAATGGCGAGAAAAATCAGAGAAAATGGTGATAAAAACGTGGAAATGTGGTTTTCAATACTAGATACGGGCTATTAAACCTATAGGTTAGGTAGAATTAACCGCCCCGGGTTTGCCCCTGGCATTCCCCGCCGTGGGCGGTTGCAACCCTCAAAACGTCGTGAGACGGTCAAAAATGCCCCTAAAACCGCGTTTTATGTTATCATGTACATGGGGTAAAGGGTATAAAGAGAACAGCTAAAAACGGCCTTTAAACGCGTCTCACGCGGTATCATGTGTTTGCGGCATGTTTGCCGCCGTGGGCGGGTTGCGTGCAACCCACGATAAAAGCCCCGTAAACGGCCCTAAAACCGTTTAATCGGGGCGGGGTGTACAATTATAGCGGCGGGGCCGTGAGAGGGCTATAGAAGGCCCTCACGGGGCTGTAATGAGGGCATGAAAAAACCGGGGCATTAACCCCGGTTGAAAAGCTTGAATTTCGGTTTACGGTTGTGGGTCCAATAGTCGATCATTGCTTGCAAGTCTGTTTCGGCAATTCGGGTTAGGTTGCGCAATTCGATTGTACCGTCGTTCATGTACGCGCCGAGGGCTTTACCAGCTATTTTCGGGGCGGGGAATGTTTCGCAACCCTTTACCCCTAAAATGTTTCGGCTATCCTGTGCGGTTGCCGTTCTCAATCCTAAGCGTGAGTCGAAATTGCATCGGAGGGTTGCGGGTATTGTCGCCGTGGTTGGATTCTGTGTACAGCATATGCAATGGACCCGCGCCCCCCTTGCGATAACCATTATATCTTGCAAGAGTCCCATTGCGCGCTTTTTGATCGTGGGGCGGTTAAACATGTACATTAATTCATCAATTACAATGTAAATGTGAGAACCGTTGTACTCACGCGCCCCGGCGCGTTGCATCGTCTTAAAACGGCGGCGGGTTGTCTCCATTGCCCCCTCGAGGGCCGCAATGCATTCATTTTCCGATTGCGCGTAGACTATGCAATGCGGTAAACGGCGGTACATTGACAATTCCGTCCCTTTAGGGTCAATCAAAATGAATTGGACTTCCGACGGGGCGCGGAATAGCGCTGCGTGCATGATACCGTTGACAACCGTCGATTTACCCGAACCTGTCGCCCCGGCAATCAGTAAATGAACGGTATCGAGTAAACTATTGTAGAATTCCGAAAATTCCCCGGCGGGGGTTGTGTATTCGCGCTGCATTTCAATTCCCCTCTTTAAGTCTGTAAACGGATCCAACAACTTTGACAACCGCGTCGGCGCTGCATTCGATAATGTTCTCCGCCCGGTTAATATAATAACCTCTGCCGTCGTAAACGTATACCATTGCAACTCCGTCCCGGGTAAAGTGTTCAACCTTTTCAATCGGCCATAAATTACGGCCCCCGCAAATACGTTCAAACAACATTGATATATCCCCCTCTCAAAGTCCCGGAGTAGCACGCTTTTTAGGATGATCGAAAATCAACTTTCGGACCGTCGCCCACGCGAAACTCTCATAATCTTTAAACAACTTGATAACGTTCTCTGCCTTGCCTTCATTCTCACCGATACTTGCAACGTTGCATTTCCAGGAATAGCCCGGGGCCTTTTTAATGGGAATGTCAAATTGCAGCATGGTTCGCGCCTCCGGGCGGTAAATCGTGTTTTCAATGCAGATACAAATTTCATCATACGCGCATTGAAAAATATCGACGTTGTAAAAACTACGGCCCGGTCCCGGAGTAAAGTTGTAAATGTGTACATGATCCGTCATAGGATTAACCCCCTTTTCACGTCCAGGTGTAAACGTTGCAACCCTCAAACATGCCGCCGTTCTAAGCTCAATTCGGGACCCGCCATAAACAATCCGTCTCTTTGCGTTCGGGCTTTTGCCCCGGCCCCCGGGCGGTCAATCCGGGCAACCTCTTTGCATGTTTCACGCGGTAAACCGGGTGTACACTGTCGCGGGGTTTTTCGCCTGTCGCCGTGTATATCATGCAACCCCCCGCCGCCGTGGGCGGGGACGCGCCCGGCCTAATGCCTGTTTAACGTCGCCGGGCCGACGGGGCGGTTAATGTGAGGGGATCGTGTAAATATCCCTGCCGCCATGGTCATACGTGACAATGATTCGGTCAAAACCCGTATAACCGTGCACGCGCCTGATTGACTTAACCCACGTGCAAGCGCACAACTTTTTTGCCACGAATACGTGCGTTAATCTCTCAAACACTTCTGCGGGATTTTCCGTCCGCCACGTTTCAACAAAGTTGCGGCCTTCTTTCTCCTCAAATACGCACATTGTCTTTTCCATGATATAACCCCCTTTGTTATATTGTTCTCACATTACAAGTCCGATAACCGCGCCGTCGGGCATTTCATAGTATGCTATGCTAACGAACGCCCCGCCCCCGATAGGGTCCAGTTTGTTACGTTCAACCCGAATGAAACGCCCGTGGGCCTTAACCGGGTATGCCGCCGCTTGCATTGAATAGATAAACCGCATTCTGTACACCCCCTCAAAACGTCGTTCTGTTCTGTTGACAATACTATTATATACCTGTACAGATACAATGTCAATACCTGTACAGATATAATTATAATAGTATTTATTATGTATGCATAATAGGATTTTATGTTGACATTGTACCTGTACAGTAGTATCATTAAGCATGGATATTTTAAAGGGGGTATGACAATGGTAAAGAGTAAAGCTGCAATGCAAGCAACCCGGCGTTATGAATCACAAAATTATGATATTGTGCGGGTATTGTTACCCGTGGGGACAAAGGACCGAATAAAGGCCACGGGATCAACTGTCAACGGGTTTATCGTTAGGGCCGTCCAGGCGGCATTAGATAACGTCCAGGCGGTCCCGGATCAATACGACGGCCCCGGAGAGACAACCGACGGCGAATAGTACAACCCCCGGTAAATAACCGGGGGCTTTTCTTTACTCACATTGCAGCGGCGTTCCCACGGTCCGACGGCAACCGGGGATTGTCTCACGCGTGCGCGCACGCGAATAATATATATAATATAATAGGGGATATGTATATATCCCCGTATATATGTACTTGTATATATGTATATATGGGTATTTGTCTATTGTATGATTAAACTATATATACAAGGGGTCCAGGCAAATAATTACTTAAGTGACTTAAGTTATTCTCGATCGTGGCGTTCCTGGCATGGTAGGGGGGCGGCAATTCCCCGCGTGAGAGATGTATAAAGAGGTGTATATGGTTGCATATTCCCCGGAATGTGACGATCAATAACAATGTGTGCGGAATGTGTGATTGATTGTAGCATTTAAGGCTGTATCTATGCGTAAAATTATTTTTTTTACGCATAGTATCGTGGCAAAACTGTTAACTGCAAATTCTGCCTTCTCCAATCATACTATACCTACGGGGGAAGTGGGAAAAGGGACTCCTGGGGCGCGGGTTAGTCCCTCATATTCCCCAAAACTCAAAAACACCTTTACCATAAAGTATGCGCACGCACAGTTTGAATTAGTAGAATACAGACAGGGGTTCCAAAAATCCCGTCAGCAACAAAAAGGGGTATATGTTCATGAGCAGAACAGTACCGAACTGGGTGAAGGCGGCGAAGCCTCACTATTGCGCAGCATGTGGAACGACCGACGATCTCCAGTACCATCACTTAGTACCGCAAACACTTGGAGGCAAGACAGAACCGACCAACATCATAGTCCTGTGTGCGATGTGCCATCAGAAATGGCATAGGCAGAACGGGAGCGAACATCACAATTCACTCGTCAAAGAAGGGATCGAGAGGGCACGCGAGAGAGGGATCGTCGTTGGCAGGAAACCAGCAGATGCCGAGAAGATCATGCGCCTGATCGCCGAGAACAGCACGCAGTTCCAGGATGACAAGCTGGTCACGGAGACGGAGATCATGGAGATGGCCGGGGTGAAGCCCGTGTGCTATCACAAGTACAAGAGGCGGCTGTTGGCTTTGATGGATTCCGACGAATGGCCTTTCGACTGGGAAAAGCCGAAGAAACTGCGCAACATGCCGTTGTACGACAGGGTAGTCAAGAGACTGCGGAGCGAAACAGCATAAAGAAAAGGGGCCGTCTAGAACGGCCTCTTTACTATCTCCACTTTGTTCATGCCATACGATGACTGGATAAATTCTGCCAGCATGGCGAGTGCGTCAGGGACATCATCGTGGTTATTGCGGCCTGCGGTCGTGTATCCACACATGAATTGCAGAAAACGCTTATATTCGCGGTCTTGCCTTATCACTGAATCGTCTTTAAAGAGACAGTGTTCCAGGATAAACGGCTGGGCGACGATGATACGGGTTTCTTTGTTGGCCGTGGTGTACTTGGTGGTCAGCTTGGCCCGACCGCCCATCTCCTTGACCATGCCCTGTATCTTTTCAGCGATCTTGCCGCCAGCTTGGTTGGATTCAAACCGGGCAAGCTGTACGTTTCGCTCCGTGAGCAGCGATGCCAGTCTCGGTTCTACAGCATCCGGGTTACTGTTGTCACAGATCACCGCGTCAATATAAAAGTCCATGTTGTACTGGTACACAACAGGCATTACGCAGTAGTCCGCGCCTTTTGTTTTCGTATCACATACAGCTATGATAGCATCCGGGTCGCCGTCTGGCAACTCAAAGTATCTGCGCAATTCATCGGCGTTATACAGCAGTCCGAATCTCTCTATCGGCTGATTCATGTACAGGGCACGCCAGTTGACATCATCCATGATCTCGCGCTGTTCGTGGTAGAACTGGGTTGTGAAGCCGATGCCGTAGGGGTAATCGAAGTTGGACTCGTCGTTGAGATCGAGGGCGGGGAGGGTGATGAACTTGGCGCGGGGGCTGTCGGCATACTCCATCTCAAGGCGACCGAGAACATCCCAGACAGACCAGCGCGTAGCGATGTGGAGTTCCTTGCAGCGTGCGCCGATCTTACGTTGACGGAGGTCTGTGTTGTATATCTCCCAGAGCTTGTCGAGACGTTCCTTCGACATGGCGACTTCGATGCCGGAAACAAGGTCATCGCAATAGAGAAGGGTCTGGGCGCGATAAAGACCGGCATTGCCTGTTCCGATGGAAGTAAATTCCAGTGTTTCGAAGCGCTTGCGGTCATTGAGATCGATGCGGCAGTCCTTGGCGTTGGTGTTTGTGACTTTGACGTTCTCAAAGACTTCGTGCCAGAGGTATTCGCCGTTCTTGTCCATGATGCGTAGGCACTCGTCGTACGCGCCGCGCACCCAGGAATTTGAGTGGGAGCCTGTCAATATGGGGGCATCCGGGTATTTCCCGGCCAGCCATGTCAAAAAGAAGATGGCGAGAGTACTCTTTCCAGTGCCCGGAGGCATGGAGATGGCGAGAAGGTCAAGGGTATCATCTGCAAGGGCCTGCATAGCGTCCACGACCTGCTTGAGGACCTTTCTGCGGGGCATGTAGAACTTCTTTTGGGGTTCGCGGTTCCACTCGCAGAATTGGAGGTAGGCGTCGAAATTGTACGGGGCTGCGGTCAAAAGGACGCGACGATGCAGGATCATGAGTGAACGGGCAAAGTCGATGTCCTTCTGGGCGACCTCCGGGACACGTTCCGAGATGCGGTCGCACAACCAGCACATCCCGGCGACAGCCATACGCCAGTTGGAACGCTGCATCTCGACACAGATGGCGTAGTAGTCCTCGTAGACCTGGTAGCGTGCGTTGCCCCTCTTGATCTTGAGTGAGATTTTAATGGCCGTATCCTTGAGATTCATGTCGGAACCGTCCTAGCCTTATATTATACATATCCGTAACCCCTAGGAACCCGGTTGGTGAGAGCTAAGAAAGCATAGTTCTGCCCCCTTACCCCCATAACTCTTTGAACAGAGTTACCAGGATAAGAGGACAGAGACTATGCTTTTCTTCGTTTGAGGAACCCGGTCGGAGCCTCGCTGAAGTTTCGCACAGGAGACTTTCGTCTCAAGCCTTTACTGACGCTGGCCGAACGTCAAACCGCATTGTTCGCGGCGGCCCATCTCTGCTTGCACCGCCCCCCTGTGCTTAAGGTGCAAGTGCCATTTAAGAATAATATCCCCGGCATGAGGCTGGACATGCTGGGGATTGTGCAAACCCACGATTTCTGTGGGGAGTTGCCTTTATCGGCGCATCCCAGCCTGGATGACGCATGTATCGTAACGCACAAATGTTTATTGTCAAGGGGTCAAAAATCAATATATTGTGTTTTGCTGTTAAGATTTGGTTACTTCATCACGATTTAACAATAAAACACAATATATTGATATTCGGGAGTTGCAAACCACAACATATTGTGGTAGGGTGTACATGGAAATACTATATATTGTGGTTTTGGAGGTGACGGAGCGTGGCTGATACGGTGATTTCCAATGACCTGTTCGGTCGTTTGGACATTTACGCATCGTCCGACGAGATAACCGCTGAAAACGTGGTGTCGGAACTGAACACAGCGCTGCCCTATCACGTTCAGAACCTTCTCCAGGAGGACTTCCTGTACTGGTATCGCCGCAACGTTACGCCGATACTGCGCCGCAAGAAGGATGTGCGCCCGGAGATCATGAACCGGGTGCAGATCGGGATTGCCGACGAGATATGCACGTTCAAAGACGGGTACTTCCTGACCCAGCCGTGCTTCTATACTGCCCGGAACGACGGCGTGCAGGACAAAGTGGACAAACTCAACGAGTATTTGTATCGCTCCTACAAGCATGTGGCCGATGACAAGATCGTTGACTGGTTCCACACGGTCGGCAAGGGCGTGCTGTACGTCGAACCCGACCGCGACAACGACAAGGAAGTGCCTGTCCATTGCTACTCGCTGGACCCGCGTTCCGCGTTTGTCGTGAAAAGCCTGCGCCCCGGCAATGAACCCGTGATGGGCGTAAACATGGTTGTCGTTGACGATCAGGCGAAGTTCGATGTGTTCACGAAGAAATACATCTTCCACCTGTCTGGCGGCGTGACTGGTCGGATGCTGACCACGCAAGTGAACAGCGACTTCCTGGCGACTGCCGTTTCCGTTGACAAGGTTGAGAGGAACGCCCTGGGGTTGATCCCCATCATTGAGTACCGCTACAACAGCGTGAACATGGGGGCCTTTGAGAGCGTAGTCCCGCTGATTGATGCCCTGTCGCTGGTTCAGTCGAACAGGCTGGACGGCGTTGAGCAGTTCATTCAGTCCCTGGCTGTTGCTACCAACTGCGAGTTCCCGGACGGAACGACCGCCAACGACATCCGTCAGGCTGGCATGATCGTTCTCAAGTCCATCGGCGAGAATCGCGCCGACTTCCGCATCCTGTCCGAGCAGTTAAACCAGGCGGAGACACAGGTTTTGATTGACAACCTGTATGAGCAGATTCTTCGCATCTGCGCGATGCCTACGACTACCAAGGGCGGACGGTCCACATCCGACACTGGAACCGCCGTATTAGCCCGTGATGGTTGGTTCAATGCCGACTGTTCCGCCCGTAACTGCGCCGACCTGTTCAAAGAGAGTAACCGCCAGTTCGACCGCATCTTCGTGGAAATCCTCAAGAAGCGCGGCCTCCTGGACATCAACCTGTCCGACTTCGAACTGAACATCGTTCGGAACGAGACGGCGAACATCCAGAGCAAGGCGCAGGCGTTCAATACGATGCTGGCATCTGGTCTGCATCCCGAACTGGCCGCTGCCAAGTCTGGCATCTCCAACGACCCCGTGGCCGACATCGCCATGTCGGAGAAGTACCTCAAGATGATCTGGGGCGACCCGGACGCGCCCGACGAGACTGCCGTTGACGCTCCCGTGGACAGCGAAGCTGGACAGCCTACCGTCGCGCCTGTGCAGGAAAAGGGCGTAAACGCCATGTACGAGGGCGACGAGGAGAACGGTTCTTCCCGCAGGCGTTCCCGCAAGAAGGGCAACAGCAACGATGACAACACCGACGAGCGCAAGCCTGACGAGAAGGAAAGCCGTACCGGGAAAACGTGGATCAGCGGATACTGGCAAGCGAGGTAAGCATGAGGACACTTCAGTTGAAGAACGTGATCTACTTCCCGTCGTTCAACTCCATCGGCGGCGTTGAGACGTTCTGCTATGAGATGGGGCTGAAATACGGCAAGACGTTCGACATTACGGTGCTGTTCCGCAATGGCGATGCCGAGATGCTTGCGAAGATCGCCGAGGTCTGCCGGGTGATCCGATACCGCGAAGGTGATGAAGTCGAATGCGATGTGTTCATCTTCGGGTGGGGATATGACATTCTGCCCCACATACATGCGAAGCAGTACATCCAGACGTTCCATGCCGACTATATCCACCGCCAACTGAATCCATGCCCCGACAAATGCGTATCTATGCGCTTCGGAGTGGCTGAAAACACGACCAGGGGCATTGCCGAGCATTACGGACTGGACATCCAAACGATGTACAACCCGTATACGCCGAAAAAGCCCCGCAAAGTGCTGAAACTTATCAGCGCGACGCGCCTGACCCCGGAGAAGGGCTACGACCGCATGATTAAGCTGGCAGATGCCCTTGATAAAGCGGACATCCCCTTCCTGTGGCTGGTGTTCACGGACGATTACGCCAAGACCTTCCCGAACAAGAGCATGGTGAAACTGCCGCCTACCCGCGATGTTCTGGACTACATCGCCTCGTCCGACTATCTGGTGCAGCTTTCCGACACGGAGGGATACTCCTACAGCATCGTGGAGGCGTTGAGTGTTGGCACACCCGTCATTGTGACGGACATTCCCGTGGCCGGGGAACAGGGAGCGGTGAACGGAAAGACGGGGTTCATCCTCCCGTTCGACATGAGCGACATCCCGGTTGGCGCGATCTACAAGGGCTTGAAGAAATTCACCTGTGAACCGCGTGAAAGCCACTATGAGAAGGTGCTGGCCAAGGGCAAGGCCAAGTACGCCGACGATCACAAGGGCATGGTCACAGTACAGGCGCGGATGTGCTACAAGGATCTTGAACTAGACCGCACTGTCGGCCGTGGTGAAGTCCTCGACGTAAAGCCAGCACGCGCCAAGGTGCTGATCGAGAAGGGACTTGTGGAGATTGCGTGGTGATTCATCGTGACGATTCTCCCGATTGACGAGATCAATGCCCTTGAAGAACGTCTCAAACCTCATTTTGAGGACGAAGGTAAGGGCAGGATCAAGTCCCGCGAGGACTGCGAGGACATCATAGACGAATTGCTTGACCTGTTCCTGTTGTCCTACGCGATGGGTGTAGACAGCGTGGGGATTGAACAACCGCCGCTGGAAACTGTCGAAGGAACGCTTTTCCAGCGCATTAAGGGCAAAACGTGGGAAGATCGCGTCTGGGACTACTACGACAACGGCGGGACGCTGTACGACATAGCGCGTATCGCGTCCACGGAATCGCACAGAGACGCAAATGCCGCCGCCTTTGACGCTGCCAGGGCCGCAGGAAAGACTAAGAAGGTCTGGCATTGCATGATGCTGGATACCAGCCGGGATGACCATATATGGCTTGATGGTGTTTCGGCTCCGCTGGATGGGTATTTCTACGCACCAGGCGGCGAACGGACGCTGTACCCCGGAGAGTGGGGAGTGCCCGAACAGGATTGTAACTGCTTATGCTGGCTCACATATGAGTGAGTTCACATATCGACCAGGGAAGGTCGTTAATCCCGCAAACGTCATGACAAGACGCTAAAACGGACATCGTGCAGAGACAACTGCCTTGCTAAACAGAGAGGTTTTGAACATGGACGAGAACACCGTTGCCACCACTGTGGAACAGGCTGTTGAACAGCCCGAAACCAAGACCGAACCCGCAAAGACCGAACCCCCCAAGGCCAACAAGCCCGACCCGGAAGTGGAGAAGCTCAAGGCCGCCCTTTCCCGTGCGAACGGCGAAGCTGCCGAGTACAAGCGCCAGCTACGCGAAAAGCAGACGGAGAAAGAGCGTGCAGACGCCGAACGCGCCGAGCAGGAACAGGCCATGCGGGACGAACTGGAAACGCTGCGCAAGGAGAAGCGCGTCAGCGACTACACGGCAAAATGTGTTGCACTGAACATGGACGCTGATCTCGCTGGCAAGACTGCCAACGCGCTTGCGGATGGCAACGCGGATGCCCTGTTCGACTGCCTCAAAGCGTTTGTGGACGCAACCGTGACGCGCCTTAACAACGAGGCGTTGAATCGCCAGCCCGGTTTGAGTGCTGGCACACCGCCCACCAAGGGCAACGCCGACGATGAACTGACGGCTAAAATGCGCCGTTATGCTGGATTGTCGGTACACAGATAACGAAAGGAAGGATGACCAATGGCCACCACCGTCACCCCCGCCATCTCCAATTCCATCAGCCTTGCGTCCCGGTATCTGCCGATTCTGGACGAAGTTTATAAGGCTGGCTCCAAGACCGCTATCCTCGACACCCTCCAGGATCGTGTCCGCTGGGATAACGACACCCACACCTTCTACCTGTTCGAAACCGACATGGTGGGTCTGGGCAACTACAACCGCAACGACGGCTACGTCCGTGGCGACGTGACCACCAACTGGCGTGCCTATGCGCCCCAGTGGGACCGCGCCCGTCAGTTCCTGGTTGACGTTGCTGACAACATGGAATCCATGTCTATGGCGTTCGGCACTCTGGCTGGCGAGTTCATGCGCACCAAGGTGATCCCGGAGACGGATGCTCTGCGCTTCGCCACCTACGCCAACGGCGCCGCCGCTGCCAACAAGCAGACCGAGAGCCTTGCCACCTCCGCGAACACCATCGCCTCCATCGACACGGCGACTGCCGCGCTGGACGATGCCGAAGTCCCGTATGAGGGCCGCATCCTGTTCGTGAACCCGACCATCTACAAGCTGATTAAGGGCGGCATCACCCGCATGGTCATGAACGATGACCGCAACGTTAATTATAACGTTGAAATCTACAATGACATGCGCGTTATCACCGTTCCCAGCGGCCGGTTCAACACCCAGATCACCCTGGCCGATCCTGACAGCCACGATGACGCTGGCGGCTACACCGCCGCGGGTGACACCATCAACTACATGATCGTGCATCCCACCGCCATCATGCAGGCCGTCAAGCTGGCGACCCCGCGTATCTTCAGCCCCGCCGTCGTGCAGCAGGCCAACGCCTGGCAGTATGACTTCCGTCAGTACCACGGCGCGTGGGTGAAGAACCAGAAGGCCAACGGCATCTATGTGTCCGCGCCCTCTATGCCGTCTGCCTGATCGGACGGCGACATGAAAGGAAGTGCCGAGGATGACCATTGAGGAGAAGTTGACGATGGTAAAGACCATCATGGGGCCTGACGCGCCCGATGATGCCACCATCGTGTCTTATCTGACGCTTGCCAAGACGGAAATCCTCCAATGGCGATTCTCCTATGCCCCGGATGCCATGCCCTCTGATGTGCCCCCGGAGTATGAGATGACCCAGATTTACGCCGTGGTGAATGGCTTCACCCAGCGCGGACTTGAGGGACAGTCCGTGTCCGTTGAAAACGGCATCCATCGGCACTTCGACTTCACTGACATGACGAGGTACATCCGTCAGAACGTGATTGCCATGATAAAGGTGTGATGGGTAATGGCAAGGATGTGTTTCCGCAATAAGCAACCGTTCTGGTATGCGCTGTATGATTCCACGGCGGTGTCCTACGATGAATACGGCAACCAGAATGCGTCCTATGCGTCCTACCATGATCCCGTCCAGACCTTCGGCAACATCTCCCCCGCAAATGGCAGCGTAGTCGCAAGGCAGTTTGGCGATGATGACCTGTACGACAAGGTGATTGTCGTAGGCGACAGAGACACGCCGATTGATGAATATGCGGTGCTGTGGGTTGATTCGGTTCCCGAACTGGACGAGAATGGCGCACTGAAAGTCAACGCAGACGGCGCAATCGTGACCCCGTGGGACTACATCGTGCGTCGGGTCGCCAGGGGACTTCCGAACTACGGCAGTACCGTAATCGCCATCAGTAAGGTGATGATCTCTTGAGCAGGACAATCAACGTTGACGTATTCGACCCGGCCAGCATTGAAGCGGCAGTCCGTGAACTGCGTGAATATGCGCAATGGGTGGAGCGCAAGGCAAAGGAACTGCAAGAGCGTGTGGCTTACTTCATTGCCAAGGATGCAAGCGCGGTTTTCAACACCGCCGTCGCCGAAGATGATATGGCAGAGGGCATTGTCACCGGGCACGTTGAAGTCAGCGTGCAACCCGGAGAGGACAACACGACGCTGGTTGTCGCAAGCGGTGAGGACGCGGTTTTCATGGAGTTCGGTGCAGGCGTGTACTACAACGGCTCCGTGGGAAGTTCCCCTCATCCGCTGGGCGCTGGCCTTGGCTACACCATCGGCAGTTACGGCAGAGGCAACGGCAAAAAGGAAGTGTGGGCCTATACGGGCAGCGATGGAGAAATCCACCTAACCCACGGCACACCCGCTTCCATGCCGCTGTACAGAGCCATGATGTCGGTCGTAAACGACATCGTAGACATAGCGCGGGAGGTATTCAGTTCATGATCGACATCGAGAATGAGGTCTTTCAGACCTGTGCTGACGCTTTCCGTGCCGCCTACCCGAATGGCTACATCGCCGGGGAGTATGTCTCCCAGCCTCCGAAGTTTCCCGCCGTGTCCGTCGTGCAGATGGATAGCACCGTCCTCAATTCGGGGCGAGACAGCAGCGGCATTGAGAACTTCGCCGATGTGATGTATCAGGTCGATGTCTACAGCAATCTCCACAACGCGAAGAAGGCCCAGGCGAAGGCCATTGCTGCCCTGATTGACGCACAGTTCACGCGGCTGGGCTTCACGCGATCTTTCCTGCAACCCGTTCAGAACATGAACGACGCAACCATTTACCGCATAACGGGTCGTTACCGTGCTGTGGTAAGTAAGAACGAAACTATCTACAGGAGGTAAGGCCCATGGCTATCTCTACTTTCCAGAGTTATCTCATGTACGCCACTGGCAGCGGCACGCCCTCCACTTGGCTGAACATGTGCCCCGTGAAGGAAACGCCTGACCTTGGCGCGGCTCCCGAACCCGTGGAAGTGACCACCCTGTCTGACCCGGCGCGGTGCTTCATCCCCGGCATCGAGAATACCGACCAGAAAACCTATGTCGCCAACTACGACAAGGACCAGTACGACACCATCAAGGCCCTCAAGGGCCAGGAGATCAACCTGGCGCACTGGTACGGCGCGTCCTACGCCAACGGCGTGTATACCCCGGACGGCTCCGAGGGCAAGTTCGTCGGCAAGGGCTACGTTGATGTGTACGCCAACGGCGGCGGTGTCAATGAGCCTGTCAACATGACGATCACCCTGACCATGACGCAGAACTTTGTCAAGGAGACTTCTGCAAGCGGCTGATTGATTTAGCCCCCCCGGGGCGGCGGTGAACCTCGCCGCCGCCCCTTTATCATACCCATTCATTTTCCCGAAAGGAAATAAAAACAATGGATAACAAGGCTGCGTCCCAGATCAATTTCGACTACAACGGCAAGCACTACTGCCTGGAATATACCCGCGATACCGTGAAGATCATGGAATCCTGGGGCTTCAACCCGAACGACGTCGCCGACAAGCCTGCCATTCGCCTTGAGCAGTTGTGGCGCGGCGCCTTCCTCGCGAACCATCGCAACAAGATCAGCGATGCCGTCATCGGCAAACTGTATGACCAGATGAAGAACAAGGCGGCGCTGATGGACGCGCTGCGCGATATGGTCATCGAAACCTATGCGTCTCTGCTGCCCGACGAGGACGAGGACGATTCGGGAAACGTGGAGTGGACGACGGTTCAGTAGACCAGGAACCGCCGTCTGAACGCGAATACAAGACATTAACTGAACTGTTTAGGGCCGTGTTCCCGGAGTACCTTGCGATGGGAATGACCTACGATCAGTTCTGGCATGGGCCACCGTCCCTTGTGCGGGATTACCGCAAGTCTCATGACCTGATTCGGCATGAGAGAAACGGCGAGGCGTGGCTTCTGGGCATGTACATCTATGACGCGCTGCTGTGTGTTGCGCCCGTCATGCGTGCGTCCATGAGCAAGGAGACGCCGAAACCCGGAGAGTACCCGAAAGAACCCTATCCGCTGACCGAAAAGGAAGCGAAGCAGCGCGAAGAAGCGCGTATGCGTAGGGAATACCGCGAATCTCTGGCGCGTATGAACGCCGCAAGTCAGCGCGAATTGCAGCGAAGGAAAGAACAGAAAGAGAAGGAGGCGAACAAGGATGGCTGATACACCGATCACTAATCTTTCTATCCAGATTAGTTCGAACGCTGACCGGGCGGTTCAGAATATCAACCGCGTCTCCAACAGTCTTTCCCGTCTGGGCGGCAGTTCGCGCAATGCGGCACAGGGCATGGGTGTTGTGAACGACACCATGGAGCACGCCGCGTCCCGGACTGTTGATGCATCTTCCAACATTCAGACCTTCGGAAACAGACTTCGGTCTGCTCTTGGCCCCCTCCGTACCTTCGGAACTACGTTGGCTAATGGTGTCGTGAGGGGCCTGCGTCAGGGCGTGAGGGGCATCGGCAACTTTGTTTCCTCACTGGCCCGTATCGCTAAATATCGCTTCATTCGGTCTATGATTAAGGACTTGGGGCAGTCCTTCAAAGACCTCTACGGATATAGCAAGGAATTTGGAACGCAGTTCGCCAAGAGCATGGACACCATCAACACCAGCACGAAGTATTTCCAGAATAGCATCGCTGCAATGGTTGCCCCGCTGATTGACATACTGGCCCCCGTGCTTGATTCTCTGGTTGACAAGGTTGTCAGTCTGATGAACTGGGTGAACCAGTTGTTCGCCGCGATCAGCGGTTCCAGCACCTACACGGTCGCAAGGAAGGTCGCCACCACCTGGGAGAGCACGTTCGACAAGACGAGCAACAAAGCGAAGAAAACTGCCAAAGAAATCCAGCGTACCCTTCTGGGCTTCGATGAGATCAACCGTCTGAACATGCCGACGAGTTCTTCATCCAGCGGCGGGTCTAGTTCCTCTCCGTACACCCCCGGCTATAAGACGATGTTTGAAACCAAGCCCCTGACCGGGTTCTTCAAGGACCTTGCGAACGTCACGAAGGGCTGGCCTGACTGGTTGAAGTGGCTGCTGGGCGTTGGCACTGTCGCCGGGGCGGCATGGGGCATCAAGCAACTGCCGAAACTGCTGGACAAGCTGTTCAAGGGGCTTAAAAACCTCATCGGCCTTAACATCCCGAACTGGTTGAGCAACCTTTTTGGCGGCAAGGGCGGCAACGGCGGTGCTGGCGGTAGCGGAACGTATGACGTTGGCGTTGACCTCAAAAAAGGCGACTGGACCGTCCTTGATGATCTCAAAGACGAGCACGCCCTTGTGAACGTCGGTCTTGCAAAGGACGGCTGGAACAACCTCGCGGCATGGATGGGCAACAGTGTTGTCGTTTATACGAGCCTTGCAAAGGACGGATGGAGCAATCTTTCCGCATGGATTGGCAACAGCGCGGTTGTCTATGTCACCCTCGCAAAAGCTGGCTGGTATAGCCTGACGGCGTGGATCGGCAATAGCGTGGTCGTATATGTCACGCTTGCGCGGTCTGGTTGGAACGATCTTAGTTCCTGGATTGGCGACCATACCACTGTCAATGTTGCCCTTGCAAAAGACGGGTGGAGCAACCTGTCTGCGTGGATGGGAAACAGTACCGTGGTGTTCGTTGCACTCGCCAAGCTGGGCTGGCATAGTATTTCCGCTTGGATTGGTAACAGCACTGTGGTATATGTGTCGCTTGCCAAGGAGGGCTGGCGCAACATCGCCGCGTGGATGGGCAATACCGTCGTTGTCAACGTCGTTCTCAAGCGGGATGGGTGGAGAAACCTGTTTGAGTGGAGTGAGGCGAACGATGGCCTTGACATTGCGACCCGCCTGTTCAAAGAGGGCTGGGAGACTATCGCAAAGTTCGTCGGCACGAAAGTGACAGTGTTCATCAGGCTTGCCAAGGATGGTTGGCACAATCTGACCGCATGGGTCGGGAACAGCGTTGTCGCCTATGTATACCTTTCCCGTGGCAACTTTTACAGCCTTTCCGACTGGGTTGGCGATTCCATAACTGTGAAGGTAAATCTCAAAATGGGCAGCGGCGGAACCGTAAACGTCAACGGTAGCGGCGGCAGGTATGGCGGCGCATCTGGCGGCGGCGGCGGTTCTGCTGGTGGGGGCGCTGGCCTGTTCCGCCATGCAATCGGCGGCATCCTCCGCAACGGTTTGTGGAATAACATTCCGCAGTACGCAGGCGGCACGAACAACGCCGGGTCTATCTTCCTCGCTGGCGAAGCTGGCCCGGAGATCGTGGGTCATGTCGGCGGCAGGACGGAAGTTCTGAACAGGTCGCAGCTTGCGTCCACCATGTATTCCAGCGTTGTCAGCGCAATGAGCGCGGCACTCCCCGCCGTGGCTTATGCGGCGCGTGGAAATTCCTCTCTGGATTCTGGCGGGGGCGGCATCGACTACAACCAGCTTGCCGACACGCTTGTCACCGCGATGAAACGCGCTGGTCTGGGCGCGGTCAAGCTGGACGGCAGAATGCTGGCCCAGAGCATCAACCGCGAAACCCAGCGGCTTGGTTCTCCCGCCGTCGTGTTTTAAGGAGGGATCGGGATGGCAGTTCTTTACATCGGTTCTTCCGCAAGCAATCTCACGGCGATGCCCGACCCGAAACACCGTGGCCTGACGATCCGCTTGCAGGACGTTGACGCAGGAACCACGGGGCGCACCGCCAACGGCACGATGATCCGAAACCGTGTCGTTGGCGGGGCCAACGCCAAACGCAAACTGGAAATCGAATGGCCTATGCTGAACGGCACGGATGCCGCGACAGTGCTACAGGCGGTGTCCGGGGTGTTCTTCTATGTCAAGTACCCCGACCCGTATACCAACGCCGACCGCACGGCGCAGTTCTATGTGGGCGACAGAGAGGCCCCTATCTATACCATAGGTAGTGACGGCAAGCCCATGTGGGACGGCATAAAGTACAACCTGATCGAGAAGTAAAGGGGAACGCGGCATGGACGTATTGATGAACCAGTTGCGGCAACGGCTGGTGTGGCAGGAGAACCCCGGCGCGGGAGCCGACTATATCCCGACCGGGAACACATTCGGGGAAACCACGATTGATGACTGGATGAACCCCGACCGTGAAGTCTCTATGCGCATTCTGATGGAGAAATCCGTTTTTCCTACGGACGACACTGATCCGTACTACGAATACACCGAGTTCGACGATTCGGAGATCGTTTCCTACTCCATCAATGAACAGTGCGGGGAACCCGGTATCAAACTGGGCGGCACTGTAGCGGCTACGTTCTCGCTCTCTTTGGACAATACGAACCGCCAATACGTTTCTGCCGACTTTGAGAACACCCGGTTCGCTGTAGCTATAGGCTTGCAAAACCCCGGACAGGCCAACGTGGCCTATGAGCCGTTTGGCGTATTCTGGATTTCCAACGCGCACGCATCCGAGCAGTCCACGACAGTAGACATCGAGGGCATGGACGCGCTTGGCAGTCAGTATGAGAAGATATTCTGGCCTTTTGCCGATGATGACGCGGCAATCCAGATCGGCTATGCCAGTATGCGCGTCATGATGGATTCAGTTATTGAAATCATAAACGACATCGACCTGTCACCGATTATCGATGATGACGGAAACGTGGAAGTAGGTCCCGCGACATATCCGCTGTTCTCATGGAAGATCACAGAACCCGGAGCGCATGAACAGCCTACCGCATACTCCGATTTCCTGGCCAGCGTTCCTCCTGATATTATGTACGTCCTGTGCAATAGCGGAAACTGCACCAAGAGACAGATCATAAGCTGGTTTTCGATGGCCCTGGGATGCTTTACGGCAGTCGGTCGTGACGGCGATTTGGAGTTTCGGGCATATGATAAAACGTCGTATGACGGTTATTCTGACTACACTATGCATGTCATAACCCCGTCAACGTACTTTGATTATACTCCGCAGGATGTTGGAACGTTCGCACTTAACTATATGTCTGCCCTGTACTATCCGGGTTCAGACCCGAACGTGACGAAGCTGGCACAACAGTCCAGGGTCCCGGATTCGGACATCAATGCATATACGTCCATCGAGTTACCTGCAAGTCCGTTCATGACCGCATCGCTGAATGGCGAAAATTTTGGCAATTACTGGTACAACAGTTATGCGGTTGAGGGCCTATCCGTGTCCGTGGTCGGAGCACCGCAGTTTAAGACGGGCCAGATGTATTTCCTGGATGACCTTGCCGGGACGCGGCATCGGTTTTCTGTCAATTCCATGACCACCACCTATGACGGCGGTCTGGGTATGACTATTGAGTGCAACCTCCCCGCCGACACGACGGTATACAGCGCATCCTACAACCAGCACACATCACTATTGTCCGAGTTACAGTTTAGCCAGTACGGCAAGGCGCAGTACAGCACCGAAGAAGCCGTTACCGGCACGCGCTGGATTGATGGCAAGCCGTTGTACCGCAAGGTGATCCACGCAACTACTAAAGACACAATCGACATTTCCGACCTGGACTTCGATTTCATTCGGTGGGAGTTTGCGTACAAGTTTACTTGGGGGAGCGGCACCACGATCCAGTGGAGCAGCACCTATTACTACAACAGCACCGACTACGCTATGGTGTATGTGAACGGCACAAGCCTGATGATCCGCATGGTAAACAACATACATCTGATAGACGCATATATAATCCTGGAATACACCAAGGCATCGACATAAGGAGGCGCGTGCAACATGAACGCGATACAGGCACAGCCAAACGCAGTTATCCACATCGGACGGCTGGGAGAGAACATCTATACCCTTGTCCAGTTCGACATATCTGAATATCTGGCGCAGTACCCGAACGCAACGGCGATCCTGCTGAACATGCGCCCCGGCGATACGAGCGCATACCCTGTTGCCAACATCACGACGGACGAACAGTACCTTTACTGGACAGTCGCCGACAATGACCTGACCGTGAAGGGCATGGGCTACTGCGAACTGGTCATTATGGATGGCGAGATGGTTGCCAAGAGCATCATCTATCCGACGCAGATCATGGATGCCCTTGACGGTAGCGGTGAAGAACCCGCCGACTGGGACACCTGGTTGAGCCAGTTCGAATCCCTTGCCGCGCAGGCCAATTCCAGTGCCGTTGAGGCCGCTGGTTCTGCGTCTGACGCTGCCGATTCCGCGTCTGATGCCTCTGCATCTGCGCGGGACGCCAGCGGTTATGCCGATGATGCCGCTTCTGCCGCGACCGGTGCCGAAACTGCGAAGAACGCCATCGAAAACATGGGCGTTGATGCCGATACTCTGGCTCCCGGTTCTGCCGCAACCGTTGAAAAGTCCGTTGATCCGTCCACGGGCGCTGTTACGCTGTCCTTCGGCATTCCCCAGGGCGAACAGGGTGTACAGGGTGAAACCGGCCCCCAGGGTGAACAGGGCGAAACCGGGCCGCAAGGCCCCCAGGGTGAACAGGGCGAAACCGGGCCGCAAGGCCCCCAGGGTCCGCAAGGCCCCAAGGGTGACAAGGGCGATCCCGGCGAAGTCACGCAGGCCGAGTTTGATGAGTTAAAGAGCGCCTTCAATTCTGAAATTTCAGCCATACGTGATGGCCTTGCAGATGAGGTGACCTCATACCCAACTGTAACCACAACATCCGGGAAATATCTGAAAGCTGACGGTTCAATAGGAGATATTGGAAACAGCGGTTATAAGGTCACAAATTATATCCCGGTCAACGGATTTACTACAGCTATTATCACAGGAGCAGCAGGAACTAATCTTCTCATCTGTGCGTTTTACGATGCAAATCAGATTTATATTCCTGATTCCGGCGTTGCGGGTGCTGATGCCAAAGAAGAAAACAAACAAGTAGGAATTCCTTCGACAGCATCATATATTGTTATCGCAGCAGATTCCAGAGCAACAGCGGCTTGCACGTTGGTAAAATGGTCATATGACTTTGCAGATAAATACGAGGATGGCTATATCCGCTCCGTAACCCAGTGGAAAGTCGGCAATATCAATACATCAGGTCAAGAGGTGTACAACTCACATCCAGCTATTACGCAAGGATACATTGCGACGGCCGATTATGACTTTATCCGTCGCTCTGATACGTATCAGGAAGGTTGGATATACTATTATACGCTATCCGATAACACATACACATTTGAGACAGCGGCGCAAATCCCTATTGACTGCAACTTCGTCCTCGACGGGTCATATACCCATTTTAGGTTGCGCTTGTTTGATGGGTGGAGTAATACGGTTGACACTTCTGTTGCATCTAACACTTTCGGGCTTTACAAGTATGAGAGTTTTGCAACGCGCCCCGTCTGGCTTGGTAAAAAGTGGGCGGCTATCGGTGACAGCCTTACGGAGTTTAACTCCACAGCTTCTATCAAGTATCATGCAATCATTTCACAGCGCAACGGAATTGCCGTTGTAAATCTCGGAGACGGAGGCACAGGGTATAAGGCGACCGACGGAGGCGCTGGCGATTCCTTTATGGACAGAGTGTCTAAGGTTCCGCTTGATGCTGATGTTATAACCATCTTTGGTAGCGGCAACGACCTTGGATCGGAGAACGAAATTGGAACGCCGACAGATACGGGGACAACTACTTTGTGCGGATGCATCAATACAACCATTGATAATTTGCTTACACGAATGCCCCTTGCGAATCTTGGAATTGTTACTCCGACACCGTGGCAACAGTACAACCCCGCGAACGCGGAAAATAAAATGGCACTGTACGCTGCCGCAATAGTCGTTATCTGCAAAAACAGAGGCATCCCATGTCTTGACCTATACCATTGCAGCGGGCTTCGCCCGTGGGATGCTACGTTTAAATCGTTGGCATATGCAAATGCGGATGGCGTGCATCCGAACAATATAGGCCATGCACTAATAGCACCGAGATTTCAAGCGTTTCTCGACACGCTATTGCTTCATTGAGTAGCGTTTTAAGTACGCCATCACTATCAATCAGAATTATTGGACACTTTAACTCACGACGGAAGGAAGTGACGCTATGGCGACTGACTATAGGAAATACATTCTCTCGACTGGCACGCATTACATCTCCAATTCTGGCGGTGACGAGAAGGGCGGCATCAAGGGCGGCAAAGCTGGCGACCAGACCGGCAAGGAGTGGCAACTCAAAAAGTGGTACAACCGCCCGTGGAACCATGTGTTGCGCTACCCCGACATCAACGTCGGCACGCTGATTGCCCAGCTATCCATCGACGCGGCCCTCAACAACCATGTGGGCTACGACCAAGGACAGCGCACGACCTACTGGGCGCAACTCAAGAATGTCGGCTATCTCCCGGCTAAGATCACCACCAACTGCGAGGAGGACTGCTCCGCTGGCGTGTCCTCCAACGTCCGCGCCGCTGGCTATCTGTTTGGCATCAAGGCGTTGCAGGCCGTCCCGATTTGCAGCAGCCGCAACATGCTGGCGCAGTTCAAAAAGGCGGGTTTCAAAGACCTCACCGCCTCCAAGTACGTCAAAGGCTACAACGACCTGCTCCCCGGCGATGTCTTGTTGTACACCGGCCACCATGCCGCCGCCAACGTGACCAAAGGAAAAAACGTGACGTATACTTACGTTGATGTCATCGCCGACGCCTCCAAGTATGCCCCGGACGCCGGGCCGAAGCTGGGCGACCGCGACTTGCAGGTCGGGGACACTGGCCCCGATGTCAAGGAGATGCAGGAGGATTTGGTCAAGCTGGGCTGGTCCTTCCCGAAGTACGGTGCGGACGGCGACTTCGGCAGCGAAACCGAAGCCAACGTCAAGGGATTCCAGCGCGTGTCCTGCGTGCCCGTGACTGGCATCTTCGACCATGTGACGTATGAAGCCCTGATGGCATCCCTCCACAACCGCGTGGAGATCACTGGCGCGTCCGTGAATGTTCGGTCTGGCCCCGGACTGAACTACAACATTCTGGGCATCGTTCATGAGGGCGATCTCCTGCCGTATGGCGGTCAGCATACGGATGACAGCTGGTATCTGGTCGCATACGAGAACATGAACGGCTGGGTCAGCGGCAAGTACGCGAGGCTTGCATGAATGATGTACCCGGATGATGTTATACTCGCATCGGAACACGTTGAGATCGTCAAGGACTGTACTGTTCGGTCCGGCCCGTTCGATTCATGCTCCGCAGTAATGGATGTACAGGCTGGGGACATCTTCCCGTTCGCGGGTCTTGTCAACAGGGAGAACGGTTGGCTTGAAGTCGAACTGTCGCAAGACCTTTTCGGGTGGGTGTCTCCGCAGGACGGGAGGTTGACGGAGTAATGAGCGAGGCAGTAGTTGTGGCCCTCATCACGGGCGGGTTGTCACTGGTTGGTATAATCATCACTACGGCGAGAAGCAACCAGCAGTTGTTCGCCAAACTGGACAAGCAGAGTGAGATCAACGATCAGAAGTTGGACGCGAAGCTTGAACGGTTCCAGGCGGTGACGGACACCAAGTTGGATGAACTGACGCGGGAGGTCCGCAGGCATAACGACTTTGCGGAGCGCATCCCCACGCTTGAGGAGAAGGCTAAGGCGGCAGACCGCCGCCTGACCGACCTTGAGCACCGGGCGGGGTAACGCCTATGCTTGGCGACTTCGATATGATCTCCCATGTGTTCCCGGACGGCATCACGATATACCCCATCGCTGATGTACATTTAGGTGCCGTGGAGCACGCGGAACCAGAATGGCAGGCTTTTCTCAAGAAGGTCGAAAGCGACAATGCATATCTGATTCTCGCTGGCGACCTTCTGAACAATTCCACACGCGGGGTGAGGTTCGCTAACCCCTTCGATGAAGTTCTGCGACCGCGTGAAGCCAAGACGCGCATGGTGGAATACCTTAAGCCTGTCAAGGACCGTATTCTCTGCGTCGTGTCTGGCAACCATGAACAGCGCACCATACGGGATAGCGACCAAGATATGACCTATGACATCTGCTCCAAGCTGGACATCGAACACTTGTACCGTGAGAACATGGCGTTCATGCGCATCTCCTGCGGCAGACGGTCCAAGGACAAGCGCCCCGAAACCTCTTTCGCTTTCTGCATCACTCACGGCTCTGGCGGCGGCATCTATACGGGCGCGTCCGTCAACAAGTCTGAACGTTTCGGCAATCTGATCGAGGGGCTTGACTGCATCGTGACCGGGCATGTCCACAAGGGTTACATAAGCAAGCCTGCAAAGATCGTGGTTGACACCCGCAACGGCCTTGTCAGTATGCGACACTATGTTGTCATAAGCTGTGTATCGTGGCTGAATTACGGGGGGTATGCCGCAAGGTCTATGCTGCTCCCGGCGCAGATATGCGACCCGCAAAAGCTGGTACTGACCGCAGACCATCACAACAAAAAGATCATAACGACATGGTAGGAGGTTATGAATATGATGCTGCCTGATTCCTGGTACGATATTCTGAAGTGGGTTGTCATGATTGCCATTCCCGCCCTGACCACGGCTTATGTCGGATTCTCTGGCATCTGGGGCTGGCCCTATGCCACGGAGGTCGCCAAAACCTCTGCCGTCGTTTGCACTCTGCTGGGTGCGCTGCTGGGCATCTCCACCGCCGAGTACAACAAGAAGGAACCGCCTAACGACTGACCCTAATTTGACCCTAATCTGACCCTAATCAGTGTGAACAAGTGCGAACAGGTACGAACTAAAAAGCCTTAAAATAAAGGCGTTTTCATTCGTATCTGTTCACTTTTTATAAAATCCAGTATTGCTCCATATCGCTCAAAAAGCCTTTATTTATAGGCATTTCAGCCATTTAAATACCCCTTTGACCCTAATCATGACCCTAACGATCAAATGCATCACCCCAGTATGCCGAGAGCATCTTCGCGCCAGTCTTTCCAGCATCGGCGGTGTATGCCGCATATGTGTCCAACGTCATGGCGGCACTTCGGTGGCCGAGGTTGTGCTGGATGGTCTTGATGTCCACCCCGGATCGGATCGCCGCGACGGCGTAAGAATGCCTAAGATCATGCGGGTGCAACTCCGGGATGCCGATTTCAGCGCCCACCTGTCTTGCAGCCTTGTGCAGCACGCTTTCGGCGATGAAGTGCCCTGTCGCGCTTCGGAACACCAGGTCATCCACTATATCATTGCTTTCCCACCTGTCGCCAGCAGCCAGACGCAGAGCGGCAAGGTCTTTCTTCTGCTTCTTGAGAAGCGCCACGGATTGGCTGGTCAATTCGACCACTCTACTGCTGTTGTATTCAGGGGGCGAGAACGCCGCATGTATGTGTGTTTGAAGCTGGCGACATACGTCCATAGTGGATTTATCGAAGTCGATGGCAGACCACGTTAGAC
>Ga0326512_10000896_pt1 | contig 24760 bp, 24 predicted proteins | sample 1_2617_0518_D_FD_203652 | JGI IMG/M metagenome (GOLD analysis project Ga0326512, IMG submission 203652) | Bovine rumen microbial communities from UC Davis, California, United States - 1_2617_0518 | ecosystem: Host-associated > Mammals > Digestive system > Stomach > Rumen | place: USA...
ACACCTAATCAGGTAGTATACTTTATTCTAGGCATGGATCTGTGTGTAGAACAATCTGCATTGATAGGGCCGATAGTCAGTGCTATCATGACCTGCAAAGCCAGAACTGTTGGCATGGCTATGGGACTATGTTCTTTGCCTGAGACCATGATTTGGTCATTCTGTTCCGACAGACAGGTACTTCGCTATGGTGCTATATGCTACTCCAGACCTGAGTTCATTAAACAATGCCCTCAATATGAGAGCTACTATCGAGCAGCTTTCGCTAAGGGTGTGGAACTTAATGTCATCACTCAGGAAGAAGTAGAAGAAGTATTTACTAAGAATAAAGAGATAATTAAATTCTATAAAGATTTTAAATAAACTCTACAGCACACCTCTGGTATATACCAGAGGTGTGTTATTCTTTTTTCATTATATTTTCAAATATATATTATCAATAAGGTGATAGTTATTAGATATTAACTATCGTGTTGTAATTTTATTATTAAGGAGTAATTATGGCTAATATAGCTAGCAATACTTATCTCTTTTATGGGGATAAAGATGAAATAGTTAAGTGTCACGAGATGCTTAATGACCTTTATGAAGTTGCAGGCGGTGCATCATGCGTTGAACCAAAACGTTTTACTGTGCAGCCAGAATGGATTAATTATATCGATGATATTAATCCAGGTGTAGATGATAGATTCTACATGGGAACTGAAAGCAAGTGTTACGGTAACCCAGTGTACTGGCATAACTGGGTAAAGAGTAACTTTACCAATTTAGCGGTTGCATTCCGCAGTGAAGAACCTGCGACGGACACCTTTAATCAGATAGATCCCGATAATGTCCTACAGGATAGAGTTTGGGTAGAGGGTTTAAATATACCAGCTGATGACCTTTCAAAATTGCCTCAGGAAATTAGAGGGTGTGCTGGTAAAGATGGTGATGATACATATTACTTATGTGGTTCTTTTGATAAAGATGAGCTGTTTAATAGTGATTTTAAACCAGCGGATGTACCAGAAAGTATCACTGTACGTGAGTACGATAAGTTAACATACGAAAAACTAATTGAGCAAGATGCCAAGCTTAAAGTTTTCCATGATCTACTAGCTGAAAAGTTTAAACTATCATAATCTGTTGAGAGTGCCAGATTACCTGGCACTCTCGTTATTTTGTTATTAAGGAGTTTATATGCCTAGAATATCAACAAGAGTAATAGTTGATGTCGATAATACATCAGAAGCCGAGTTCGTCGTAGAAGTCTTCTATAATACAGTAGATAATTATGGTTGGATTGAAGGACGTATTGAAATTCAGTACGGTACATATAGTTACGAATTTGAAGCTAAAGTATATGATACGCCTTCACATAACGGTATAGATGACGGATGTATAAGTAAGTTATATGTTAAAGACATAATGACCGATACAGAAGTTATTGGATATGACCGTGGGTGGTATCTTGAACCGCATTGTCCACAAGAATACGCTGCATTAAATGCGTTATTGACGATTTTTGATACACCACAAGAATGGGAAGTACTTGATTAATAACACAATTTTAAGGAGTGATTATGACTAAATATTTAAATAAGGAGACTTTATGGAATCAGGCAGATTTCTTTGAGAGGGCATGTACGGCTGTAGTATGCATTTCATTAACTATTTTTAATAAAGTTGAAACATTTGGGAAAAGGTTCTACATTAATCCTGAAAATAGAACACTGATATCACCTGAGTTCTTTATTCGCTTTACTGATGGTAGCACAGTTATGCTCACGTGGTATGATGCAAGTAATGAACTTCACGTATCTGTCGCGTTTGATGGTGGTATTAAAGCAGATGTGTCATTTGATATGCCGTACGAAAACACTATAGCATCAGCTATGACTCCAACATCTATTGCAAATATGCGAGAATGTCTATCAGGTTCACGTCCATTAGATAAAGCAACATGGTGCGGTGAACTACAGGATTCTATCCATGTGATTCTTAATTATGCAGAGGCTGGTAAACTAGCTGAGTTATTTAGTAAAAATGGTACAGATAGTGATGGTGTTAAATATGTAAACCGCAGCCCTAATGCGGAACCTAACGATATAAATTTAGAAAATTAAGGAGTTTATTTATGTCTAATAAAGCAGATGCAAATGCAAAAGCCAATGCATTGTTATGGATACTAATGCAGATACACTCAGATAAGGTTAACCCAATCATAATAAAAGGTGTTCACACTGTAGCTGATTCCAATCTTAGTATTGAAAAGGTATGCATGGATGGTACTAATGGCGATACTATTGAATTTAGTGTTAACGATTCAGATGCGTCGGTGTGTGTAGCACTTATATTGAAGCAAGTGGAAACTAATTCTGATAAACCTATTAGGGGAGAGCTGTTTTACTCGATTAATAAATGGCCAGATGATTTTGAATCATCTAAATTATCTGCATATATTGCTAAGTTGGTGTATATTATCAAAGACGTATACGCTATGTATAAAAATTGTACATTTGTAACAAAATGTACATGGTGTACACGTAGTAAATAAATTTATAAAATTAAAGGAGTAAATTATGGCTAACATTGCCCACAATACTTATCTCTTTTACGGAGATAAGTATGAGTTAGTTAAGTGTCGCATGATGCTTAACGACATCTATGAGAAAGTAGGTTCTGACGAATCATGTGTGAATGTAACATCACTTGCTCAGAACCCTGAATGGATTATTTATATCAACGATATTACTCCAGGTTTAGACAATAGGTTCTATATGGTTACTGAAAGTAGAAATTATGGGAATCCAGTATACTGGCACGATTGGGTAAATAGTAATTTTACCAATCTATCAGTTGCGTTTCGCTGTGAGGAACCTCTACTGGAGATATTTGAACAAGTAGATCCTGATAATGAACTCTCAGATGTGGTATGGGTACAGGGTAGGTACATACCGAGAGAAGATGTTCAGAAGTTACATCCTACACTCAGAGACTGTTGTCATAGAGAAGCTAGTGGACCAGCCAATTCTTTCTATGTGTTAGGTTCATTCTATCGTGATGAGGTGTTCAATAACGGTGAACATTTACCAGATACTATCGAAGTACGTGAGTATACCAATACTACGTATGATGCATTGATGTCTGAACAGAAGAGAATTAAATCTCTTGAGGAAGAATGGCGTACTGCATATGAGAATGATACATTATCTGAATTTTGGAGTAAATATGACAAATAATGTACATGGTGTATGCATAATGAATAGGTTTAGGAAATTAAAGGAGTAAATTATGGCTAATATAGCATACAGTACCTATATGTTTTATGGTGATAAAGCAGAACTTGTTAAATGTCATGAAAAACTTAATGAGTTATATGAGAAGGTTGGTAGCAACATTATTTGTGTTGATTTAACTGTTGAAAACACTGTTGTCAATTGTGAATGGATTGATTATCTTGAAGAACTTAGCAAAGATGCTGATTCATTCAGGATGGATACTAATAGTAAGTGGTATGGTAATCCAGTATACTGGGATAATTGGGTAAAAGCTAACTACCCTAAATTATCCGTAGCATTTATGTGCGAAGAGTGTGGAATGGAAATATTTGAGAAGGTTGATCCTGATAATAAATTTGATGACTATATTTATATACGTGGATTAGATGTACCTGATGAAAATATAGAAAAACTACCGCAAGTACTTAAAGATGCATCATTTGACAACTATATTTGCGGTACATTTCTCAAAGATGAAGTATTTAATTCAGAGTTCCATCCATCAGATCTTCCTGATTGTATAACATATAAAGAATATAACAATGTTACATATGACGAAATCAGGGCTAGTGATGAAGCATATCTTGCTAAGTGGTCTGGTATAAAAGAATCTGCTAAATAGTTACGCATTACTAACTCTAAAAACTATAAGTATACTGTTATTCAGTATACTTATTTTTTTTATATACGAAATCAGATATTATAGATGTATACTTTATAGGAGTACTTATACATGGCAATTAATATTATTGATGCACCTTTTATTGATATTGATACTAGAATGTGTGTATACAACATTCACTTTAGTAATGAGATTCGTAATATTTGGAATGGTTACCGTATTTGTTATTATAAAGATGTTGATTGGGAAGATGCTAGACCATTCCCAGTAGATATGTTAGATGAACCATTACCAGAAGATGCTGATAAATCAGTATGGTTAGCTAATGAATCTGCTAATAAAAAATGGCATGCTTTATGTGATGCTGTTATTGAAGATACAGTTAAAGCATTTAATAAACAAAAAGAATTAGCACTTAAGTATGGCTATGCTTTAAATAGTGCTTATATAGTATCCGGAGAATCTTTAAAAGATATAGATGAAAATATCGTTAGAGAACGAGTAACTTCAACTATAACTAATTTAGTTGGTTATACTCGTAGTGAAAATGAAAAAAATATCGCATTAGAAATATTTAGATTTTTTAATGCATGTAAACATATAACACCTAAATTACGTATGGGCCATGAATCACCATTTGAGCATGGTGTAATTACATTTACACTACGTAATGTATCACGTTCATTGACACATCAGTTAGTTCGCTGCAGAATTGCATCCTATTCACAAGCATCACAACGTTATATCGGTGAAAATCCTGAAGATTTATCATTCGTTCTACCTACTACTATTAAAGCTAATGCAGAAGCACTAGAAACAGTATTAGGTTATTTAAGTAAATTACCGGAAGTAATTACTAAACTGAAAGAACTAGGTATTAAGAATGAAGATATTCGTTGCGTATTTCCTAATGCTATGCCTACTGATATACAAGTTACTATGAACTTCAGAGAACTCAAACATTTCATAGAACTACGTTTAGATAGTCATGCACAAGATGAAATAAGACACATTGCATTTGATTTATGGACTACTATGTGTAATCTTATGCCGTTCATCTGGACAGATATAATCGAGTAATATACCATTTTAAACACAATAAATATACTGCGTACCTGTATTGGTACGCAGTATATATTGTAAATTATTTGTTATTATTTTCTACTTCGAATTTAATCTTTTCTTCTAACTTCATATTTCTGTAATTGCGGTTATTTCTACACCAATTACAACTACCATGATTCCGACAAGATCTATCACATGCTTTAGCACCTTGGTAGGGTTGTCGATGCTCTTTGCCATGTTCTATTGCTTTATCTAACATAATTGCTCCTTATTTATTCTTTTTGTTTTTCTTAGCGTTCTTATAATAGATATTAGCTAACATACTAGCTCCACCTAACTTATCGAAATCACTAGATTCACCACCTTCACCACCTGTAACATCAGGTGGTTCTGAACCTATTTCTGGACCAGACTCACCACCTTCACTTCCCATATCTTCACCGAAGTTATCTCCTCCACCAAAGTCGTCTCCACCTCCGAAGTCATCTCCTCCTGATGCATCACCAAATCCGCTATCTCCACCGAATCCAGTACCACCATCTTCAGATGGTTGAGATATAGCACTACGGTGTTTATTAACAGCAGCACCAAAGTTTTGGAATACTTGGATATAACTAGTTAATTCGCTAGGATCAATTTCATCTAAGTCTGGTATATCACACATCTTAAATGATCCTACTTCAGTTATGAATTTGGATACTTGATCACTTATCCATTTAGCTTTAACTAATGGTAATGCAGCTTGAGCTAGACTATCTTCAGACGGTATCATTTCCTGATTGAAGAACTTATCAGCTACAGTCTGTAGGTTATTAATATAATTAGATATTTCTTCAAACTGAGTTTTATCTACAATTATGTTAGGTTTAGGTAATGCTACACTAACACTATTCATAATAACATTAGGTAAATCATTTAGATCATCATACTCGTTAGGGTTATACTTTTTCATCTCTGCAACAGATTCAGGAAGATCTTCTTTAACTTTATGCTTAACTGCTAAAGCTAATTTCTTCTTTAATGCTTCTTGGAATGGAGTATCTACTAAAGTGTATACTCGTATAAACTCTGACATTAACTCACACCAAATGTGTTGATATCTCGTTATCTTCTTAGCAAAGAATAAATTACCTACCACCAACGATCTAGCATATTCAGGTTCATTTAACTGATTAAGCGCTGCTGAAGGTACATCTAATTGAGCTACTAATAAGTTATTCAACTGTTCAATAGTTTGATCATCTACACGAGCAGAACCACCTTGTGCTGATTGTACCTCAACTGAGATATCTGATAATCCTGGTAATCCTTTAGGTATAATGGTAAGAGAATTACTATACATATCTCTCATAATTTCAGATGGATCTATAGAACCATTAAGCTTATTCTTTTCAATGAAAATATTAGCTATAAGTTCCATGATAGCTTCTACATTAGCATTTTTATCATCTACACCAAATTCAATTTTCTTATGTTCAATAGCATCGTTAACAGCTGCTACTACATTAGCCATCATTAAGGTAGTTCTTAATGAAAGAATAAATTGTATATCAGATGTTTTACTCTTACCACAACCAGTATGCTTATCATAATCAAATGCAAAATAATGCATAAGCATAGGAGGAACAAACACTATAGTTGTTTCTTTTGATTCTAAAGTTCTTTGAAACAATATAGTAGATAATGCATTAAATCTACTTAATTGTAAATCATCTCTATGCAATATACCTTTCATACGAGTACGTATGTAACCATCTAGCAGATTATTAAAGATAAGATTACCCATTTGGGTATAGTCATTACTCTGATTAAAATAAGCTGCATTACAGCATGAAGTACCAAATATAGCCTCAAATGTAGCTGCATTACTTCCACCTGCACAACCAGTAGTATCAGTTGCAGCATGGCTATCATCAGCAGTTAATGGTTGGCCATGTTCATCTAACATTACAAAATAACCTAGATGTTCATTAGGTGCACCAGGTATAAATATAGGTATAACAGCTTCGGTAGGCAACTCGATAAGAGTAGGATGTCCTCTGTGTTTATAGTTGGATGGATTAGCTTTAAGAACTACCATCTCTTCTCTAACCGGTCTATTGTTAAAACCATACTTAGCTGCTAACTTAGACCAAATATCTTCTTCTACTGTTTCTTTTGAAGTATTAATATATCTAAAACTATCAGTATTCTCTGTTATACGAATTATATCACCTTCAGACATTTTAGCCTTAAGATTAATAATCATATTCTCTATACCAGCTACATATGAAGTACCGTATCTGTTTCTATAAGAAGGATCAATTTTAACATATTGTTCTAGTTTATCTGTAGAACAATATTCAGTAGGTGTCTTTACACCGAATGATTCCATTGATGGTACTAAGCTAGATACATCTGGATTATAACCTTTAAGATAATCAGCTAGTGATAATTTCTTACCTGAAAATAAATAGTCATCATTACCTTTACTAAATTCTTTAAATGACTCAAAACCGAATTCAGTATTATAACGATTAATATTAGCTTCTTTTTGTGTTCTATGTCTTAATTCTATTTGTGTAGCTATAGGTAATATAAGTATGCATTTAGCACCGGATACATACATCGCATCACCTATCCAGTCATATGACTTTATACCGAGATTTAATACATGATTAAAATACTGATTGTATAATTCAGTAACTTCTTTCAGTAAATCTGGATCATCTTCTAATGCAGGTATATCATCAAAACTAAATATAAATTCGCCATCTTGTAAATCATTAGGTGACATTATTGACGAACTAACTAGTATCTTAGATTGTTCTATTTCAGGTGCTAGTTTATTTAATTTCTCTGATTCTATCTTAGCAGAACTTAACTTTTCATGTATTGGTCTTAAGTATGAGAGTATACCACCAGCAGTAACGTTGTTATTTACTCCCATACGGTCTGGTCTAACATACAACCTATTTAAATAGGCTTTCATTTCTGCTGGTGAGAATTTATTAACGAATGATACATCAGCTATATTGTTATGTGGATTAACATTAACAGTAGGGTCTAAACCTAATACTGATTTAACACCACTTGCTGACAATCTTACTGCTTCAGCCATAGTTTATTTCCTTTAAATATATAATATTTCCATTAAATAGAGACAACAATTATAGTATAGTTTAGGGCTAAGGAGTTTCTAGCACATGGCCAGTAACCTTGATTTATATCGTAGAGAAATATTTAATTTCTTACGAACTGTCACCATTAAGTTTGAGCCATTTGCTTACTTAATGGGTGAATCTTACATGAACACTCATGGTCTTACCAACCCGCATGGTAAGTGGAATCCTTACTATATACACTTAGCAGGTGAATACACCGCTGACGAATTAGCATCTGGCGATGTAATGCATGTATATACTGTTGAACATGAATTGCCTGAAGATGTTATATTTAGTAAAGATTTAAAAATAACTAATCCAAAAACAGCAGCATTATACAAAATTCCGAATGACGAATACTTCCATTTAGAAGAACAATATCCTAAACATGTCGGTTTACTTAGATGTATGACGTATCCTATATCTAATATAGATGACGCTATAGCTGCACCGAATTTAACATTACTAGCATATGACGATAGTTTATTAGAAATAAATGAACGCGAAAGTATAGTTAAATGTTTAAAATCATTTTTAGATATGGTACGTACTAGATGGTGGATAGAAGAATACACATATGAAGATATGTATGCTATCACGTTCTGGGGAATGTTGTGGCAAATGCTACCTATGGTATTACTAGGACAAAGATTTAAAAACATTAAAACACCACATGTACATTCATTTCACGTATGGGAATATCTTAAATCTAAAGGGTTAAGTGACTGTCGTGATATTTTAACTACTAGACAGGCATTATGGTTATATCGTAATATCGATTATGTTCTAAATAATAAAGGTAAATCTAGTAATTTACATATACTAGCAGAAAACTTACTAGAAGATGCATTTGTATCTTTGCATTATGTAGATATGCAACAAGATATATCTTGTTTTGAACAAGAACTACATGCTCAGCCACAATTCATATTTAGTAACTTAATTTCAGGTGCTGAAACAAAAATAAAACAATTAGATGATCTTAACCCTATCTTATTTGAGGAAGGATTGAGTAATAATAATACGCCTGAATACGTTATAAACACAGCGAATGAATTAGGTACTACTAGATACAATCAATTACCTACTAAGTATTTAGAGTTTAAGAAAGATCGTATAGATACATCAAATGCAGTAATGATGACTACATTCTTTTTACACACTTTAATGTATAGATACTCTGAAGGTAAATTAGAATATAGTGTTACTGTAACTGATCCATATTCAGGTACAAACGTTAAATTATACATAAACGATATGATCTGTTTACTCTATTATGTAATATGTAAATCTGTAGGTGTAACACCTACATATATACCTACACAAGTTAGAGTAAGAGTACCGTATACGTTGGATAAAGGTGATGTATCATTCACTGAATCTATTAAGTATAAAGATAACACTTATCGTATCAATGAATTAGTAGCTGTAGAAAAAATACTTGATTTATTACCATGGAGAGAACGAGTATTTGTTTCGCGTGATGATTTCGCTGAATTTATAAATGAGCAGTATACAGTACATTACTTTCTATTTAAACAGATGGAACAGTCTAATAAATATCTCTATCATAAAGCATTGAGAAGAATGTTAGACGATATCACTGTTAATAGATTATTAGATATAAATCTATCTGCATATTCTACATATGAAGAATGGATAGATAGTATACCTGTAGTAAGTAATGTAATTAAACAATATGAAGCATTAGCTGAACCTATTATTAGGGGTGTAACGTATAGAACATTAGCTATGACTATATACGATACTATATTTAATATAGCTGATGGTAAATATGGTACTAATACTGTACGTAAAATGAATTCTATTTATGATGCTATACGTGGATTATTTATAAGTCTATGTAGTTACAACATCACATTTATTGATTCTGAACGTGACAATATAGAATATTTAACAGTAGAAGAACCTGACTTTTTAGTAGGATTATATACTAAAGAAACGTTACAAAAGAGTGCTTCTTATTTTAATCTTATTATTACCATACTAGCTTACTTATCAGGTGACCATTTTAAATATAAATTAAATATGCCACTTAACGATATAGAAGTATATTATACTACTAATATAGATAAAGTAATATTAAATCTATATAAAGAAATATGTATAGATTTTTATAGAGAATTTAAGATGGTATATAGACTACCAGTAACTAAAACAGTATATCACGACGCTACTGAGAAGTCTAACACTATTAGTATGAAATTTGTTTTACACACAGGTATGGATAAATCCTGTACTAGAATTGAGGAATAATTATGCAAAATGTAGTATCTGACAGTTTTGATGTCACAACGTTATTAGGGTCTAAATTAGGTTTATCACTGTTGTTACCACTAGATATGGAAACACAGTCTCAGTATACACTTAATCACTTGTTTAATGTGTTCCCTAATGAACAGCTTAATGGCGAAACACCTAAACTTAAATATTTTGGTGTAGGTATCAGAGGATGTTATAATTCAGATGACGGTATACTTCAAACAGCATACAATCCTAAGAGAACAGATATGAATCTTTATACTCTTATACCTATACGTTGTAGACCTGTTGATGAAGATTTAAGTGCAGCAGAAAGAGCGCAATATCGTATGCGTGTTAAGAAAGTTATCAACGGTAATGAATATTTCTGTTACTATTTAAAGAAACTTAACTTTACAAGTACTAGTGTTAAGTATAAGAGAGTTAATATTACTACAGGTAGAGAAGAAGCTTATGAATTAAATAACGGTAATCTTAATCCTACACCTGAAAAACCTAATACCGATACAACTATCGAAACTAATGCTATATCTATTATAGCTTATGCTGAAGCTACTGTAAATGTAGCTGCTGATGAAGTATTAGAGTACATTAAGTTAGCTTATAACGGTGATACAAGATATGCTAAGATATCTGAGTTAGGATTCTTTACTGGAGTTGATGTTGAAGTTACTTCTGGTGGTACTACTTATTTAGAGTCTATACAAACTCAGTTGTATAACCATGTAACATGGCTAGGTGCTAACCTAACCAGAGAAGGTATGACATTTGAATCTACTTTCCAGATAAATAGTAACGGTTCTATTTCTGATCAGTAATATATAACATATACCTCTACCACGTGTGGTAGAGGTATATATTCATTTTTATTTCATTTATATGTTATTAAAGTGCATAAACGTATGGTGATATCTAGGTTGGTATCTTAAATTTCTAACTTACGTTCTTTATTAATAGGAGTTAATTATGCAAGATACAATTAAAGGTGAAATACATGATTTTATTATGAAATCGTATAAAGAATCAGTACGTAATTGTTCAGATAGAAATGATCAGATGGTTATTCATGACGTTTCAGTTATTGAAAAGTACTTTCTCGATGGTGCTGATTCATTCGACATTATGCGTGAGCTTGCGATGTCTCCATACAGTAGTACAGCTGTAATGTATATTATCGATAGATATCTAAATCATTTAAGTAATGTTGCAAGTCATGGTGGTTATACTCCTGATGAGATCTATTTTATATCTACGTTACTTGGCGCTAGACATTCTAATCGTAAAGCATATAAAGAGTGTGCAGAAGTGATTGCTCAGTGTAAAGATGAATATAAAAAGAATAATCTTGTTTTTAATATATTTGATCCTATAGAAAAACTATATGAGTTTAACCTAATTTCTAGAAGAACACTTAACTGTTTACGTGGCCAATTTGACGAGAGTTGGGACAACGATGAACACAATCGGAGAGTTACAGTAGAAGACATTATCTACATGCCAAAGAAATGGTTATATAATATACAAAATATGGGCAATAAATGCATATCAGAGATATTAGCATTCGTAAACAATTATACTATTTACGGTCGTATTATACCAACTAAAGAGGATATTAAACGAGTATTAGAGAATACTATTGCCAATATCGCTATATTGGAGAATAATGATATTATCAACATGTATTTCTTGTCTGATATGTCAGTCGAAGATATGTGCAAACAACTACGAATGGAATTAGACTATATACAGAGGTTAATTAGTAAGGTTTTAATACAAATGTGTAAATCAATTTATAAGAATGAGTGGGATCTATTAGACTTAATTACTTTATCTAGTATGATAGATTTATATATGGCTAGAAGTGGTACATATAACCATCTTGATTATTATCATTATACTCAATACATTGCAGATAGAATTAGAAATCTTTTATCAAGTAAGGAATAGGAGTTTATTATGCAAGATACAATTAAAAAGGAAATACACGATTTTATTATGAAATCGTATAAAAAATTAAGTCTTAATTGTCGTTTAGATAGAAATGATAAGATAGTCGTTCGTAACGTTTCAGCTATTGAAAAATACTTTCTTGAAGGTGCTAGACCAATCGAAATTAAGAAGGAGTTTGCGATAGCTACAACTGATAATAAACACGATATTACTGACGTATGGGATATTACTGATAGATATCTAGCGCATCTGAGTTTTGTTGCAAGACATGACGGTTATACTCTTAATGAGCTCAATTTGATATCTACATTACTCGGAGCTAGACGTTGTCATCGTAAAGAAATTATAGATTGTGTAAATACGATTAATAAATGTAAAAATGGATATAAACAGACAATTGATGAATGTAAACAGACGATTGATGAATGTAAAGATGAATGTAAACAGAATAATCTTGTTTTTAGTATATCTGATCCTATAGTAAAGCTATATGATTTAAATATAATTTCTACAAGAACACTTTGCTGTTTACTTCCAACATATTTTTATAAACAGGAGAAGCCAAAGGATACAATAGAAAAAATTATTTATGCCCCAAAGATGTGGTTATATGGCAATATAACAAATATGGGCGATAAACGTATAGGAGAGATAGTATCGTTTATGAACAACTATACGATTCAAGGTCGTATTATACCAACTAAAGAGGATATTAAACGAGTATTAGTGAATGCTATTGACACCACTGTAGTGGATAATGATAATATTATCAACATGTATTTCTTGACGGATATGTCAGTCAACAATATGTGTGAACATCTACAACTGGAACTAAGCTATATACAGTCGTTCATCGATCGGGTTTTAATGCGAGTGTGCGAATCAGCTTGTAAGAACGAGTGGGGTTTGTTAGACTTAATTACTCTATCTAGTATGATAGATTTATGCTCAGCTAGACAGGGTACTTATAAGCCTCGTTACTACTATAAACCTCGTAACTATTATCTTGAGTACATTACTGGTAGAATTATAGATCTTTTAGCGAATAAGAATAAGGATTAATTATGCAAGAGAGTACAATGAAATTTGAAAAATCTCGTTCCGGTAAAGCAGTTTACTGGGAGGAAGGTGGTGCTTCTTCTAATACTGGATCATCCAGTATAATCTGCAGTGCTGATGGAAGTAAAAAAACAGCATTGTTCTTTAAACGTGGTGGACATCTATCCAACGACAAACATGCACTATTTATTGTTGATACGGGTGATTTTCTTATCAACGTATATCAGCATAGAGGTGATATTGATATCTCTGTTACTCAGGTTTGGGATATTATTGAAACTGATGAGAAATGTATTACTCGTAAAGTGATCAATATTTCAAACTTCAAAAATGAAGAATGGGATATCGAACCACCAGCATGCATCGATTCGGCAATTAGAGCAGCTGTAAATAAAGCTTTCGACTATCATTGTCGTAGTGCTTATTACGGTATAGAAAAGCCGAAAAGATACTAATAAATTATTTATAACAGTTATTGTCCCCTATTAGTACTTAGGGGACTTTTTTAAATTCAAAAGGAAAATAGACAATGCAAAAAGAAAACAAAACTGATTTTAAGTCCGTTAACATACGTTTGGATGTTGGTGTTGGTTTTTACCGCTGTGGTTTAAACGCACGAGTTTATGAATCTACCCGCACTGCATGTATCGTTGACACACAGACTCGTTCTGGTGTTGCTATTATCTCGCTCAAGAACAATCCTGGTTGGGCTAAGTTGCTCGACACTGCTGCTAACGATGAGACCATTGTTATCGATGGGTCTACTTACGAGGTTGATCTAATGCATGTTAATGGTCTTCGTCTCAAGAATGGTAAGGTTACCAAGTTCCCTAAGGGAATTATTTGTCCGAAAGCTCACGATTACATTTATAAAATTGTTTTCAGAGAGTCTTACTTTGGTAAAGATCGTGATTTACCTATTGAGCAACCGTATATAGTAAAAACTGGTCAAATTAATGAATACCAAGTTTACCAAAGAGGTTTCACATATACCATTAGACATGACGATGTACATGCATGGGCAGATGGAAGACTTCGCTACGAAGTTCTTGGTGTATATAGAGAAGATGTAGAAAGCTTAACATACAAAACTAGGTATACTACTTTCAATGAAAATATGAAAAAGCAGTATGACCGAGTAAAAATGTTAGAGGAAGACGATAAAGATAATTATCTCACTCGTCTCCAGCATGCTGTATATACTGCGTGGCAAGATAATTTAGATATCAGGGAAACAGTAAAAGAAGAGTTCGTGGATTCGCTTTATGCTGACTATCTTTAAAATCTAATCTCATCTTCGTTTAGCTCATAAGAGTATCACAGTAGGCAAGCAACCTACTGTGATACTTATTTTTTTTAATTAAGGAGAATTACTATATCTTTTAGATTTAATTCATTAGAAGTTATACCTGCAGTTATATCGTAGTTAAGTCTAATTACAATTTTACCATTGTCTCTATATACTTCAGCATTAATATATGCTACTTTGTTCTGATGTGTAAATGTAGCATGTCCTTTAAGTGCTTCAGTACCTGAATTAAACTTAATATCGATAGGGAATTGATAACCACCAACTTCTTCTATATCTAATCTCAATCCAGTAAACTTACGAATATTAGTATTATGGTCGATTAATAAATCATCAGACACTTCAAAGTACTGCCAACCTTCTACCGGCCTATTTAAAGATTGAGTACCACACCATGCTAAATGTCCTTTATTGAAAGGAACTAACATATCTTCTTTATATGAACTAGGTAATAGAGATGACCATACAGAACTGTTATCAGGTAATAAGAAATCACTATCATTAGGAACTGTAACAGTAGTTATTTCATCTACTAATTTCCAACAAGATTCATGACCAGATAAATCTTCTATGGTTACGGTTTCTTCAACCATACCTTTAAGTTCAAAACCTAACTGTAATGATGCACCGGTTACAGTATCACTTTCATTCCACACTACTCTTATTTGAGGTTGTATAATACTAGCTACGCCAGAATAATCTGTAAATGGTATATATCCTCTAGGGTAATTCTCATTAATAACATTTACATTAACTCTATCATTTTCATTATTATTCATGTCGAATGATACAGATGCTGTAAACTGTATATGACTAATATTTGTTTGTAATCTAAATGTAAATGTATCCGCTGTACATGGTACTGTACCTACGCCATTGATGTTATATAAATTAGCGATAGTATACCAATGTAATCCAGGTGTAGGTGTATATAACTTAAGTAGAACACATTTACCTGATGTTATATCACCGTAAGACGGTACTCCTTGTAATCTTCTCATCTCACTCTCCAAAATTTCGATACGATTAAACAGTGAAGTCATTAGTTCAGTACTGCCTAAATTATCTTCAGTCACTGTTTTGGCATCATTAAGATATTCTGTAATGTTGTTTATATTCTTTAACAATTCTCTATAATTGTCTAAGGTAGGATCTCCACCGTATGCATGATAAGATATTTCTACTGTATCAGATATAGATTTAACTATCATGATAAAGTTATATACAGGAGATGTATGTGATGTTGCTTTAGTTTTAGCTTCATCCATACCAACTATAAAGTAATCTACACCAAGTGTAAGTACTTCGTCAGAAGCTGGATGATATACTTTAACACTATCGTAGTAGAAACTACCACCTTTAGGCTGTATAACAAATCTACCACCTGACACATTAATAAAATGTTCTTCATTTGTTATATAGTTATTAATATTTGTCTTAGATTCATCTAATTCTAGTAATATACTAGATGCTGAACTAACTGAAGTAACATCTGCTACATTGTTAGATAATAGTTTTAATCGTTCTATAGATGTTACTACATCTAACATTAACTCTGGTGTAATGTTTAATGGTTCATTATGAAAATAAGCAGTACGTAATTGATTAGGATACAATCGTTGATAGTTGATAGCTATAGTGTATGTTGTACCATAACTAACACCGCGTAGCATTTTTATACCACGGCATAGATCTGCATCAAATGCTGGATCCATCAGCTTAGCAGATGATATATCATTATCACAGCTATTGATGAATTCTTCAGGTACAGTATAATCGGTACCAAATTCTAACTCAGTAGTTACACCACCAGATATCATGTATACATGTATACTGTTAGTGAATACAGTAGTTTCAAAATCCACTAACTGATTATATTTAAATATTCTGAATACTCGATTAGATTCAGAATAATTAGCTAATGTACCAGTTAGGTCCATAGTTAAATTGCTCATGTAACCTCCTAGTTAACTGGTAAGAGCATCTAATTGTTGTTTTAAACTAATAATAAGTCTTTCATACTCGTTAATCTTAGTATTAGCTTGTGAGATTTGTTTTTGTAATCTTAAGTTCTCTTTATAGTAATTATAACTTTTCTTTTTAGTATCATCTCGTTCTCTAAGTATTTCTTGATATTGCTCATCAGTCAACCATTTTTCTTCTAACGCAACAAACGATACATCTGGAGTTATACCTAGTACAGATTCAAAAGCTTCAGTTATATTAGCTTTCATGAAATTAAGATTATCTGGATCACCTATAACACCGACATTAGCTACGATACCAAATTTGTGATATCTAGATACATTGTAATCAGGTGTCTCTTCTAAGAAATACGTTGGGATATATAACGTTTCTTCTACTGTTTCATAGTTAGGTTGTACTACCTTCAAGATATCATTAGCCATAACTCCATCGATAGTACTATTTACATCATCTTTAGTTTTTTGGTTAGGTTCATAAAAATCAGCAAAGATATCACCACCATCTGAAATATATTCATCATAGGTCATAATCTTTACTACTTTATGTACACCATCAAACTTAGTATAACCTGTCTGAAACTTGAAATTATATATACCACCAACTACAGGTTTAATAAGTGTTGGCATTATACACCCTCAACTAAGCTATCATAACTATCCTTAAACATAATAAGATACTCAGCATTACTCTGAGCAAATACTACATATGTTATATTACCTATAGTAGTAACAGAAAATTCATTAGCTGTAGATAGTCCATTGACAACAGCCATGGCTCTAGCTAGCTTAGATGAAAATTCTTGTGTGATACCATCCTGATATCTAAATCCTGCATCAGTAGTAGCATAATCTTGATAGGTTGGATGCTCTGTTAATACGCTGAATAAAGTTGCATTATTTTCATCAGGTAAAACTAATGAAATCATTTTGTTTTGTGAATTAGTTATGATTTCTAAGTTGGTATCAATAAACTCTGTAGATGAATCAACATATACCTTATGTGCTAATCTAACTAATTCTAAAGGTTTCCATATACTAGGATAAAAATCTTTACCTGCTCTAGGAGTAAACTTGTCGTATACAGGAACTATATAGAATCGATTATCGATATAAACTTCTGGGAATAATATTTTTAATTCATCATCAGGTACTTCAGTATGTTCTTCTAGATAATTACGAATAGCTCTTCTAGCATCTAACGATGATGGTTCATGTGCTCCACAATAAGGTAAAGCAAATGGTATATTAATAGACGTTCTAGAATCGATAACGTACTTAGTAGAGAATGTGTATACACCATTTTGATCTCTGGATATAGCTTCTAGATTGGTTTTATTAAATATATAAGTAGAACCGGCTTGAAGTATCGCCAAATTACCTAATTGTACTAATGCACCAGGATTAGTTAAAAGATTAAGATCATACGGAGGTATAACATTAGTTATAGTCACGTAAGGATATTGTGTAGCAAATGCAGAACTTGATATCCATAGTTTAATCTCTAACCATACTTCTGATGTTTTGTATTCGAACTGAACCCAATTACTAAATTTCAATGTAGATATTGTACTATCTGAATTAGCTGCATCAGCAGATACAGATTCTGTACTGTGATGATAAGTATTAGGAACATATCCTGTAAACCCATCATCTGTAGTTAATTTATTTTCAATAATATCATCAGCTTGTGTATTTTGCGTATACACACATTCAATTATATTAAACAAACATTCTTGTTGTTCATTAGTAAGATTACTTAACTGTAATGTTTCTACGCGATTAGCATCATATACTACTTCTAGTTTACCTGCTAATTTAGTATTATTCTTATATTCTAATCTATTGTCTCTAATATCTGTCAAATATGCTTTGTTAACTAGGTAGTTAGCTGGTTCATCTATCAATACACCTATACCTTGGTTATATTGATTATTGATATCTGATTTAGCTTTAACACTAGTAGCATTATCTAAAATAAAACCGTATAATAGTGTTTGATTCATTATGGTATACCCTTATATGTTATACATGTATTTTCATTTTATATAGTATTGGTATTCTTACTATTATAGCGTTAAAATAACACTGACATTATATCTATTTAAATGTACAATATTTATACGATAGAATTAGATAAATAGGGAATTTTATACAGATGAACAATGTAGACCATTATTATATTCATAGTTGTCACCACAAAAGTAATGACACTAATTGTAATGCTGTTATAGTTAAAGAGCAAGAATGTATACATAAAGATGATGGTACAGAAGTATGGAAACCTATACTACGTGTTATTAGAGATCCACAAAGAACATTTTACATAACTAAAAATCAATTCAGAAATCATAGCTTTAAGAAAGAGTTTGAAGACATAAATAAACTTGAAGAATTTAGATGTAAAGATAGTGAATTAAGAGAACGATTAGCTAATGCTCTAGGATATGGATATAGACGATATATGAGTTTAAGAGATCTATGTGGTTCACCTTACGTATATGGTGCAGACATAGATACTGAGACATTAATTAAACAAGCATATCTTAAGATACAACCTGAAGGTAAATCAGCTAAGATAACTGTAGGTGCATTCGATATTGAAACAGAAGTATATGGCGAAGGTAGAATAAATGTAATTACCTTTATACATGAACGTGATATTTATACAGTTGCATTAAAGCCTAGCTGTAAAATATATAGTGTATCAGATAACATATTAGATATTGATGTCAACGTAAGACCTAGACAAGCAACATATGAAGAATGTTTGTCAGTAGTTAATACGATTATAGGTGAAGAGTTAACTAAGAATAACTTTACGTTACATTTAGAATTAGTAGATGATGAATTAACACTAATTAAAACTATATTTGGACATATTCATAGATGTAAAACAGATATAGTTGGTATTTGGAATATATTATTCGATATACCTAAAATACTTGATAGATTAGAAGTATTAAAAGTAGATCCTTGTGATATATTCTGTCCACCAGATTTACCTAAGAGATATCGTGTATGTGAATTCAAAGAAGACGTAAATCCTAATGCTGAACATATGGTAGATAAGTGGCATTGGTTTAGTTGTACTGGATATACACAATTCATTGATAGTATGTGCTTATATGGTAGACTACGTAAAGTTGATGGTAAAGATATAAGTTATAGTCTTGACTATATATCTAACAAAGAACTAGGACAAGGTAAACTTCATCTAGGGGAAATAACTAATCACCGTTGGTCACAAACATATGATTTCTTACGTTATATAGCTTACAATATCAATGACGTATTAATCATGCAATTAATGGAATTTAAGAATCACGATATTGATAGTTTAATAGGTCTTAGTGATTGTAGTTTGTTGAAGAATTTCAGTAAACAAACTGTAATGGTAAGAGATGGTGACTATGTATACGCATTAGAGAATGGACATGTTCCTGCAAGTGTTGGTCCTAGTATGTACACTGAATGGGATAGTCAAATGCCTAAAGCAGGTGGTACTGTATTACCTCCAGAAAAAGCTGTGGGTGCTAGAGTACCAGTATTAAAAGGAGTAGAAGCTCCTACACAAGTAAGTTTATTCGTTAACGACTTAGATGAAAGTAGTATGTATCCATCTGCACTTAAATTAGCTAATATAAGTAAAGAAACATATTACGGTTCTATCTTAAATATAAACGGACATGATAAAAATACTATTGAGTTACTAGGATTAGCTACTATATCACCTGAAGCTTATAGCGTACAAGCATATAAATACTTTTTAGATTTACCAGACTATGAGGAAATGGAACGATGTTTGGGACTATAGAAGTAAGCATATGGAGAGATGATGTATATATGCTTACAGTTAAAAGAAAAGAAAATGAAGTTAATGACTTTATTATAAAGTTTCTATCATCGTTTAATGATGATAGTGACTACGAGATAGTTGGTGCTAATGAAGATGGGTATTGTGTTATAGATTTGTATGGTACAATATCTACTATCTATAAATGTATAGATAACGATAAACCATTTAACATATAGGAGACAGTAACGTGAATATAAGTTCTATATTTCCTGCATATGAAGCATATGAAAATTATAGTGAAGGTTATCGCAAAATAATTGAAGCTGATGATGCTTTAGTTGGTGTAAAATATGGTCAGTTAGACATATATACTAAGAAACTTATTAAAGGTAAAGTTAGTGATGACGCTATATTGGTATGTAAACCTGACCAACTAATGAAGTATAAGGTTGGTACTTGTTGGGATCAGTCTTTATACACATATGCTAGATTAAAGAAAGATCTAGATACAGCTAATGTACGTGCTATAGGTTATGCGTATACTGATACACATAATAGACTTACAACACATACTACGATTATAGCCAAAGATAAAAAAGACTACTATTGGACTGAACATGCTTGGTACGAACAACAAGGTGTACATGGTCCATATAAATCGGTTGATATAATAACACGTGAGATAAAATCCTATTTACCTAAGAATAGTAAAATACTTATATGGAAAGACAATCTTAATGCAGTATATGATAAATTGCTTGCTCAGAGTAAAGATATATCAGCAAAGCAATTCGCTACTGAGGTATTTAATTTTAAGTAAGATATACAGTACACTGCCACACTACATATACTAGTATCTCGGTTAATTTACCAGATTATGAAGAATTAGAAAATACTTAGGGCTATGTAAAATAAAATATTTAAAGAGGTAAAAATGAATAGAAATAATGTAAGTCACGTTTTTGTACTGACAAATTTACATGGATTATGTGAATTAGCTAAAACAGAGCTTTTTAAAAAGAAAATTGCTAGGACCACAATAACTAAAACAAAAGATGATCGTTACTTTTTCGAAAGTGTAGCGATACATGATTGGAATTGTAATCCAGCAAGTAATCCTAAAGCTGCAAGCAATGCCAATAATGTACGTGAATTTATAGATGTTCTTAAACAGCAGGAATATTACGAATATGTTCGCCGAAAGTTCAATAGTAATATTGGTGGTAGTGAAGTAGTTGAAATACTAGGTTCACCTGATGCAGATACATTGGGATTAGAACCCGTTAAATTAGTTCCTATTCTAAATGAAGGACATATATTATCTTCAGATGAACTAACTGCTTTAGGTATATAATCGTAAAAATAAGTCCATTCAACACCGAACAGTTAGTTGTCTTGATTTATATAATTTAATAATATCTAATTACACTACAGTAGAGGATAACCTCTACTGTAGTGTAGCTCATTTTTTCAAATATGCTGAAAATATATATTATTAATGTGACTAAGTTTAGTAGTATTAGTCGTTGGTTTAATTTTATTTTGGAGAATTCTCGTTATGAAATTCATTTGTAGTGTTGAAAATGGAACCACGTTCGTGGCACTTGATCTTAAAGATATTCCTGCCTGGCCGGGTGAGTTTGATTATATGCGTACTATATGCATGTTTAGAGGAACTTATCATGCTTTTGATTTTACTATCATTAATGAGTTCTTATCTAGATTGGATAAGATTACGCTAAAACATATAGTTAGTACACTATCTAATATGCGTAGATGTATTGCTAATTCTGGGCATGATGATCCAGCAGCAGATAAATGTGTTGGTGAAATCAGTCAGTACATGAAAGAATTAGTTGAGTATACACCCATGGATCTTACTGGAAACATACTTAAGGAGCTATACCGTTACAGTAAAAAATTCATTACAAAAAGTGGCAGAATAACCTGGACATGTTCTGTTACAGATAGAAAGATGTTTATTACTGCATCATTATTGTCCGCATTATGTGTCATGGTCATTCATGATTTCGAAACACATTTCACGGATGTTGATGAGCCACTTCAAGTACTATACCCAGTATTTGAAGAAGCTATCAAGAACTCTGGTATTGATGGTGCTAAGAAATTTGTTGAAAAATGTCGGACTCTCATGGAGGACATGAATGGTGATAGTGCATCATGGGTTATAGAAGTTATCTACATAAATGGTTGTATGATACATGATCATGGCCCAGGATTACCTATAGATGTGGCTGTAATTGAAAATTACACACAGAGAATACTTTCTTCTAAGTCATATTTTGCTAATAAAAGGATAAAAGAAATGAAAGAAATTAATAAAGCTGAAGAACAACAGCGAATGGAAAATAATAAAGTATCAGTTAATCCACTAACTGATGATGAAATAAAAGAATTTAATACAGAAGTTGAGAATAACTGCTTATTACCGATACGTAATGGTCTTAAGGATGCACTCGATGCAATACTTCTTACAGTTAATTATTTCTATCGTCACTTTCCATCAGACGCTAAATACCCAGATTTGTCAACCGATGATCTGAGAGATTCTATAATTACAGCGGTATCTACAGCCATGTTAAAGGTTGACGAAATGAGTACTACTGAGTTAGCGAAAATTGCAGAACATGCTAACTATGTATACGATGCATTTAAATTAGTTGAGCAATATATACCTGATGGTGTGTTATTCCGTAATTATCAACCAATGGTTAGAGGCATGAGCTTTCCACATGAAGGATATTTACGTAAAGTACTTGACATACTGAACATACTCTGTATTCCTGCTATGCAATATAAGGGGTCTGATATAGGATATGGAACAGCAATGTGTCTTAAAAGTAAATTAGCTGAATTTCCTGGTGGAAAAACTATCATAAGTTATATACCAGGTGATCCGGGATATATAGTTTATAACAATAAACCATTAGTACATCCTTATAATTCTATATATCCGACAGCTATGTCTACACTAAGACTTTGGTCTGAGGCAAACTTAGATGATACGTCTAGGGATAAGTTTTTCGCATTCTTAATGCGACATGAATCAGACATATTCAAATACATACAAGTAAAACAGCTATGTAATCCACTATCCGAATTTGCTCATAAGGATATGTGTACATTCTTTTACAGATGGTTCTTAAACGAACAAACAACTAAGTAATAAGTTATAGGAGTTTACATGGAAAAACAACAGCAAAATGATAAAGCTAAGATAAGTGATACGATATTAATAGATACAGCTCTTATTGCGGCTTTAATTATAAAGCGAGCAGCTTTGTCTAGAGGTAATACGTATCTCTCAGACAACGCATGTAATGTATACTGTGATGAAATTATAAAAGATGTTAATAAAGTCATTATAGAATTAGGTCATCCTAATTCAGCATTATCACAACGTATAATGCGTTATTGCGATGTTAGTGAAATCGGTAATGATATTTCTATTATTAGCGAAATCGTTAATGCTGTTTGTACTGAGATTAATATTTATGTTAATCAGGGTATTGATGAGAAATTTGATGGCTATGATGAAATTAATAATAGTACTGAATTATTTTTCATACGAGGTAAATTTTATCTACCACCAGATCTAATTATAAATGCTATAGTTGATATTATATCAACTACATCGATACTCAGCTCAAACTCACTGGAATCGTATATACCATATAACACATTATGTGAACGGCTACAAGCGTTTGGAATGATTGTACCGAAGCTGAATCCTAACTGGTCCAGCTGTAGCAGTATTGATACAACGGTCAAGTAAGATTAATATAGGCGATCTTGTGTCAGCTATAGATTCTCAAAATCATATATAAGTTATAAGTATATTCGATAATAATAGAATATAGCTCACTACCTCTTAGGGTAGTGAGCTTATTTTTTTATTCTAAAGAACCATAAGTACAAAAGAACAACGACATATTAATAACTGCACCACCTGAAGTGCTTATACCGTTGACTAAATTACCCGATACATCTATTATAGATCTGGTTGAATTAATATAATCAGCTAATTCTTTATTTGCATCTTCTGACATTATTGCTAGTAAACTCATAGCGTCACCATCATGGTCACCGTCTAACCTTGCTAATGCAGTAGGATGTACGGATAATGACTGTTTAGTACTAGCATTTAATACTGGGTACTCAGACAATATTACATATTCATCATTCTTTCCTATCGCATCAGGTTTAAAATGATATTTAACACATCTACTAGGAACTGTACTCATTATCTTTCCTTTATACGGTA
>Ga0326512_10000897_pt1 | contig 24755 bp, 19 predicted proteins | sample 1_2617_0518_D_FD_203652 | JGI IMG/M metagenome (GOLD analysis project Ga0326512, IMG submission 203652) | Bovine rumen microbial communities from UC Davis, California, United States - 1_2617_0518 | ecosystem: Host-associated > Mammals > Digestive system > Stomach > Rumen | place: USA...
AGAGTATACGGCGCCAGCCTGCTATTTGAGGGAAAGCTGTATTTCATGGCTATCAAAGGCACTAATGCACCAGATCAACTGGAAAAGAACCCCAAGTTTGAAATCTGCATATTCAAGAACAATGTATTGCGCATGAGCGGCAAGCTGGTCATGGACAACCGGATAGAAATCAGAGGGGCCTTGATCAAGAAGATTCCAGCTTTAGGGGAAAGCCTAGGCACAGAGAACATGATTATGTATTATGTGAAAGACGCCACAGCCACATTCAGCAATCTGAGAGGAGTGTACGATGTTGTTCATTTTTAACATTCCCTGCACATCTCAACTTGGATATACAATTTAAAACCAACAGGTCTCAAAGGTTCTTTGAGGCCTTTTTCGTGACCTGAAAATAACAATATCAGCATTTGAGTCTCCTCTAAAGTTTTCTCGTTTGGAAAAACTTAAATAAATTTGGAAATTCCTCTATTTGTTCATACCTTTGTACGATTTTTGGGAGAAGTAAGAAAAGGAAATCATTAGACATACAAATTATATGGAAAATAGAAGCATTGTTTCAATTGCCGACTACGGAAAAGAGAAGATTCAGTATCTGCTCGACATGGCGACAGAATTTGAGGCGCACCCGAACCGTCAGCTCCTGAAAGGCAAGGTCGTAGCCACACTGTTTTTCGAGCCCAGTACAAGAACGAGATTGTCATTTGAGACAGCAGCTAACCGCCTGGGAGCACGTGTGATTGGTTTCACCGACCCGAAAGTGACAAGTTCATCAAAGGGTGAAACACTGAAAGACACCATTAAAATGGTAAGTAACTATGCAGATGTGATTGTGATGCGCCACAAGCTGGAAGGTGCTGCTCTGTATGCAAGCGAAGTGACAGACGTGCCCATCATTAATGCAGGCGACGGTTCCAATCTGCATCCTTCACAAACGATGCTTGACCTTTATTCCATATACAAGACACAAGGCACGCTGAACAACTTGAACATCTACATGGTGGGAGACTTGAAGTATGGACGCACAGTGCACTCGCTGCTGATGTCCATGCGAAAGTACAATCCAACTTTCCACTTCATCGCTCCAAAGGAATTGGAGATGCCTGACGAGTACAAACTTTACTGCAAACAGAACAACATCAAGTACATTGAGCAGCAGGACTTCACAGAAGACACTATTGCCGATGCTGATATCCTTTATATGACCCGCGTACAGCGTGAACGCTTTACGGACCTGATGGAATATGAGCGTGTGAAGGACGCCTACATCCTGAAGGCAGACATGCTGGGCAAGGCAAAGGAAAATATGAAGATTCTGCATCCGCTGCCACGCGTAAACGAGATTGAGTATGATGTGGACGAAAGCAAGCATGCTTATTACTTTGACCAAGCGCAGAATGGACTCTATGCTCGCGAGGCACTGATATGTGACGTACTGGGAATCACACTCGACCAAATCAAGAACGACAACACAATCATCGACTAAGCAATGGATAAGCAACAAAAACTGGTCGCAGCGCTAGAGAATGGCTCTGTGATTGACCACATACCAACAGACAAACTCTTCACCGTAGCTCAACTGCTCCAACTGGAGAAATGCACCGAGCCTGTACTCATTGGCAACAATTTGGAAAGCCAAATCATGGGCAAGAAGGGAATTATCAAGATAGCAGGCAAGTTCTTCACAGAGGCAGAAATTAGCAAGCTGGCTGTACTCTGCCCCAACATCCGGCTGACTGTCATACGCAATTATGAGGTGGCAGAAAAGCGCGAGGTGACACTACCTGAGGAATTGACCAACATCGTTAAGTGCGCCAATCCTGTGTGCATCACCAACAATGAGCCCATGAAAACGGTATTCTACCGCATGGACAAGGACACGCTGAAGTGCCGCTACTGCGGAAAGGAACAGAAATTGAAAGATATAAAACTCAAATAAGTGCATCATAGCATAAATTCACCATTCTAATGAGTTAACGCAAACATGCAAGCCCAATAGGCTCAAAAACGAATGATGAATTTAAATTTAGAATTATGAAATTTACAGAAAGAGCCAAACTGAGCCTCTCAGATGTGAATAAGGAGGTTTTGGAACAATGGAACAAGGAAGACATGTTCCATAAGAGCATTGAGGAACGCGAAGGCTGCCCTCAATTCATTTTCTTTGAAGGACCACCATCAGCCAACGGACATCCCGGCATACACCACGTAATGGGCAGAACCATTAAAGATACATTCCTGCGATACAAAACCATGCAGGGCTTCCAGGTGAAACGCAAGGCAGGATGGGACACTCATGGACTGCCCGTGGAGCTGAGCGTAGAAAAGTCCTTAGGCATAACCAAAGAGGATATCGGCAAGAAAATCAGCGTGGACGATTACAATGACGCTTGCCGCAAGAACGTAATGATGTACACGAACGAGTGGACCGAGCTCACCGACAAGATGGGATATTGGGTGGATTTGGAACACCCCTACATCACCTACGACAACAAGTACATCGAGTCGCTTTGGTATCTGCTGAAGCAACTTTATAATAAAGGATTGCTCTACAAAGGCTACACGATTCAACCCTATTCACCAGCAGCTGGTACAGGCCTTTCGTCGCACGAGTTGAACCAGCCCGGTTGCTACCGCGACGTGAAAGACACAACCGTGACGGCTCAGTTCCTCGTCAAAGATGCTTGCGAGGGCTTGAAAGACAAGGGCGAATTGACAGGTGAAATGCCTTGCAACCTCAAGACTTACATTCTCGCATGGACAACTACGCCTTGGACACTTCCATCCAACACCGCTCTCTGTGTTGGTCCTAAAATTGACTATGTGGCAGTGAAAGGCAAGAATCCATACTCTGGCGAGGAAGCCATCTACATTCTTGCTGAAGCACGCCTCTCTTCTTACTTCGCAGCAGAGAAAGACGAAGAAGGAAATGAGAAGCCAGTTGAAATCCTTTGGCGAGGTAAAGGAACAGACCTTGTTGGATTGTACTACAACCAGCTGATGCCTTGGGTGAAACCTTGCGCATTGGAGAATAATCAGGTGGTGGTGAAAGAAGATGAGGCATTCCGTGTGATTCCTGGTGACTATGTGACCACAGAAGATGGTACAGGCATCGTGCACATCGCTCCAACGTTCGGTGCAGACGACGCCAAGGTGGCTAAAGACGCTGGCATTCCTTCACTCTTCGTTATTGACAAGGCTGGTGACACCCGTCCTATGGTGGATTTCACCGGTAAGTACTTCGTAAAGGAAGACATGAACGAAGAGTTCGTAAGTCTCTGTGTGAACGATAGTTATTGGAAGCACAGTGGCGACTTCGTCAAGAATGCTTACGACCCTAAGTATAATCAAGGAGGCAAGTATGACGAAAAGGCTGCCACCAAGGACATGGACCTCAATGTGGTGATTTGTCTGGAGATGAAAGAGGAAGGTTCTGCTTTCAAAATTGAGAAGCACGTGCACAACTATCCTCACTGCTGGCGCACCGACAAGCCTGTGCTCTACTACCCTCTCGATTCATGGTTCATCAAGTCAACGGCGAAGAAAGACCGTATGTTTGAGTTGAATAAGACCATCCAATGGAAACCTGAATCAACTGGAACAGGACGTTTCGGTAAGTGGCTTGAAAATCTGAATGACTGGAATCTTTCCCGCTCACGTTACTGGGGAACTCCTCTTCCTATCTGGCGCAACCGCGACACACACGAAGAAGTGTGCATCGGCAGCGTGGAGGAACTCTACAACGAGATTGAGAAGGCTGTATCTGCTGGTGTGATGGCTTCAAATCCTTTAAAGGAAAAGGGCTTTGTGCCAGGCGATATGAGTCAGGAAAACTATGACAAGATTGATTTGCACCGCCCTTATGTGGATGATATCAAACTGGTGTCAGACAAGGGCAATGTGCTCACCCGCGAACTGGACCTCATCGACGTGTGGTTTGACTCGGGTGCTATGCCATATGCACAGATTCACTACCCATTCGAAAATAAGGACTTGATTGACAAGGGTACAGCCTACCCTGCCAATTTCATTGCTGAGGGTGTGGACCAAACACGTGGATGGTTCTTCACGCTCCACGCTATCGCTACGATGGTGTTTGACTCTGTGGCTTACAAGGCTGTGATTTCCAATGGTCTTGTGCTCGACAAGAACGGCATCAAGATGTCAAAACGTCTGGGCAATGTTATCAATCCATTTGAGTGCATCGGTACTTATGGTGCTGACGCTGTGCGCTGGTACATGATTACAAACTCTTCACCATGGGACAACCTTTCATTTGACCCAGAGGGTGTGAAGGAAGTGACAAGCCAGTTCTTCATCAAGTTGCAGCAGGCATATTCCTTCTTTACGATGTATGCCAACGTAGACGGCTTCGAATATAAGGAGGCTGATATTCCATATACTGAGCGCCCAGATTTTGACCGATGGTTGCTCTCTGAGCTGAACACGCTAGTGAAGAACGTGCAGACATACCTTGACGACTATGACCCAACACCGGCAGGCCGTCTGATTCAGTCTTTTGTTATCGATAACCTCTCCAACTGGTATATCCGCTTGAACAAGCCTCGTTTTTGGGGCGGAGAAATGACGAACGACAAACTCTCGGCATATCAGACACTCTATACCTGTCTCGATACGCTGAGCCGACTCATCGCTCCAATCGCTCCTTTCTATGCAGACCAACTCTTCCGCGACCTCAACAGCGCAACGAGAAAAGACACAGCAAAGAGCGTGCATTTGGCCAAATTCCCAACCTTCAATGAAGCTTACATCGATTCAGAGTTGGAAGCAGCTATGGAAGCAGCCATGAAGGTCACATCGATGGGACTTTCCATCCGAAAGAAGGTAAAAATTCCTGTAATCCAGGCGCTTCAATCCATTGCTATTCCTGATACTGATGCCGTATTCAGCGGGCGCATAGAGCGCATGAAGGACATCATCATGAAGGAAGTGAACGTCAAGGAATTGCAACTGATGGATGGCAAGATGCTGGTGAAAAACGTGAAGTGCAACTTCCGTGTGATGGGCAAGAAGTTTGGCAAGATGATGAAGGCGGTAAGCAATGCTGTGACTGAAATGTCTCAAGCACAAATCGCAGAACTTGAAGCGAACGGACAAGTAACGCTGCAAGCAGAGGGACAGGATGCAGTGATTGAGCTGGCCGATGTTGACATCATGTCACAAGACATCCCAGGATGGAGTGTGGCCAACGAAGGCACCACAACTGTGGCACTCGATATCACTATCACACCAGCCCTGAAAAACGAAGGCAATGCCCGCAAGGTTATTAAGCAGATTCAAGGCCTCCGCAAGTCGCAAGGATTTGAGATTACAGACCGTATCCGAGTCATCATCACAGAAACTCCTGAAACAAAAGCAGTACTCGATGACTTCAAGGAGAACATTGCAGCACAGGTATTGGCAAATTCTATCACCCTCGGCAACCCCGAAGGTGAAGCCATCAACTTTGACGAGTTCAAAGCTGTCATATCTGTTCAGAAAGACTGATTCATGACTAAAAAGAACAAGCATATTCTTTCCATTATCCTATTCATGACCGTTCTTGTCATTGACCAAATCATCAAGGTCAATGTCAAGACGGGCATGCATTTGGGAGAACGCATCGAAATCACTTCGTGGTTTAGTCTCTTGTTCGTGGAAAATAATGGAATGGCCTTCGGCATGTTGGGCGATAAGCTCTTCGGTGTAGAGGTCAAATTGTTCCTCACGCTCTTCCGTGTGGTGGCAGTATGTATTATCGGCTGGTTTATCTATAGCGAAATCAAAAGGAGAAGGCCCACAGGATACATCGTCTGCCTCACGCTCATCGCTGCAGGAGCAGCAGGTAATATCATAGACAGTCTCTTCTATGGACTTATCTTCAATAATCCTCCTTTTCCTCAAGTGGCGGAGTTCCAACCTTGGGGATATGGATACGGAGATTTCTTGTATGGAAAGGTTGTGGATATGTTCTATTTCCCGCTCATCGAATGGGATATGCCCACATGGATGCCCATCTATTCGGGGCAGCATTGTGTATTTTTCTCCCCAATCTTCAACTTTGCTGATACGGCCATCTCATGTGGCATTGTAGCACTATTGTTGTGCTATCATGAGTTAATAAGCCAATACCAAATTCGAAAGAGTTGAGACATAAAGGGTCGAAATAAACAAAGAGGTTGCTAAGAATTTTATATAGTTGAGAGTTCTAAAATGAAGTCTAGAATTATCATACCGCTCATCATATTGATTACATGTTCCATTGTGTCATGCGAAAATCGCCCCAAAGAGGTGCTTTCCCGCAGCGAGATGGAAGATGTGCTGTATGACTACCACATTATGCAAGGACTCATTGAGCAACTTCCTGCAGAAGAACGATTGGGAAAAGCTCAGGACTATATCAATGCCGTGTATTTGAAACATGGCATTACAGAAGCTCAGTTCGATACATCTGTCACCTACTACAATAGGCATCCCAAGGACCTTTATAAAATATACAAGAGTCTGGAGCAGCGATACACAGCCGCTAACGAAGAGATGCAGCTGGTGAACGGAAACAACGACATGATGGCCATCTATGCTACAGGAGGCGACACAACAAACCTGTGGAACTCAAAACGCCTGTTGCTGTTGCGAAGCAGAGAGTTTGTCAACAGAGAGAGTTTTACCATCCATGCTGACACTACATTCCATCGCAAAGACCATTTCATTCTCACGTTCTCGCCGACATTCATCAAAGAAAGCACAGACAATGGTGAGAGCCCTTATCTGCATGTTAGCCTCAGCGTCATGTACAAAAGCGGCAAATATATTGGCACGGTGCGCACACTTAGCTACAATGGTCCACAGCAGCTTACCTTGAAGACAGATGATGACGAAGACATTCAACGCATTACGGGTTCCTTCTTCTACAAAGGCATGAAGTCTTCACGCAGCTTCTGTTTAGTGGACAACATCTCTTTGGTGCGTATGCACGAGAAATCTTTGGAGCCTGTCACGAAAGAGAAGGCGGACAGCACCGAAACAAAGGCATCAAAGAATTTGCCTGACACGATTAAGAAGGTGCCTACACATCGCTATACACCTGAAGAGCTCCGTCAGCTGAACAAATCAAACGAAAAGATAAACATTCAGTCAGCACCTTCAGTACGTACACCCAACTCCATCGGTACGCGCAGACGCAAAACGCCTGCCAACCATTAAGCCTATGCGCCGTGTAGCAGCCTCCAGAGTGTTCATCAACGAAAAAGAGTTCCATAACAATCATGTCGTGGAACTCTTTAATCATATCGTCACAAAACATTATCCTCTCACGGAAGAAATCCCCATGACAGAATGGTTAGGAGGAACCATCATTCTTAGAAATGGGGAAGCATACCATACACCCAAACTTTTATCGTCTGCGGAACTCTGCACAGATAATGGCTGTGGCAATCGCTACATTCAGCGACTCTGATGTCTCTCTCCCTTCAGGATAGTTTGGGATATACAGGCGCTCATCCACACAGGCTTCCACTTCCTTCGAAACTCCCTTCCCTTCATTGCCCATCACGATGACACCTTGATGAGATAATTCTTTTTCATACATGTTTTCCCCATCCAAAAATGTGCCATAGACAGGAACACTCCCATCTAATGACTTCAGCGCTTCTTCCAAATTGACGTAATGAACCTGAACCCTTGCTATAGCACCCATCGTGGCTTGAACCGTTTTGGGGTTATAGATATCAGCGCACCCTTGCGAACAAAAAATATGCTCAATGCCGAACCAGTCTGCCACACGCACAATTGTACCCAAGTTGCCAGGATTCTGCACATCATCCAAAGCAAGACAAAGCCCCTGGCTGGCCACTTCATTCAGATTTACACTCCATTGGGGCTGACGGAACACTGCCAACACCTGCTGAGGGGTTTCTTGAAAACTCAACCTTTTCAATTCATCTTCTGACACTTCATCAATTTCGGTGTGTCGAAGTTGAGCACTGTGCAATACACTTGTGTGCTGGTCTAACCATTGGGCCGTAGCAGCGAGATAGGTGCACTCAAATGCACCCAGCAGGTCGCCAACCAGTTTGTGTCCTTCAGCAACAAACACCTGATCCGCTTTTCGGAACTTCTTCATTTCCAGCGAACGAATGCATTTTACCTTGTTCTTGCTTATCATCTCTCCATATTTTTAGACAAAGGTATGAATTATGAACCAAAAAATGACTATCTTTGCATGGTTTTTACATCGTGTGCGCGTGAAGTTCCACCATACATCATTCTATTTGAGCCTTGTTTGTGTGTTGAGCATAATCATGGGTTCTTGCTCTGTGGATAAGTATATTCCAGAGGGTGAGCACATGCTGACGGGTGTTGCTGTCACGTGTGACGATGAGGAAATTCAGAAAACTTATGCTTTAGGCGACTATGTGACCATGACCACCAATACCAAGTGGTTTGGTGCACGTGTACCGCTCAAAATCTACATGCTGTCTGGGACAGACACCACAAAACGTTCTTGCCGCTTTTTTCGCAAACTCGGTGAGGCACCAGTGCTCTACAACCAGGAGAAATCAGAGCGAGCAATGGAAGACATCCGAAAGGTGCTGAACAATGCAGGCTACATGAAAGCAGAAGTTGAAGAGCACAGAATGGAGAAGGGAAAGAAGGTTAATGTCTTGTACGATATCCATCCCAATGAACGCTACACCATTCGCAATGTCTATCGCATTGTGGAAGACAAGGGCCTTCGGCACTTTATTACTGTAGAAGATACTGCGGCTTCACTTCTCAAACCTGGTGTACCATTTGAAGTGACAGCGCTCAACGAAGAACGCAACCGCATTACATCCTATCTGCGCAACAATGGCTATTACAAATTCACGAAAGAGGATATCCGTTTCAGCGCTGATACTGCCCAACAGTCAACAGAAGTAGATGTGCTGGTACGCGTGAAACTGCAGCAAGACAATGGACGCACAGAACCAATACCTCACAAGCAGTACACAATTGGCAATGTGAACTTCTTTGCCGATGCAACCCATTCCAATGAACCCATTGACAGCCTTCACTACAAAGGCTATAACTTCCTCACTCAGGAGAAACTGCATTTCCGCAAGCAAGTGCTTATCAGCCATTCGTTGATACACCCTGGGGAACTCTACAACGAAAACCATTTCCGACGCACCTATACCAACTACACGCGCCTGTCTGCCATCTCGTTCTCCAATATCAGCATGGAAGAAAGACCTGGCACCGACACGCTCGACTGCAACATTATAGTCAACCACGCCAAGCCACACTCTTTCGGATTCGATGTTGAAGCAACAAACTCCGCAGGCGACATGGGTGCAGCGCTTTCCACTTCCTACCAGAACAAAAACTTGTTCCGTGGCTCAGAAAGCTTTATGTTCAAAATCCGTGGTGCCTACGAAGCCATCACAGGATTGGAAGGTTACGAAGGAAACAACTACGTAGAACTGGGCACAGAAGCAACATTAGGCTTCCCTGCTTTCTTATTACCCTATGTGAAACGCGAATGGGGCACACAGCATAACGCATCATCGGAAATATCGCTGCAGTACAACCGGCAAAACCGCCCTGAGTTTCAACGCAGAGTGCTCACCGCTGCATGGCGCTATCGCTGGAACAGCAAAGAACAGCACACACAGCACCGTTTTGATCTAGCTGAAATCAGCTATGTATATATGCCTTGGATATCAAAAACATTCAAGGAACAATACCTTGACTCGCTGGGCAAAACCAATGCAATTCTAAAATACACCTACGAGAATCTGCTCATCACAAAGATGGGATACACTTATTCGTACAATTCATTGGGTTCACGTGAACAGACTTACGGAAAGAATGCCTACACAATCCGGTTCAACATTGAAACTTCTGGAAATGTACTCAGGATGGCCACGGGAATGGTTCATGGAAAGAAAAATGAAGAAGGACAATACACATTCTGTGGCATTGCTTTCGCACAGTATGTCAGAGGCGATTTCGACTACTCAAAAAGTTTCCGTATCGACAAGAATAACTCTGTAGCGTTCCACACCGCTTTGGGCATTGCCTATCCTTATGGAAACTCAGACCAATTACCTTTCGAAAAACGTTACTTCGCAGGTGGAGCCAACAGCGTGCGTGGATGGTCAGTACGTTCTCTCGGACCAGGCGCCTACAACGGCAAGGACAAAGGCATCAATTTCCTTAACCAATCGGGTGACATCAAGCTTGACCTCAATCTTGAATACCGTGCAGCCCTTTTCTGGAAGTTCAGTGGAGCCGCCTTTATTGATGCAGGCAATATCTGGACTATCAAGAAATACAAAGACCAACCCGATGGTGAATTCCGCGTTGACAAGTTCTGGAAACAGATAGCCCTCAGCTATGGCATCGGTCTCCGCATGGACGCAAACTTCTTCATTGTACGCTTCGATGCCGGCATGAAAGCCATTGACCCTGCCTACACTGGTCGCGCCCACTACCCCATCACACACCACAGTTTTGATCGCGACTTTGCATTCCACTTTGCCGTAGGATTGCCATTCTAATTATACGCACTACAATTAGACGACACGGCCTTGTTCACCACAGCAAAGCCTTGATGCTATTTCATATAGCTCCTTATATGCTGCGTAAATTGTTTTAATGGTTACAGATTCATAAGCATTCTTGCAAGATGAAAAGTGATTCTCACTCGTTCCTTTCGCTCCATTAGACATTGAAAAACAAGTGGTACAAGAAGTTTCTCTAATCTATCCGGCTGTTATTCCAAAAGAATATGCTATCTTTGCAAAAGAAATAACATAAAACATATATCAAATATGTATAGAACACATACGAACGGAGAGCTGAGACTCTCCGACGCAGGCAAGAAGGTGACTCTTGCCGGATGGGTGCAGCGCACAAGAAAAATGGGTGCGCTGACCTTTGTTGATTTGCGTGACCGCTACGGCATTACGCAGTTGGTTTTTAACGAAGACACAGAGCGTGAACTCTGTGATCGTGCCAACAAGCTGGGACGTGAGTTTGTCATTCAAGTGACAGGCACTGTGGCTGAACGCTACAGCAAAAACAAGAACATTCCAACGGGTGACATTGAAATTGAAGTGAGCGAACTGAATGTTCTGAACGAGTCTATCACCCCACCCTTCACCATTGAAGACCAGTCGGATGGCGGCGATGATTTGCGCATGAAATACCGCTATCTGGATTTGCGCCGTAATGCGGTGCGCAAGAATCTGGAACTGCGCCATAAGTTCTGCATCGCTGTAAGAAACTATCTCTCCAACCTCGGTTTTTTGGAGGTAGAAACTCCTATGCTGATTGGTTCCACACCTGAAGGTGCTCGAGACTTCATCGTGCCTTCACGCATGAACCCCGGCCAGTTCTATGCTCTGCCTCAGTCGCCCCAGACCTTGAAGCAGTTGCTGATGGTGGCAGGCTTTGACCGCTATTTCCAAATTGTGAAATGCTTCCGCGACGAAGACTTGCGTGCTGACCGTCAGCCTGAATTCACTCAGATTGACTGCGAAATGTCTTTTGTAACTCAAGAGGACATCATCCAGACATTCGAGGGTATGGCAAAACATCTTTTCAAGGAGTTGAGAGGCGTAGAAATTGAAGGTGATTTCCTCCGCTTGCCTTGGATTGAGTGCATGAAGCGCTTTGGTTCCGATAAACCTGATATGCGTTTCGGCATGGAATTTGTGGAGTTGGATGATGTTCTGAAAAAAGGCACCTTCGCTGTATTTGACGAAGCAGCCTACATTGGTGGTATCTGCGCTCCAGGTTGCGCCACATATACAAGAAAAGACATTGACAAGCTGACTGAATGGGTGAAGCGCCCACAGATCGGTGCCAAAGGTTTGGTATACGCCCGTGTACAGGAAGACGGCAGTGTGAAGTCTTCTGTGGACAAGTTCTACACACAAGAAGATTTGCAGGTGCTGAAGGAGAAGATGGATGCCAAGCCAGGCGACCTCATTCTCATCCTTTCAGGTGCAGATGCCATGAAGACGCGCAAGCAGCTTTGCGAGCTCCGTCTGGAGATGGGTGAACGTCTTGGTCTGCGCGACAGAAACAAGTTCGCTCTGCTGTGGGTGACAGAATTCCCCATGTTCGAATGGAGCGACGAGGAGCAGCGCTTGATGGCAATGCACCACCCATTCACACACCCTATGGACGAGGACATTCACTTGCTCGACACAGACCCTGCAGCTGTACGTGCAGACGCATACGATATGGTGTGCAACGGCATTGAAGTAGGTGGTGGTTCTATTCGTATCCATGACCCGAAATTGCAAGCTAAGATGTTCGAGATATTGGGCTTCACTCCCGAAAAGGCAGAGGAACAGTTTGGCTTCTTGATGAATGCATTCAAATATGGCGCACCACCTCACGGAGGCTTGGCATATGGCCTGGACCGTTGGGTGAGCATCTTTGCCGGTCTCGATTCCATTCGCGACTGCATCGCATTCCCTAAGAACAACAGTGGACGCGATGTAATGCTTGATGCACCATCATTTGTGGATCAGAAACAATTGGACGAAGACTTCATCGCACTCAATCTGCCCCAAGAACAATAAGCACATGACATTTTTCAGTCTTGGAAGTGGCAGTTGTGGAAACTGCTACTATCTAGCGACAGAGACTGACGCCATTATCATTGATTGTGGCGTCAGTCTGCGTCGATTCAAAAAAAACATGCTGGAATATGGTATGAAAGTAGGCAAAACTCAAGGCATCCTCATCACGCATGACCATGCGGACCATATCAAGGCGGCAGGAAAAATCAGCAAAGAATACGGTATACCTGTCTATGCTACATCCTTGGTGCATGAAGGCATGGACCGGAACTGGCAAAACTCAGTAAAAGTGCCAGAAGAGAATCGCCGTACAGTTGAACTGGGCGTTCCCTTCCAGCTTGGAGAGTTCCGTATCACAGCCTTCCCCATTCCTCATGACGCATCAGAAAACGTTGGCTATTACATTGAGGTAGGTGACTCCCGCTTCACGGTAATGACTGACGTGGGCGATGTGACAGACGAGGTGAGAGAGCACATCGGAAAAAGCACCCACTTGATCTTTGAAGCCAACTACGACGAGGAGATGCTAAAGTCTGGGAAATACCCTCCACAGCTCAAGGAACGCATTGCAAGCGGACATGGTCACTTATCCAACAAGAAAGCAGCTACTGCATTAGCGGAGAACATCCACGAGCAGCTGAAGAATGTCTGGTTGTGCCACCTCAGCGAAGAGAACAACCATCCTGAATTGGCTCGCAAAACCGTAGAGACTGTGCTGCGCAGTTATGGAATCATTGCAGGCACAGATTTCACGCTCGAAGTGTTGCGGCGCAAGATTCCGACCGGACCGTTCGTGCTTAATTCGTGACAAATCACCATTTCGTGAACTATTTTGGTGTTCGAAAAACTTAATTTAATAAAAATAAGTCGGTTTTCTCGAAAATAAAATGTATCTTTGCATAACTTTTTGACAAGATGGAAGCAAAGAAAATTCTTTTTATCAACACAGAAATCGAGCCATTCGTGGCAGAGAACCAACATTCGCTCATGGGGCGCATGATTCCTCAGGCCATACAAGAACTCGGACACGAAATTAGAACATTCTCACCCAAATGGGGAAACATCAACGAGCGTCGCAACCAGCTGCATGAAGTGATTCGTCTCTCGGGCATGAACCTCATTATTGATGACACAGATCACCCACTCATCATCAAAGTGGCTTCGTTGCCATCTGCCAAGATGCAGATATTCTTCATTGACAACGATGACTATTTCATGAAGCGTGGCATCCTGACAGACAAGGAAGGACAGGAGTATACGGACAATGCAGAACGTGCCATCTTCTATGTGCGCGGTGTGTTGGAAACTGTGAAGAAGCAAGGATGGGTACCAGACGTGATTCACTGTTACGGTTGGGCGGCAGCACTTGCTCCACTCTATGTCAAGAAGGCATATTATGACGAGCCATCCTTCCGCAGCGTAAAAGTGGTTATAGAAGTTTCTCCAAAAGAGTTTCAGAATGACCTTGGTGCAGAGAATGCCAAATTGGTTGATTACAAAGAAGCATCCTATGCCGACATCAAGGAACTTTGCGAAACATCCTTTAGCCATACAGATTTGCTGAAGATGGGTGTTAAGTTTGCAGATGGCGTTATTGTAGAGAACAATGACGTTGACCCTGCAATTATCGAATACGCGAAGTCGCTGAACCTTCCAGTATTAGACCCCGTTGAAGGTGATGCCTTCAAACAAGCGTATAGTGATTTCTACGAAACGCTATTTTAAGAAACAACATGAGATTTCCACATCTGTTTGTATTAGTCATAGCACTGGTTGCGTTGATGTCATGTGATGATGAAACCTCCACGTTAGGGGTTGACATGATGCCATCAACCGACATTGTCACCAAGAAGTACCAAACATACGACGTCTCCACAGAGTCATATGCCGTAGGTGATGCTGTATTGGCACGTACAAGCCTTTCATATCTGGGTCACTTCACAGACCCTGAGACTGGCACTACCATCAAGAGTGACTTCATGGCCCAGTTTCACTGCGATGAATCATTCAGCCTGCCAACAGTAATAGACAACGAATGCATACAGATGGACCTTCGCCTATTCGTAAAAGAATTTGTGGGCGATTCATTGGCTACGTTCAAGCTCAGCGTATATGAGCTGAACAAGCAACTGGACCCTAATGCTGACTATTACACAAACATTGTTCCTGAAGAATATTACGACAAGAGCACTAAACCCATTGCCACAAAGTGGTTCACATTAAGTGACCGCACGGTGACAGACTCAGCACGATGGGCAAGTGGCTATAATAACAACATTCGTGTCAGTCTTCCCGTTGATTTAGGCACCCAAATTATTCGTGATTACAACGAGAACCCAGACCACTTCAAGAACACTGTCACTTGGCTCAATAGTGGAAACCCATGCAGTAAGGGTTTGTATTTCAAATTAGAAAGTGGCGATGGTGCAATGGCATATATTGATGTTGTACAGCTTAATTTGTCATTCCGCTATTACGACAACGAATACAAGAAAGATACCATAGGAATGTGCTCATTCGCAGCCACAGACGCTGTGGTGGAAGCCACTCGCTTTGAAAACTTCAACCTTGAAAAGTTATTGGAAGACCACAGTGCCACTTATCTGAAGAGCCCTGCTGGTATCTTCACAATGGCAACTATTCCTGCAGAGCAAATTAATGTCAATGACACCATCAATTCTGCCAAGCTCACACTAACACGCTACAACGACTTAGTGGAAAGCTCTTTCAAATTAAACATTCCAAAGACGGTGCTTATGGTACGACTCGATGACTACCTAAATGGATTTTTCGAGAACTACCAAGTGAACGACAACAAGGAGTCCTATTTGGCAACATTCAATAGTGCCACAAACTCATACACCTTCCCCAACATTGCACATCTTGTCACCATCATGGCGCATGAAAAAGCAGAAGGAAAAGCCACAGAGAACTGGAATAAGGTTCTCATCATCCCAGTGGAGACGACAAGCGACTCAAGCGGTAAGATTGTAAAACTGAATCACGACTTCAGCATGAGTAGTGCACGCTTAGTTGGCGGTGACGCAAATGCACTTCAACTGGAAGTAATCTACTCTAATTTCCGCTAAGATAGAGATTCAACTTTGAAACGAATTTCATAAAATAACAGGAGGAACAGCTCACAAGCGGTTCCTCCTGTTTCTATTACATTAACCCTAAATTATTCAAAAGGCAACTTCATGTTCAACTTCAACAAGTTCGGTTAGACAAAAGTTGCCGCACAAACTTCATCATGCATTTCGGAGCTGTTCCACAAGAGGAATCAGCACCTTTTTAATAACCTTGTCATTCAATTGGTGCTCACCATCAAAACGAATCACATGGTCTGCCAAATAGTTCTTCTTGAACAGCGACTCAGCATTCGTTACAGAAGTGTCACGCAGTCCCACCAGGCACCAACAAGTTTCTTTCTCCTCCGAAGAAATGTTCTTAAACTGCTGACGCTCCATCTGATTATGGTGCTGAATGATATCCTTTGTAATCTTAAACGTCTTTGCGCCGTCATATCGTCCGCTAAAGAAATGATATTCACCCGTACGAAATGTCTTCGACATCGTTGACATCGTGAAAGCAGGATTAACCAGAATTCGTCTGAAAGAACGCATTTGCTGAGCATACATACCGCCCATACTTGTACCAATGATCAAGTCTGGCTGTTCCTGCTCACACAGTTCCTTCAGATAAGGCAGAGCCTCCACAGGATCAACTGGAATATCCGGAGCCACCACTTCGTCATTGGGCAATTCTCTTCTCAGAATCTCCACAGTTCCACTCGCATGCGAGGAACCAAACCCGTGAAAATACACAATTTTCATCTCTGTTTCTTTAAGAAAATTTCATGATCAATATTATTAGGGAATTCTTCCCGATAGTGTGTCACCATCAGCAGCGTTTTGTTCTTTCGCTGGCAGAACACCTCAATGACATCTTTCACCAATCGGCGATTCTTCAAGTCAAGTCCATGCAGGGGTTCATCCAGAATCAGCAATGAAGGATCCTTTACAAAAGCCCTTGCCAACAGCACCAACCGCTGTTCGCCACTGCTCAACTTCAGGAATGTCGTATCTGCTTTATCTCCGATACCAAACACATCCATCCAGAACACACACACTGCCCGCTGTTCGGGTTTCGGCTTACGATAGAGTCCTGATACGTCACTCAATCCACTTGCAACAATATCCACAGCAGGAATATCCCTCATGTAGGCACGGTGCATTTCAGGAGAGATGTAGCCGATATGCTTTTTGATATCCCAAATGCTTTCCCCCTTACCACGCTGATGACCAAAGAGTACTATATCATTCGCATAACTCTGTGGATTATCAGCACATACGATGCTCAGCAATGTCGATTTGCCCGCACCATTTTCTCCGCTCAGCGCCCAGTGTTCACCATTCATCACCGTGAAACTCAAGTCCTTCAAGATATGCCTTTCTCCATAGCGGATATTCACCTTGCGGAAATCAATTACTTGCCGCGTGCCTGGCTCTACATCACCATCATCCCCCTCCACATACGGCAAATTCAAAATGCCCTGTTCTTTCTCTATTGAAAGCATTCGAGTAGGCACAGGCTCACGGTTTTCACGATATTCAGCCAACGTCACCTTCTGCCCCACCTTCATATCTTTCACTTCCACCACATGAGTGATGAAGTCAGGAATATCGTCAGTCTTAGACAGCACCAGCACAACAGCCACATTCGTCTCACGAGTCAACAATGTCAAAAACTCCGCCAACTGTGCACGAGCCGTCACATCCAAACCAATGAACGGATTATCCATAATAAGGACTCTTGGATTCGTCAGCAAAGTCTTCGTCAGTTGAAATTTACGCAACTCACCACTGCTCAGCAAGATAACATGCTTGTCCAACAATTGTTCGAGATGGAAAATCTCAAACAAATGCTTTTTCACCTTCTCCAGTTCACGATGCATTTCCTCTTTAGCCGCAGCCTCCTGCTCCAATCGAGCCGCTTCCTGCTCAGGCGTCTCGTCACGCACCACAAACTTGTCAAACACAGATTGTCTCGTCAAGCCCTCCTCGGCAATTCGGAAAGACTCAGCCAACAAGTCACGCACAAGAGGAGTTTCCTCTATGTCATTTTGGTTCCAGCGTTGCTGATAATAATAAACTCCCTCATTCGTGCCATAAGAGTCACGAAAAGAAAGATACTTCACGTTGTCGCTCACCATCTTGGCCTTGCTTGGAGAGAAATCATAACGCACTCCATTCATAGGCATCAATGCACATTTACCTATCACGATATCCACCAGACGTGTTTTTCCGCTACCATTATCACCCACGATAGCCAATTGTTCTCCAGCTTGCAACTCGAAGTCAACAGGCGCGTTCATTCTGTACAACGGGTGGCGCACCTCCCCACCCTTTATTTCAATCAGCTTCTGCATGTTCTATACAATTCATTATCCTTTCAGCCTACAAAATTACGACATAAAAGCCACACACACAAACAAACACAAAAAAAACAGCTCCATCCCACACAGAGACAGAGCTGCCAGTATCTTTAAAAGTATTTCGACAAATCCTTTACTTGATGTCACTTACCTTAATGACATCCTTATCGTTATAATCAAGATTCTCGCCAGCCATACCCCAAATAAAAGTGTAATAGTAAGTGGCAGAAGCTGCGTGGATTGACCATTCTGGAGACATGATGGCCTGCTCATTGTGCAGCCACACCACACGGCTCTCCTGAGGCTCTCCCATCACATGACTGATAGTTTGAGTTTCTGGAAGGTTAAAATAGTAGTAAGCCTCAATGCGGCGTCCATGCGTGTGAGGAGGCATTGTGTTCCACACAGAGCCAGGTTCCAGCTGTGTCAGTCCCAACTGCAATTGGCAAGGACCTTCCTCCAGCGATGTGTTCACGATAAGCTGGTAGATAGTGCGTCTGTTCGACTCTTCCAGCGAACCGAGATTACGCATCACCGTTGCCTTCAGCGATTGCACCTTGCCGTTCTTGCGTCCATCAAGGGTCACCCACTGCGTCTTGTAGTGCTTATGAGCAGTAGCCGAGTTAATGTAAAACTTAGCAGGCTTCTTAGGGTCCTTTGAACGGAAAATCACCTCTTGATTCGACTCAATCTCCTTGCCATTCTTGTCCTTGCCAAGGTTACCGCGTCCAATGTAAAGCGCTTCCTTCTCTCCCAAAGGATATTCCACGCCATCCACAATCACCACGCCGTCACCAGCCGTGTTCACGATGCCAATCTCGCGGTTATGCAGGAAATAAGGAGCGCGCAGCTCTGGGAACGTCTCCAGTTTCAAGTCCTTCGTAACGGGCATAGCACCCCCAAATATAAAGCGGTCATACATCGAATACGTCAGATTGATTTCATCAGGAGCCATCACCTTCTCCATCACAAAGCGGTCACGGAGAGTCTGAGTGTCATAATGCTTCACATCATCAGGATGGCAAGCCTTCTGAAAGTTCACATTCATTTGGGCGTTCATGCCCAGAGCACCCAGCATCAAGGCAAAACTTGCAAATACTTTTTTCATAGGTTGTTTTTGTTATGTTAGTCAATGATAATTCTTATTCAGCCTTTTCAGCCTTTTCCTCCTTCACAATGCGCATGCGGTTCCACACCACCATGCCCACAGTAATCAGCGTGAGCACACCAGCGCCGATCCATTCCAGCGAAGCCACACACTTGTAAATCACCCAGCCCAGCAGACTAGAGGCAAAGTCAAGCGCGCCAGCCTCAAACCCTTCAGGAATCTTTGCGGCATCATTCTTCGTAGCGGCATATACCTCATGAGCAGCCTGTGTGAAAGCAGGAGCCATATCAGTCACAAAGTAGAGACCTGCCACCAAAGCGACAAAGCCCACCACCAGACTCTTCACCACATTACCCTTCGTGAACGGGAGAATGAGAGGGAACAGATAAAACATGCCAGCCAATGATGCCAATGGCAAGAACTGATTGCCAGGCACCACAACAGCCACAGCCAGAATCACAGGAATCAAGATGACAGAGCACACCAACGTGGTAGGATGTCCAATCACCAAAGCAGGCGACATGCCGATAAATACCTTCTTGCCCTTAAACTTCTTCTTCACCACCTCTTGTGTCTTCTCAGCAATAGGCTTCAAACCATCGATGAAGAGACTTGTGATACGAGGAATCAGTTCCATCACAGCACCCATCGTGACACCCAACAGCAAAATTACCTTGATATCCAGCTGAGCAGCCACACCAATCAGCACACCCACAATCACACCCAGCACAAGAGGTTCTCCCAGCACACCAAACTTGCGCTTCAAGCCTTCCGCATCCACATCCAGCTTCGAGAAACCAGGAATCAAGTTCAAAGCCTTGTCAACCAATATGGCAAACGGAGTGAAACTCTGACAGAAAGGCTGAGGAATAGAAATGCCTGGCAAGTCATAATGCTCCTGAAACTTTTCGGCAGTCAAGTCCGCCATCACCAAGGTGATGATATAGCAGACAATTGCAGCGAAATAGCCCCATGCCAGCGACTCGCCCATCACGAAATAGGCTACAGCACCGATAAAAGCGAAGTGCCAGTAGTTCCACAAATCAATATTGACAGTACGCGTACATTTAGTTATAAGCAGCAGGAAATTCACGCCCAGCAAGATAGGAATGATGAGCGCGCCCACAGCCGTATTGTACGCTACAGCGGCGGCAGCAGGCCATCCCATGTCAAACACCTGCAGCGACCAGTGATACAGGTCCGAAATACTCTCCAGAGGAGAAGAGAAATTGTCAGTCAGCAGTTTGGTCACCACATTCAGTCCAATAAAGCCCACACCAACGAAAAGACCGCTTTTCAGGGCCTTGCCAAACTTCATGCCAATACACAGTCCGATAATGGTAAACAGGATAGGCATCATTACGGCAGCACCAAGACTGATAACATAAGCAAATACTTGTTCCATAAATTAGTTAGTTATTGATTGAAATTTCGACAAAGTTACAACTATTTTCTCAAACCGTTGGCTCTTTTTCTTTCTTTTTGCAAAAAAGGTTTTACGTAATGGCGAAAATATAGAGATTTATTCGTAACTTTGCACGGTTTTTTTAACGTAGAAAGATTAAAATTAAACTGACTCAATATGATTACAAATGACATTTATGGAGCTTTGCAGCTCCTTGTTGTCGGTATGGTCACCGTGTTCATCGTGTTGCTCATCGTGATCAATCTCGGCAAGTTGCTCATCTGGGCTGTCAACAAGTGGGCCCCTGAAGAAACAGTAGCCAAGAAGGCAGCACCAGCCGCCAAAGCTATTGCAAGTATTGATGCTACCACAAAAGCAATCATTGACGCTACCATCAGCCAGATTACTGGCGGCAAGGGACGCGCAGAGAAGATCACTAAGTTGTAAGAAAAAAACTATTAAGCATTACAAAGATATGGCAAAAGAAGTAAAGTTCTCACTGGTCTTCCGCGACATGTGGCAGAGCGCTGGCAAATATCAGCCTCGCGTTGACCAGCTCGTAAAAGTAGCTCCAGCTATCATCAAGATGGGTTGTTTCGACCGTGTTGAAACAAACGGTGGTGGTTTCGAGCAAGTAAACCTCCTCTACGGAGAGAACCCTAACAAGTCTGTACGCGAATGGACAAAGCCATTCCACGAGGCAGGCATCCAGACTCACATGCTCGACCGCGCACTCAACGGTCTCCGCATGAGCCCATGCCCTAAGGACGTGCGCAAGCTCTTCTACAAGGTGAAGAAAGCCCAGGGCACCGACATCACTCGTATTTTCTGTGGCCTGAATGACCCACGCAACGTCATTCCATCTATCCAGTATGCCAAAGAGGCAGGCATGATTGCTCAGGCATCTCTTTGCATCACATACTCACCTATCCACACCGTAGAATACTACGTCAACCTCGCCAAGCAGTTCATTGAGGCAGGTGCTGACGAAATCTGTCTGAAGGACATGGCAGGTATCGGTCGTCCTGTATCTCTCGGCAAGATTGTGGAAGGCATCAAGAACATCAAGAAAGACATCGTTATCCAGTACCACTCACACGCAGGTCCAGGCTTCAACATGGCCTCTATCCTCGAAGTCTGCAACGCAGGCTGTGACTACGTGGACACTGGCATGTCTCCCCTCTCTTGGGGTACAGGCCACGCCGACATCATCGCCGTACAGGAGATGTTGAAGGACGCCGGCTTCAAGGTGAAGGAAATCAACATGGCAGCCTACATGGAAGTGCGCACTCAGATTCAGGAGATGTGCGACGACTTCCTCGGCTACTACATCCCAGAACTCAACCACATCAACAACTCACTCCTCGTGAAGCCAGGTCTTCCAGGCGGCATGATGGGCTCATTGATGACAGACCTTGAGGACAACCTCAAGTCACTCAACAAGTGGAAGGTGAAGAACAACCAGCCAGAGCTCACCACCGACGACCTCCTCATCAAGCTCTTCGACGAGGTAGCATACGTATGGCCAAAGGTTGGTTATCCATGCCTTGTGACCCCATTCTCACAGTATGTGAAGAACCTCGCTCTGATGAACGTCATGCAGATGGAGAAAGGCAAAGCTCGCTGGAGCATGATTGCCGACACCATTTGGGACATGATTCTTGGCAAGGCTGGTCAGCTGCCTGGCCCAGTAGCACCTGAGCTCATCGAAATGGCCAAGGAGCAGGGACGTGAATTTGAGACACAAGACCCACAATCATACTTCCCCGACAAGCTCGACGAGTTCCGCGAGGAGATGAAGCAGAACGGATGGGAGCTTGGTCAGGACGACGAAGAGCTCTTCGAGCTCGCCATGCACCCAGAGCAGTACCGTGCCTACAAGAGCGGTAAGGCAAAGGCCGACTTCGAGGAAGACCTCGCAAAGCGCAAGGCAGCCAAGAACGCTCCAGCAGCAGGTGCCGAAGGTCCTAAGAGCGTGACCGTTCAGGTGAATGGCGTGAACTACAAGGTAGAAATCGCATACGGCGACGCAGCTCCAGCAGCAGGTGCAGCTCCCGCAGCCGCTCCAGCAGGTGAAGGCGAAGACATCCTCGCTCCACTTGAAGGTAAGTTCTACCTCGTAAAGGACAACTCTGAGACTCCAAAGAAGGTTGGTGACGCTGTACAGGCAGGCGAGACACTTGGCTACATCGAGGCCATGAAAACCTTCAACGCCATCCGCGCTGACAAGGCAGGCACTATCACCGCCATCCTCGTCAACTCTGGTGACTCTGTCGAAGAAGACGATCCAATCATGAAGTTGGCATAAGAAGACCCTCCCCTCACCCTCCCTGCGAGGGAGGGGGTGGTTTCAAACAAATCAAAATAAACAATTAACTCAAGTAGAATCCTCCCCATAAGCATTCTACTCTCCCCCCTATAGGGGGAGCGGGGAGGGGGTCTTTATGGAAGAAATACTGAATAACATATACCAGATGACGGCATTCAGCGACATCATCGCCGCCAATGGTACATACCTTGTCATGTACTTGCTTGCCTTCGTGCTCCTGTACCTTGGCATCGTCAAGCACTTCGAGCCTCTGCTGCTCATCCCCATCGCCTTCGGCGTGCTCATCGCCAACTTCCCCGGTGGTGACATGGGCGTGTATCAGGCAGACGAAGCAGGACGCATCATCAACGCAGAAGGCAAAGTACTGGCTGAAAACATCTGGGAGATGTCGCTTCCCCAGATTGCGCACGACCTCGGTCTGATGAACTTCCTCTACTACATGCTCATCAAGACAGGCTTCCTGCCACCAGTAATCTTCATGGGTGTAGGTGCCCTCACCGACTTCGGTCCTATGCTCCGCAACCTCCGTCTGTCTATCTTCGGTGCAGCCGCACAGATGGGTATCTTCGCAGTGCTCATCATCGCTGTAGCATCAGGACAGTTCAACATCAAGGAAGCTGCATCACTCGGCATCATCGGTGGCGCCGACGGCCCAACAGCCATCTTCACCACCATCAAGTTGGCTCCTCACCTCTTGGCTCCTATCGCCATTGCAGCCTACAGCTACATGGCTCTCGTGCCAGTCATCATCCCACTCGTGGTGAAGATGCTCTGCTCAGAGAAAGAGCTGAAGATTAACATGAAAGAGCAGGATAAGCTCTTCCCATCAGCCAACAAGATCAAGAACGAGAAAGTCATCAAGATTATCTTCCCAATCGCTGTGACCACTATCGTAGCCTTGCTCGTGCCATCAGCAGTATCGCTCATCGGCATGCTCATGTTCGGTAACCTCTTGAAGGAAATTGGTTCAGACACCAGCCGTCTTTTCGACACCATCTCCAATTCCATCATGAACACCGCAACCGTGTTCCTTGGTCTTTGTGTAGGTGCAACCATGACCGTACAGGCATTCCTCAACTGGACTACTATCGGCATCGTGGTAGGCGGATTCTTCGCTTTCGGTCTCTCCATCGCGTCAGGCATCTGCATGGTGAAGTTAACCAACCTCTTCTCCAAGAAGAAGATCAACCCGCTCATTGGTGCTACCGGCCTTTCAGCCGTGCCAATGGCATCACGTGTCTGCAACGAGATTTCCACCAAGTACGACCCCAAGAACCACGTGCTCAACTACTGCATGTCTTCCAACGTGTCAGGTGTGATTGGTTCAGCTGTTGCAGCAGGTGTGCTCATCTCATTCCTGCAGAACATCTCCCTCTAAGACAACATACATCACTCTATAAAGAAACGGGTAGCCAACACAATGGCTGCCCGTTTCTTGTTTTCGGACTTCGGACGAAAACGAATAGCACGAACCTTTAGCTCGACGGAGTCAATAGCACGAAGAAAGGCCTTGAGCGGCTATCGAGTGGCTTTTTTGCTGCGCAAGAAATCAATCAAAAAAAAATAAAAATCTTGGGGCAAAGCCCAGAAATAGTAGAGCCTTGAGTGGCTCGGGGCTTGCGCGATGTGTTTTGAAATGAACCATGAACCATAAATCATGAACCGACAGCAGACGACACTGCTTGGGATGGGGGGACGTAACACTGACAAATGTGTGGACGCTCCGACAAAATGTCAGTTGGCATGATGGCTGGCATTGCTTTTGCTCTTAATGAAGGATGGTATTTAATTTTGTAAATTGATCAATCAAAAATAGCATTATGGCTCAACAAGGTAACATCGGGGTTACGACTGAGAATATTTTCCCCGTCATCAAAAAGTTTCTCTATAGCGACCAT
>Ga0326512_10000898_pt1 | contig 24746 bp, 43 predicted proteins | sample 1_2617_0518_D_FD_203652 | JGI IMG/M metagenome (GOLD analysis project Ga0326512, IMG submission 203652) | Bovine rumen microbial communities from UC Davis, California, United States - 1_2617_0518 | ecosystem: Host-associated > Mammals > Digestive system > Stomach > Rumen | place: USA...
AAAGGGCGCGGGACATCACGAAGTAACTGCGGCAGAATGGGCGGCTATCGCTTTGTGGTGCCACAAGAACGGCTGCGAGCCTAAAGGAAACAACAACTACGGCAAGGATTCAACAGAGACACTTTACAAGGCTATCCCTTCAATGGCAAAGGATTCAAGCAACCGTATTCAGAGAGTAGCGACCGGCACCGGCCCGATCACATGGTCTCACGACGGAACACTTGAAGGCATTTGGGATATGAACGGCAATGTATGGGAGTGGTGTACAGGACTGCGCCTTGTTCACGGCGAGGTACAGATCCTTGAAGATAACAACGCCGCAAGCGACAATGCCGATCTTTCCGCTTCAAGTGCCGCATGGAAAGCAATCAAGGCAAGCGACGGTACGCTTGTTACACCGGACGGCAGCGGAACCACACAGGGAACCGTAAAGCTGGATTTCGTAAGCAGCAAGTGGACTTACTCAACCACTATCGCACATACAACCACATCAAACGGATGCGCTTTCAAGGACGTTACCTGCGATTCGAGCATCGGGGCAGCGGCTAAACTGCTTTTGCAGGCGCTCGCAATGCTTCCCGATACTGCCCTTACGGGAGACGGCATAGACGCTACATACGGCGGAGATTACTTCTATGTGAATAACGGCGAAGCAGAGCGTTGTCTGTTTCGCGGCGGCAACTGGTACCGTGGGGCGAGTGCTGGCGTGTTCAGTTCCGACCTCGACAACCCGCGTTCCGGTGTCGGCGACGGCTTCGGCGGGCGCTCCGCTTTTAACGGGTAACACTGCACACCGGATCCCGATTCACTGTCTGTCGAGCGATAGCGAGACAGATTTGCTGAATACAATATGCTTACGCAAGACGAGACGCACGCTCCGCCTTGCGTAAGCAATGTTTGAAAGAAGTAACTATATGCAGAATGAGAGACCAAAAGAGGGAACGTATGAACCGTTCCGGCTCAAAGAAAAGATCGGAGAAATGATAAAGTACGGGCGACCGCTGACAAAGAACTTTCCGCGAAAGGACAGAGACCTTGCGGATGATATGCGACAGTCAATGCTCCGTATGTATCATTTAGCGGTAGAGCTTGAAAAGAAGTATTACAGAAAGACAACCACACAAGAACTTGATGTTGAGCTGGACTGGCTGCGGCACCTTGTAAGGCTTGCGGCTGACCGGGAAGCGTGCGGGGCTAAATATGCACCGCCACTATCCGAGCATCAGTATCAAGTGTGGTCGCGTTACAACAATGAGATCGGTAATCTTTTAGGAAAGTACATACAATCCCTACAAAGATAACCGTTATCATAATGGGATTAGGCTACTGCGTTGTCTGATTCGCGGCGGCAACTGGAACAATGGGGCGAATGCTGGCGTGTTCAATTCCAACCTCAACAACCCGCGTTCCAATGTCAACGACAACATCGGCGGGCGCTCCGCTTTTCACCTATTACCCGGCGGGAGCTATACCGGAAGTGGGTTATGTCTTACGGGATATAACACGGTGTATAGGTTAAAAGGAGCCTTCTTCCATTCTGCGGAGGACAGTACGCAGAAAAATTAAAGGCTGCCCCGGAGGCGGCAACGTCACACGGGGCAATGGTTTAGGAGAACATGGAGAATGACGGCAAGGAAATAGCAGTCATTGACAACGCATGGGGTACGATATGCGATTTTAAGTGGCTGTGCAAAGCTCACGAAAACGCCCACAAGGGCAAGCGGTATCGGGCCGAGATCATGGCGTTTACTGCAAGGCTTGAAGATTGGCTGTTTATCATCATCGAAAACCTGCAGAACGGCACTTATGTATTAGGGCCATACCGTAAACTATGGGTATTCGTACCAAAGAAGCGCCTCGTTATGGCGCTGCCATACCCGGACAGGATAGTACAGTGGAGCATATACCAAGTGCTTAACCCGTTCTATGACAAGATGTTTATTGAAGATTCCTACGCCTGCAGGAAGGGCAAGGGAAGTCACAGAGCGGCGGCACGGTTACAATACCGGATGCGGCAGGTAATGAGAAAGCCCGGCCACGGCTATTATTATTTGAAGCTGGATATAAGCAAATATTTTTACCGCGTAGACCATGAGATATTATTGTCGATACTTGCAAAGCGGATCACGGATAAGCGGTTACTCGACCTTATACGGGGAATAGTAAACAGCAAGGCGGAACCGTTCGGGCTTCCGAGAGGGAAAGCTCCGCAGGATGTACCGCCGGAAGAGTGGTTATACGATGTCGGGATGCCAATAGGAAATCTCACCTCGCAGCTATTCGCTAATATCTATCTCAATGAGTTAGACCAGTATTGCAAGCATACACTGAAAATCCATTATTATATCCGATACATGGACGATATTGTTATTCTCGCAGAGGACAAAGAGACGCTTCATAGGTGGAAAGCCGCCATTGAAGCGTTTTTGCATAGTAAGTTAGCACTTGACCTTAACGATAAAACAGCGATACGCCCGGTAAGAATGGGCGTTGAGTTTGTCGGCGTTCGGATATGGAATACTCGCATGAAACTACGGAAAAGTACGGTAGGACGCATAAAGCGAGAAGTCAAAAAGATTTCTGCAAGATACGCCGAGGGAAGAGTAAGCAAGCAGTCTTTCGACCGGCGCATAGCAAGTATCAGAGGGCTACTCGACCATACGGACACCGCAAGACTGCGGATGCGGCTTAACAGTATTTACCGTACAGAAATGGAGAAAGCGAAGAAACGGAAGGAACAGGCAGAACATGAGCAGCCATTTACAGATCATAGCAGATTTGGAGAGTTTGAACGAAGTACAGGCACGGACAATCAAAGTCCTTGCGACGAGACTTGCGGAGCTGGGAGATGTGGAGACGGGCAGAGACGAGATAGCGGAAGCTGACAGAATGTACCGGGATATTATCGGCGGCGACGAATGGCCGGACGACCTGCCCGAAGAACTCTTTAACGAGAGTGAAGCGGCGGAAGGTGGATAAGTACAGCACCGAGACCGAGACAAGGGCAACGAAAGGAGGTAATAGACCGTGGAAGATGCGATAACAAGAAAAGAGCATGAAGAGTTTGCGAAGCGGATTGACGAAGAGAACCACAGACAAAACAGCAGGATTGAAAATCTCGAAGAGACCGTTAGACAGATTTCAGACTTAACGGCGACAGTAAAGGAACTGGCAGTCAATATGAAAAATATGCTTTCGGTACAGGAACGACAGGACGCGAGACTTGCGAAGATCGAGGGCAAGGACGGCGAAATGTGGCGGACGGTGGTTACGCACATATTGACTGCAATAATTGGCGGAGTGATCGCCTTTGTGTTTGCCAAACTTGGAATGTAGAAGGAGGTGCTATCATGCAGAACATTAAAAACAAGGAATGGTGGAAAGCTGCCGGAATCAGAGCAGTAAAGACAGTGGCACAGACAGCCATAGCAACAATCGGAACTGCGGCACTTGTAACAGAGGTTAATTGGGTAGCGGTTGCGTCAGCATCGGCACTCGCCGGGATCCTCTCTTTGCTTACAAGTATTGCCGGACTTCCCGAAGTAGAGTAAAGGAGGCTCATTATGGACGAAAAAGAAAAGCTTGAAGCAGTAGAGAACGAGATCACAGCGGACGACGAAGTGAACGCCGAAGCGCTGGAAATGCTTACGGGAAACGGAGGAAGCGACGATGAGTAACAGCAGCCTTATATGTTATACAAAGATTTCTCCTAACAAGAATGTATGCACAGGCAAGGTGAATGATACAATATCTATTCACTGTATGGCCGGTCAGCTATCGGTGGAGAGCTGCGGAAAACTTTTCGCAAACAGCAGTAGGCAGGCAAGCTCTAACTATGGCATAGGCCCGGACGGACGTATAGCGCTTTATGTCGAAGAAAAAGACAGATCATGGTGTACAAGTAACCGCGCAAACGATATGAGAGCAGTCACTATCGAGGTAGCGTCGGATTCAAAGCCACCATACGCCGTAAAGCCCGCCGCCTACAATGCCCTTATTGAGCTTGTGGCCGACATCTGCAAGAGAAACGGCATAAAGAAGCTGGTATGGTCTACCAATAAAGCCGACAGGGTAAATCATAAAAACGGCTGCAATATGACCGTGCATAGAGACTATGCAAAAAAAGCGTGTCCGGGCGACTACCTGTATAACCGAATGGGAGAGATCGCGGCAGCAGTCAACGCGAAGCTGGGGGCAGCAGGCGAGACCACACAGCTGACAAAGCCCGCCGATGATAAACCGGTATCGGGCGTAGGAGTTTCACCATACACGGTCAGAATCGCAACAGCGGTTTTGAATGTGAGAAAAGGCCCCGGAACAAATTACAGTATCACGACACAGGTTAAGAACGGTGAAGTATACACCATTGTTGAAGAGTACAAGAACGGCTCTACAACATGGGGCAAACTGAAAAGCGGCGCAGGCTGGATAAGCCTCGCATACACGAAGAAGAGATAAGGGATCCCCGGCAGCATTTCCCAAAAAGGAATGTGCGCCGGGGCTTTCTTTTTGCATTTTTTCAAAAAGGTGTTTACAAAGCGGAACGAAAGAGCCGATATTATAAATACAAAAATAGACAAAGTGCGACAAGCGCGGCAGGAGCAAAAGCAACCCCGCGCCGGAGTATTTGGAAAGGAGGCTTATATGGCTGATAAGGAACCTCGCACTTTCAAGCATTTAACAAAGACTGACAGGTTAAGGATTGAGAAGTGGAAAAAGCAAGGATTGAAACCAAAGGAGATAGCCGACAAGCTCCGTGTGCATATCTCGACGATATACAGGGAATTGCACCGGGGGGAGTATGAACGTCTTGACGGTAGCACTTGGGAAATGGAGACGAGTTACAGCCCGGACATTGCGCAGGAAAAGTATGAGGGGCATTTACGGGAGAAAGGCCCGGACTTGAAGATCGGACACAATCAAGAGCTGGCGGATTTTTTGGAGGATATAATTGTCGAGCAAGATTACAGCCCGGCGGCAGCACTGGCGGAAGCAAAAGCACGGGGCTACGATGTAAACATCACAGAGCAGACGCTTTACAGCTATATTGAAAAAGGTGTGTTCCGCAAACTGACAGCAAAACAGCTTCCGAGACACGGAAAGAAGAAGCAGAGATACAAGAAGGTAAACAAGAAGAAGGAAGCAAGCAGAGCGCCAGCCGGAGAGAGCATAGAGAAGCGACCGGAAGAAATAGAGAGCCGGGAAGTGTTCGGACATTGGGAGGGAGATACCGTTTATTCCGGGAAGAAGAAGGGAAAGACGGCACTACTCACAATGACGGAGCGCAAGACAAGAAAAGAAATCATAATTAAGATACCTAATCGCATGGCGGAAACGGTGGTAAAGGCCATAGACGCATTAGAGCGGAAGTGGGGAGCGGTAAACTTCCGGGAGATATTCAAGAGCATCACCTTTGACAACGGGAGTGAGTTTGCAGCAGCGGAAGAGCTGGAAGCCTCCTGCATAAATAAGAAGATACCGCGCACAAAAGTATACTTCGCGCACCCGTATAGCAGTTGGGAGCGTGGAACAAACGAGGTACAAAACGGCATGATCCGCCGGAAGCATCCGAAGGGAACAGACTTTGACGATGTAACAAAGAAGGAGTTACAGGACACAGAGGACTGGATGAACAACTACCCACGAAAGATATTAGGTTTCAAATCGAGCAACGCAGCCTTTGGGGAAGAGCTGGCGGCGCTCGGAATCGCAGCATAGATCATTAAAAAATCCCATACAGAACCATATAAAAACAGGCCGAAAGCTGCTTAAATGCTGACGGTCTTATTTTCGTACATTCGTTCGTTGTGCAAGTTAGACAAAGAACGACAGAAATAATTGTGAAACATTCTGCGGAAGCTCTCGCATTTTTTGCTTGACTTTTCAGGGCTGAACTAATAAAATAAATGCGAAAGAAGTCGAAAGACAACAACGCATTTCATAAGGATTGAGCAGTAATGCGTTAGAAGTTAAGGCTTCTGACGCATTATTTTTTTGCGCAAAAAAGGAGGGGCGCGGAGTGGTAACAGTCGAAGAGCTACTTAACCTAACAGACAAAACAAGCAGAGTAAGGGTATTTGAAGAAGGGCAGCAGGCGTTTATCGGATATATGTTTGATCTCATAGACTACACGCCGGAGCTTTGGGAGAAATGGAGAGCGCAGGAAGTAAAGAAGTTTAAGTTTTGCCTTGATATCAAGCACAAAAAATGGCAGGAGCTTGGCCTAATGGCACCTTTGGAGCCGGAGAACGTAGCAACATATCAATTTAGCGATCTGCAAACAGAACTATATTACGAGATTTATCTATAAGGAAGGAGCGAGAAGATGAAAAAGAGCAAGTGGTTAGTATTAGAGGACAGAAAGAAGATCGAGGAAATGTACAACAGCGGTGCAACAGTACAGGACATTGCGGATAAGATGCACAGAAACAGAGCGACCATTTATAACGAGCTTCGCAGAGGCGAGACCGGGGAAATGGACGCGAACGGGAGACCGGGCTACAGCGCAGAGACGGCGCAGAAGAGAACATACGAAACAAGGCAGGAGTGGCGCGGACTGGCAGCGGTAGCAGAATAGGAGGACAAGACAATATGCGGGAGATTAAAAAGAAATGGATCCTTGCGAACATCGTAAACGAAGCGCTGAAAGCGGTTGTGGTGCTGGCCGGGCTTTTCATATTAGGACTGGCAAGCGGCATAGCAGAGGGAACGGTGCCGGTACTCATTTCAGTAATGGCGATCATCGGACTTTGTTATATATGCCGTGACTGCATGGATGCAGTGGTAGAGCTGGAGGACATCATCAGAGACCAAGAACGGGATATGAGACGCAGAAAGCGCAAGGCAGCAGAATTGAGCAGGCGCATAGAAGAGATAAGCACAAATAGCATTGATATTGAAGTATTAAAGAGACCGAAACAGAGACAGATTCAATCATAGGAGGCGAGTATGAACGAGAACAAATGGAAGAAGATACGGGCTATAAGAATAAAGCCTATTAGTATCATCCTTGCAGTTATCGTCATTCTCGCCTTTTTCGCGCTTACAGCAGAAGGCAACACGAAGGGAGATAATGGGGCAGAAAAAGACGAGATCATGACAGAGACGGTCACGAGGGAGGTTAAACAGGCGGAAGCCGCGCCGATAGCCGGGATAACAAAGGAGCTGGTAGAGGCAGCGGAGCTTTCGACAGCACCGGAAGAAGCACAGGCGGAAGAAACAGACACGGTTGCAGTGGAAGAGCCGGAAGAAGTGACACAGTATTGCGCAGAGATTCCACTATCAGAGCAGTTACAGGAATGGTTTATCAAGTATTCGATCATGTATGACTGTCCGCTGGCGTTTGCCTATGCTACGGCAGATGTCGAGACGGATTTCACAATGGAGACCGTCGGGGCAGCAGGCGAGGTCGGGATCATGCAGATATACCCCGGCAAAAGCGGGAGATACTTTGAAGAGTACGAAAGGCAGATAGGGCTTGATCCGGCAAGCGAAGAGGGAAACATAGCCTGCGGATGCTGGTTACTCGGAAACTACCTGCAAACATACGGAGACATAGAACGGGCGGCAATGGCTTACAACATGGGAGTAAGCGGCGCAATGAACCTGTGGGATTCCGGGGTGTATTCAACAAGGTATTCAAGAAAGGTAAAGGCAGCTTATGAGAAGTGGAGTAAGGCGTTGCCCGGCGGTGCATAAATGTTAGAGCTGAACAGGGCCTATAACATGGACTGCATGGAAGGTATGGCACAGTTCCCGGACAAGTTCTTTGATCTCGCGGTAGTTGATCCGCCGTATGGCGGAGCGGGGCAGGATTTCAAACGGAGCGATAAGAGCAGATTCGGCGGAAAGTTCGACAGATACAAGCGCGACAACCCCGTAAATAGTGCGGGGGGGGTACGGCGTTGAGCGCCGAGGCGGTACATGGGCAAGTAAATACGGCAAAAAAATCATAAGCTGGGATCATGCGCCCGGCGAGGAATACTTCAAAGAGTTATTCCGGGTAAGCAAAAATCAAATTATATGGGGCGGTAATTATTTCGAGCTGCCGCCAAATAGATGTTTTCTGATATGGCGGAAAACAAATATCCCGGAACAATTCTCAATGGCTATGGTGGAATACGCATGGTGCAGCATGAACGACAACGCAAAGATGTACGAGTGCAGCAGTTCCACCGGCGGAAGGTTTCACCCGACGCAAAAGCCGGTATCACTCTATCAATGGATATACGCCAACTACGCAGAAAAGGGCTACAAGATACTTGATACGCACCTCGGCAGCGGCAGCAGTCGTATAGCAGCATGGGAGAGTGAAAAGCAGTTGGAGTTTATCGGATTCGAGATTGATACAGATTATTACGAGAAACAGGAAAAAAGATTTAACGAAGAGTGCGCACAAATGAATATATGGCACTTGGGTTTATGAGAAAGCAAGGAGGACACAATGGAAGGAAGATTTACGATCATGGATGTTGCGGACAAATGCGTTACGGGAGACTGGAAAGCGTACGCGGGAAGCGACGGGAAGATTTATTTACAGGAAGGAGCAATGAAAACCTGTCTTTCGGTAGAGTCTACAACAGATCGGGAGAGATTCGGAGAAAACGAAGGAAGAGACAGCGGCCCGTATAAAGGCTTTTTAATGATTAAGTGTGAACAGTGCGGCAAAGTAAAAGGATTCTGCGCAAGGCAGGAAACATACTCTTTCAAATGTAACGAGTGCGGCTATGAGACACCGCTTGAAGGATTGAAACCTATGTACATGAAGTGCAAGTGCGGCGAAGAGTTCAGATATAAGACCAACTTAACAGATAAGGTCTTTTCAAGAAACTGTCTATCCTGCGGATCGCCGGTTGATATGCAGCTCAATAAAAGAGAGACGGCGTATGTAACGATAGGTGAGAGCGGGAAAAGATAAAGGGAGCTTCCTTTTGGTCGAGGATAATCATACATCACGGAAATAAAACAGGGCGGCTTGGCTCCGCTGCCCGGAAAGGAGTTTTGACGATGAAAGACGAAAAGAGCGCTATGCAAAAGACAACAGAGGCTTTAACAGGGCTGTTTGTGATAGCGATTGTAGGTCTTTGGCTGGCAGCGGCGGTACTTGGGCCGCTTGCGATCATTAAATATTGTTGGGGGTATCTGTTTTGATTAAAGAGCATGAGTTAAAGATAATGCCGCAGTATTTTGAAGCAGTAAAAGAAGGCCACAAATGGTTTGAGCTTCGGAAAAATGACAGAGATTTTAGATACGGAGACATTCTGATCTTGAAGGAATGGAACGGAGAACGATACACAGGGGAAGAAATACGCCGCCGGATAATCGGAATACTGAAAGACGTACCGGAGTACGGACTGAAAGATGGTTATTGCATATTGAGCATGGAGCCGGTCGGACAAATGAACGGCGAGGCAATGATAGGACAGATCATAGAAGAAGTAAAGAATGAGATATGCGACAAATACTGCAAGTGGCCGGATATATGGGATGAAGAAAAAGAAGGTTGCGAGCTGTCAGAAAGTGACGTGTGCAATTATAAGTGTCCGCTACATAAGCTGTGAGGTGGTTAAATGATTCGGATAGTACAAGCGCCGCCGGGGATTTGCTGGGCTTCGGATGTGCTTTTAGGGAAAAGAGAGTTTCCGACTTTTAACAAAAAGCCTGCAGCAAGCGACGAGTTCCAAAAGATATTTGAAAAGGAGCTGGCACGGCTGGATGCGGAGAAAAAAGAAAGGACTGATACAGAGTGAGAGATTTTTACAGGAGAGGTACAGAGTGGGAGCCATTAGAGAACGGGAAGTGCAAGTTTTGCGGATGCAGCAACAAGGAAGGACAGCGCCAACATATCCGGGTAACAAAGATCATAGACAAAGAGGACGGGTGCGAGCTGGGGTACGGCGTTTACTGCGATAATTGCAGCGCACAAACAAAAATCTTTGAAAAATCTGTCGGAGCTATGGCAAGCTGGCGGGCCGGTGATTACACGATACCGGTACAGAGCGAAGAACAGATATTGGAAGGATGCATTGATTTATTACAGGGGCTTACGGAAGTATTCAAAGAGTATTTAGAGTTTATGGGCGTGGAGCCGGACGGAGAAGAGGAAATATTCTCGCATGAAATACCGGTAAGCGAAATCGTGAACAGGCTGTTTTTATACCATACGAACCATAGCGGCGGCGCAAGCACTCATGCAAAATGTAACGAGCTGGGAACGCATGAAAAATACGGCTGGGGCGTGACGCTTTCATGCAACGACGAAGAAGAGGACGAGGACGATGAATAACAAAGGCATGATCCGGCAATGTGTCGGATGCGGATATTCAAAGCACATAAGCCTTGAAGGAACGGCGGAAGAGATCGAAGCGCGGTGTCACGAAACAATAACGGTTGAGGGCTGGCGATATGCGCCGGAGCATGACGGCTTTGTATGCGGAAGCTGCGCAAAGAACGGAAGCCCGGACAAACTATATGAGCTGTTCACTGGAAAGATTAAAAAGGCAAATAAGGTAAACAGCTATAAAGCGCTGATGCTGGATATGTGCAGACAGCTTGAAGCATTTAAGGAGCTGGATTCGCTCACGGGGTAAAGGATATGACAGATACCGAGATAATCAGATCATACGAAGGAGCAGGAACACGAAAGAAACATCAAATAACGGTACTCGCACAGCTTAATGATTGCACGCGGTACGAGATCATAACGAGACTTACGGCAGCAGGCGCAAAGATCGGAGACAATGAGTATATAAAACAGTGTGAGCGGACGCAGGAAAAGGAACTGGCAGAGCTTCGGGCGCTGGATGCGGAAGCACGGGCAGCGGAAGCGCGGAGAGAGGGCGGAAAGATGGAAGGGAAGAGTAAACAGTATGAAGATAGCAAAAGCAAAGCAGACGGACGAAAAACGGCAGAAGTTAAGCCGGATGATTCGGACAGGAAAACGGATAGCGCAGTTGGAAAGAATGAAAAAGCGGAAGGAAAAAGAGCAAAGCAGGCAGTAGACAAGCTGCCGCAGTGCGTTGTTGATGCGCTCATGGCAAGGATAGATATATTGGACGACGATATGCGCACTATTACGAAGCGCAAGAAAGAACTTGAAGAGGCCATGAAGCAGAAGGAAGAAGAGTATACAGAGATTTGCAGGTTTATGGGGATTGGAGTATTTGACGCATGAGCGAGGTTAATGTATGGCGGCCGGTTCCGGGATATAACGGCAAGTATGAGGCAAGCTGGGCGGGAGAAATAAGAAGGACTTACAGAAAAGCGAAGCCTAAAACCATGGCGCAGTACGAGAGACACGAAAGAAAAGGCAGCAGGCGGCTATATGTAAAGCTAACACACGATAACAACGCCGGAAAAGGAAAAGACATACAGGTAGCACAGATCATTTACAGGACATTTATAGGAGAGATACCGGACGGACACATTGTAATTCATAAAAACGGACTTTTTACAGACAATTCACTGCCGAATCTTGAAGCAGTAACAAAAAGGGAGTGCGGAAAGAAAACGGGTGCGAGCAGTTCAAGAAAGCCGGTCGTTATGTTGGGTGCAGATGGTGAAGCAATAGAGTTTTACAGCAGTGCAAGAGAAGCGGCCCGGCAAAATTATATGTCATATCAAACAGTAATAGACCGGTGCAACGGAAAAGTGAAGCGGAGCTTTAGCGGGATAGATTTTGCGTGGGAAGATAGCGAAATATCAGTAAAGCACGCAAGACGGAGATTAGGAGTAGAGGAATGAATAGAGAGGTAATGTTCAGCAGAAAAAGCGATTTATGGAGTACGCCGCAAGAGACATTCGATGCGCTTGACAGGGAGTTTAATTTTACGCTGGATGCAGCAGCCGACGAGACAAACCATAAGTGCGAGAGATTTTTCAGCGCAGACGAGGACGGACTGAAAATGGATTGGGGGGGGCAGCGCGTATTTTGCAACCCGCCGTATAGCAATATAAAGGAATGGGTTAAGAAGTGTTACGAAGAAGCGCTAAAACCGAACACGATAGTAGTTTTGCTGATACCGGCAAGAACAGACACAAGATATTTTCACGACTACATCATACACAGATCGGAAATCAGATTTATAAAAGGGCGTTTGAGATTCGGAGAGGCAAAGACAGGCGCACCGTTCCCGTCTATGATCGTTATTTTTCGGGCAGCCGGGATGTGAAAGAAAAGGAGATACCGAGACTATGACAGAGACCGAGAAGAGTATAAAAAAGCTGGCGGAAGATATAAAACGGCAGCGGGATCATTGGGAACACTTAAAGACCTATGGCGGCAGTGATCCGCTATATGAGGACGGGCTGAATATGGAGTTGACAAGAAACCATATCATCAGCGACAAGCGAAGAATAAAAGAGATATGCGAAGAGACGGGAGCGCAATACCCGGAAGAGTACAGCATAGAAACACCGCCGGAGATAGATCGTTATTACATGGCAAGGGCGGACGAAATCAGAGAGAACGCAAAGCGGAGCCTTGAAGTATACGAGGCAGACGGCGATTATAAATACTTACTGTCGGCAGCAGGAGAGCTGGACGAAGCGCAGAAGAAACAGACTTGCATTGTAAATGTGCTGGGATATGTAAGAGGGCTAAAGGATTTTATAGCAAGGGATAAGCTTGTAGATATGCGACGACACGAAGAGCCGGAAAGATATCTTGATTCTTTCAGAGAGTGCGCGGCGAAGGTTAGAGCAATCTTAAAGCCGGAACCGGAGAAAAAGATATTACCGCTGGGGCAGCTATCAATATTCGACTTTATATAACGGAGGAAAACAAAATGGATGGAAGAACATTAGAAAGCAAAATGAATTATCTCGGAATGGAAAGAGCAGCGAGAAAGGTTCTTATTGATGAAAAGTTGGCAAAGGCGGAGGATGTGGCAGTTATGACCTGCGTTGAAGTCTGCAATAAAATCCTCGAATACTACGAGGTTGTATCGTGCGAAAGCGAGGATATTACCATTGTTAAACATGAGGATATGGCTACATATAATTCAATCACAAAGTTTTTAAGCAGATAAGGAGGTACAGGGTGAGTGAGAAAAAAGGACAGTACACATGGGAGAATAAGCAGGACGCGGAGATATGGTACAACGACAGATTTGACACTATCGAAGAGTGCATAAAGGACGCACGCAAAAACGGCGTTGAACCGGGAACAATGATAGCAATAGGACTGTGCGAAGATTACACGCCGGTTATAAATGTTGATGATGTACTTGAAAGAGTGGGCGAGGACGCTTACGAAGAAGTCGGAGAAGTGGCGGAGGGCTGGCCTGCATTTAAGAGCAAAGAGGGTTTTATCGGAAGCGGATCATTGGAAGAGAAGCTAAACAAAGTATTCAATGAATGGCTGGAAGAGACAAACCAAGTACCGGGCTTTTATAAGATACATCCGCTGGCGGATATGGTGGAGGTGACGGAATGACGGAGACAGTGAATAACCTTTGTTATATTTGCAGCCCGTATCGGGGAGAAGTGGAGCGCAACAAGAAGTATGCAAGAGAATTGACACGGCTTGCGCTGGATAACGGATTTTGCCCGGTGACGGTTCATTTATATCTGACGGAAGTAACAGACGACAATATCCCGGAAGAAAGACGGCTCGGCATGGATGCAGGAATGGAGATATTGAAAAACTGTAAGTATATTCTGATCGGCGGACGGCACGGGATAAGCGAAGGAATGAAAGCGGAGATCAAGACAGCGCTTAACATGGGAAAAATAATGCTCATGCCCGGGAGTAGCGGTGGGATATCGGCAAATGTAAACATGGTGGAGATTGCGAAATACGCAGAGGAAGCCGGACGGGAACTAATCATAGTACCGTGATGATAGAGCGTTAGGAGCGTTGACAAAATGATAGAAATAAAAAACGGTAGGTTTATAGCAAAAGGAATAACACTCGAAGTGTTGACGGAATACGCTTTTATTACTGGCGCACTTGCGGCGCAGCTAAAGAATCAAGGCGTAAAGGATGCAGAAAAGAGATTAAGAAGAGCCGCGGAACACGGAATGTCGAACTTTGAAAGGATGGTAAAAAGTACAGATGGGAAGCAGGACAAAGATTGAGTGGTGTGACGCTACATGGAACCCGGTTACGGGATGCTTGCACGGGTGCAAATACTGTTACGCGCGGAGAATGGCGGAGAGATTCGACGGAAAAATGTACGAGCGCAACCCTTTACGCAATGTAACAAACCATCATCTTACAGAACCGGCGAAAAAGGGAAACTTAACGGCAGCGGGAAAGCTAACGGAAAAGGTTGTGCCTTATCCGTATGGATTTGAGCCAACACTTCACAAGTACAGGTTGGATATTCCGCAACGGTGGCCGAAGCACAAAGTTATATTTGTATGCAGCATGGCGGATTTATTCGGTGAGTGGGTACCGGACAGATGGATAGAAGAAGTGTTTGAAGCGTGCCGGAAAGCGCCGCAACACACATATCTCTTTTTGACAAAGAACCCGGACAGATTATGCGACCTTGCGAACAATAAAAAGTTACCGACTGATAAGAATTTTTGGTACGGAAGCACACTTGACAGCAAGAACGCGAGAAGATACCCCGGAAGATTCAGAGATCATACATTTTTAAGCATCGAACCACTGCAGGAGTATATGGATGTAGGTTTAGGCAGTTTCGGAAGCGCCGAGTGGATCATCATAGGCGCGGAGACAGGGAGCCGGAAAGAGAAGATCATACCGGAGAAAGCATGGATAGATAACATCTGCGAAGCGGCAAGCATAACGCAGGCAGCAGTATTTATGAAAGACAGTTTGATACCGATAGTTGGCGAGGAAAATATGCGGCGTGAGTTCCCTTGGGATATGCCGTGGTACAGAGAATAGGAGGCAAAAGCGGTGAAAGTAGGAAAGTATGTAAGGCTTATCAAGAAAAAAGGCTTCGGAGTATGGATAAACTCAAACGACGGCGAGGTTTACCTTGCTACAGGCGCAAGCATCTATAAAGCTCCGGGCTTACCGTGTGTGTCGGGCGACAGCACCATTAAAGCAGTGCTGGATATCGACCAAAAGGCAGCGGAAAAGATACTTTTGAAAGAAGAATATGCAAACAGTGTTTCGGATGTAATCGGCTATGATCTGTCAGACTTCGGGGCAGCAGGAGAGAGCGAAGCAAAAAGGATGAAGGTTGCCGCAGTAATAGACGGAGCCATATACTCCGCATTGCAATACAACGGTGTTGAAATTATTTTTTACGATCAAGAGCTGCTTGCACCTCTACAGGACAAGCTCAACGATAAGGACGGCAGCGCATATATCAGTTATGCGGTAAGAGAGCATAAGAAAACAGGACATCCGTATATCGTAATCAAAGACGGATTCCAAACGCTGGCGGCAATCATGCCGGTTGCGGTGTTGTCGGATGATTATATCAGCGAATTACAGGATTTTCAGCTCATGTGCATCGACCAGCTCCAAAGAGACAAGGCAAGGGCGCTTGAATGTGCGAGACGAAAGGCAGCGGCAGAAGGGAAACAGATGGACATTGGTGATCTGAAAGACGGAGAGAGCAATTCAGAGTAAATCCCTCTTATATTAAGAAGAAAGCCCACAAAATAAGGCGAGAGAACGACAGAGAACGACAAAAGCGCCGCAAAATGGCGACGCTTTGAAAAAATTGACCGCAGGCGAGCGGTAAAGGGCTTGTATATCACTCTTATCTTTAGAGACATAGTACAGATATAGACAAAGATAGAAAAAACATATCTGTATATGTGGATAAGTAACAGGAAGGGGAGATAGACGAGAGAAAGAGGGATGCAGATTGAGTAAGACAGTATTTTACAGAGAGCAAAAGCATATATGCGGCAAAGATTACGACACAGCCGGATATATGGAGGTTGATCTGTACCCGGTTACACCAGCACAACACAAAATGGGTGCGAGGGGGAAGAAGAAGGAAGCAACCTCACTTGCACAGCAGGTCTACAACGATAAAAAAGCAAAAAGGTATCATGTTCAGTTGGTGAATACGAACTTTGGCAAAGGAGATTTTTCTTTTACTGCGACATACAATGACGAGCACCTGCCGGAGCCGGGGGATAAGGAAAGAGCGGATAAGGATTGGTCTAACTACATGAAGAGGGTGTATAGGTGGTGTGACCGTAACGGGGTGGATCGCCCGAAGTGGATTATGGCAACAGAGTATACAACCATACAGGACGACGGAAGCGCATTAGGGCGACATCATCATCACGCCATCATTGAGCACACAAACGGACTGAATCGGGATGTGCTGGAGGAATTATGGAGAGACCGGGCCGGTGAGAGTATGGGAATGTGCCGGTGTGAATACCTGCAGGTGGAACACGGGAGCGTGGAAAGTCTTGTGCAGTATATATCAAAAAACAAGAGGTGTGATCGGAGCTGGCGGCAGTCTAAAGGATTGGAGAAGCCAAAAACACCACGCCCGAATGATACAAAGTGGAGTGGAAAAAAATTACACGATGCAAGCACCCTTTACATAGACGATAGGGATTATTGGGAGAAGCAGTACCCGGGGTTTATTTTTGATCGGGCAGAAACGAAGGTGTCAGATGCCGGGGCAAGACATACAACGGTGATTATGTACCGGGAGAATAGTTTTCACGCCAAGGGGCAGCAGGAACGGAGGTTTTACGGATAAATGCACATGGAATTAAAAGACCTGCCGCCAAGGATGCGAAAGCAGGCATTGAAGATCATAGCGGAGGAAGATGCTCGGAGAAGTTCGGCGCTTAAAAACCTTGCGACGGCAGCGGCGGCAAAAGCGAAAGCGGAGGGCGAAGATTTTGACAGCCGGGGCGAGTATGAATATTACATAGGCGAAGTGCGCCCAAAATTAAAGAGCGGAGAATTAAAAAGCTGTGAGAGACAGCCTGCTTTTGAATTGTTCCCGGCAGGAGAGTATAACGGGTTGAAATTGCGGGCGATCAGATATACAGCAGACTTTCGGCTTGATTATGCCGACGGGAGAGTTGAGATTGTCGAAGTGAAGAGTAAATTTGTGCGCCGGATGCAGAGAGATTATCACATAAGGCGCAGACTGTTCATAGAGCAGTACGCAAGGCCGCAAGGCTGGATATTTACGGAGATCATAACGGCGGACAGCCGGGAAGATATAAAAGAGTGGAAAGCGAGGTAAAAGTTATGGGATGCAGGAACAGAAGGAACACATACCCGTCATATTACGGGCGGAATGTGGCAAGGAACGCACAAAGAAAGTATTTGAAAGAGCAAAAGACGAAGCAGGAGCGGCTTAATGATTTACGGGTGGCGGTTGCTTCGATTTGCGGGCATTATTTCATGCAGGCGATCCGGCAGCAGTTCGGAGCGTCAGAAGAGCAGGCAAGCAAGGTCGCCGCTATGGTTGACACGGTTTCTTTGTGGTTTAAGGAAATGACGGAGATCAACGGCAAGGATTTAGCCGTGGCGACGCTTAAAGGAATGATCGAGGATGTTCAGCCGGAGAATTTTTGGGTGCCGGAAGTAAAAGACAAAAATCTTGAAGAGCTAAACGCTATGAAGGATTCCGCAGAGCTTACTGCCCGGATTTACTGCCGTGCAATGCAAAGTGTTCTTGGTTATGACAAAGAGACCATGGAAAAGGTGTTTAAGGCAGCAAAGCAGCTATACAGGGAGAGTATAGCCCAAAAGAGCGAAGAGACCGGGGAGAATGGAGAAAAAGCGGAGGTGTAGATAGTGACGAAGGAGAGCGCAAAGAATATAGCAATTTATTTTGCTAATATACCGGATATGCTGAATTATGAGCGTACTTGGAAACAGAAGATCGAGGACGAGTATTATAATAATCTCAAAAGCCCCAGCCTTGAAGGGATGCCGCACGGTGCATCAGTCGGGAGACCGACGGAGACACAGGGCATAAAAGCGGCGGAAGCAAACGCCGGAAGTGCGCTCAAAACAGAGATTGAACGCATTGAATTGTTACAGAGAGATATGGAGCAGATCAAGGCGGCAATCGACGGCATGAATGGTAAGTACAAAAAGGTCATTTTGTGGAGGCACATCAACGAGTACAGTTGGACTAAAATTTCTATCCTTTTTTCACAGCCGGAAAGCACGGTTAGGTACTGGTATGATAAGGCCCTTGAAAGGCTGGGAGAGATACTTGAAAATGATGTGGTTTTGGTGGCTGATTTGGAGCAAAGAGCCTCGCGCGCGCGTTAATGGAAGAAACAGACACAAAACGACAAATAAAAGCGGTGCCGGCTGTGTCGTTTTGGAGGGTGGTTTTGGGTTGTCTGACCGGGCAGCAGGAAACCTATAAAAAGTAACTTTTTGGGAATGATTTTTGCGCACAATGCGAAATCATTTCCGCCGGTACGAAAAGGGCGTGAGAAAAACAATTTGCGAATAGCGCAAAGCGACAGAGAACGACAACGGAACGGAAGGGAGTTATAGCAGGATGATTTTGTGGGATGAAATGACGGAGAGACAGAAGTTTGAGGCGGTATTTTGTGCGCAGGTAAAGCGCTCCGGAAGCGCTGTAATGCTTCGCGTGCTGGACGAGATAGGATTTTTCGAGGCACCGGCAAGCACAAAGTATCACGGGAATTATAAGGGCGGTCTTGTGGAGCATAGCAACAATGTATGCAGGAGGCTTTTGTGGTTGGCAGCAGATCAAGCGCAGCGGGAAGGGCGGCAGCGGTACAGCCCGGAGACGCTTGTTATTGTGTCACTGCTACACGATGTTTGCAAGGCGAGAGCGTACCGGGAAACTGCCGAGGGCGGTTTTGTGTATAATACAAACGATTACCCATACGGACACGGCGAGAAGTCCGTATATATGATTATGAACTGGATGATGCTTAAAGACGAGGAAGCGCTTGCTATACGCTGGCACATGGGGGCGTATGATGCGGCGGCGCGGTCTGATCTCCGGGAACTGTCGAGGGCTATGGAGCAAAGCAAACTTGTAACCATGCTGCATTTGGCGGATATGATGGCTACGCATTTGGACGAAAGCGAGGGGAAAGTATGGACGGTATAGAGTTAAAGCGGTGTCCGTTTTGTGGCAGAGAAGCACATACTTTTCATATCCCGGAGAACACAAAGGAAGAACGGGCGCAGCATCCTAAATGGAATTGGTGCAACGAGGGTATGTGGGTTGTGGGATGCTTAACGGAAATGTGCATGGGAAACATGAACAATGTATCAATGATTTTTGTTACGGAAGATCAAGCGGTGAAAGCATGGAACAAAAGACCGTAGAACAATGTATATACAATGCGGCACAGTAAACCCCGGCAGGCGCGGAGCTTGTCGGGGCTTTTGTTTTGCCTATGCGGTTTTGTTTTGTGGCTGATTTGCTGCAAAGTTTTGTTCAAAGAATGATAATTTACTGGTGATCTCCGGCGCACTCCCTAAAAGCATAAGATGTTCAAAAAGCCGCTCCGGGGCGATTTCGTTTTGTCCTTTTGTGCAGGAGATATTGTTATATAATATCGTGATCCGGTCAAGCTGGGCGACCTGTTCCGGGGTGAGCATAAAAGTAACGGATATCTCTTTTCGTTCTGTCATTTTGTCCTCACTTTCTGCTATTCAGTCAATAGCCGGTGCAGCTCTTCGAGGATATATTGCAATCCGTCAAAGGTTAGGTTGTCACGGTCTCCGATAATACCCGTATAAGCGTACCGTATGCCGTCGGGCGTTTCGTACTCATACAGGTAAAAGGGTTTAAGGGTTTTGTAGTATGCGTATGCTGCCGGACTTAATCGCTCGGCAGCGGCACGGCCCGCAAAGGCTTGTTTGCTGGTATAGTTCATTTTGTGTACCTCCGTTACTTAAATGAGTGCTTTCTTTGCTTCGTAAGGATCAAAGGCAGCAGTTGTTTTGTTGTGTTCGGTCGGTCGGTCGATGTGCAGGATTCCGTTGTAATCCACATCAACGATTGTATAGGGGCGACTTCCAAACATAACCCTTTTGCCGATCCATTCTGTTTTAAGACTTTCTATGTGCTCTTTCCAAGTACCCATGTACAAGCTCCTTTCTGCCCGGTTTACCCGCCGGGCGCGGGAGATTTTGTTGTTTAGTTTTGTGGTATAAGGTTCAATCTCTGTAAAGCATATTCGGCGTTGTTGGTAAGCTGGCGCTGCCATGCCTTATTTTTAGGAGACCAGCGGAAGCCGTTTGTTTTTAGGGCGGTGCGCGTCTCTGCGTCCGGGATGCTGTCAAAGATTATTTGCAGCCGGTCGAGGGCTATGTTGCGGATGATCTCGCCGCCGTCAAACTTTTGGTTGTTGTTGCTGTCGGGATCCTCTGCGGCGGCCTGTCTCCGGTCGAGTTCTTCGAGCCGCTCCTGCGTCCTTTTGATTTTGTCTCGCAGGCTTGTCAATTCATAGTCGGGGAAGGGTTTTGTTATCCATGCGCAGCGGTTGAGCATTTCGGTGATCTCTTTTGTGAGCTTTTCGGCGTAGCTTTCGGATAGCTCCGGGCAGCCTATAAAGGTTTTGTGTTTTCTCCAATAGGCATTTAGTTTTTTGTCTCTTTCAAGCTCCGCCTGCAGGCTGTCAATTCGATCTTGGAGCATTTCGCGGGCGTGCGGGTCGGCGAGGTCTATTGCACCGGTACCGACGCTTTTGATTTTGTCAACGATGCCTTTTATCTCGTCATATTCCGCCCACAATGAGCGCTCCCGGTTCATTTTCTTTTCGTGCTTTCGTACCGGATAATTTGCCGGGCCGCATATAAACCATGAGGGGCAGCTTGCCTCGTTGCGGTTATAATCGTTATACCATTTTGCAAGCCTGTAGGCGTAGCGGTCGAGAAGGTGATCTATTTTGTCGTAATAGAATTGTGATACCTTTTGTTTTTGTTTCTGTGCGATTTCGGCGGCTTCGTCAACGCTGGCGCGGTATTCGTTTGTTGCGCTGTCTTTTTTGTAACTGCTCATGTGTACGGCTTCCCAAGCACGGCAGGCGGTCTGTTCGCTGATGTCGTAATATTTCACGGGAGCCAGGGCGGGCGTTTCGTTTTGGATTGTTTCGCTGGATATCTCCGGCGCGGGTGCGGTCTGTTCTTCCGGGGCGATCTCGTTTTGTTCGGCTGTCTCCGGGATTGCTTCGGGATCCTGTGTTGTTTCGTTTTGGGTTTTGTCCTCTGCTTTCATGCGCTCAACGGTTGCCCGGTGATATGCTGCAATATTCTTTTCTTTTTGTGCGGTTTCGCTATCTTCTCCGAATCTCCAAGCCCATGTTTTGGCCTGTTCTTCGCTGTGCTGTGCTTCCTGCTCAAAGTGTGCTATCACTTCGGAGCGGTCAACATCGAAAACAACCTCGATAGTAGCATATTTTTTGTTGTGTTCGTGAGCTTCGGCGTTTTTGCGCTGGTCGCTGCAATAAGACGAGAGCGGCCAAAAAGCTAAATTATATTTTGCTGTGCTGATCTTGCCGCGCTTGCCGATCTTGTGCAGGCTGTAATCATAGCCAAGCCAAGACGCATCACCGGGGGAGCGGTCTATAAAATAATATCCGTTGTCGTTCTTGAAGTAGGCGTTTTCGATTTTTACAATGTCGCCGGTTCTCATGGTGCGCCCGTTTTTGTCCTGCATCAATTCGTTTTTTTGTTCCGTCATGGTTTTGTACCTCCTTGATATATTTTGTTTTGTTGTCTCTTTTTGTGGTCTCTTTTGAGAGAAGCCCCGCCGCCGGCGGTGATCCGGCTTTTCGTTCTCCGGGCGGGGCGGTGGTTCATGCGTATAACTTGCCATTTACACCGGTTTTGTATTCGTCATGTATTGCGACGATATCCGGGAGATAACTCTTTGCGTCCTCGATATACCTTGCATCAAAGCAGGCGTATTTTGTTATTGTGGTTTTCCATCCAGGTCTATCTGTCAAAGTGTCTTTTGTTTTGGTCTCGTCGAGATCGTGCCAGCCTTTGCAGATAATAAACGACTGATTGTAAAAATACTTTTCGTAAAGAGTGCGCTTTTTGTACGGTCTGAAAAGAAGTTTTACAGCGTCTTTGTGCTGGGCATAGGTGGTTAGCTCCATACCTTCATAAGTGAATTTTTGCATGATTGGGAATCCAAAATCATGGCCGAGGTGAAATATTGTGTAGCGCTCACCGGGTTTCATGTTGGCTGCTATAAAAGAAGCCTGCAGCGGTTCCGCGTATCTCTTCACCATGTCAAGAAAAATCTCCCGCGCCTCGTCGATATTCAAAGCTATTTTTGTTTCGATCTCGTCGCCGCCGTCATAAAGTGCCATAACCTCAACCTCGCCCGGCATGATCTCCGCAGCATCAACTATTATTTTGCGCCCCATTGTATAGCCTCCGCCGATCTCCGCGTGTAAATTTTCGATTGTCTTTTGTCCTAACATAATTTTTACCTCCTGTTTTGTGGTTTTGTTTTGTGGTTGCTTTTCGGCTTTTGCCGGATTCCCCGCCGCCGGTGTCGCTCCGGCGTTTCGTCCTCCGGGCGGGGCGTTTTGTTTAATATTCTACGGTGATGATCTCGTCGAAAAACTCCGTTACTCCGCTATATCTGTGAGCTAATATAATGTCGTCTGTCACATCGTCCGGGGTGAAGTTGTCAAACATTATGCAGCTAACAAGATCACCGGCGAAATAATCCTCAATGCCGTAAAACTGATATTCAAGCCCGGAGGCGGTTGACATTGTAACGAGGTCTTGTGTTTCGTTCGTGTCCGTTATAATCATCGTTGTGGGGTAGATCGTGCCTGCGGCAGCAAGTCCGGCGGCGGCTATGATTGCAGCAATTTTCTTTTTCATGGTGTGAGCCTCCTTTTGTTTTGTGGTTTTGTTTTGTGTTCTCTTTTCGAGAAGCCCGTCCTCCGGGCGGGGCGGCTTTTTGTGTTATCCGGCGATCTTTTCGCGGGATTCCTTTTCAACCTCGGCGCTGCCATACTCGCGGCGGATTTGGTCGAAACTCTTTTTTGATCCCTTGTAAAACTTCTTTTCGTATGGTGCAAAGTGCCATTTGTGGCGGGCTTTGCTCCATGTATAGCCGGCCTCTTTTAATGTCTCGCGTGCGTCGTAGGTGTTGCCGTCTATCCATATCCAGCAGCCGACGATCTCTATATTAAGCCCGTCAAGGTGTACCACCTTATAAAGCGCCTCACGGATTGCGGCATCCTCGGCCTCGCTCCATCTGATTTTTTCCTTTTCGTCGTCAAGCTTTGCGCCCGCTTTGAGAAGATCAAAAGCCTCTTTATATGCGGCGTTGATATCCTGCATTTTTTCGGTGCTGCCGCCGTTGTCCGGGTGGTTAGCTTTGAGCAGGTCACGGTATACGCTCCGCAGCTCTTCAAGGGTTTTAACTCCTGCAAAATACTTTTCGTTGTTTGTGGTCTTTTTCATAGTGTCCGCCTCCTTTTCATTTTTGGTGTTGTCGGTGTTTTCGTTGGTGCTGTTTTCGCTGTCGGTGTTTTCTGTCTCTGCATCCGCCTCTATAAATCCGGCGGCGATCATAAACCTCTTAAAGTTTGCCCGCGCCTCGTCCAGCTTTGCGGCGTTTTTGTTTAGGATATCCAGCAGGCGAGGCGTTACGCTTGCGATTATTTCGGAACGCTTGCGGGTTGTTGCGATCTGTAGCCCGGTACCGTGTACCATGATAATAAAGTTTGCTGTTTTGCCGTCGCCGTCTTTGTAAACCTCGAAAGTATAACCGGATTTTTTGAAGGTGTAGCCATCGAATTTTTCCGCTACCTGCTCCCGGTCTTTATTAAGCCGGAGCGCGTAAACCGTCGCCGCCTGTAGTTTTATAGTTGCGTCGCTGTCGGTGATCTTGTCGGCGTTGTACTCTTTTACAAGTAAATCATTGAGGCCGATATACTTTTTAATGATCCCGTTGAGCTTTGCAAGCTCTTTTTTGTCCGTCTCCGGGTTGTATCTCTGCCGGTCTTTTTTGAGCTTTTCGACCTGCTCCATAATGTAGCCGTTAAGCGTTGCGGCGTGTTCGTCGCGGTCATTTGATAAATTGATGGTATCAATTAAAATTTTGAAGTCGTGAGCGGTACACGGTAAAAAGTTTTCGAGGTTTATCTCCATTTTTCCGGATCCGCTGCCGGTGTAGTAGTTGATTGTTAAAACTGTCATTTTTTCCGCCTCCTATCTATTGATTTTTTCCTGCCTTGCCTTTATAATAGGAGCTATAAGTGGCAGGCCTTAAAGCCCCTTTATATTGATTTTTTACTTTTGAGCGGTTAGCGGTTCGGGCTGGCCGCTCTTTTTATTGCTACAATGTATTTATGATTTTTTCGAGAAGATCAACAACTTCTTTTAAGCTCTTCGCCTTTTTGACATTCTCTAAAAGGGAAAGCAAAAAGGCTTTTAACTGTTTTACTGTCATTTTCTTTTGCTCCACTTCTTAACCTCCTGCCCGGTTTATTTATCCGTTCGGGGTGCCCCCCGTTCGGATGGTTGTATATTATCACGGGGTGCGCCCCGTGTCAATACCTTTTTTGAAATTTTTTTGAAAAAAGTTTTTGAGAAGCGCCGCAAAACCTTATTTTATGCGGGTTTTCTGTATAAAAATTTTTTATGTATAAATCCGTAAAGCACCGGATCACCACCACAAAAACACCAACAGCCACACCACCGACAGCCGCAGCAGATCACCGGCGCACGCTCATATATATCTATATAGACAGCAGCCACAACAGCAGCACCACCACCGGCGCACACTCCACCATATAAGAAGCCACACCACCGACAGCCGCAGCAGATCACCGGCGCACGCTCATATATA
>Ga0326512_10000899_pt1 | contig 24726 bp, 45 predicted proteins | sample 1_2617_0518_D_FD_203652 | JGI IMG/M metagenome (GOLD analysis project Ga0326512, IMG submission 203652) | Bovine rumen microbial communities from UC Davis, California, United States - 1_2617_0518 | ecosystem: Host-associated > Mammals > Digestive system > Stomach > Rumen | place: USA...
GTCTATGTAATTTGCTGTAAATTACTGGCAACGGGAGGCATCATCTCGCCACGACCCGACCGTCATCGCCGATAATAAAGCGATTATTCTTCGTTCTCGCATCGTGCATCTTCGCATGACACTCACGGCATAACAGTTCGAGATTGCCGAAGCCCAGAGCGAGCTCGGGATTCTCGATGGTCACCGGATCCATCTCGATCTTGTGATGTACGATCTCACCCGGCCGATATATGCCGAGCTTCAGACAGTTCTCACAAAGATGGTGTACGCTTTTGCTGTACGCGTTCCTGCAGTCCTGCCATGTCTTTGAAGAATAGAACCGCCTGGCGAATGGTCTTGCCATGATCTCAGCTCCAAAAAATGCAAAAGACCGGATCGTTCCGGTCTCTGTGCTTATTAGGTGATGCTTGTCAGAACTATTCCCTTTTCCTGACACTAACATAGTATCATATCAAAAAGTGCCATTCAATGACATCTTGTGCCATGATAAGCGCCTGCTGGTGGATCCGGTGCGTCTGCCTTAGAGAATATCCCACATCATCCGCAACTTCCTGCCACGACTTCATCTCGATGTAATGCCCGAACAGAACCTGCCCGAACTCTCCCGGGATGCCACAGATCGTGTCGAATATCTTCTGCCTTGCCTCGAGTGCCTCCAGCTCTGCGTTCTGATATGCCGTCAGCTTGTCAGCAAGCCGGATCGCTTTGTTCTCCGTCGGCGTGGAGATCTTCCCGGAGCTTGGTGTTCCGTCTCCGGATCCTGCCGCCCTTATGGTGTCGATGGTCAGTTTCTCTTTCTCGTATTCAATTTTGAGCACATCGGCCCTGTGTTTCAATCGGCCGTACTGCTTCATGTATTCTTTAGCGGTCATCGTCTCTAATCTGACAGTTGTAGTTATAGTTGCAGCGGACCGGATCCTCTCCGTCACCGTCTTTTTTCTTCGGGCATGAAGCGCACAGATCCGGCTCGTCTTCGAACTCGATTTCTGCGCTCGGCCCGACAAATATTATCTTGCTCATGGAAGTCTCCTCATTATCTCGATCGTCCTGTCTACCGCCTCGCCGAGTGTCAGCTCATCCTGCATATCGATTATAGCCAGCACCTTCGACAGCGTGTTGTGCACCGGACCGACAGACTCACCGAGCCACTTAGCAAGGACCAGCGTCAACCTGTCCGCATCAATCAGCTTCATGTGTGTACTCCTTCATCACGATCGTCGGCTGTGAGTTGATGATTCGGATCAGCTGCAGGATCGTCCATGTCTGCTCGCGTCTCGTTTCGAGCAGGACCTCGACCAGATCGTCCGCATCGATGAGCCGCCTTCCGTCTGTTAGTTTAATCATTACTGTTCTCCTTAAAACCTGCGGGTAAGGATTTGCACCCTACATGAGCCGATATCTGCTCGGATTAGTGCGGACTCGAACCGCTTGCCTCTACCCTACCTTATGTTTTTAACATCGAGGCATCTCCCACATTCTCCGCGTCTACCTATTCCGCCACCACAGGATGTCTATTCCATCTTTGCACCGCAGATCGGACAGTATTTGTAATACTTCGCGGACTCACTGAGCCATTCGGTCCCGCACTCGCTGCAGAAAACGGCGCCGTCTGTACTCGCTTCTATCCACCGCCCACGCTTCGGCTCTGCGGATGGCAACTCGGAAATCAACCCGATAATATCACCCTTAAACGCCTCAAGAAGCTTCTGTGCCCATTCAGACATATAATCTGGAGCATCAATCTCGTAATTATTGAGTGCCTTAATCGCCGCCTGTCTGCTGATTGAATCATCGTTCATTGTCTTTCCTTTCTGCATCAGCACAATAGAAATCGCCCTTGTACCGCCTGTATATTCCTATTTCCCAATGTGTTGACATATATCCGTGTTTCATCGCCATGCAATAACCGAATGGGCTGTCCTCTGACTTGTCCCACCATTTACAGTCCTTGCATCGTATGATTTCTGGCTGTGCGGATGGTAACTTCTCGATTCTGTCTCTGACTTCCGTCAGAACGTTCAAAGGGTCTGTGTAACTCGGCTCGAACCAAGTCGCATCAATCGCCGCTTGTCTACTGATTGAATCATCCATCCTGTTCACCTCTCATATCTGCTCCGCAGTTTGGGCAGTAGTTCCATTTGTCTTTTGAATTACTTTGTTCAAATGGCTCTCCACATTCGTCACAAAATATAATATTGGGGTATGCTTTAGTTCGCTTCCACCGCCCTGTCTTCGGCTCGACTGTCGGTGCATTATCAATAACAACCATCACATCGTGCGTCTTTTGGTATGGATTTAAATTCGTATCGAAGACTGGTTCGGTTTCCATCACAGCATCTTTCAGTGCATCCGCGTCAATCAGTCTCATCTTCGTCCTCCTCATCTTCTCCTAAGTGTGCCTTGATACAAGCGTCACACTGTGCTTTACTCTCCGAGATCGTGCAGCCCCTGCAGAAGCTCCACTCGTACTCGTCGAACGGCTCTCCGTCTGTGTACCAGCTCATTCTTCTTCCTCCATCTTCGCGCCGCAATAAGGGCAGTACGGGAGCTTTAGTGTGATAACCATCACCTGCCCGTCCTTTCTCGCACGAGTGAACCCGCAAGCGGAGCATTCTAAAGCCGGAAAGCCGTTTATATACAAACGCTGCGGCCCCTCGTATCCAGCAGTTTCAAGCGGCACCCATTTCCCCACCGTTTCTTTAACATCAAGATCTTTCATAACTTTTCGAACAGCGCTTTTTACCGCCGCTGTCATCTTATCCTCAATACTCTTCATGACTCATCCTCCTCCATCTTCTGCATCTCCGTTATAAGTCCGTGACGAGCCGCCGCAGGAAGATCTCTCCACGTCCTGAGCACCTTCGTCAGAGACCCGAGCATATCCACGAAAGCCTGCATCGATTCGCCCAGACTGTGCTCGAAGGCGCGCTCGTTCTCCCAGGAAAGACCCTTGATTCGGTCAATATTGTCCGCCGATATGTTCAGCTCCTTGATAGCGTCTAAAAACAGTTCCATTTCGTTCATCGTGTTTCCTCCTTCTCCCACGCTTTCTCTCTGATCGCCCTATAAACCGATGACAGGTCGCACCGCTTCTCATCGGCTATCTTTGCAGCGGACCACCCCGCACGATGGAGCGCTCCGATTTTGCCGTAATCGAGACGGACCCTGCGCTTTTTCGGTGCGGCCTTCTTCGGCTTCGGCTCCGGCGCGGAAGGTTTCTCTTTCTCTTCTGCCGTAACCTCAGGCATTGTCTCTTCGACGTGCCGATCTTCTTCAGGTATCGGCTGTACTTTCTCCGCTAAGTCGAGCAGTCTCTCCTCTTCAAGTACGAACTTAATGATCGCCTTGACCTCGTCATGTGTATAAGTCATCATCTTCCTCCTCGATCTCGACTTTAACATATTTGCTACGATGCCCCCGCTCTTTCGCATGAGACACCCCTGAGTAGATCGCGTTCACGCTGACCCCGCAGTGCCTCGCCAGATCTTCAGCCCTGTCGAACAGTGCGATCGGCAGCCTGAGCCGGTCCATCGTCACAAGCATCCAGATGTACCTCTTCATTCTTTCAATTCCCCGTCGCCCACCAGCGGAATGTGGACGGTGCTATGCCGAGAGTCCTGGCCGCTTCTGCAGCTGAGACCCCCCCACTTTTCCAAAGCTCCGCGAAGTAGTCCAACATCTCAGGCCGTTCCTTCTTGGGCCTTCCGAACTTCACGCCGCGAGCTCGTGCCGCTTCTATTCCCTGGCGCTGTCTTTCCTTGATCGCCTCGCGCTCCGTCTGTGCCACGAAGCTCAGAATCTGCAGGACCATGTCCGAGACGAAGGTGCCGAGCAGGTCCTTCCCGATCCGAGTGTCCAGAAGCGGCATGTCTAATACCACGATGTCCGCGCCCTTGCTCTTCGTGATTCGTCTCCACTGCTCCATGATCTCCTCGTAGTTCCTGCCGAGCCGGTCGATGCTCTCAATGAAGAGCGTGTCCCCTTTTCTCAGCCTCCGGACGAGCCTCTTATACTCAGGCCGGTTGAAGTCCTTGCCGGAGCACTTGTCCACGAAGATCCGATCCGGCTGTTCTTTCCGGAGCTCCACAAGCTGTCTCGCTTCGTTCTGGTCGCTGTGAGAGACTCGCGCGTATCCATAGATTGCCATAACGCCCTCCTATCGAAGCAGGTCCTCCACAGTGCAGTCGAACAGCTCGCACAGGCATATCACCTCGAGCAGATCCGGACGGCCCTTTCTCCAGGAGTTCAGCCTGTAGTACTCGATCCCGATCGCGTTCGTGACGGCCCTCATGGTCATCCGCTTCTTCCCTGCCTCAATCTGACAGTTCTTATAAAAGTGATCCAGTCTGTACCTCATGACGCATCCTCCTCATAGTTCGGGATCCCCCACTTCTTCCGAGTCGCCTCGAGCTGGTCCTTATGTTCCTCGAGCCACTTCGCATCCAGGGCCGCCTCCCGTCTCTTCTGTTCTTCCTTCGCCTTCCGTGCGCGTTCCTTCCGAGCCGCCTCGTCTTGTTCCTGAGCGGCCTGGCCTGTAAGCGGAGCCGCCAGGTATTCCTCGAAGTGTTCTCCGAAGAGTGTCGACGGTCTCAGGTACGGCCTCATCTTATCGTCTCCCATCCACTCCGCGCACTTCTTGTCGATGACGGTCCGGATGTCTGCCTCAGTATAGCCTGCTGACAGAAGCGAGCCGATCAGTTCCAGATTCGTGTCGGTCTGGTCGTAACAGCTCCCCGTCTTCTTGTTAAGATACTCGAGAGAGGAGGAGGAGATCTCGGCGGTTCTGTCCGCCTTTTTATTTTCCTTTTCCTTTTTTTTTTCTTTTTCTTTTTCTTTTTTATTGGTATCGTTCGTATACGTTCGTATACGATCGTATACGTTCGTATCCTCTTTTTGCTCCCATCTCTTCCGGACGTTCTCGCGATTCCTCTCGCAGCGTCGATCATACTTCTCACGGTCACGATCCATCTGATGCCTGACTGGAAGAAACGCAAAGCGCAGGGCTCTCGGCAGTTTCGGCTCCGAGCCGTCAACGAAGTAGGTCATCATAGCCTTAAAGAGCACCCCTGCCTCTTCGTCCGATAGTTCTTCAAGCGTGTCTGCGAGATCTGCGTATACCAAAAACCCTTTACGTTCTGCCATTTCTTTCACCATACAATATCTTCACAATCTGCCTGCCCGTCTGCCTCTTATCACAGAACCGGACCTGCAGCGGGTACTTTGCCATCCAGGATCGAAGGACCCTGTAGACCTTTTCGCCTCTGACGACCGTGTGCGGACTCGACCAGGTGAGGAGATCCTCGACTGTCTCGACCTTGACGGACTTGCCCCGGTCCACGAAGCGGTTCTGCTCGACCAGGACGATCAGCTCCGATCCGGTGCGCTTCACACGCTCCAGCTCGCGTCTGAACCGCTCGTGATCGGCTGTGCAGTTCTTCGCCAGCTCCGCGATGTTCTGCTTTCGGTCAATAACAAGACCGGGACGGCTGTATTCCATGTAATCTCCGAAGAGCAGTTTACTCACCTCATATTCGATGCCCTGCTGCTCGAAGTACTTCAGGATCCGCCCGATCGCCTTAGGCTTTTCCCTGCTATCCACTAACATGAGCATTAGAACGGTACGTCCTCCTCAACCTGGTCGAAGGTATCAGCGACATTGTCCTTCGGTTTGGATCCGCTCTTATCGCAGAAGTCGAAGCCAGTGACTACGACAAGCCAAGCGGTTCGGTTCGGATCGTTCTTCGGCTTATAGGACTCCATGCGGCCTCTGACCATTATCTGCGAGCCCTTGAAGAAGTACTTTTCGATGACTTCGGCTCTCTTTCCGGTCATGACACAATAGAACCAGTCCGTTTCGTCTCCGTAGTCTCTGGAGACCCCCAGGCTGAAGTTGCATCTCTTGTAAGGGCCGTTCTTGCCTTCGTGTTCGGTTATCTCGGGATCGCGTCCGATGTATCCGTGCAGTACGATTTCGTTTATCATTCGTTACTCCTAATCTATATAAAGAGAGGCGGTGGAGGTTAGTTTTGAAACAGGGAATCTTAAAAGGAGTCTAAAGATGGTATCGTATCCGTTCCGCCCCGCTCTATATCGGTGTTATTGGTTTACATAATATATTTGCTTATTGCATACCTTCATGAGCTCTAAAAAGTGCTTCATGGTCGGTGTCAGCACACCAGCCTCCCACTTCGAAACTGCGGGACTGGTGACACCGAGTTCCTGCGCGAGCTGTATCTGTGACAGCCCCGCTTCGGTTCGGACCGATGTTATCAGTGGCCCGAGCCCTGATAGTGTGATTGGTGTGTGGTGGTTCATTCTGCCTCCTTGATTTCGTTAAGCTATTTTATATTCGTGGACAATATCCACCCGACTACATTTTTGTAGCCTTTTGTTATACAGCGTCTCGATTTGCTGTAGCCAGCCCTCCACAGTTCCGGAACTCACAAGGCCGTCATATCTTGCATCGTTTATTACTTTGCAGATTCTTTCGCGGTCAAGTTCTTCGAGCTGATATAAGAACATTATCGCGCCGAAAAATGTCTCTTTTCTCCCTCCCACATAATCTATGGTGTCCGAAAACCTTGAGAGGTAAAACAACACATTCTCGACATATGTCTTTTCGGATGGTGAGAGTTTGAAGCGGCCGTCGTTAACGATTATATTCTTCTGTCCACCCAGTATATATGAGCGCCCTTTGCCTATAGCTACATTGATAACCACGCTTGTTGTTAGGGCTTTAGAGTAGCGAGCAATCACTTCTTTTAACCAAATGTAGTGTTCATTATTATCTGCTACATAAGAGTCGATGTAGTTCTTTGTTGTCCAGTTTTTCTGAAAGAGATTGAGCGCCTGACACTCTTTCCTTCCAATGCCCGGCATTATAATAAACTCTACGGGCATACCGAGCTGTTTGAGAGCCATGACGCGAGACTGTCCATCGATAATCTCGAACTTTTCATTGACGAGAATTGGCTGCGGTAACCAGCCCACTTTTGTTATAGATTCCACCATCAACACGACCCTTGAGTTAGAAATATTTCTGTTCCAATCCGTGAAAACAAACTTGTCGTAGTCTGTAGTTGTGTAAATCTTTTTTTCGCTTACTTTGTACTTCATTTGTAACTCCTTTCGCGCCCTATTCGATTTACATGAACTCACTTATTTAGCTTCTTTTATCTCGTACACTTCCGGCGCCTTCAGCACTTTCGTTTGTTTGCACCAGTCGCACTTCTCGCATCGTATCGGCTCGACCTGCGCTGTCTTGATGAGGTCGAAACGCTCAATCTTCGCCTCGACGAGCTTCAGAGCCGTGTCGAGAATGTGCTGTGGTAACTGTATCAGCTTTATGTCCGGAGTCTTTTCTTTCGTTACGGCTGCTATGTAGAACGGCAGCGGTTCGGAGCGACCAGTGACGAGCTGTTCGACTTTCTGATAGACCGCGCCCTGAATGTCATAGCCCCAGTACTCGATCCATGACCGCCAGCCGTAATCCTTGTCGTAGATGTCCGAAAAGTCACGGACGCACTTCAGGTCGACGATCCTCTGCTCGTTATAGACGTCCATCTTTATCTTCCAGGGAACACCGAAGAGCTCGGCCTCCATGATGACCTGTTTGTCTCCGGTCAGATATTCCATCATGAGATTGTCGGCCATGACCCTGTCGATTATATCGTTCGCGTGTCCGAACTTTGCGAGCAGTTCTCCGTTCTTCTTGAACATCTTCGAGCCGTTACGCTCAATGAAGGCCTCCATCTCTCTGGAACCCGAGAAGAACGCGTCCACATACGAGCCGATCAGGAGCGCATCGGTCTCTTCTCGCTCGTACTTGCCCGCGACTTCAGCGAGACCAGCCGCCTCGCATCGGTCGAAAGACTTGAACTGCGACACGGACCAGTAACGCTTCATCATCTCCGGAGCGAAGTAGTTGTCTTTAGTTAGCATTTGCTTCAGCCTCCTTCTTCGCCTCCTGAGCACAATCGAAGCACAGATAACGTCCGAACTTCGTCAGTGCATTGTTCGCTATTGCCTTCGCTTTGAAAGTTTTATTGTCAACCACTTTGTCAGTTATAACTTCACCGCAGTCCTCGCAGAAGATCTCGTCCGTCTTCGGTGGATACTCTCTGACCCTCAGGCACTCCGTCACGTTTCCGAAGGCGCTGATCGTGGCCTTGTATATGCTTATCTTCTTGTTCTCCCAATCCTGCACCTTTGTGGATCCGTAAGCCTTCGAGATCGCTTTGGCGTTGGTCGTGTTGCAGATCATCGGCTTATAATCGCGTTCTTTGAAGTGCAGGGCCATCTTCTTTTCTCTGCCCTTTTCGTTCTGGACGTCATCCTTCGATACGTAGTCGATCGTGAGAATGAGATCCTTATCGTCCGGCACGTCCCAGCTCCCGAGGAAGCTCTTATCCATGAATTTGCGGAAGTCACCGCTCAGTTTCTCAGTCATTAGTCTTCCTCCTGTATCAGCTCGATAGTGACGTCGTCATCTTCGACCTGTCTCATCTTGGCCGTTATTGCAAAGGCCATCGCATCGTGTTCGTGCTTGAAGTCGTAATATTTGTAAGAGATCTTGACTCTGAATTTCATGAAAGTGGTCCTCCTTCTCTGAGTGTGTAGACGCCGTATCTCGCGCCTGTCATGCTCTTTCTGTATGTCATGTCTATGTTGTAGCCGTCTCTTCTCAGCTCCATGATTCGCCTCGGAAGAGACATGATGTTCAGCTCCATGACGGCCGTTCTTGTCGTCAGCTCTTTGTGGATTATCAGCCAGTTCAGGACTTTCTGTTTCTGTGAGTTCATATCTCGCCCTCCTTGAGAAGTTCTTGGACCTTTTCAATCTGCTCCGGCTTCAGTGATACGATCTTGTCACGCTCCACTCCGGCAAATACCACCGGGCCGACTATCACATCGAAGCCGTAAAGGAAGTTAGGAACCATCCGCCTCAGTTTGCCCTCTTCATTGCAGATCATGACGACGTCTTTGAAGACCGATACTGTCTCGATGTACCCTCCGACTCGGTTCTGCAGCGATTCGAGGCGGTTCGATATAAGCATCGTTCTCGGTGATGCTCCGGGCTGTTTTGCGACCACTCTGATCATCTCGCTCATGCCGCACCTCCGATCGCCTGGAACAGTGCCGAGAGGAACACGGTGAGGATCCACAGACCGAAGCCCGCTCCGACCATGCCCGCACACGCTCCGATGACCATCGCATTGGCGCGTCTCTTGCTGATTTCCTTGCCTCTGAAGTAGTATCTCTTCGTCTTCTTTACTCTGCTAAGCATAGCCTTACCTCCCCGCTGTTGATCATCTGAAACAGTTTGTCACAAGCTCCTTTGTCTCTGGATGTCCTGCCCATGTGTGCGTGAATGCAGTCGCCCCATTTAATTCGTTTGTCTTCCGTTCCGTCCGCCTTCTTTATAGGCTGGAACAGTGGGCAGTCCTGACAGCTGAGATTGACGCCTTTAAGCCGATACTCGTCAGTAAGGTCTTCGCACTCCTCGGTTGTCTCCGTGTAACTGATCCGTGCGATCAGTCCTTCAAAGGTGACAGTTGGATTTTTGTGCCTTAACTCATACAGCTTTGCGTTGAGCTTCTCCGTAAGAACTTGAGCCGAGTCGGATGCGACGATGGCGAACTGCTGGAAACTCTCGCGTCTCATTAAAAAAATCACCTCCTGCGTTTTTGTGCGCGTAATGGTGATTCTAACATTTAAGGCCGACTTAGTTCGGTCCCCTCCTCATATTATTCAAAAATTACCACAGATTATGATTTTAGGAATAGTTGTTGAATCACCTGTACTTATAGTAACCCCGCATTTACTATTTGTCAAACACTATTTTTCGAGATATACTGAAGTCGGAGGTGATACTATGATTTGCTTACACTGTGAAAAAAGCTTCCTCATGAAAAAGGCCGGAGTCCCCTGTCGTGACGGCTGGATCTGCAACAAGTGTTTCGAAGCTCTCGGCTTTGACCCTTCGAATCGTGAGCGCCATAAATACACGAAGTACGAAGACCTGAAGAACGGCCGCGAATATTACGAGGCCCATATGTGGGACGACACCATCAAGAGACAAAAAGAAGACATTAAGCAGGCAGCGCTCGACAGCCTTTATGTCCGCACTGGATCCGGATCCGAGCGACCAGACGTTGACGCCACCGAAGACGAGCTGAAAGTATTCGAGATCCTGCAGGATATGGTCTCCCCTTACGAGCTGAAGTTCAAACGCACATCGGACAGTTATGTCGTGGCCACTCTCGGAACGTGGCACTTCGCCCGCTTCAAGTTCTCCGATCGCACCGCGTGGATCTCGTTTCCGCCGCTGAACGGAAAGAAGAAGAACGAGCTGGACGAGCCCGAAGATGTCCGGGACCTTGCCAGGAAGATCGATGCTGCACTGGTGGTCATCGAAGAGAACTCATAACGCCTTTTACTACCTTCACATATCATCATTCAATGCACGAGAAGAGCCGAAACGTCCCCCGCTTCGGTTTTTCTCTGTTCAGTGACCAATTATGCCTATCTAAAAATAAAATCGCTTAAATCGACGATTTTCAGACACAAAAAAAGCCGAGGCAGACCGCCCCGGTGTTTTTTGCATAATAATCAATACGATTCATTACGATTGGATATATTAAGGCCCTGCGGCCCGCTTTGGAATGTAGCCGTTCACTTGCACATGACTTAATTGGAGAGATAACTTGATCGCAAGGCCCTAATATCGATATTAGATTTCTTTTAGGTAAACCGAGTTACCGGACCGAACGCATACCCAGCCGTTCAGAGACGGGCCGTAAACCCAATTACCGGACTGCTTTGTTGCGACGAAGGTCTTTCCGCTTGTCAGACCTCCGATCTTGCGGTAATTAGTGCCAGGACCGGAGCGGATGTTGCTTCCGAGCTTGGTGACGACTTTGAAGGTCTTCTTATACGCTGTCGTCCCTACTTCCGTGAGGTAGATGTTCGAGTTGTCGCGCTCGCACACCCAGCCCTTCATGCTTGTCGAGTATACCCAGTTTCCGCTGCGCTTCGATGCTTTGAAAGTGCTGTTGAAAGCAATTACTCCCACTATTGTGGTGCCAACCTGAGGAAGCGCCCTGACGTTCATGCCTCGTTTCGAGATGACCCGATACGTCTTTGAGATGGCCGTCTCGCTTGGCTTCGGTGTCGGTTTGGTGGAAGGCTTTTCCGCTGTTGCCAGTTTCGCATACATCGGTACGATATAGCCTCGAATGTATCTGCCTCCGACTGACATGACACGATAGTCGCAAGTGTGCTTCGTGCTGAAGTTGCCCTCAACCACCTTCATGACCTTTCCGTCATTGGCTGCCACGATGCCAACATGATCCGGAGCTCCTCTGTCGTCTCCGGCACCGCTGTCCTGCCAGTCGTACATAATAAGATCGCCCGGCCTCGGACTGTAATTATCATCTTCGACCCAGATGCCCATCTTCATGGCTTTGGTCATCATAACCCCGCAATTGGCCGATTCGGGGATGATAGAGTCGAAGCCACAAGCGTGAGCACACGCCGTCACAAATGCCGCGCACCATGCAGCGCTGTAAGTCATCGCCCATCCGTCCGGATACGGCTTAATACTGTTGAAGATGTCGATGATCTTCTTGTGTTTCGCATCGCCCTGCTTCGCTCCGAGATAGCTCTGAGCGTAGTGGACGAATTTTTCTCTCAGTTCATTCACCGATGCCATCGTCTTCCTCCTGCTTTCCGCCGTTCTCTATAAGCTGTTTAAAGAGCTGATGGAGACCAGTGGATGCGAGACCAGTCACAGCACCTGCCACGACCGCCTCGATTGACGCGCCATTGATTACGAAGCCGAGAACAGCTCCGAGGATGGTCACGATGGTCGGGATCCATTTGTCGTCGACGTCGTTTATCCACTTCTTGACGATGTAGCCGACGATGAGACAGGCCAAAAGGATTATAGGCACGTACATATCAGTTATGAAGTTCAGATCCATTCGAGTCTCCTTTCGTGTAAAGCGGGAGGTTTTTGGCCCTCTCGTAGTAGTTTGTCCCGGTGCCGTTACCGCCGAGAGCGTGATACGGCTCGTAAATGTTGTCGAGCTCCTCAATCTCTTCGGCCTTGATAGCGCCTCGCCTCAGGACTTTCTGTGTGAGTGAGTAAAGGTTCGTGTGGAGCGTTGACAGACTGGCCCTTTCGACTCGCTCTATCTGCTCCACAAGGGCCTCGTGCTCGGTCTTCGTTATGATAATCTCGCGAAGATCGTCTATATCGGCCTTAGTTGCGACTTCGTGCTTTTTGTCGTGGATCTGGGCCTTGTACAGGATAAACTGCCAAAGCCCGGACGATGCAAACACCGCTGCAACCGCCGTTATAATTCCGAGAAGGTTTGCGTTCATGTCATTCCTTAATTGTGATAAAAATATTGCGATACGTGTGTCCAGTTTTGCGCGTTTGTTACCTTGTAACGATGGCCCTTTATGACTGGAAGTGTAAGAGTCATGTAGTCGCCAGCTGTTCGTGATTCCACCATGCCGACATATTCTGCCGTGCTTGTTATGTCCTGAATGAACAAAACCGCGACGTTGTTTCCCATCGTAGTCATTGCGCGGCCAACAGACACGAGCGTTCCGTCTGAAGGTGCCGTCCACTCTGCATTGGTTGTCCTGAAGCTAACGGCCTCTTTTATCATGTTGCCCGATCCGGAGCCTGAGCCCGTTGCGCCAGAGCCTGAACCCGAACCACCAGCGCTTCTTCTCGGAGTTCCGAGCACGATCTGGATGTCGACCTTGTTATCTGAGTGTACCTCGTAGACCTCCATGATCTGCGCCACGTATGTCCGGTTGAGCTCTCGAACCATGAGCGAAACCGTGTCACCCAGGTCGTAGTCTTCGAGGTACTTGACGCCGTTCTGTATAACGCTGACCGTTATAGTCTGCAGCTTATAGTTGTCAAGCATGTCGATCTGAGCAGCTCTCCGCATCTGGTCCTGAATGTCAGACTGCGTTGCCGAAGTGTCACTATTCGCGCTTGAATATAGGACCTTCATCGGCATCGCACCGCCCATTGCGCTCGGGACATTGTTTGCGTTGGTCATATTAAGTGCGATGTACTTCTTTACGCCTTCAGACGTGTTGATACTGATAACGCCGCTATAAGTCGCCGCCTGTGCCGCGTCAATGTCCTGAACGACAACATATTCGGATTTTTCGGCGCTCTCGTCGAGTACATACTCAACATTGTCGACGTTGTTGTACGGTTTCCCGAAGATAACCTCGTTGCGCTTGTCCGTGCCTGTGTATGGATGGATGATAAGCCCGAGCAGCGGCCCGGTCCCGGTGTCGTTAAAATACGACCCTGCATAGAGGCCGTACCCTTCGCTGTTTAGAAGGCCGAGCAAGGCCTCCCCGCACGGTGTCCCTGCCGGATAATTGTAGCTAATCGAAGACGGGACCGTTGCGTTCACAGCCAGCGCCGCCTCGTACAGCTGCGCGTTGGTTGCCCTTACTTCCGGATCGACATATCCCGTTATCGTCGGCGGCAAGGTCTGTGTAAGGCAGTCACGCATCAAACGATTGATTTCTGTCTTAACATTGGCCGCACCGCTTGCCATGTATGCCTTGTCCTTCCAAAGCGCGCCCCAATTCAGCAGCGCCTCGATGAAGTAGCCGGACAGCGTTACGAAGTCGCCCTCTGTCTTCTGCTCGTAGACGACCTTTTGAACGATGCCTGTCTCTGGCCGTCCGCTGTTCTGGATGTACTTCGCTCTCCTGTCGTACTTGTCGGCTGGCATATAGAGCGAGAACTCTCCAAAGCCGTTGAACTTTCGGTTCCACTGGAGCTCTATGAAGCCCGGATTTGCATCGATTCTTGTCCCGTTCTGGTCGAAAATCGTTATCATACCCCGAGCCACCTTTCTGTGTATTTAACGGTCACATCAAATGTCGAGTTGCCTGGATGCGAAGTTATTACGAACGTATTCGTTCCCGGATTGATCCAGAAGCCGTCGAAGATTGGCTGAGCCGCGTATGCCGGGAGCGGGTATGGATTCGCGCCGTTAATATAGACCATCGCTGTGCTTGTGTCTATCGTGACAATATCGTTAGGCTGGAAGGTGTACTGGCTCGGCGGGTATATGTCCGACTGTTCGCCGTTAACTGTCATGTATAGTATGTACGAGACCGCACCTTTGACCTTTATATCTACGATAAAGCGGCTCCTGGTCTCTGATGCTCCGGTGACAGTCCACGTTGTTGCGTCCGTCTCTGTCTCGGTATGTGTCGCGCCTTCAAAGTAAGCGGACGGAGCCAGAAACTGAATCGTAAAGTCCGGCTGTGGTGTGTCGGTCTGAACTGTTGGGAGACTGATCGCCGTGATCTCGCAGTCCTTCAGCGTTCTTGTAACTGGCGCGCTTGCTCCGAAGTCATCGAATGTGATGGCAAGATCGAACGAATAGTTCGGATCGAAGAAGCGCATGGCCAGTCGCCTCGCCGCGAAGACTTCAGCCGGAGTTCGGCCCTTCGCCTTCATGTGGATCTCGATTGTGCGAGCCTCCAGTCTCTTCCCGGTGATAAAGGCCCCGTCCCCGAGGCCCTTATTCGCTGTGAAGATTTCCGGGGTCGGGTATTCCAGGCCTATAAGCTCAGTAAGCCCGAAACCGATGTCGTTATTCTCATCTACACCCGTCCATCCATCGCTTCGTGTTATTGCAAGTTTGATTGGATTGTAGTTCGGCATATCGTCACCCCGCTAATCCTTGTACAATTTCCTGCTGCCTGATAGCCCGCGCCGTTTCGGCTGGCGTGCTGACCGGCTGATAAATGTTGATCGTCTGGTTGACCGACTTCGAAGACGGACCCGAAGCGGATCCGATCGAGCCGACCGACTTCGCGACTGTGCTCATTCCTGCCACCTGCATCTGAGGCGGAGTGGCGAGCATCGCGTTAACCGTGCCGTCCACGAAGGCCTGAGCGTCTTTCTCGACCGCTCCGAGGCTCTCCGTCAGTCCGACCCCGACTCCGAGACCGAGGTTCTTACCAATGAGGTCTCGAGTCAGTTTTGACGGAGATGCGATCTTTCCGGCTTTCTTTGCGGCCGCTACAGCATCGACAACCAGCTGTATGGCTGCATTGATCGCCTGCCAGTCGTTCTGTGAGATGCCTCGTGCGACACCTTCCGCGAAAGATTTGCCGAGATTGGCGCCGTCTGTTCCGGCCGTGCTCGCCGTGTTGGTCATCGTGGTTCCGACTTCTTTGATATTGCCCGATGCCGCATCTGCGTACTTGTCGAGTTCGGTCATCAGCCCCGTCTGCTTCGCCTGGAGCTGACTCTCGGTGCTGTCGAGATCTTTGATCTTCGCGATCAGATAGTTCTGCTGGTCGATATTGCCCTCAGCGATCGCCTTTTCGAGCTCCGCGTTCGCCTGCTTCTTCTGGGCTCTTATGTCGTCTAATTCCATCTCGGTCTGAACGAGATCGTTCGCGACCTGCTGCATCTGGTTCGCATAGGCCTGTTGGATGACCTGCTGCTTATAAGCCTCGATCTTCTCGTAGATCTTGCCTGCACTCATATTGAGCTTGTCGTTCTCGGCGTCGTACTGGAGATTAAGCCCTTCGACGGATCCGTTCAGCTGGTCAACGTATGTCTTCATCAGCTGCTTGTCTGCGGCAGATTTGTTTTCCTTCTGTGACAGCTCGTCCAGCTTCTGAGCGTAGATCTCCGCTGTGGCCGCCTGTGTATAAGCGCCCTGGATCTCTTCTTCCCTGGCCTTCTTCGCTTTCTCGTACTCTCGCGTGATCTTGTTCTGCGAGAGGATAAGAGCCGCGATCCCAGCCACTGCCGCCGCCGCTCCTGCCGCGATAGCAAGGTACGGATTAGCCGCAAGTGCTGTCGCGAGTCCCTTGACTCCTGAGATGAGCTTCGGAGCGCTCTTGATCAGACTGCCGACCTTCGACCCGATCCTGCCCGCTACGGACAGAACAGGTCCCGCCGCCGCCGCAAGGAGCCCCAGCTTCGTGATGAGGTCCTTCGTCTTCGGGCTGAGCTTCTCGAACCACTGCGAGAACTTCCGAAGACCTTCGGCCGCTTTCTTCAAGATCGGAGTGAGCGTCTTTCCGAGAGCCGCGCCGACTTCATAGCCTGCCTCTTTTAGAGCGTTAAAGGCTATCTTCATCTCGTCCGGTGCGTCCAGAGTGTTCGCGAACGTCTGATCCAGGTTGCCGAGATTGTCATCGATGCTCTTTCCGAGCTCATCAAAGGCGAGCGTCCCGTTTTTGGCCGCGTTGTACATCGCCGCCCCGGTCTTCGTTCCGAAGAGCTCATACGCCGCGTTCAGCTTCTCAGTCTCCGAAGCGTTCGACTGCATCAGCGTGTCGAACTCCGTGAGGACCTGAGTGAGAGGCTTCCCTTCCGCTGTCGCATATTTCAGAGCCTTCTGCATCGCGGTCATCGACTGAGCGACATCCAGCCCGGAGACCTCCACGTCTCCCAGGAAGTTCGCCGCCTGGTAGGCATCGAGGCCCATCGCCTGGAGCTGTGCTCCGTACTTCGACATCATGCCGGTCAGCTGGTTCATGTCGATCCCGGTGCGCTGTCCGACCGCGTTCAGCACATCCAGCATCTTCCCGGCTTCGCTCGTCTCCATCCCGAAAGCCGCGAGGACCTTCTGTGTAGAGTCGACCGCATTCGATACATCCACGCCGTTGATCTGTGCGAACTTGAGGAACTGAGCAGAGAGATCTTCCAGCTCCTGCCCGGTAAGCCCGAAGCGAGTATTAACCTCACCGACCGCGTTTCCGATGTCTTCGAAGTCCGCCGGGATCTCCGTCCCGAGATTCTTGACTGACTGCTGCATCTCTGCAAGCTGGTCCCCTGTCGCTCCGGTCTTCTTAACGACCGCATCCATGCCGGCATCGACATCCTTGAACGCGACCATCGAAGCGGTCCCGACAGCCAGAAGCGGGACTGTGACCTTCTTCGTCAGATTGTCTCCGATCTCGCTGACTTTCTTCCCGACCTTGTCGAACTGCTTCGAAAGATTGTCGAGCTTAGAGTTAGCAAGCGCGTCCTGCTGTGCCTTGAGCTTCTTGAGTTCCTGCTCTGTGGCGATGATTTCGCGCTTCAGGTTGTTATACTGTTCGCTGTTCTCATCGACACCTGCGGCCTTCATCTCCTTCGCTGCCTTGTTCAGCTCCTTCAGCCTTTCCTCAGTGTCGCCGATCGCTTTACTGAGGAGCTCCTGTTTCTGACGAAGGAGTTCCGTGTTCTTCGGATCCATCTTCAGGAGCTTATTGACATCCCTGAGCTGTTGCTGTGTCTGCTTCAGGCTCTTATCGAGTCCCGAAAGCGCCTTTGTCAGTTTGGTGGTATCGCCGCCGATTTCTATTGTTATGCCTTTAATTCGTCCGGCCATATCTTCTCCTAAAATCTGTCAAAGTCTGCCTGAGTCGGCAGGTCTCTATATTCGTGACTGTCGTTTGACCGTTCTGCGAGCATATCGAGGACAAAACCCTCTTCAAGCTCTTCCATGTCCTTTATCGACAGTCCTAACTGAATGGCCCTCAGCATAAAAAGCGCCGTGTTCATTTGACGTTCTGAGGGCCGTCCTGGTTTTTTACTTCACTAAGACCTTTCTGATTCGACTGGTAAATGGCGACAATGTCGAGCGCTGACTCGAGGATCTCTCCGGATCCAAACCCCTCAAGCCAGTCAAAGAAGTCATCGATGCTCGCTTTGTCGGATCTCTTTTCGGCCTGTGTCGCCATTACATAGGCGAGCTTCTCAAATAGTGCAGCCTGAGCTCCGGCGGAACTGTCTGTCACGCTCTGAAGCTCGTTCATGAGATCCTCACCGAATACCTGCCTGTATCGGTACTTGGTCAGAGCGTTGGCAAGGAGGTTGACCTCCCTGCCGCTGCTTGTCTTGATTACGCCGTAAGCCATGATACTAGAAAGTCGGAGCTGTTACAGCGGTAAACCACGCGTCATATGCAGCCTCTGCTGTCTCTGCTGTGGTCTTCGATTTGACGATGTTGCGATCCGAGAACTTGACGGTCGATGCTGTGATCGTCATAGTCTCTGTGACCGGTGTAGTTGTGTCTTCCTTAGTCTGGGAAGCAACAGACGGTCTTGTCGCTGTGCAGTTGTAGAAGACGTGGCGTGTACCCTTTTCGTCGCCTTCGAACTGGAACAGAAGCGCGAAGTGTCCGAGCTGAGCGTCTGCATCTTCAACGAGGAGATGAGCTGTGTCCTCGACCTCACCGAAGAGTATCTTTCTGATAGCGTCAGGGATAACAGCAAGCTCGAGGTCTCCTTCGTAGCCCGTGTTTGTACTAACCATGTAGTAGACGATGTTGTCCGCATAGAACGGAGAAGCCTCGCCCTGTGGCTCCATGCTGAGGTTTACGGCTCCCGGAACGGCTACCGGTGTGGTGTATGTCGCTGTTCCATCTGCCGCGATAGTGGCCGAAGCGATGTATACGTTGCTCAGACCGTATTTGATCTTGTTTGCCATGTTGGCCTCCTTAAATCGAATAATAAATAACAAAGACGCCCTCATCCTCGATGTAGACGTCTTCGCTCTTGTCGTACAGATAGCCGTTGTCGAGCAGTAACGCCTCGATCCGGGCTTCCATTGTTTCGTCTTTTTCTGTGAAGTAATACTCGATCCTGTACTCGTTTTCGCTGTGGAAGTATGTGTTGTCCGCCGCGAAGTTGTTCTGGCCGTTGCCGAGATACACGAGGTACGGAGGATCGGACGGGACCTGGTCTCCTCTGAAGTGCGAATAAGCGCATGGAATACCAAGCCCCGTCTGTGGATCTGTCAGTATTTCGTATAGTGTCATTTGTTCAGCTCCTTCTCGAACTCTTTCGGAGTTTCGTCAACGACCCACTCTTCGACTTTTCCGATATGTGGATGCGGAGGAGTGCGATCGTATGTCCCCTTTTTATTTCGGGTAACGTGGCCGTGTTCGAGCAGATGTGTTCTCCAGCCGTAACGCTTGTTATAAATCGTCACGACCTTGTTACCGATTCGTGGCTGTTTGGTCTCTTTGCCCCAGCTTCTGGCATACTTGCCGCTGCCTGGTCTCTTTGGGCTGGTGTCCTTTAGCCTTCGAATAGCTTCTTTCGAGATTTTGTCGATGCTGTCGTTCATGGCGTCAATGACTTCCGAGTCGAACTCCTTGAGCACCGCCTTCATCTGGCTCGTCAAATCCTTAGCCATTGTTGACCTTCTCCTCACACACCAGCGAGATTCCGTCCCGCTGCGCGTTCCAGTCGGTTCGGACGACTGTGTACTCTTTTCCCTGGAACTCGACGACCTTCTCGCCGTCATAGTCCGCCCGATTCGTCATGAAGAACGTGATGGACGGCTTGATTCCGAGATTGGCCGCGTTGTAGAACTCCGAAGCGTACACGCCCCGAGGCTGAACAAAGACGAGTTTGGTCGTTTCGTTCGTGATTGGGTTCCCGTACTCGTCTCTGCCGCTTGTCGTGTAGCTCTTCAGTGTAGCGACTGCATCATACATCCGAACCACTCCAGTCTGTATAGCCCGTGGCGTTCGACAGCTGGGCCTTCTGCTCGTCATAGGACGCCTTCAGTCTGTCGTAGTCTTCAGGCAGTCCGAAGCTCATCTTACAGAACGTGATGATCGCCCTTGTTACGAGCGCATCCAGCTCTGCCGGAACTATGACCCCCGCGATGCCGAGATCCAGCTGTGCCGCCCCGATCAGATCCGTCAGCTCCGAGTCGAAGCTGTTCGTCACTATTCGAAGTGCCATTTTTACTTTCTCAAGCATAACTTCACCTCATAATGAAGCGGCCCCGTTACAGAGCCGCTTCGATTGTTTCAATTATTGCCGCCTTTTTTTGGCGCGAAGAGACGCCCTCGATGCCGTTGTCCGCTGCATACTCAAGCAAGCGGGCCTTCGTCATCGTGGACAGGTCGGCTCTGTTCTCTCCGCTGTCTATTTTCCCGGAGCTCCGATAGTCACGAACATCCCCGGCTGTACGACCCTTACGGCCGCGTAAAGTCTTCCGACTACCTTGATAAGATCCCTCTCGGCAAGGCTGTATTCGTCATATACGAAGCGGACCGCGTCGCCCTCAGGCATGTTAGCCTGTACGCCTGCAAGGTCTCCGATGATGGCGCCGTTCCATACATTTTCGTTGTCGAGACTGATGCCCTTCTGTATAACTGTCATGCCCTGGAACGGATCGTAAGCATAGCCCGCGGAGAGTGCGGCCTTCTTTACGCTTGCGATGGTGGCGCCGCTTGCGATGAAGACGAGGTCTCTTGCGTCGTTTCCGAGAAGTGCCATTGCGTCGAGGATCTTCTCTGCGGTGACCGGCCCTTCTACGTTAGGAACGCCGACGCCGTTCGCTGAGCTTTCTGCTGGTGCAGAGGCTATAAGGTTAAGCGCCCACTCTGCAGCGTACTTGATGATCTGATATGTGATCTCGTCATAGATGTACGCGAGGAACTCTTCGGAGCCGAGTGCCATTACTTCAGTTGAGAAAGTGATCCATTTTTTGATTGTGGCCGGGACCATTGTCACGATTCCGAGGGTCAGGACTTCCTCTGTCGGCGCTGCTGTTCCTTCCTGGTGTCCAGTCGCACCTGTTGCGCTGATCTCAAATCCGACCTTAAGGTTGCCGCGCACATATGTTTTGCGGATTCTTCTCCAGACTTCGTCGTTCTCCCATGCTGTGCGGACCCTTGCCTCAATGAACTCCGGAACCGGAACGGTGCCGCCGCTTATGTTCTCTGTCAGGAGCGCCCTGCACTCTGCGTCCTTGCCTGTCTTGATGTATTTTGCGAACGCATCGATGTATTCTTTGCTGTTTCTAATCTCTTTGTTTGTCATCTTTTCAGATTCCTTTCTAACTTCTACCGGCTTACCTGCTCCGCTCTTGACGGCTTCGGCTGCCTGCTTTCTTTCTTCAATCTCGAGGTCGAGAGCTTTCTTTCTCTCCTCGATGATTTCAAGCTCAGCATTAAGAGTCTCGATGACTTCAGCATCGGCTTCGTCTGTTTCGACTGCGATAGCCGCTTTTCTTTCTTCGAGTTCCTCAAAGCCGAGCGTCATGATTTCTTCTCTGGTCATTTTTCAATGCCTCCCAATGCTCTGGCTTTAACTTCTGCCCTTCTCTTTTCCAGCGCCTCTCGTTTCTCTTCCTCAAGTCGCTCCGCCTGTATCCTCTCGATCACTCCGTCGGTCAGATTTCCAATGGATCTCGTCACAGCATCCGCCGCGATCGATGTGCCTCCATTGGCTGGAATCGAAACTGCTGAAACATCAAAGAGCTTGGCCACGGACGTGATCCGTCTTGTGTAGATCCAGATGCCGTCCTCGTTCTTCTCTCGTTCTTCGGTGTCGCCGTTAACGATGAAGCCGAAGCTCATCTTGTCCGTGTAGCCTCCGGCGATCTCTTCGTAGAGCCCGCGTCCGAGCTCAGTGCCTCCGAGATCCGCCTCTATGTACAAGCCCTTTTCGTCCGGATGGACTTCAAGAGTCTTGTTCCTTGTTCTTGCGAAGACGCGTCCTGCATGGTCGTACTGCATGATGACATCCGACATGTCTGTCTCGTCAAAAGCGTTTCTGTCAACGACCTCCCACAGCTCGAAGCCTTCACCTTCGAAGAGCATATAAGGCTCGTCGAACGTGCTCGCATAACCAGTCACGATCTTCTTCTCATCTTCGACGCCCTCTTCTCTGACCTGGAGCGTCATGTTCCTGTATTCTCTTTCAGCCTTCACTGCCATCTTCGTCTTCCTCCTCCTGGGATGTCATCCTATCGTCCGCATTCACATATTCGCCGCGTATCACGAAAGTATCGCCCTCGACTTTCGGCCCGAGGTTCAGGATCTCACGTCCTTCTTCTTCGCTCATCACGCCGCGATCAACAAACTTCTCGACCATCGCGATCTTCTGTGTCATGGTCATGTACTGCAGCCTGTTCGCATTGGCTATCAAGTAAGACCCCTGAGCTCGTTCCCTCTCGGTGAAAAGCATCCTTGTCATCGCCTCGCTGAACTGGATCGCGAACGGCTCGATCGCACCGTCAAAGAAGCCCTCGAGCTCTTCGCCCTTCGCTTTGTTCTGGAGCACGTTCTCAGACACTCCGAAGTAATTGAACACGTTCTCGCGGATCTGCTTCATCTGCTCCGAGTCGATCGCGTATGGCTTAACGTCAATTTGCCTTATATCTTTGTAGGTATTTGGAAACAATAGGAAGCCGCCGCTCTTCGACTCTGTGCTGAGGTTCGTCTCTGTGAAGCGGGCTCTTTCCTTCGCGAGATCCGCCGCGCTCGAGAAGTTATTGAGTGTCGCCATGAACCGGAACGTCGCCGCGTTCTTGACTCCTTCTTCGATGCCCTGATTCTGGATGTGTATCAGCTGCATCGTTTCTTTGAGCGGCGCGTTACTGTCTCCGAAGAAGTCGCTCTTGTACTGGTGTTTCGTCAGGACCGCGCACTTGCTGAACTCCACCGCCGCGTACTGTCCGTGCCGGAACTCATACCTCAGCCACAGCTCGCCCTCGTACTCTGTCAGTGAGCATCGAGCCGGAAGCACCGGGAACACGCCCGTTGTGATCAGCCTTTCATCGAGGACCGGAACGATAAACGCCGTGTTCGTGACGTCCAGGATCGTCGACACCCTATACAGGAACTGTGACCACGTCTGCCACTGGTTTGGTCCGAGTGCCAGTTTGCTCTGAAGCGATGGATTAGCAGTCCCGATCGTCTCGACCTTGAGCTTGCTGATGTGCCTCGCCCTGGCATCGATCGCCGCCCTGACGATCTCGCTCTCATAGATTGCACCGCCCCAGTTCGTAAAGACTGGAGTGTAGGCCGTTAGAGTCTCGAAGAAGGCCCTCGCGCTTCTTGCCGCTTCATCTGCCTTCTTTGCCTCTTTCGGCCTGAAGATTTTGTCGAGTAAACTCATTTATTCGGCCTCCTTGTTGCCGTTAGTGAGCTGCGCCCCAATGTCGCCGAACCATTTCTGTCTGACGATAAGAGCATCGAGGACGGCAGCCATTCCGTCTATGTGCGCGGTCGGCTTGATCTTCACCAGTTTGGACCGCCCTTTTTCGGTACTGATTTTCAGCGCCGAATTGAACATATGGATTTTCATTAGGTCATTGTCTCCGATGTGGACCTTGCAGTCTTTCAGCAGTCCCTCGAGCTCGACAATGGCCGGATGGAGGTTAAACGACTGCACGACATCGTCCATGTGGAAGCCGTAACCATCCATCTGCTGCACGAAATACTGCGCGCTGTACTTGTCGTATCCGACCTTCAGCGGGTATATCTCGTACCTTTCGACTAATTCCTTGAACCAGCCGAAAACGTCGCTGTATTCGATGATATTTGCCCCTGACGGCCTTAACAGACCGCGCTGAGCATATATGTTGTACGGGACTCCATCTATCGCCGTCAGCCCCTCGATCCGCTCGGACGGAAGCCAGAACTGACTGAAGATGTAGAACTCCCCATTTCTTTCAATGACCACGCAAGCGGCCGTCAAGTCTGTCGTTCGTGACAGGTCGACTCCGCCTACGCAATAACAGCCTCGGAAGTCTTCGAGCTGAAGCGGTTCGCCCGTGGCCCGTTCGATGACCTTCGACTCGAGCCATGCCAGTGAACTGTTCTGCTTCAAGTTGCAGTACTTCGTTATAAACTCGGCCCGCTTCGATAGCGAACCCTCCGCCACCGCGATCTCCTCGAGCATGTAGTCGATCGAGACCGATCTCCCGAGATTGGGATTAGCCTTCCGAAGCTCATTGATGTCGTTCCACTGGTCGACATTGTCAATCATGTATAAAAACGGGAGCAGTTTGGTCTCTTTCGAATCACCCAACAAAAAACGAGTCGCTCGTTTGAGTAACTCGTCGTATATTGAGTCGTTTATGTAGCCGGAAGTCGTACAGCTTAAAAGGATCCCCTCAGGCCTTGCTCCCATGCCGGACTTCATGACCTCGTACTGCTTTAGTCCGGCATCACCTTCCCACGAAGCGACTTCGTCACAGATACACAGTGACGGATTGAAGCCGTCTGACTTCTTCGCGGAAAAGGCTATCTTCTTCACGGTGCTGTTCGTCCCAGGAACGGCCAGATCGCTCATCCTGTGACGCGGCAGCTCCGAGTCGTCCTTCGTTTTCATGCCTCGAGAGTCGCGCTCTCCGTAGTACTCTTTCAGCGCCTTGTATTCCGGATCCAGCGTAACCATCTGCCAGATGTCGTTATAAACAAGGTCCGCTTGCTCAAGTTTCGGAGCGATACAGAACACTCGTGATCCGTATCCTCCGCACCTGAACTCATAATCACCCAGAGCTGAAGCGAGTTTGCTCTTGCCGTTCTTCCTGCCGACAACAAGCAGCACTTCGCGGAACTGTCTCCGCCCTTCGCTGTCCACCAATCCGTAGATCGCCGAAAAGAACGCCTTCTGCCAGACCTCGAGAACCAGCGGACCCGGTGCGAGTGGGCCTTCAGTGTGGAAGCAGTGCGTTTCTATCCACTCGATGACGTCGTTCGCCTTCTTCTGGTCGAAATAGAACCGCTTTTCCTCCAGTCCCTTGATGATGTGCTCATATACGAGCCGGATCCACTTGCCGACGGTGTATTTTCCGTTCCTGATGTCCTGATAGTATGTGTATATCCAGTTATCTGAAGCCATACTCCGTCCTTGTCCGGATAACTCCTTCCAGTTTCTGTCAGAGTTATATATAATTCCTGAG